>Ga0307444_1001553_pt1 | contig 9836 bp, 6 predicted proteins | sample SalMarSW160340MG_FD_202145 | JGI IMG/M metagenome (GOLD analysis project Ga0307444, IMG submission 202145) | Salt marsh sediment microbial communities from the Plum Island Ecosystem LTER, Massachusetts, United States - SW1603-40 | ecosystem: Environmental > Aquatic > Marine > Intertidal zone >... | reverse complement strand
CATCCCTGAATGGGTCGCCGTGATGATCTGCACGATGCCCTTCTCGCCTGCCGCGGCAATGGCCTTGGCGTCGCCCTCCAGCACCGCCTGAAACGGCTGCGTTGTCTTCCACTCCGGGTGTTTCGGCGCGAGGGCTTTCACCCGGTCCAGCGCGAACACGAACTGGGTATAAAGCGGCTGCTCGACCCAAAGCGTGCCGTCATTGTCGAATGTGGCGATCCGCTCTGGCGGGGCCACGTAATCAGGACCACTTTTATCGGTAACCCGGCTGACGAAATCGATGATGGACTGCTTGGTCGGACCCTCGTTCCAGGAGGGCAGGGGGTCCGTCTCCGCTGCCAGGGCTTGCAGGCTGCTGCAGCAAATAAGTCCGATAGCGACGAGAGTTGCCAGAAAGCCGCGGCGACTTGGATTGGTGATCATCACAACCTCCGCAGAAGGAGCCCGGTCTTTAGAGTTTATCGGTTCGCGAGGAAATCCACGATCAAGGCAAGGGTCTTTTCTGGTGCCTCGACCATGGGGGAATGGCCGGCCCTGTCGATCACCTCGACTCGCGCGCCGGGGACGGTCCCGAACAGCTTGGCGCTTGCCGGGGAGATCAGCGCGTCGCGCGAGCCGAAGATCACGAGGAGCGGCGGGACCGGATCGAGAGCCTTGAGCCGGTCCGGCGTTTGCCGTTCGGTGCGAAAGGCCACACTCGCGTCATGGGCGGAGCGGAATGCCGTATAGGTAAGCTGCTTGAAGTCGGCGACGAACTGCTCCGGCACGGGGAAGCCCGGCGCGAAGCCCTGTGCGAGACTTTTCCGGATCACGCTTTCGGTCTCGAACCGCGACAAGAGTTCGCCGATGATCGGGGTGCAGGCGAGCCGGGTCAGCAAATTGAACGTCGCTCCGACGCCTGGCGGTGAGTCGATCAACACCAGGCGCTCGATCCTCGAGGGATCGGACTCGGCGAATGCCGTCGCCACTTCGCCGCCCATGGAATGGCCGATCACTGTGACCCGATCAACGCCGAGATGGTCGAGCACGGCCTTGACCAGAGCCGCTTGGTGCTCGATGGCGTAACCGGAAGTTGGGGCCTCGGTGCCGCCATGCCCGATCAGATCCATGCGGATGACGCGGTGATCGGCCGCCAGCGCCGGTGCAATCTCGTCCCACCAATCGATTGCCGCGCCGAAGCCGTGGATCAGCACGATGGGCGAACCGCTGCCTTCGACTTTGACGTTCGCCGGAACGATGCCGGTGTCCTCGAGCCTGCCGCCATCACGGGGCTGAGCGCCGCGCGTGCGGTCATCGACGATGATGGTGTTGATCGCGAGCGCCGCGATCAACACCACCAATATGAGCAGCAGCCAGATCAGCCAGCGGCGTCTTGCCACTGCTGCTGGCTGGCGTGCGTCGCTTCGGTTCGCGCCGCCCTCCGCCATGCCGCGACCATGCCGCTCTCGGCGGTTACGGCGTCAGCCGGCCAAGGCCACGTTGCTCGAGCCAAGACTTGATGCCCATTTTGACCTCGGGAAGGACGTCATAGGCCGGCGGATTGTTGGACATGAACCCGATCTTGAACTGCGGCGGATACTTGAACAGCTCCTTCAAGTACCAGCCGCCCGTCTCTCCGAGAGGAACGGCCATCGGGATGTGGCGAACGCCGATGCTCACGTCTTCTTGCGGGTTGGTGTAGAGGTTGAACACCACGGCGCCGCCGGTATCGGTGAAGATCGAGCCCGAAAATCCGCCCGTGTAGCCGCGCTGCACGATGCCGTTCTCGATCTCGCCGGTGGTCACGCCCTTGAACTCGTCGATGCGGATGGCCGAGTAGTACTGGTTCAAGGTGTAGATGCGGCTGCGGCGTGCCGACAACCCGTCATCGGCGACGAGGAAAGACGCCTGGTCGACGCCGTCGATATAGGTCTTCTTCGGGAACAACTCGGCGAGCTTGGCGCCGGGCACGCCGGCGAGGTCGAGAGCCGTCGGCAGGATGTCGGCGAGATCGAACAACCCGTCGGAGCTCCGGGGTTTGATCATCCCCTTCCAGTAGACGAAGGTCGGCACGCGCACGCCGCCTTCCCAGGCCGACCCCTTGCAGCCCCTGAACGGCGTCCGCCCGTGCGGCGGGATCTCGCATTCCGGACCGTTGTCGGAGGTGAGCAGGATCAGCGTGTTGTCAAGCTCGCCGATCTCGTCGAGCTTGTCCACGAGCTTGCCCAAGGTGTAGTCCATCTGCACCATGCAATCGCTGTACACCGTGCGCGCCATCGATTTGCCCGCCCATTGGTCGGACGGGTAGTTGTCGAAATGGCAGCCGCGCGTGGCGTGGTAGAGATAGAAGGGCTGCTTCGACCCTTTCATCTTGTCGAGGAAGGCGAGACTCACATCCAACCAATGCTGGTCGAGCTCCTTGATGTAGTCGAGTTCGATTAGTTTGCCGTTCTCGCACTTCGTCTTGTCGGCCGGCGTACAATGAACCTCGTAATGATCGAAGTTGTCGTTCTCCATCATCTTGAAGCGGTCGGGTGAAAGGGCGACCTCCGGATTGAAGTAGACATCGCGCCATTCGGTGTACATGTCCGAGACGCCGAGAAAGCCGACATAGTCGTCATAGCCGACGTTCTGCGGCAGCGAGCCCTGGTTCTCTCCCATGTGCCATTTGCCGACGCCTTGCGTGATGTAGCCCTGCTTCTTCAAGAGATCCGGCATGGTGGTGGCGCCGTCGAGGCCGCCCGGCTCGCCATACATCGGCGGGCGGAGGATGCCGTGATGCAGCGGGTTCTGCCCGGTATGGATGGTGGCGCGGGTCGGCGAACAGGACGGCGTTGAATAGGCCGAGGTCAAAAGCAGACCTTCACTGGCGAGCCGATCCATGTTCGGCGTGGCGTTGCCGACGGCGGTACCCCCGCCATTGAAGCCCGGATCGCTCCAGCCGACGTCATCCATCAGGAAGATCAGAATGTTCGGCTTCTTTCCGGTCTTCTGTGCTAGCGCCGCGAGCTTTTCCTGCGCCGCCTTGTCCTGCTCGGGATGCTGAACCACCGGATACATGTTGTCCGCCGGCTTCACGGCCTTGACGTGCATATATTGCTCCGGATGATTGAATCCCGGTGCCGTGGTCGGCCCGGTGCTCGCGCCACGGATATTCTCCGCAAGCGCGCCCCCCGCCGCCGCCAATAGCAGCAACGCTGACGCGCATCCCGTGGCGGCCACGCGCGCCAACACGCGGCCGGCAATCGTCTTGCCTTCATTCATGGCATTTTTCCTTCCTTGTTGCCATCGCGGAGAATGCCAAAGCCATTGGCCCCTGACCGGAACGTCGCGCCAGCCCCTTGCAGGCGCGGTCTGACCGGTCGGGACATGGCTCAGGGCGTTCCTCCTTGGGATTGATTATCGCGGCTTCAATGGCCTGATCAGGTGCAAGCTCGCATCCTATTCGGTGCGCGTGCATCTGCGATCGGGAAAAGGTCCCGATGCGTCTTGATGGAACAATAAGCTTACCGATTGATGACGCTGCTACCTGGACTCATCCTCGATCTCGAGCGTCACCAACCGCGCCAGTAGGGTCGCGGGATAGAGCTGTCCGAGGATCGCTTCCACGTTGGAAAGGCTTCGCGCCATGGGATGCACCGGCGTGATGTCGCCTCCGGCGCCGGTCAGCGTGCCAAAGCTGTAATAAATCATAGTGCTGTTAAACGCAGGACTGTCTGCGACGGACATGCCTGAGAAGGCGTCGGGCGCGGCCAGCGCCACGAAGGTATTAAGCGCGACGAAGGTCAGGCCGATGGCGAGATAGAGCAGGATCGCGCCCATGACGCGATGATAGGTGATGCGTCCCGGCGCGAACACCGCCCAGCCGACCACCCAGGCCAAGGCGAAACCAATCAGCGTCCAGGCGCTCGCGTTGAGAAACACGTCGACATGCGATGGTTGACGCAGCCTGAGCCAAGCTGCCGCGGCGGACAGGCCGATGGCAAGAAGCATGGCGATGACTGCGCCAGGTCTGCGCGAGAGGATGAGCAGCGCTCCGGTCACCGCCAGTGCCAGAATGAAGCCGATAATGTCCGTGTTGATGACCGCTGCGGCGTGGAGCGGCGCCAGCACGAACATCCAGAACACCAGCAACAGCGTCAGCAAGGTGAGCAACGGATCCCGCAACTGAAGGCGCAGGCGATCCAAGCTGCTCTCTTTGCCTCTAGCCATTGCGCACCGGCCCCTGTCGCCCGCGCCTCACGAGGGGACAGGAGGCGACCGTCATCATTGCGCGGTCAAGGGTATCTCTTGCGTCTTGGTAACCGGCGGCGGGTTCCATTTGCCGGTCAGCGCCACCGATTTCGGGGCGTAGAGGGCCTTCTCGAAATGGATGGTGTATTTGTTGGCGCCGTCGAGCGGCTTGCCATCCCTGTCGGCGAGATTGAGGGGATAGATGGCGTCGCCCGGCAGGTTGGCGCCGAGACCAAGCTGGGTCACGATCGCGCGCTTGAGATAATAGTTGCCGTAGACGCCCATGGTGTCGGTGTTCATCGACCAGTGGTTCGCGATCCTCGCCAACGTCGGCACCTCCCAGGCCATCAGCTTCTGCGCGTCTTCCGGGGCGCTCTTCAAGCCTGCCTGGATGGCGGCATCGGCTTTGCCAAGGTCGAAGCTCTCGCCGACTTCGAAGCCGATGCGCTTCAGACGCGCGATGATCGGCTGGTCGGTGATGTGCGGCGGATGCAGCTTGAGCAGCTCCGCCGCGTAGGCGAAGAACTTGTCTGCAGGCATGGTGTCGACCTGGATCTTCGGCGGCGTCTTCATTCGATGTCGGGGTTGGGCTCGAATGTGGGCTCTTCCGGCGTCTTGCCCCATTGCGACAACGGCGTGATCTTGTATCCCGCCTGGATCTTGTGCACGGCGTCATAATCGGCCGGGCCGTCGGTCTTGGTGCGGCCGATGATCCACACATAGGGGGTGGGCGCATCGATGCGCTGCGTGTTGTCTGGCAGCTTGAACTCCTCGGTGAAGCGTTCGCGCAAATCGGGGCGCCAGCCGGGCGGCGTGACCAGGAAGTTGCCGGCTTCCGTTCCCGTGGTGCGCCAGCCAGGCGAGGCGAACACGTCGGTCCACATGTCGAGCATCGGCAGGAGGTAATAGCGCCCTCCGGTGTCGGGCACCGAGACCACCATCGGCTCCTTGGTCAGATCAAGCCAGCCGCTCGAATAGAGCGTGTCAAAATTCGGCCTGACCACGACCCTCATGTCGGCGGTGGGAAACGCCCCGACATTGGCGAAGCGATTCATCGGGCCGCCGATGCCGCCGGGGCTCGGCTCCTGATTGGTGAGCTGCTTCCGCGTCACATCCATGGTCACCAGCGAGTAGAAATAGAGATAGGCGTCGACGCCGAGGGCGTGCGCTTCGTCTTCTGTGACCGCCGGCGCGGCAACGGCGCCCGGAACGCAGGCAAAGAAGGTCGCAACCAACGCAATGAAACTAAAACCGACGGCAAACAATCCGACCGAGATACGACGCATAACAATTCTCCTCATGCGGCCAATGGTAGCCCCACACCGCGGGGCACTAGCGAAAGGCTGAACTGAAGGCCTCTGAAAGGAAAGGCGGTCCAGCGCTGGGCCGCCTTCTTCTGGTCTAGTTGCCCGTTGGCAATCCGAGGTGGAAGCCTTCCTTCGCAAGTTGTTCTTGGACGGACTTGAAGAGTTGGTACTTCGAGATGGTGATTGGGCCGGTGTAGGTCTCGCTCTGGAGCTTACGCGGCGGGTATTCCACGTAGGTCTTCATCAGCTTCGAGACCGACTCGTTGGCCGGGACCACCGCCCAAGTGCTCTCCGTAAAGGTGGTCATGAAGATGTCGTAGCGCTCCTGCGGGTCCGCCAGCAGGTCGAACACCTGCGGCACCGTGGCGGCATATTTGCTCGCGCCCTTCCAGCCGAGGTTGGTGTCGACGGCAAGACCACCGGTGTCTGCGCCGTCATCGCCACGCAGGTTGAAGACGTACTTGAACTGGTTGACGCGGACGGCGCCGGGCGACAGTTCGTCTTCGGTGAAGTAGAACCACGCCTTGCGGTCTGATTTCCCGGTGCCCTCCCAGACAGGCGTCATGTCGTAGCTGTCGAAGATGATCGGCTTGCCGTCCCGGTCTTCCTTCGGCAGCTCCACGCCGGCGAGCGAGGCAAAAGTCGCCATCAGGTCGAGGCCGCCAAGGATATCGTCGCTCCTGGAACCGGGCTTGACCTTGCCGGGCCAGCGCACCATCGAGGGAACGCGATTGCCGCCTTCGCGGACTGTACCCTTGGTGCCCCTGAAGGGCGTATAGCCTGCATCCGGATAGACATCCTGCCAAGCGCCGTTGTCGACGGTGTAGAAGATGACGGTGTTCTCAGCCAGGCCGAGATCGTCGAGCTTCTTCAGGAGATCGCCGACCCGAGAGTCCAGCTCGACGACGGAGTCCGCGTATTTCGACTTCGAGATGGATTTGTGCTCGAACTCAGGCACGGGCATGTTCGGCTGGTGGTTCTTCATGAAGTTGACGTTGATGAAGAACGGCTTGTCGGACTTCGCCGCCTCATCCAGGAACCCCATGGCCGCCTTCTCGACATATTCGTCGAGATAGGGAATGCCAACGACGCCCTTCTCAGGCGTGTTCACATACTCGCCGTTGACCTTCCAGTCTTGCTTTGCCGGCTCGCCTGCGTTGCCGGACAGCGCGCCCTTGGTGATCTTGTTGAACATCTCGCGCAACTCGGGGCTCATGTTCGGGAACCATTTGGGGTCGCCGTAGGTGTAGGCGTTGAGGTGATAGAGGAAGGCATATTTCATCTCGTCATAGCCTTGCGCATTCGGCAGCGCGTAGTCGGATTCGCCGAGATGCCATTTGCCGGTGAAATAGGTTTTGTAGCCGGCTTTCTGCAGCACGGATCCGAGCGTCCATTCCGCGTGCGGCAGTCCGCCACCCTGGCCCTGGAAGGCCACGGTGGTCATGCCGCTGCGGTTGGGGATGCGCCCGGTCTGGATCGCTGCCCGGCCGGGCGTGCAGCTCGGCTGGCCGTAGAAGTTGGTGAAGACCATGCCTTCTCTCGCAAGCCGGTCGAAGTTCGGGGTCTGCATGCCCCGCGCCTCGCCGCCGAGATAGGGACCGAGATCGCCCCAGCCGGTATCGTCCGAGACGATCAAGAGAATGTTGGGCCGTTTTGCCTGCGTGCTAGGCTGAGCGTCCGTTCCCTGCGCGTGGGCAACGCCGCCGCAGGCCAGAAACGCAGCCACGATGACGGCGCTTCCGTGTTTGTACAATTGCAGGCTCATTCGCCTACTCCTCCTCTCAATTACCCCAATAGAAGCTGGTAGCGTTTAGGCTATTCCTCCGGCGGAAACACTTAGTTCCGATCGTTCTTCATGTCGACGACAACCCAGCCTCTGGCCGGCGCCGCGTTCATATCACTGTGCGATTGCGCTCCGCACCCGTCCCTGGCGATATTTCTCCAGCTGCTCCTCGGTTAGCTTCTCCTCGGTGATGTTGATGGTCACCTTCTCTAGCTTACCGGTGAACTTGAACGGCACCTTATAATCCTCGCTGACCGGCGTTCCCGTGTCCTCGCCGATATCGAGGGTCTCATCGAGCGACATGCGGTAGGGGATGGTCTGTGGCAGGTGCTCGCTCGCCACCTGTTCTGCGTCCACCGTCAGCGTCGCCTGGCCCCCTTTGCCGACGCCGCCACCATCATAGTTGAAGTCGACAGTGATGACGTGGCGCCCCGGCGGCACCTTGTCGTTGCCGGCGACCGTGTATCGCTCGACGTCGCACAAATTGTAGTGAAACACCGGCTTGCCATCGAGCATGTAGAGCCCGAGCCCGGCGAAGCGGCCGCCTTGGGTCATGAGCAGGCCCTCGGCACCACCTTCGGGGATGTCGACCACTGCGCTGATGCCGAATGACTTGTTCTTGAGGTCAGGCGCCCCGCCTTCGGGAATGCGGACCATGCCGTCGTAATAGGTGAACTCGGTGAGTCCGCGGATATTGCTGGGGCGGTTATTGACGTCGAGGCGTTCGACCTTGGTGTTGTCGAGAGGCAGCACGTTGTATTTGACGGCCTCGATATAGAACAGCCGTTGCAGCTCGCGCAGCTTCTCAGGGTTGGACTTGGCGAGATCATTCGCCTCCGAGTAGTCCTCGGCGACGTTGTAGAGCTCCCATTTGAAGCCGTCGATCGGGTCGACAGGCTTGACGACGCTGACCCAGGGTGGCGCCACTGGCGTCGTCGCCGCAACCCAGCCATTGTCGTAGATGGCGCGATTGGCGAACATCTCGAAATATTGCGTGGTGTGACGCGACGGCGCGTTCGCATCATCAAACGTATAGACCATGCTCGTGCCTTCGACCGGCTCCTGTTGAATTCCATAGACCGAGAATGGCGCCGGGATGTCGGTGGCCTCGAGGATGGTCGGCATGATGTCGATGACGTGGGCGAACTGCGTCCGCATCTCGCCGTGCGCTTTGATGCGCTTGGGCCAGGAGATGACCATCGCGTTCTTCGTGCCACCGAAATGGGAGGCGATTTGCTTGGTCCACTGGAATGGCGTGTCCATCGCGTGCGCCCAGCCGATCGGATAGTGATTGAAGGTCATCGGGCCGCCGAGTTGGTCCATGCGGCCCAAGACCTCGCTGAAGGGCTCCTTCAGGTTGTTGAAGAAGGTCATCTCGTTGAGGAGGCCCTGGCGGCTGCCTTCTGCCGAGGCGCCATTATCACCCTGAATGTAGATGATGAGCGTGTTGTCGAGCTGACCCATCTCGTCGATGGCGTCGATGATACGGCCCATCTGATAGTCGCAATGGGCGAGCGCGGCCGCATAGACCTCCATCATATGGGAGAACACTTTCTTCTCGTCGGCGTTGAGCGAATCCCAAGCCTCGATGCCCTCCGAACGCGTCGTGAGCTTCGTGTTCTCCGGGACGATGCCCATCTCCTTCTGCTTGGCGAGGATCATCTCGCGCTGCTTGTCCCAGCCCTGGTCGAACTTGCCTTTGAATTTCTCGATCCACTCTTTCGGCGCGTGGTGCGGCGCATGTGCCGTTCCAGGCGCGTAATAGGCGAAGAACGGCTTATTCGGTGCCATGGCTTTCTGCATGCGCAGCCACGAGATCGCCTTGTCGGCCATGTCGCGATCGAAATTGTAGTTGGGGTCGTCATGGGGCGGCTCGATGGGACGCGTGTTCTCGACGAGAGCCGGCGCCCATTGATTGGTGTCGCCACCGACGAAGCCATAGAAATATTCGAAGCCGAGACCGACAGGCCATAGGTTGAACGGTCCGGCTTGGCTCGTCTGCCAGTCGGGCACGTTGTGGTTCTTGCCGAACCACGCCGTGTTGTAGCCGTTCAGCTTGAGAATGTCGCCGAGGCCGCGCTTCGCCTGCGGCACCAGTGTGTTGTAACCGGGATAGCCGACGCCGGCCTCCATAATCACCCCGGTTGCGGCGCTATGGTGATTGCGCCCGGTGAGCAGCGCCGCCCGTGTCGGCGAGCACAGCGCCGTGGTGTGGAAATTGTTGAAGCGGAGGCCGGAGTTGGCGATCCGGTCCATGGTCGGCGTGGGGATGGGCCCGCCGAACGTGCTACTGGCGCCGAAGCCGACATCGTCGGTCAGGATGAGGAGGACGTTCGGCGCACCTTCAGGCGCCGTCACCGCCTTGGGGAAGTCCTTGACGGAATCTGTCGGCGTGAGCCCGATCTTGCCTTTGAAGGGCGGGTCCGGCTGGGGCAGGATGGTCCGGTCGGCGTCCTGCGCCAATGCCCCCGTGGAGAAGGTTACAACAGCAAAGAGTGTTGCCGCTGCCAGGATTAAGCGTCTACCCATCGAAG
>Ga0307444_1001550_pt1 | contig 9841 bp, 7 predicted proteins | sample SalMarSW160340MG_FD_202145 | JGI IMG/M metagenome (GOLD analysis project Ga0307444, IMG submission 202145) | Salt marsh sediment microbial communities from the Plum Island Ecosystem LTER, Massachusetts, United States - SW1603-40 | ecosystem: Environmental > Aquatic > Marine > Intertidal zone >... | reverse complement strand
GTCGCGCCGGAGACGATTCGGGCGAGGAGCAGGAAGAGCGGGTCGAACGCGAACGCGACGAAGAACAGAGCCCCCAGGAGTTGCACCCGCCGCGGCATCTGACCGACGAGATCGGGCGGGAGGGTGGCGAAGCCGCGGGTGGACTCGAAGCCCGCTCCCCCGGCGCCGACCAACGTCACATCCTCGTGCATCCGCATCCTCTCGTGCGCCGGGCGGCGCTCCTGAGGGTGGGCACGCGCGAGTCGCGACGATACCCCCGTGATCCCGCGAACCTCTCCCGGAAACGACCCGGGACGGTTCACAAAGGAGGATACCGGCAGCGCCGGGGCCCGCGCCACGCCGCGGCCGGGCACACGGGGGCGCCCCGCCCCGCCCGGGTCGTCGACCGGGGGCCGGTGGTCAGGGCGATTCCGCCCGCTGGCGGGACGAAGCGTCCGCATCCGGACGCACGCAGCCGCCGAGCCACAATGTCCCGCCCCCGTAACTCGTTTAAATGCCGTCAGATAAGATGAGTCGACTGCCGACCGTGCCCGGGCACGATTGTTCCCTTCGCGATCGTGTGGACCGGCTTTCGGAGAACCCGAGCGACGAGACGACCGATGGATCAGTTGATCTCCGACCTGCGCTACGCGGCGCGCCTCCTCGCGAAGAGCCCCCTGTTCACGCTGTCGTCGATCGCCGTGCTGGGGATCGGGATCGGGGCGAGCACCGCCGTGTTCAGCGTCGTCGACCACGTGCTCCTGCGGCCCCTCGCGCTGCGTGACGCGGATCGCATCGTCACCGTGTGCGAGATCCACGAGTCCTTGCGTGGGGCCTGCATCGCCTCGACGCCCAACGTCCTCGACTGGCAGGCGGGGAGCGGGACGCTCGATACGATCGGGGCGGCCCGTGTCGAGGCCAGGACGCTCCGGACAGCGGATCGCGCCGCGCTGATCAACGTCGGGATCGCGACCCCGGGCTTCCTCCCCGCGCTGGGTCTCGGCGCCTCGCCCGGACGGCTGTTCGGAGAGGCCGACATGCCGCCCGGCGCCTCGGGCCATGTCGCGGTGCTCACCCACGCGTTCTGGCAGTCGGAGATGGGTGGGGTCAGCGACGTGCTGGGGCGGACCGTGTCGCTGGATGGCGAGGACCACCAGGTGATCGGGGTGCTGCCGCCCGGCGCGCTCATCCCCGGCATGCCTGCCGCCGACATGTGGATCCCGTTGCCGTGGGATCCCGCCACGGAGGAGTACCGCGATTGGCGGGGCTTCCGGACGGCGGCACGTCTGGCGCCGGGGGCTCGCATCGAACAGGCGCAGGCCGAGCTGGAGGTTCTCCAGTCGCAGCTCGCCGCCTCCTATCCGGGCATCGTGTCCGGGTGGGGTGTCAGGGTACGCCCGATGCAGGACCTGATCGTGGGCGGCGCGCGTCCAACGCTGCTCATGTTCCTGGGGGCGGTCGGGATCGTGCTCCTGATCGTGTGCGTGAACATGGCGGGCCTCCTGCTGGCGCGCTCGAGCCGCCGAGGATTGGAGATGGTGGTTCGCTCGGCGCTGGGGGCGCGTCCGCGCCGCCTGGCACGCCAGCTCCTCACCGAGAGCCTGCTCCTTTCCGTGCTGGGCGGCGTCGTGGGGACGCTTCTCGCGGTCTGGGGAACCCGGGTGTTCGTGTCGCTGGCGCCGGCGGGCATCCCGCGCATCGACGAGGTGTCCGTCGACCTCCGCGTGCTGGGGTTCGCCTTCGTGGTAGCGGCCGGGACAGGGCTCCTGTCGGGGCTCGCGCCCGTGATCAGCGCGAAGCGTCTCGACCTGGTCCATGCCCTCCGCGAGGGCCGGATGCGCTCGTCCGGTCAAGCCGCGGACCGCGCGCGGCGGGGGCTCGTGGTGGCCGAGCTCGCGCTCGCGATGGTGCTCCTGGGTGGCGCGGGGCTTCTCATCCGGAGCTTCACGGGGCTGCTGGACTGGCGACCCGGATTCGAGACCGGGCACCTGCTGACCTTCCAGGTGTTCCCCGCGCGGGAGAAGTACGACGACCAGGAGCGACTCCTGGCCCTCTACCGGGAGGCCGAGGTTCGGCTCGCGGCGCTTCCCGGTGTCGCGTCGGTCGGCACGGCGTCGGCCGGCCCGCTGTTCGGTGGAGGGGATGGAGCGGCCTCGTTTCTCATCGAGGGCCGACCGGACCAGGACGTGACGAACGCCCCCTCCGCGCTGTGGTTCGACGTGGGCCCCGGGTACTTCGAGACGCTCGGTGTGCCCCTGGTGGAGGGGCGCCCGATCGATGAGCGGGACGGGCGCGGCTCGGAGCCGGTGGCGCTCATCAACGAGACCATGGCAGGCCGCTTCTGGCCGGGAGCGAGCCCGCTCGGGGCGACCGTCACGCTGCCGGAGCTGGATGCGACCGTACGGATCATCGGCGTGGTCGGGGATGTGCGGCCCTTCGATCCCGGCTCGTCCACCGAGCCCGAGCTGTATGTGTCGAACCGTCAGCGAACGCGCGGCGCGACGTACTTCGCGCTCCGCACCACGTTGGATCCCGGGACGCTGGCCGGGCCGGTGACCGCCGCCATCCAGGAGCTGGATGTGGACCTCGTGCCGCTCCGCCTGCGCGCCCTGCCCGAGCTGGCGGCGGCCGAAGTCATCCGCCCGCGCTTCAACATGCTGCTCGTGGGCCTGTTCGCCGTGATCGCCCTCGTCCTCGCGATGGTCGGCGTGTACGGGGTGATCGCGTACACCGTCGAGCAGCGCCGCTACGAGATCGGAATCCGCATGGCCCTGGGGGCGGAGCGCACGCGCGTCGTGCGCTGGATCATCCGCGAGGGGCTGGTGATGGTGCTCATCGGCGTGGCGCTGGGCCTGGTCGGCGCCCTCGCCTTCGGCCGGTTCCTCGGCAGCATGCTGTACGGCGTCTCGCCCACCGACCCGGTGTCGATCGGCGGCATGGTGGCCGCGCTGGTCCTCGCCGGGCTCGCCGCGTCGGCCATCCCGGCGATCCGCGCCAGTCGCGTGGATCCGCTCGCCTCACTGCGGCAGGAGTAGGGGAGTCGCCGGTGGAGCCCTTCTGGGAACGGGCCTACGCCACCCCGGACGCGAGCGCGTTCGGGCCGCCGTCCGCGGAGATCCTCGAGCTGGTGCCGCGTCTGCCGGCCGGGGCGCGGGTGCTCGATCTGGGCTGCGGCGACGGACGGAACTCGCTCGCCTTCGCACGGGCCGGGTGCGAGGTCACCGCCGTGGACCGGTCGCGGCGGGGAGTCGAGCGCCTCCTCGCACGCGCCGCGGAGGAGGGGCTCGTCGTCGAGACCCGGATCGAGGACCTGTCCGAGCACATGCCCGCGGGGGCGTACGACGTGATCGTCGCGCACGGCGTGCTCCACCTCCTCGAGCCGGATCGCTGCCTCGCCTTGATCGGCGAGATGCAGGGAGCCACGACGCGGGCCGGGTGGAACGTGATCGCCGTGTTCACGGACCGACTCCCGCAGCCGCCCGACCTGGCGCCGTTCGTCCTGCGACCGTTCCGGGAAGGCGAGCTCGCGCGGCTCTACGACGGCTGGAGGATCGAGCTCTTCCGCTCCTACGTGCTCGAGGACGAGCACCCGGGTGGCGTCCGTCACCGTCATGCCATCGACAAGCTGGTGGCGCGAACAGCCTGATCCGAGGGAGGGCCGGGCGCCCCTCGGTTCCCTTGTGCGCGTGGGTGGTGGCCCCGCGGCTCGGTGCGCGCGAGGCCGCGGGATCGACGGCCGCGGGTCGCAATCAGTCCTCCCGGTTCGGTGGGACACGGATCCGAACGACGTTCGTATCGGTGTAGATCGTGATCGTGCCCTCACCACGCATCTGGTCGACGGTGACCGGGGCGCCGCGAACCTCCACGGCGGCCCCATTGAGCGTCCCGCTGAAGCGGAGGGGCCCATCCTCGTCGAGCCCGGACGCCGGTCCCTCGGAGCGACGCGTGCGCCCGGCATCGTCCCGCGCGTCGGGGACGAGAGACCCGCTTCCGAAGCTGCCGTCCGGACTCGAGAACACGATCCGTACCGGAACGCCGGGACGGAGCGCCCCGAATGCCTCGCCTCCCTCTCGACTCTCGAGCGGGTGACCGGCGATGCGCCGCACCAGGTCGCCGGCGCTCAGACCCGCGCGGGCGGCCGGTCCCCCGGGCTCCACCGCGAGGACACGTATGGGCTGGCTGAAGCCCCACACCACGCTGCCATCGGGGGTCGTCTGGATCATGCAGTGGGAGCATTCGAAGGTCAGACCGAGCGCCACTCCGGGCGTTGCGGTGATCGTGGGACGGCCGACCGCGGGCACATCCGTGGCGTCCGCGGCTCGTCCGCCGCCGGGCGGGCTCACATCGATCTCGCCGATGTGGGGCAGCCGGTCGAGTAATGCGGTCTCCGACGCCTCCTCCTCCGCACACCGCGGGACGGCCCGCACCTCCGTCTCCCGAACGCGACCATTCCGCCGATAGGTGAGCCGGACCAGGTCTCCCGGCTTCGCGTGCTGGAGCCGTCGGCTCCCCTCGAGCGTCGTGATGGGGATGCCGTCGACCGCCACGATCCGATCCCCACGACGCACGATGCCATCGAGCGGGCTGCCGGATCGAATCTCGTCGACCTCGGGCTCGATGGAGTAGATCCACGTGAACCGGATCGATCCATCCTCTCGCTCCCCATCCTGCGTGCGGGCGATCACGCACTCGTTCCCGGTGCACCCCACACTCGCGAGCCCGAAGTCGGCTGCCATGCGTCCCGGACAGGAGCCGCCCTGTTGGGCGGCGGCCGGCAGCGCCACGGTCAGCGCGACGATTGCCCCCCACGCCGGTGCCCGCCCCGATCGGCCGGCCGATGTCGGCGCCCCGATCGCGCCGCGCCAGTCCGAGCTTCCGTGCCGTGTCATGATCCCACCTCCTGTATCGCTTCAAACGAACGCCCGGTCCGTGAGCGATCTCTAGAACGAGAACGTTCGACGGATGGCGGCCTGGTCCCGTGTCTCCCCCCGCATCCGATCTTCCAGCAGCTCGATGAGGACCGGCGGCAGCGGGTCCTCCGGATCGAGCCGCGCCATGATCCGGGCCGCCGCGTGGAGCGTGGTGGTCGCGACCTCCCGGCCGCGCCCGACGGTTGAATCGGCCCCCGACTCAGCGCGCAGCGTCTCGAGCGCCATCAGCGAGCGGACGTAGGCGGACCCCACCTCCTGCACCCGGAGCGCCGCGTCCTGCTCGCGCACGGCGAGGAACGCATCGGTCGCGCTCCGGGCCCCGAGCCGGTGGCCCGCGAGACCGCCGCACAGGAAGAGGGCGAACCCCGCCGCTACGGCCGCCCACACAGGCACCCCGCGCGACGTGAAGCCGACGCCGGAAGACCTGGCCGGGGATCCCCGGTCCACCAGGGTGCCGCGTTCCCTGAGTAGCTGGACGATCCGGCCTTCGAGCAGGTCGGAAGGCTCCTTCTCACGCGGCAGACGGGCGAGCGCCTCGAGCTCGACGGCTGTCAGCTCGTCATCCTCGCCGTTCGGGTCGATTCTGTCGTCCGTCATGGGTCCCTCCTTCGCGACGTCGCCCGATCCGGTGCGGGAGCCCCCGCGGTCCGATCCGCCGACGCCAGCATGGTGCGCAGGGCACCTCGCGCTCGGCTGAGCTGGGTTCGGGACGACACCGCCTCGATCCCCAGCCGCTCGCCGATTTCGACGTGCGTGAATCCCTCGATGTCGTGCAGGACGAGCACGGTCCGGTAGCCGTCCGGCAGCCTGGCGATCGCGCGTTCGAGATCGAGCCGCTCCGGGACCGAGGTCGGTGCGACCGCGCGCCTCTCATCCTCCAGCTCGACCGGCTCACGGTGCCCGTGGCGTCGTAGCCAGTCGCGCGTGAGGTTGAGCGCGATCGAGCCCAGCCACGTACGCAGCGTCGAGTCCCAGCGGAAGCGCTCGAACCCCGTGGCGGCGCGAATCCAGGTCTCCTGCACGATGTCCTCCGCGTCGGCCTCGGATCGGGCCTGCACCCGAAGCACGAACTGGAACAGGTACGGCGTGTGCCGCCGGTACAACGTCCGGAACGCGGTCTCGTCGCGGTGCCGGATCACCCGGTCGACCAGGGTCCTGTCGCTCACCGGCTCGGTCACGTGTCCTCCGGGCTCCGGACGAGGGGGCGTTTCCGCCTCTCGTCCTGTCTGTCGGGGTGGCCCGCGGAAACGTTGCACGGGCCCCGACGACGCGCGGGAGGCGGGGTGGTCGAGGCCTGCGTCGGCGCGCGCGCCCCGGCACGCGGGAATGTCCGCCCCGCCAGCCGGGAGACCGGGTGTGGGTGCGGCGCAACACATCCGTCGTGTCCCCATCTCGCCGGTGGCTCCCGCCTCCGTCCCGGCGCTCCCGGTGCGGATTCAAGTCCATGTCAACACGGCCCTTGCGACCCGGCCGCGGTCGGTCGCCCCATCATGACGGGGCCCCGGGGCGTGGGTCGGGCGCGATTCTTCCGTACCCGAACCGCGTTCGGACGGACGAAGCCGACGGGACCAAGGTGGCGACGGGGATATGGTGGGTGAAGACCGAAGGCCTGATCGCGAGGCGGACGGCGGATTCATCGCCGCGGATCTGGTCTGGATCGGCGCCTGGCTCGGGCTGGCGAGCGGGTTGATCGAGGTCGGCATCGTGACGGTCGAGCACGTCACGGTTCATCCGATCATGGAGCTCAGTCGCGACTACGTGTGGCTCACGCCGCTCGCCGGGCTGCTGCTCGTGGGGACTCCCGCGCTCGTGCTCGCCGCGATCGGGCACCGGTGGCGACTCGCCCTCCGGATCGGGCTCTTCCTGGCCTTGACGCTCGCCGTGCTGGCTCTCCTGCTCCTGATCCCGCGCCTCGCGGATGTGGCGTGTCTGGTGCTCGCGCTTGGCATCGCCACACGCCTGCTCGTGTGGATCGTGCGGCGGCCCGCGACGACCAGGAGGCTGGTACGCCGAACGCTGCCCGGGCTCGCGCTCCTCGTGCTCCTGCTGGGCACGGGCGTCCGTGGCCGGAGGGCGCTCGAGACCAGGCGCGGCCTGGCCGCATTGCCCCCGCCCCCGGCGGAGGCGATCAACGTCCTGCTGATCACGCTCGACACCGTCCGGGCCGCCAGCCTCAGCCTGTACGGCCACGAGCGGTCGACGACCCCGAACCTCGAGCGTTACGCGGCGCGAGGCGCCGTGTTCGAGCACGCCTTCTCGGCCGCTCCGTGGACGCTGCCGTCACATGCCAGCCTGCTCACCGGGCGCTGGCCGCACGAGCTGTCGGCGTCGTACGGCATGCCGCTCGACGACTCGTCCGGGACGCTGGCCGAACTCCTTCGCGACCGCGGATACGAGACGGTGGGGTTCGTGGCCAACATGCGCTATTGCGGGTACGAGTCGGGGCTCGATCGGGGGTTCCTGCGCTACGATGACTACGATGTCTCGCTCGGCCGGCTGCTCGAGAGCTCGGCCCTGGCGCGCGCCGTGTTCGACAACTTCCGGCTGCGGCGCCTGGTCCGCGACGACCAGCACCTGGGGCGCAAGAGCGCGGACGAGCTCAACGAGGAGGTGTTCGAATGGCTCGCCGACCGACCGGCGGACCGCCCGTTCTTCGCCTTCCTCAACTACTTCGACGCGCACGAACCCTATCTGCCGCCCGCCCCGTTCGACACGCGCTTCGGCGACGGTCGGGCCGAAGGTCGCCTGAGCCCCCTTCACCACTGGCTCTGGGATCCGGCCGTGCGACATGCCGAGCTGACGCCGGAGGAGATCCGCGAGGAGCGGTTCGCCTACGAGGGCGCGATCGCCTACCTGGACGATCGCATCGACCGCCTCCTCGCTCGACTCGAAGAGCTGGGCGAGGCGGACAGGACGCTGGTCGTGATCACCGCGGATCACGGCGAGGAGTTCGGCGAGCACGGCGTGTTCGAGCACGGGTACAGCCTGTACCGGCCGTCCATTGAAGTCCCGCTCGTCATCGTCCTGCCGGGGAGCGTTCCGGCGGACGCTCGATACGCGGAGCCCGTGAGCCTGCGCGACGTGCCCGCCACGATCGGCGATCTGCTGGGAATCGCCGGAGGGGGCGGCCTCCCGGGGCGCTCGCTGGCCGCCGCATGGGAGGAGTCCCGAGGGGGCGCGGCGCCGACCCCGATCGTCTCCGAGCTGGACTACGCCAGCGGGCAGCCCGACTGGTTCCCGGTCAGCCGCGGCGACATGCGTTCGTTGATCGACGAGGGGGCGCACTACATTCGAAGCGGCGACGGCCGGGAGGAGCTGTACGACCTCGCGGACGATCCGTGGGAGACCCGAGACCTGGCACCGGGCCCGGCAGCCGGCCCCTCGCCCAGGCTGGCGTCGCTCCGTGCGCGCCTCGAGCAGGCGCTCGGCCACGAATCCCGGGCCCGGGGCGCGGCTACCCGACCGGGGGGATCGGAGCCTTGAGTCCGCCCGCGGGCCGAAGCCCGATCTACGCGAACATCTGGACGTACCGCGTCGTGATGAACGTGCTCTACGGGGGTCGGTATCGTCGGCGCTTCGAGCGCATCGCGGAGGTGGTGGGGGCCGAGGTCGACTCGGTGTGCGAGCTGTGCTTCGGCGATACGATCTTCGCCGCGTGGTGTCGGGATCGGGAGATCGCGTGGACCGGGATCGACCTCAACCCGGGATTCTGCGCGCGGGCCCGCTCGCAGGGCTTCCGCGTGCTCGAGGGGGACGTGCTGGAAGCCACGCTCCCGCGCGTGGACGCGTGCGTGATGATCGGATCGCTGTACCACTTCATCGATCGCCTGGACGCGCTGTTCGACGCGGTGTTCGCGAGCTCGTGTCGCTTTCTGGTCTCCGAGCCGGTTCGCAACCTCTCGTCGCGCGCCGGGCCCGTGGGGTGGCTGGCCCGCCGGTCGGCGGATCCGGGCGACGGCCGGGCGATGCTCCGCTTCGACGAGCCCGGCCTGCGAAGCGCCTTCGACGAGCAGGCGGGGCGGCTCGGTCTGTGCCTCGAGATCCACTCGGTGGACCGTGACCTTCTCGCGGAGCTGAGCCGATGAGCGGGCCCGAAATCTCCATCGTCGTCCCCGTGTTCAACAGCGAGGCCTGCCTGCCGGAGCTGGCCCGACGTGTCCGGTCCACGATGGAAGGGCGCTTCTCGCGGTACGAGCTCATCCTGGTGGACGACTGCAGCACCGATGGGAGCTGGGAGGCGATCGTCGGGGTGACCCGGGAGCATCCGTTCGCCACCGGGGTCGCCCTCCGCAAGAACGTCGGGCAGGACAACGCGATCATGGCGGGTCTCAAGACCGCCGGGGGCGAGGTCGTGATCGTGATGGATGATGACCTGCAGCACGATCCGGCCGACATCCCGGCCCTCGTCGACGAGCTCCGGCGCGGGTTCGATGTGGTGTTCGCGCGCTTTCCGCACAAGCGACAGGCGGTCTGGAAGAACATCGGGAGCTTGCTGGCCGATCGCCTCGCCGGCTGGGTCCTCGGCAAGCCGAGCGGGATCTACCTGTCGCCGTTCAAGGCCATCCGCGGCGATGTGGTGCGCGAGATCATCCGCTACGACGGGCCGTACAGCTACGTCGATGGTCTCCTGTTCGCCGTGACCTCCAGCACGTCGCAGGTCCGGGCGGACCACCACACGCGATTCGCGGGCCGTTCGAACTACACCCTCCGCCGGTCGATCCAGGTCGCCCTCAAGCTGGCCACCAGCTTCTCCGTGCTGCCGCTGCGGATCGTCACGTTCCTCGGGGGAGCGATCTCGCTCGCCGCCCTGCTGGCCGCCGCGTTCTTCGCCGTGCAGGCCTTCGTGCTCGCGCAGATGCCGGAGGGCTGGCCGTCGCTGATCGTCACCGTGCTGTTCCTGGGCGGTATCCAGCTCATGGGGATCGGCGCCG
>Ga0307444_1001548_pt1 | contig 9844 bp, 6 predicted proteins | sample SalMarSW160340MG_FD_202145 | JGI IMG/M metagenome (GOLD analysis project Ga0307444, IMG submission 202145) | Salt marsh sediment microbial communities from the Plum Island Ecosystem LTER, Massachusetts, United States - SW1603-40 | ecosystem: Environmental > Aquatic > Marine > Intertidal zone >... | reverse complement strand
GGGGCTGTTTACAAGTTCGGAAACATCCCCATGGTCACGGTGTTCGGTCTGATTGGCGCCCTCGTGGGCGGCGTCATGGTGCTGATGTTCATGTTCTACAGCGCCCTTGGCCTGACCAGCGTTCTGGCCTATCAGGTGGTGTTCGGCATCCTCGCGGTGTCTATCATTTGGTATTTCCTGGCCAAGATGATCCAGCGCTCGCGTGGCATCAACGTCGACTTTGCCTTCAAGGAGATACCGCCAGAGTAAGCATCGCGCATTGGCTCTCGATTTAGCTGTCCGCATCGAAGCGCACTGCTGCCGGGTTCTCCCGGACGCAGTGCGCGGAATTGGCCCTGCGCCAGAAGGCTGATTTCATGCGATCATCGCCGGTCGATTGAGAGTCGCTGAAGATCGTTGGACCGGAGATGGTGGATTATAAGGCGCTTGAAACCGAGGCCGATCGCATCCTGGATGTCGCCGGGGAGGCTGGCCTTACGTTACGCCTGGTGGGATCGATGGCGGTCCTCAGGCGATGTCCAAACCATGCCGTTCTCGCCAGCACCGATCGCGTTTATCGGGACATAGATTTCGCCGGACGCAAGGAAGAAGCGCGCGACCTCCATGCCCTGCTGACAGGCCTCGGCTATGCTGAAGATCGCGAGGTATTTGTCGTCTCCGAGGGGGCTCGCGCAATATTCGGCAGCGCCACCAACGGCGTCCATGTCGACATCTTTTACGAGAAGCTGGACTTCTGCCACGCCATACCTCTGAAAGACCGGCTTCACGTCGATGCACCCACGCTGCCGCTGGCAGAGCTGCTCCTCGCCAAGATGCAGATCGTCAAGATAACTGAGAAGGATTTTATCGACACGATTGCGCTCCTGCTCGAACACCCGCTCGGCGAGGGCGATCAAGATGCCCTCAATGTGATCCGGGTCGCGAATTTGTGTGCGGAGGATTGGGGGCTTTGGCGCACGACGACACTGAATTTGGAGAAGCTGCAGCGGTTCGCCGCTAGCCACCCAATGCTCAACGAGGAACAGAAAGCGCGCCTCAGCGCCCAGGTGGCTGCTCTTCAAGAGCGGATTGATGCCGAGCCCAAGCCGCTCGCTTGGCGCCTGCGCGCGCGCATCGGCGAACGGGTGAAATGGTACAACGACGTTGAGGAAGTGCGGTGACGGCATCCGTGCCGCGCTCGATATGGACTTCCCTACGAAGGGCTGGTGCGGCCCTTTGTGCGGCGCCAGTCCAATTGCCGAGGCCCCGCAGTTAGGGAAGCACCAACGTTATTGCCTCACCTCGTACTGCGAAACGTGCTCTTCGCCGTCGTAATCCCGCTCGGGGTGACGCCTAGCATGGCGCTGCCGGTAGTGTTGGATGGGGCGCGTTGGCCTGTGCTGATCAGCATAGTGCCGTTGCGACCCAGCTAACCTATTGATGAGATCGACACCGTTCATTGCCGCCTCCTTAAGACTTCCGTCTTCTTGCCAGCGAGCGGTCGAAAACTCTCGCTATGCAGGAGTGATGGTGCCGTAAGTCATCTGAACGGGCTGGGAACGCCGCATTCACTTGCGGTTCATATGTGCTCGAACGAGGCCCCGCGGAGGAAGGACTACCTCCGCAACGGGAGCGACCATGTTGAGCGGCGTCCAGGGGCGCTGGTTAGGACACCACCGCCGCCTTCGGTCTGAAGATTGACTTGATCCGGCAAACTCAGCTCGCGTGGGTGTCTGTCGCCCTCGGCCTCGGATCCGTTACGGGTTAGATGATTAGAAATCGCCAGCGATCACGACCGTTCTTCACGACAATATGTAATTTTTTGCTAAAATAGCCACCAATTGGGTTTCAGCGCCTCCGTGGCGCGCTAGTTTGTGAGTGGGATGGCAATTGAATAACGCCCGATCGGACGGCGGTTTATGACGAATTGGGAGGGGCGGAGGTGAGCGGTAGTCCTGGGCCGGCAGGCGGTGATCCGGTCCCTCAGAGGTCGGAGCAGCCGGGGCACCTCGGGCCGAAGCCTCAAGCGAAGCACGCACAGGGCGCACAAAGCGGCGGTCTGCCGGGACGAGCCGGTAAGGGTCTCATATTCTGGATTGGCGGTGCCGCACTGCTGGCAGCTGCGCTCGCCAGCGTCGGCTTCTTCGATTCCCCAACCCAGCAAAGCAGCAGCGGGCAGCCCCAGCAAAGCCGACCCGTAGGCATGTCCCTGATCCGGCCGGTCAACCCGGCCGACAGCGAGAAGGCCATCGCGCAACTGATGATGAGTGCGCCCGACAAAGAGAAGGTCCGCGCAGCACTGGCAGAAGGCAAGATGCGGCTTGGCTGGGTGACTTTGTCCGACTTCGAAGATGAGGATGGTGACTGGGTCAGCTTCAACGCCGGCGGCTTCCGCCAGGACGTGCGCCTTCTGCATAACGCCTACACCATCGCCGTTCCCTACGTTCCAGGCACGCCCGTCAGCATCATGGGCCTTATCGACGGCGGTGGCGGTGATATCACCGTTGCAGTCTACGTGAACTCGGCGCGGGTCTCGCTGCGGCCTTTGAAGAAAGGAGAAACGCTGCAAATTCCTTCGCCGTGAGCGATCTTTGCTATTTGGCAAGGGCGGCGGAACACATTCAAGCTGACTTCGATCATGCTGTTGGTGACGAAATATGTTCGTTGAACGATCGCTTCACTCCCGTAGGCGCGCTGGGCGCGTAGTTGCGCGCGTCTTGCCCCCGACCCGGGACTTCATGACATGACGGGCATGGCATGGGCCGGCCGGCTCGGCATTGTCATCGCCATTATTATCGTCGAGCGCGCGTCCCCGGCACTGGCCTGGTTCCTGGTCCTGGCCGCAGGGCTGGGAGCGATCCTGGCCGTTCCCTATAACGGCCGCTATCTACCGGAGCCGGTGCTGCGCCTTATCGATACCGCGCTCGGCAAGCGCGTCCGCAAGGCGGAGCCCAAGACGCCGACGGTGATCGACGAAGCGGAACTCGCCGACCATCTCACCTCGCGCGTCATCGGCCAAACCGACGTGATCGGCGCGCTAGCGCGGCGCCTGCGCCAACGTCTTGCGGCACGACGCGAAGGCAAACCGGTCGCCGTGATGTGCTTTGCCGGCCCGCCGGGTGTGGGCAAGACCTATCTCGCCAAGATTCTCGCCGAGAAGCTCTACGGCAGCGATGCCCACCTTCACGTCTTCGAGATGGCAAAATTTCAGGAGGGCTACTCCTCGACGGCGCTGTTTGGCGTTCCTGCAGGACACACCGGGTCCGGCGAGCCGGGTCTCATCTCGCGCGCCCTGCGCGATACGCCCAATTCCATCGTTCTTCTCGACGAGTTCGAGAAGGCGAGCCGCGACATTCATTTGCAGTTCTTGTCCGCCTGGAACGATGGATTTGTCACCGATCTCGGGACCTCGACCAAGTATCCCACCACCGAGACAATCTTTATCCTGACGACCAATGCCGGCGCCGCGCGCATTGCTGAGCTCGCGCGCAACCCCGACGTGACCCAGGAGACCCTCAACCAGCTCGCCAAGGCGGCGCTTCAGGACGCAAAGTTTGCCCCCGAGGTGCTCTCGCGCATCGACGACGTCTTCGCCTTCCGCGAACTCGCCGGCCTCGACGTAGCGCGCGTTGTGGCCCTCGAGATCGAGCGCAAGGCACACGAGTATCAGCTCGAAGTGGCGGAGCGCGGTATCGACCCGGCAATACTGATGGGCGCGGTTGACACCTACACCGCGACAAAGCCGAAGGGCGGCGTGCGCGACCTTGCGCGCCAGATCGAGGACAAGATCGCCGACGGGCTCATTGAGGCCAAGGCCGAGAATGCGCACACCGTGCGGTTCGAGGCCGACGGCGAGCACGTGCGCGTCATTCCTGTCAACGATGATGGAGCACAAGAAGCCGCCAGGGCCGCCCAAGTGCAACACGCAACCGTCGGCTGATGGAAGAGCCGACAGCAGGAGAATGGCCATGACCGGGGACCCAAAGACGTCGAGTGCGACAAGCACGGATCCACTGGAGCGCCTCTCTAATCTGGGCGCGCTGGAAAAAAGCTGGATAAACAAAGGCCGCGAGATGAAGCTGATCGATCCGGCCGAGCTTGCGAGCTATCTCAAGTCCCGGGTGATCGGGCAGAATGAGGTGATCGACTCGATCTGCACCAAACTGCATCGGCGCATGGCAGCCAAGCGGCCGAACAAGCCGATCGCGGTGTTCTGCTTTGCCGGCGCGCCCGGCGTCGGCAAGAGCTACCTTGCAGAAGTGCTCGCGGAGAAGCTCTTCGGCAACCGCAAGCACTATCACATGATCGAGATGGCCAAGTTCGATCAGCAGCATTCGGCATCCACGTTGTTCGGCTCGCCCAAGGGCTACGTCGGCTCCAATGAGCCCGGTCGCATCCCGCGCGCGCTGCGCGACGTGCCGAACTCCGTCATGGTCCTCGACGAGTTCGAAAAGGCGCATCGCAGCATTCATTCGCAGTTCCTGTCGGCGTGGAATGACGGGTTCGTCACCGAGCTCAGCGACGGCGCGCAGTATCCGACCAACGAAACCGTCTTCATCCTGACGGCGAACAGCGGTCAGCGGCGCATCGCCGAATACGCGCGCGACAAGAAAGTCGCGCAGGACGACCTCAACAAGTTCGCCAGGTCAGCGCTGCGGGATGACAACTTCGCGCCTGAGGTGCTCTCGCGCATCGACGAGGTGTTCGCGTTCCGCGAGCTGACGGGGCTCGATATCGCGCGCGTGGTGGCGCTGGAGATCGAGAAGGCAACGCGCTCCTATAGCCTTGAAATCGCCGGCCAGGGCATCGATCCGGAGATCCTTTTGAGCGCCATCGACGAGTTCACGAAGAACGCTCCCGCCGGGGGCGTGCGCGAGATCGCCCGGCACATCGAGGACAAGATCGCCGATGGTCTCATCGATGCAAGGACGCAAGGGGCAACGCACGTGATGTTCGAGGCGGATGGGCCGGATGTACGCGTGGTTCCGGTTTCGCCGGACGCCGCGCAAGAAGAGGCGGAAGGGGAGCGCACCGCGCCGCGCTAGCATGGGGTTGGGTGACAATCGCGAAGGAGCCGCAAGATGACGCCAAGCTCCGGTCAGAAGGGCATGCTGTCGACGCAAGCCGGCCGCAAGACGTTCTTCGCAACCCTGGTCGACCTCTACAAAAGCGATCTGGCCTTCCGCGGCATGACCGATTTTGCCGTGATCGGCGCGGTGGTCATGACATTTCTGCATCCGCCGCACCTCGGGCAGTGGCCCTGGGGCGGCAGCGAACACGGATCAGGCGGCCTTTCCTCGGCGGCACTGGATCCGGGCGGCGGCGGTGGCGGCGGAAGTCCCGGCTCCGCGGCCGTCGCGCCATCAGGTCCGATCGCCGCCGGACCGGTTGTCGCCATCCCTTATCCCGAGGCGCTCAAAAACCCACGGCTCGGCGTCGGGTTCCTGTTCGATATCGACGCCACAGCCTTCAAATCGTCGAGCGCCGCGGATCAACCCCGCCTGCAGGCGGCGCTTGCAGGCGTCGCGCTGCGCGATCCCGACCTCATCATTGAGAAGCTGCGTGCAGCCGATGGAGACGACCCTAACGTCGCGCTCATGCGCGGGGCGGCGTTCATCATCCGCAACACGGAGGCGTCCAACCGCACCGGCGAAGCCCTGTGGCGCCAAGCGGTGAATGGCGGCAGTGTTCAGGCCAAGGCGCTGCTCGGGCGCCTGCTTGTGAGCGCACGAAAAGGCATCACCCAGGACGCCAAAGAAGGGGGTCGCCTCATCGAGGAAGGTGCGGCTGCCGGCGATCGGCAAGCGCTGCGCTTTCTTGGCATCGCCTATCTTGCGGGTGATCTCGGCGTTTTGGATCCGGCCAAAGCCGTCGAAACGCTCAAGCAGTCTGCAGATGCCGGCGACGCCATGGCCATGGCGGTCTATTCGCGCATGATCGCCGAAGGCATCGGCGTACCTGCCCCCGACGGAAAGATGGCCGAGCGCTATCTGCGCAAGGCCGCCGCCGCTGGCCTGACGCTTGCCCAGGCCACGCTCGGCGATTGGCTCATCTCGGAATACACCCAAGGTCTCACCGCCGATCCGCAAGAGGCCGTCGATTGGCTGACGAAAGCGTATGAGAAAGGGCACGACGTCGACGCCCTTAACAAGCTGGCTTTCCTCTATGCCTCAGGGGCCAAGGAACCGCCCTGGAAGGATGTGGCGCGGGCAATGGCGTACGTGCGGCTGTGCTCCGGCTTCTCCGACTCGTTCTGCCAATACAACACCGGCATCGGCTGGGACGGAGGACACTTTGGCAAGCGGAACGCGGCGTTGGCGCGGGCCCATTTTGCCATAGCGGATACGCTCGGATACCAGCCCGGGGCCAGCCAGGTCCGGCAGCTCGATTCCGAGTTGACGGCCACCCAGAAGGACGAGGCCGCAGCATACGAGAAGAAGATTCGCGCCGAGCTCGAACCGGAGCCTACGCAGATCCCGCTTCAGTATGCTTCTGTCACAAGCCCGCCAGCGCCCAAGGCCATATCGCCCTACATCCAGAAGGTGGCAGACACTTCGTCGGGCAAGCCAAATGAGGCGGCGCGCACGGACGTTTCCGAGACGGCCGACTACAAGCTGTGCACGGACACCGACGGCGAGATCACGGCGCGCGGGCAAGCGTGCACCCGCATTATCGATGCTGGAAAGGGCTCGCCGTTGGAGTTGTCCGAAGCCTATTTCGGCCGCGGTTGGGTGGAGGACAAACAGAACAACAACGATGCGGCCATCGCCGACTACTCGCAGGCTGTGAAGCTCTATCCTGCTCACACAGCCGCGCGAAACAACCGCGGGCTGCAATATATATCCGCCAACAAGCTGGACGAGGCCATCGCCGATTTTGATGAGATTCTGAAAGCGGAGCCGAACCACAAGCTTGCACTCGCCAACAAGGCGGAGGCGCTGCGCCGCAAAGGGCAGGATCAGGACGCCCTCGAAGAGGTCAAGAAAGCGCTTGCCGTCGATGCCGACCTGAAGTGGGCGCAGACGGTTCAGTCCAGGATTCTCGCCGACATGAATGCCAACGTGAAGAAAGAGAAGGGAGAAGGCGAAGCTGCCGCTGGCGGCGACACCTTCGGCCCGGACGATCCGCCGTCGGCATCCAGCAAGGAGGTGGTGGCATTACGCAAGCGCGCCCTCGCGCACCTCGCCGAGAAGGATTACGACAGCGCGATCGCCGACTTCACCGACATTATCCGCGCCGACAACGCCAGCTGGATGGACTACGACGGGCGCGCACGTGCCTATCACTTCAAGCAGAAGTTCGATGCCGCGATTGCCGACTATGGGCGCGCCATTGCCCGCAAAGGCCACAATGCGCTCGTGCACTACAACCGCGCCCTCATCTATCGCAAGCAAGGAGATAAAGATAAGGCGTTGGCGGATCTTGATGCCGCCATTGACAAGCACGACGCCAAAGATCCCCTGTACTATCTCACGCGTGCAGAGCTTCTGTTGGACAAGGGCGCCTTTGACAAGGCGATCAAGGACTACGACACACTGGTCGACTTGGTGGGCAAGGACAAGTCGGCGACCGAGGATAACAAGGCCTTCACCTACTTCGTGCGCGGCCAGGCCAAGACGAAGAAGATCATCTATGATCATCAGCAGTGCGACCGAATGATCCCGCCGACGCCCGAGTGCAAGGATCCTAGGGCCTTCATGATTCCGCTTCTGGACCTGCAGACGGCGATCGCGATCAAGCCCGACTACGCGCAAGCGCTGCTTCAAATCGGATGGACCTCCGAGCAGCTTGGCAATACGCAAAAGGCGCTCGAGTATTACACCCAGGCAATCAACGCCGATCCAAACTATTCCGTGGCCTACAATAACCGCGGTGTCCTCTACGGCGACATGAAGCAGAAGGAGTTGGCGCTCGCGGACTACAACGATGCGATCCGGCACGACGCCAACAACTATCAGGCCTGGGCAAATCGCGGCGTTCTCTATGCAACCATGCGCGGGCGCAATAACCGCAGACGCGCCATCGCAGACCTCCGCCACGCGCTTCAGATCAGTCCGAACTACGGCTTTGCGCTGCAGGCGTTACAAAAAATGGGGGTGAGGCCCTAGAGCCGCTGTTGCGCCTCGCCTTTGTGATGCAGGTAAACTCGCAGACACAAAGCCGCAGGCCGGTGGCGCAAATACAAATCGCCGCTCGACAGGGACATTTGCCCAGCTCCGTCTGACAGAGGCTCAAGTCTAGGGTGTATGTTGGACGGCAACCAACGGCAATGACAGAGTGCTGTGGAGTCTGATGATGCCGAAATCGATCAGCGAATACGCAGATCCCGCTGCCCTGCGCCAATAGTCGTGGCGAATGCCAAGCGGCAGACGCGCCGCTACGCGTCGATGGCACCGAGGCAGATGTATTTGATCTCCAAATACTCCTCTAAGCCTTCGGCGGCACCCTCGCGGCCGAGACCGGATTCCTTGACGCCGCCAAACGGCACGACCTCGTTGGAGAGAATGCCTTCGTTGACGCTTACCATGCCGGCGTCGAGTCTCTCGGCCACGCGCCAGGCGCGGCTCAAGTTCTGACTGAACAGATAGGCAGCGAGCCCGAACGGGGTGTCATTGGCAAGCCTAACGGCTTCATCCTCGGTGTCGAAGCGCACCAGAGCCGCGACCGGACCGAAGATCTCCTCACGCACGATTTCCATCTGCGGCGTCACATTGGTGACGACCGAGGGGCGGTAGAACAACGGCCCAGCCTTATCGAGGTCGCCGCCGGTGAGCACCTTGGCGCCCTTGGTGACGGCATCGGCAACGAGTGTCTCGACCTTGGTGATCGCGTCGTTGCTGATCAAGGGGCCTATGTCGGTGCCGGCCTGCATGCCGGATCCGACGGCGAGCTTGTTCACGGCCTCGACCAGTGCCGCAGCGAAGCGGTCGTAGATACCCGACTGCACGAGAATGCGGTTGGCGCAGACGCAAGTCTGACCGGCATTCCGATATTTCGAAGCCATCACGCCAGCGACCGCCTGACCAAGATCGGCGTCGTCAAAGACAAGGAGCGGCGCGTTGCCGCCGAGCTCAAGGGTGAGCTTTTTCACCGTGTCGGCGCATTGCCGGTACAGAATCTTGCCAACTTCGGTCGAGCCCGTGAAGGACAGCTTCCGCACCCTCGGGTCCTCGCAGAGGACCTTTCCGACGGCGGGCGCATCCGTGGTGGTGACGATATTCAGCACGCCGGCGGGGACGCCGGCATCGATGGCGAGCTTGGCGATGGCGAGCGCGCAGAGCGGCGTCTCCGCAGCCGGCTTGACGACGATGGTACAGCCGGCCGCGAGCGCCGGCGCGACTTTGCGCGTGATCATGGCGATCGGGAAATTCCACGGCGCGATGGCCGCGACGACGCCGATAGGCTGCTTGATAGTGAGATAGCGCTTGTTCGCGAAGGTGGAGGGAATGGTGCGGCCGTAGGCTCGCTTCCCCTCCTCGGCAAACCACTCGACGAAGGAGGCGCCATATGCGACCTCGCTACGCGCTTCGGCCAGAGGCTTGCCCTGCTCACGTGTCATCAACTGCGCGAGATTCTCGGTCTCGGCGGTGATGAGATCGAACCAGCGTCTGAGGATCACCGCCCGCTCCTTCGCCGTCTTGGCCGACCAAGCCGGCAGTGCGTTGGCCGCGGCGTCGATAGCGCGCTTGGTGTCCTCGGGGCCAAGATCGGGCACGGCGGCAAGCTCGGCGCCCGTGGCCGGATCGGTGACAGAAAATGTCTTGGCTGCGGCAATCCATTGGCCATCGATGAAGGCGGTAGCCGGAAATTCCTTTGAGCTTATTTTCATTGCGAACTCCGTCAGCTTTGCAAGGAGCGTCGGCTC
>Ga0307444_1001547_pt1 | contig 9844 bp, 7 predicted proteins | sample SalMarSW160340MG_FD_202145 | JGI IMG/M metagenome (GOLD analysis project Ga0307444, IMG submission 202145) | Salt marsh sediment microbial communities from the Plum Island Ecosystem LTER, Massachusetts, United States - SW1603-40 | ecosystem: Environmental > Aquatic > Marine > Intertidal zone >... | reverse complement strand
CGCCCTGCTGATCGGCGCCAATGTCGACGGAAAGCCCAACTTCATGACCGTTGCCTGGGCTGGGATTGTCAATCAATCACCTCCCATGTTGAGTGTAGCCATTCGCCGTGAACGCTACACGTACAGGGGTATCGAAGAGAACCAGACCTTCTCGGTAAACATCCCCTCAGAAGATCAGGTAACAGAAACAGATTATTGTGGCCTGGTATCGGGCAAAAAAAATAATAAAGTGTCCGATTGTGGTTTCACTGTGTTCTACGGCAAATTAAAAACCGCTCCTCTGATAGAGCAGTGTCCGGTAAACCTGGAATGCCGTCTTGCACAGAAAGTGGAACTCAAGACCCATGTTCTTTGTATCGGGCAGATCGAAGAGGTTCATATAAACGAAAACTGTCTCACCAATGGAAAACCTGACGTGGAAAAAGTTCGTCCCCTGGAGTTTGCCTCAGGCGTCGAGTATGCCTACTTCGGCAAAGCTTGCACCTGCCTATCAAGTGGGCAAAAAGTTGATCGATGGAAAAAAGGGACTTACAAAGAAAAACTGACGCGCCTTGTGGGATTCTTAACGCTCCCCGATTTTTCGGGTCATAAATCCAGATGTGGTAGTGTAAACTAGAAATGTGCTGGCCTCTTCGGAGTTCTGGAATACCGCATTCCCGTAAACTGTGCTAACAAGGGGGAGAGATGCACCATGCCTGTAGAGATATCCCCAGATGGGATGATCTTCCATTTCGACCAGGGAATAGATTTCTGTTGGTTTTGTCTTTTCATCCGATGTGCGTATATACCGTCCACGCAAGCGGGTGAGACGATAGCGCGTGTGGATACCTATAAAATTAATCCATTTGTTCCACTTCAAGATGTCGCCCTCGAGCATCCATTGGTCTCCGCTGATTTCGAATTGACGGATTTCATGATCGCCTTTTGACCCGAAAAGCTCCAACGTAACCAGATTCTTCTTTTCAATAGGATAAGGAATGATCGTGACTTTTGCCACTGGCTCTTCCCTGTTGAAAGCATAATAGGCCTGGAAGAAAAAGCCAGCAAAAAACACGATCCCGAATACCGCTGTCCAGAGAAAAATTAAAAGCAAGTTTCTAAAGCTGGCCAAGGGTCCTGGAACAGACGCCGGCTTCTTGGAAATGCGCCTGGCCACAAACTTGAGGCGCCGGTAGAAAAAGACGAGAAGAAAGATCAATCCCAGCAGAACGCCCAGCGTTCCTGCCAGGATGATCGCATCGGCTTCAAACGGATTGAAAGAAATTGCTGCACTCCTTTCGGATATTCACGTACTAATGATAGGACATCATGATCCAAAAGACAAGATTGTCCTAATTCGAGGCAAATTCCACATCACCTAATTCTTTTCCAATTGTCTTTTGCAATTTGACACCTCCCTGATTCCTTGATATTCTTTTGCCTACTGAACATGGGAAAACGAGGGGACAGCAATGACAAACAAGTGCCCTAAATGCAACACCGATAATCCCGATACCCTTAAATTCTGTGGAGAGTGCGGTACCCAGCTTCCCTCCCTTAAGAATATTGCTGTCACCGAAACCATGGAAACACCCAAAGAAGAATTGACCTCGGGGATGGTCTTTGCCGGCCGCTACCAGATCATCGAAGAGCTGGGCAAAGGCGGGATGGGCCGAGTCTACAGGGTTTTGGATAAAAAGCTTAACGAGGAGATCGCCCTCAAGCTCATCAAGCCGGAGATAGCCAAAGACACAAAAACCGTCGAACGCTTCAGCAATGAGCTCAAAATAGCCCGGAAAATCGGGCACAAGAATGTCGCCAGGATGTTCGACTTGAACGAGGAAAAAGGCACCCACTACATCACGATGGAATATGTGCGCGGTGAGGACCTGAAAAAACTGATCAGAAAAATGGGGCAACTGAGCGTAGGGCAGGCCATCCCGATCGCCATGCAGATCTGCGAGGGATTGGGAGAAGCTCACCGATTGGGTATCGTGCACAGGGATTTGAAGCCTCAGAATGTTATGGTGGATGAGGATGGCAATGCCCGGATCATGGATTTCGGGATCGCCCGTTCGGTCGAAACCAAGGGAATCACCGGTGCCGGCGTGATGATCGGAACACCTGAATACATGAGTCCGGAACAGGTCGAAGGGAAAGAAGTCGACCATCGATCCGACATCTATTCCTTGGGCGTGATTCTGTACGAAATGGTCACAGGCCAAGTGCCATTCGAAGGGGATACTCCATTCACCATCGGGGTAAAGCATAAGAGCGAAAAACCCAAAGATCCAAAGGAACTCAATGCACAAATCCCCGATGATCTCAACCGGGTGATCCTTAAATGCTTAGAGAAAGAACGGGAAAACAGATATCAGAGCGCCGGAGAAATGCAGAAGGAACTGACAAATATCCAAAAAGGAATACCGACCACTGAACGAATAAAGCCTGTAAAAAAGCCCCTCACTTCCAAAGAGATCACAGTTACGTTCGGCTTGAAAAAACTCCTGGTTCCAGCCTTAGCCATATTAGCTTTTGCCATTGTTGCAGTAGTCATTTGGCAGATCTTTCCCGAGAAAGAAGTCTATCAAGCACCTCTCATAGAAAACTCGGTCGCAGTGATCAGCTTCGAGAATTTAACGGGAGACGAGAACTATGATTACTACCGGAGGTCCATTCCCAACCTGCTGATCACAAACCTCGAAAATGCAGGCTTTTCCTATGTGGTCAGTTGGGAACGGATGCGTGATCTTCTCAAACAGATAGGAAAGGGAGATTTGGAGATCATCGACAGCGAGGCAGGATTCGAAATATGCCGCCGCGAAGGTGTCGAAGCCCTTGTCACCGGCAGCATCAACAAGGCCGGGGACATGTTCGCTATCGAATTGAGAATACTGGATGTGGAGACCAAAAGGCATATCAAAACCGCCACCTCACGGGGAGTGGGAGAACAGAGCATCATCGAAACCCAGATCGACGAGCTGAGCAGGGAAATCGCCAAAGGCATAGGCATCGCCAAAAAAAGAATCGAGGACTCCAAGATACACATAGCCGATGTCACGACTGATTCCATCGAAGCTTACAACTACTATCTCAAAGGTGTAGAAGATTTTTATAAGATTTATTTAGACGAAGCCCAGGAATCTCTTGAAAAGGCTGTTGCTATCGATCCGACCTTTGCCTCGGCTTACCATATTCTCGCTTTGGTGTACCATCAAGCCGACAATCCCAAAGCAAGAGAAGAAGCCATCAAAAAAGCCAAGGCTCTGTCTGAAAAGGCGACAGAAAAAGAGAGGATGTTTATCGAAGCCACCTATGCTTCTATGGTGGATGTCGATGTCGATCAAAGCCTGAATATATATGCCCGCCTCATTGAAAAATATCCCAAAGAAAAGCGTGCTTACTTTTGGGCTGGCGTCAATTACTACTTGAGTGGAAATGCAGACATGGCCATTGAGCGTTTCAGAAAGGCATTGGAACTGGACCCCAATTACGGGGAAGTCATGAACATGATCGCTTACGCCCATGCAGAAAGAGCTGAATACGACAAAGCTATCGACTATTTCGAAAAGTATGCTTCTGTCTATCCCGACACGCCCAACCCACTTGATTCCATGGGAGAGCTTTATTTGCTCATGGGCAGATTGGATGATGCAATCGTAAAGTATAAGCAAACATTGAAAATCAAACCCGATTTTGGCTCTGATTTGATGCTCTCCTACATTTATGCATTAAAAGAAGACTACAATGAAGCCATGAAATGGATCGATCGATTCATTTTGACTGTTCCTTCTCCAGGCAGAAAAGCTGGAGGTCATTTTTGGAAGGGATTTTATCATTACTGGCTTGGGAATTTGGGATTGTGCCTCGATGAGTTTCAAACCGCCGCGGATCAAGCAGGAAAAATCGAAAACGAACCTATGAAAGCACGAATCGAAGCGATGAAAGGATGGATTTATAATGACAGAGGGAACTTTGAGCGCAGCCGGCAATACTTCAAAACCTGGTTCGACCTTTTGACAGAACAGCTGCCCCAGTTAAAACAATCTTTCGAAGCTTTGTACCTCATCGACCTCGGATTTGTGGACGTAAAACAAGGGCAAATCGATTCGGCTAAATCTAATGTCAAAAAAATCAAATCCATCCTGGCCGACTTTACATCTGAAAATAGGAATAACGTCAAACAAATTTTTTACATACTGCAAGGGGAGATATCATTAACCGAGGGCTCTGTGCAGCAGGCCATCGCTATCACAGAAAAAATAGAGGGAACAGTATTTCATCTCTCGGCAAGACCTGATGAAATCATTTTGTACAATATGCCCCTTTATAAGGATGTGTTGGCTAGAGCGTATGTCGAGAATAACGAACTGGACAAAGCCATCGCTGAATACGAAAATTTGATCACCTTCGACCCACAGAAAAAAGGGAGATATCTCATCCACCCAGTGTACCATTACAGGCTGGCCAAGCTGTACCAGGAAAAAGGCTGGGCGGACAAAGCCATCGAACAGTACGAAAAATTCCTCGACATATGGAAGGACGCCGACCCTGGTCTCCCTGAGCTAGAAGACGCCAGGAAAAGGTTGACTGGATTGCAATAATAGCAACTGACCATGACTTCCTGCTGACTAACATTGGTAGAGTCCAAGGAATTCTTTGCAAAATTAGCACAATGACTGGAAAATTGATATCAGATATTCATCAGGCTATTAGAAACATCACAGGCCGTCAAAATCCTGTACCTGACCGGCAGTTCCACAAACACGACGAGTACCTGTCTTACGGTCTTTCAGTTTCAGAATTCCGGAACCTAATAAAAGAATTCCAGCCTCAGTTTCTAAAACTGTCACTGCAGGAAAGCATGGATCTAGCAGAGCGGCTGCTCCAGGAGCATGTCGGTGAACTGGGACATGTAGGCCTTTACATCTTAACGCTTATTGTAAAGGACCTCACACCCCAGCATTTTACTTATTTGGATGGCTTGCCAGAACACTTCCGGGAGTTGGTCTCATGTCGACCACATCGCTATGGGAGTGTTACAGCCCCTGCTGTGGCCATACCGGAAAGAAACGCTTGAACTGGTGGAAGAAAGGAGCCGTTCGCCGATCCGGTGGAAGCGGAGGGCGAGTGTGGTAACGTTCGTGCGGAAGGCTGCCAAATCGGGGGAATTCACAAAGGAAGTCATCCATCTCTGTGAGAACCTGATTTGGGATGAGGAGGACATCATGAAGTTGACTTCGTTTGGAAAAAAAGGGGGAAAGGATTAACTGCGATTGAATGCAAATGGTCTGCAGACCGTTTCGATCCATCCGGTATGAAGGCATTCCGGCGCTTGTATAAAAACGGCATAAACTATGTCGTAGCGAATGATGTAAAACGACCATTTCGCCGAAAATATAACGATCTGGCTGTTGAGTTCCTGAACCTTTCTCAGTTGATTGAAAAACTGTCGTAGATTGCCAAAACTATTTGGGAGAAACCTGGCACGCCCAACTAGATTTCTATAGAACTGCTAAAGGAGTACTATCTGTGGCAAATCAGATTATCCGAATTCAAGAAATACTGTTTTTTACATAAGCTATTTGCACTTATATTTATAAAGCCTTTCTTCCAATGTCCCCGTATGAATTTCAAATAAATGATTGTCATAATCATAAAAATATATGGAATCAGCTTCCTCTAGAATCCTACTTCTGCTGTCTTTAATCTTCACTCCCAGTTTTTTTACTCTTTCGATGTATATTGGAAAATTATTTTTGGAGACTTTGAATGCAATATGGTTATAAGTTTTTTCTTTATGTGTTTCGCCTTCCATAATTGCTATCCAAATATTATTGATCAGGAAATATTTTTCCCTTGAAATTGAAAAGGTTTTATTTCCGCTCGAATATACCTCTTTTGCATCAAATATCTGTGTGAAAAAATGGGTCGCCTTTTCAAGGTCTTTTACCATAAATGTTATGTGGCTAATATTTCCTTTCATTTGTATCCATATTTAACTTACCGATATTACTTATCTCATTTCAAACCCTCCAGCCTCTTCCTGGCATCTTTAACCTCAGCAATATCCGGGTCATCGTGCTTACTGTTTTAAAAAGTTTTATGGGATATCCCTCTATGTATCTTTTTATTTAACCCGAATTTCACAGAAGAGACTGGAGCCATCAACTTCAGTTATAATAGGCTCGATTCCAAAATTTGAAGTTAACGAAATAAAATCATCAGGGCTAACTGTACTGGCCTTGAATCCATCTTTACAGACAATCACTCCATCACCGGTGGCATCGTCATCAATCTCTCCGATGAGTCCGTGTTGGGATTGAATGCGGAACCATTCTAGACGATCTTTCCAAAACTGTTCTGAGTAGCTGGAAAAGAGGACCTTTCCACCTGAACGCGTGACACGTAAGGCTTCTTTAATCAGTTTTCGCTGATCCACATTAAAGACTGCAATGCCGTTTTGAATGCACACCACGACATCAAATCGCCGGCCACTAAATCCAAGTTTAACAGCATTCATCACAAATAGGTGGCAGGAAGGAGTTCCACAGATTGTTTTCGCCGCAAGACGGAGGCTGGTGTAGGAGGTGTCAATTCCAACCATGGTTTTGGTTTTTGCCATAAGCTTTTTGAGGACTCTGCCATAACCGCAACCTAGCTCCAAGGCAAGATCTGTAGGTTTTAGTTTGTCAAGAACGAACTCAATCTCAGCCTCAAGGTAACGCTTAACACGGAGAGGAGCATTCTCATAGCATAGCCGTAGCTGCTCAGCCGATAATTTTTGTGAGTAATAACCTTGCACGGCCTTTAAATCGTTAATAATCAGCTTAAAAGATTAGGGACTTTTTTTCTCTAAAACTACCTTCTATAAATTTATAGCACAGTGAAAATTTGGAGTCAAAATATGCTATAACAATTTAGACTCTCTTTTGCGGGCTGGAGAGAGTTCCCATCAATCCCCCCTTTACTGATATAGCCGGCAACTATATGTGCCCAGAAATTGTGGAAAAAAGAATATGTTTCTTAATAAATGGCCCGGTAAAAATTACAGAATTTTATTCATAACGAAGGGTATCAACAGGGTTGGCGGTGGCGGCTTTGATGGATTGGTAGCTGACGGTCAGAAGAGCGATGCCGAAAGCCGCCAGCCCGGAAAGAATGAAAATCCAGATACTCAGGTCAATCCGGTAGGCAAAGTTCTGTAGCCATTTATTCATGAAATAATACGCCGCAGGCCAGGCGAGGATGTTGGCCAAAAGCACCCACTTCGTGAATCCTCTGGAAATAAAAATCACGATACTTGGGACGGATGCTCCCAGAACTTTCCGGATGCCGATCTCCTTGGTGCGCCTCTCTGCCATGAATGAAGCCAATCCGAAGAGACCGAGACTGGAAATGAAAATGGCGATCAGAGTAAACAGGCGGAAGAAAATGTTCAGCCTGATTTCGGATTTGTACAGGTAGTCATAGGCTTCGTCCAGAAAGTAGTATTCAAAGGGATATCCGTCGGAGTGCTTCTTCCAGACTTTTTCGATGGCCCCTAGGGTCTGGGGCATGTTTTCCGGCCTCACTTTAACAGAGAGAAAATAAATGTTCCAGGGACCGGTATTCAGGATCAAAACAGCGGGTTCTGCCGGAAAATGCAGGGAGTGGCAGTTAAAATCCTTAACCACCCCGACTACCGTTCCCATGTTTTCACCTTCGGGGAAGCCTATTTTTTTTCCGATGGGGTTTTCCATCCCAAATGTTTGACCGCGGTTTGGTTTAATATAAAGGCGCCTCCTCCCACGGCATCCGTGGCCATTTCACGGGAGAAGTTTCTTCCGGCCGTGAATTCCATATCGAAAATATCCACGTAGTCATAATCGACATGGGAGAAATAAAAAAAAGGATATTCATTGATTCCCCTTCCTTCGTAATCGAACTCGGAATCCCAGTTGATGTTGGTCGGCAGGGTTTGGGTGAATGTGACTCCCTTGATACCCGGATACTGAAGCAGCTCGTTTTTGATAATATCTCTTGTTTGTCTTATTTTGTCGTCATTCAGATTGATCACAACCACATGGTCCCGGTCGAATCCGAGCTTTTTGGTCCGGATCAGACGGATTTGGCCCGAAATGATCAACGTGCTGATGATGAGAAACAGGGATATGGCGAACTGGAAAACAACCAGAAAATTCCGCAGATTCAGGCCTTTGGAAGCCTTGGGGGTGGATCCCTTTAAAAGGATTATCGGCTTGAATCCTGACAGGTACAGCGAAGGATAGATGCCGGACATGAGGGCCACCATTATAACAGCAGCTAAAAGCCCCAGAATGAATCCGGGATGGGTCATAGAATGAGTTGTGATGTTTCTGTCAACAATACTGGAAAATCCCTTGAGAGTTAGAAGAACGATTCCGACGGCTGTCAGGAGGGAAATGGCTGTAAAGATCAGGGATTCGCCCAGGAACTGTTTTACGAGCTGTGTGCGGTAGGCCCCGACAACTTTTCGGATACTGACTTCCCGTGAGCGGGTGAAGGAGCGGGCTGTCGAGAGGTTGATAAAGTTGATTCCGGCGGTAATGAGAATGAATAAGCCGATCAAAGAACAAATAAAAACATACCTGATATCTCCACCGGCTTCAAGTTTCTTGAGAACATCCGTCGATTTCAAATGGATATCGTTCAGGGGCTGAAGGAGATAGGTCCAATTTTGCGAAGAACTCAGTGGGTGTAGTTTTTGTTCGATAAAGGATTGGATCTTCTTTTCCAGTTTCTGGGCGCTGCTGCCCTTTTTGAGGAGAAGGTAGGAATGGAACCAATGAGCATCCCAAGAATTCAGAGGCAATCCCAAATAGGTTTGAGTCTCGAATTGGCCAAGAAGATTCGGTCTGAAGTGTGAATTCGAGGGAAGGTTCACCATGACCCCGGTGACCTGAAAGTCCATTTCTTCGTCCAGGATAACATGGAGTGTTTTTCCGACTGGATTGATGTGTCCGAAAAGCTTGTCCGCCGTTTCTTCGTCGATAACCACGGAATATGGATTTTCAAGTGCGGTTGCGGGATCGCCGTAGATGAAGGGCAGGTCGAACACATCGAAGATATACTCATCCGCCCATACCCATTTGTCGAAAAGAAATTTTTTATCTTTGACACGGACCATGATGTTATTGTATTTGCTGAACCGCGTGGCTGTTTCGATTTCGGGAAATTCGTTCATCAGCGTAGGCGCGAGTGGGGGATAAGAGGTGGATTGTTTCGCTGTCCCCATTATGTTGTCTCCTGTGGACTTAAAGATGGCCTTATATATCCGGTCGGCCTTTGTATGCTGTCGATCAAAGCTGAACTCGTACCGTATAAACAGAAATATAAAAATGAAGCAGGCAAAACCGATCGTCAGCCCTGAAATATTGAGGATAGAATACCCTTTGTGTCTTTTGATGTTTCGTATGGCCACTTTTAAATAGTTCTTTAGCATGATAAGTCTCCATTTTGAGTTAAAAAGAGTGTCTTTGATGACGGCATCCAGACACTGATACCAGTACCAGAAACAGGCTATAATATAGCTCCGTTCCCTGCATATCCTGGAAAAGACCTCCTGCATGTCATCGTTGATGGCGTGGTTTGTCCGATACCGGTCGAGGCGTTTGACCAGCCAAACCGCCAGCCAGGGAGGGGAAAGGCGTTTGGTTCGCTTCATTTCTTTTTCTCAGAATTCATATTTGGTGATCCCTTTCCAGACGGCTTCCTGGAGCTCCCGTGATTCGCGCAGGGCTTCAAGACCTCCTTTGGTGATGGTGTAGTAGACTCGCTTATTTCCTCCGGCTTGATTAAGGATCTGCACAGCCCGCGAAGTCAAATAGCCTTTCTTTGCCAGGTT
>Ga0307444_1001544_pt1 | contig 9860 bp, 12 predicted proteins | sample SalMarSW160340MG_FD_202145 | JGI IMG/M metagenome (GOLD analysis project Ga0307444, IMG submission 202145) | Salt marsh sediment microbial communities from the Plum Island Ecosystem LTER, Massachusetts, United States - SW1603-40 | ecosystem: Environmental > Aquatic > Marine > Intertidal zone >... | reverse complement strand
TCCGCCGGTGATGATTAGGGAAGAAATGATGAAAGCGATGGGTTACGTTGATTCGCAGAAGGATAGAGAAGAAAGTTATTTTTCGGAAAAAGACAAACAATACCTCGTCGGCACTTCCGAGCAGTCAATCGGGCCGATGCATTCCGATGAAATTTTTAATGAAAAAGATTTGCCCAAAAGATACATTGCCTTTTCTTCTTGTTTTCGTCGTGAAGCCGGTTCCTATGGTAAGGACACCAAAGGTATTTTAAGAGTTCATCAGTTTGATAAAGTGGAGATGTTTAGCTTTGTTAAACCCGGAGATTCAGAGAAAGAACATCAATTATTTTTGGAAATTGAAGAGAAATTAATGAAAGACTTGGATTTGCCTTACCAGGTAGTCCAGCTTTGCACTGGCGACCTATCCGTCCCTTCGGCTAACACTTTTGACATCGAAACTTGGATTCCCAGCGAAAACAAATATCGTGAAACTCACTCCACCTCCAACTGTACTGATTTTCAGGCTAGGAGGTTAAATATTCGCTATCGGGATAAATCCGGGCAATTAAATTTCGTTCATACTCTTAACGGAACCGCTTTTGCCATTGGTAGAATGCTTATTGCCATCTTAGAAAACTATCAGCAAAAAGACGGCTCAATTTTGGTACCCAAGGTTCTCCGAAAATACTTAAACTTCAAAAAAATCGGATAATTATAAAAGGGCTGACTTGATGTAAGTCAGCCCTTTTTATTGTGATTAAAAATACTTTGTGATTTTAAGGCCTAATCCGTCGGTATTGAGCCCTTTGTCGTAGTCGGGAAATGATGAGGCGTGCTTGAAACGGATATCGGTTTCAAAATAGAAACCATTACCCAATGAAAAATTGGCTCCTAAACCATAAGTGAGTAATCCTATGGGACTGTGCCCGATTAATTTTTCATCCGGAGTTCCACTGTAATAGCCGATACCAGCTCCGCCTTCTGCAAAAATGTTTATTTCTTCAAACTCGACCACAAAAAAATTCACCTTTTTAAACCTCAGAAAATCATAACTTGTCATTACTTGAATTTCAGAAGCGAAAACATCACCTCCGTGGTTAAAAGCGATATAACCTAGCCCTCCTTCAAACCAAACCCGCCATCGGTCACTAAATCTGTTCATTCGCCAGCCATATATTACTTGGACTGATCCGTATTCCCACCTGTACCCGTCTTTATTACCCCAGAAACAATTAGCGGACCACTCTTCTGTTCGTGCTCCGCCATATACTCCAAGACCAAAAAATCGTCGGTTCTTTACAACGTTTGTATCTGTGTTTTTTTGTTGCTCTTCGGCGTTAACCTGTTCCCCGGCTAAAACCAAGAAAGAAGAAAAATTTATTAGACTGATTACCACGAACACCAACAGCGCCAAGTCAAAAGGTTTTTTTCTGATCATAGCCTCAATTCCTCCTGTTTTTTTAAATAACCAATTATTGCTAATCTATAACATTCTAAAAAATTTGTCAATAAATAACTAAAGTGATAAATTTATTCTCAATAATTGACAGAATAACATATGTATGATATTTTGTTTTTGGTTTCATTGTAAAAATAAATAAGGAGGGGAGAAGGGTATTATGAATATTATATTAGAGGTTAGGACACTTACCGGAAGACTTAGAGTCAATAAGTCCAACGAAGTTTGCGCCCCGTTTGGATTCTTGCACGGTGATAAAGTTATCACTCCGTTTGGGCAAAAGGCGACTATTATGGGCGTTGCTCCGGCTCCGCAAGGAAGCAGGTTTGCGGGACAAAATGTCCTTTGGTACCAAAAAGAAGATGGATTTACTTATTATTTTGGAGCTGGCAACCTAAAGGAGCTGGGTTTTGGGGCTTAATAAGCCTTACTAAGAAAGGAGGGAAACTATGGCCTGCCAGGTGAGACAACTTGAAATCGCTTTTAATCTGTTTTCGGTTCGGATTACGGCACAGGCCTAGCTTTAAATAAAATTTTAAAATCTAAAGAGCTAACTAGCGTTAGCTCTTTTTATTATTTGCCAATTTCATCGGAGCGTTTTTATTTAAAATTCATAATTTGCCAACATCGGCAGAAAGAAGTAAAATAAAATTAATAAACATATGCCGACTTACGAATGGTATCAACAGTTAATTAAGCCGGTCTGGGCGCCGCCAAGCTGGCTTTTTGGTCCGGTTTGGACAGGGCTTTACATATTAATTGCTTTGAGCTTCGGCTATGTTGGTTGGCTTTTTATAAAAAAGAAAATTCCGCTTATTGTTTTTACGCCTTTTGTCTTAAACCTTGTTTTTAACCTTGCTTTTACGCCCATTCAGTTCGGGTTAAAAAATAACGTTCTGGCGGCGTTAGATATTTTACTGGTGCTTGGAACCCTTGTTTGGGCTATTATTGCCATTTACCCCCGCGCCAAATGGATAAGTTTTATAAACGTTCCATATTTGTTATGGGTAGGCTTTGCCACCGTTCTTCAACTTACAATTACTTATCTGAATATTTGAATGAAAAACAGTGCAAACTTAGTTGTGTATAGCTAAGTTTCATAAAAATAATTAAAAGTGTATAATGGATATAAAAGGTCGAGATAATAATTTTTTAAACATTTTTAAATTATTATGAAAGTTTTAAAAGCCATAGCTTTAATTTTAGTTATTGTTGGAGCTTTGAACTGGGGATTGGTTGGCTTGCTTAACCTTGATTTGGTGGCGGCTATTTTTGGAGATATGTCCACTGTTTCAAGGGTGGTATACGTTTTGGTTGGTTTGTCAGCGGTCTATTTAGCCGTTGCTTCTTCAATGAAGCCGAAAGCGCCTAAGATGCCGCAGATGTAGAAATTACAGTAAAAAGCTTTTTATTGTGATTAATTTTTAATCTGCCCGCCGCTAATAGGATGGATTATTTTAGGTTTGGGGAGGCTTGGATTAATTACGTTAAAATAGACACAATATGGGGAATAAACTTTTAATTATTATCGTTATAGTGGTTTTAGCGCTTGTTGGCGGTGGAATTGCCATTTATTTTACGTTGAAAGCAGATAAGTCGGTTGATAATGAGTCAGCGCCGACGACCGAATCTTACGAGCCAACACATACGGAAACAGGTCAATTAGAAGAAACGGAATCGGTAGATATTGGATTAACGGATGAACAAAATGATGAATTTGGACGGCTGGTTACGAAAGATAAATTTTCTCTGCGGGCGCCAGAAGAATGGTTGGAGGCTCAAGATATCCCCGCGGGCACTTTACTTATAATGGTAAACGACGGCGAACAGGTAAATAATGCGACGGCAAAACAAATTGGCTTTAGAAGTTATTTCTCCATAGTTTATGACAACTCAGGACAAGTCCCCCAAGAAAATTATTTAGATGCCCTGAAGGACGGCTTGAAACAGGTATTTTCCGGTGTTGTTTTTTCCGAAAAAGATTCAATTTCAATAGACGGTAAGCAGGCGAAAGTTTTGGAATCCAGCCTTTCCCAGCAGGGAATTGATTTCAAGATTTTGATGTTCGTATTTAGCGGTAAAAATAAGGATATGTGGGTGGTATCTTTTAATACTCTGCCGGAAAAGTGGAATGACTATCAGGGCCTTTTTTATCAGATGGCCGAGAGTTTCAAGTTGAAATAACTAAGGTTTCTAAATATGAAATTAAAAATAACTTATTTAGTTATAATAGTGGTTTTAGTTGTCGGAGCGACCATTTATTTAATGGGTTATTTAATGAGTCAGAAAGCCGAAAAACCAACCGGACAAACCGGTAGTCAGGAAGAGCCGGCTGAACAAGCGCAAAATCAGATGGATAACAAAATTAGTAATCAAAATCAAGAAGTGTCTAAAACGATGAAGCACTTAATAACCATAAAAACAAATTTGGGCGACATCCAATTTGAAACTTATGACGCCGACGCGCCCAAAACAGTTGAAAATTTCATTAGTTTGGCCAATAAAGGATTCTATAACGGCCTGATTTTCCATCGCGTGATTAAAGGATTTATGATTCAGGGAGGAGACCCGAATTGCAGTTCTCCATCCGGCTCGGGAATGTGCGGCGCCGGCGGACCAGGATATCAATTTGAGGATGAATTGAACCCGGAAACAGCATCCTATCAGGCCGGTTATCAAAAAGGAGTGGTGGCGATGGCTAATGCCGGTCCGAATACGAACGGCAGCCAATTTTTCATTATGCTTGAAAATAATTCCTTGCCTCATAATTACACGATTTTCGGAAAAGTCTTGAAGGGTCAGGACGTGGTTGATAAGATAGGCAATGCGCAAACCGATTCCAATGATAAACCATTGACTCCGATAATGATGGAAAAAGTTGCAGTGGAAGAAATGTAAAAATGAGAATCTTCGTTAAGGCAAAACCGTTGGCGAAAAAAGAGAGCGTGGAAAAAATTGACGAAATCCATTTTGCGGTTTCGGTAAAAGAGCCGCCTAAAAATGGCCAAGCCAATCAAGCGATTATCAAAGCGCTGGCAGGATATTTTAATACTTCTCCTTCAACAATCCGGCTTATTGCCGGCTTTTCTTCCAAACAAAAAATTTTTGAGATTCTATAAAATAACAAACGAGGCTGCCGGCTAAGTCGGCGGCCTCTCATTTTCTCCTTGTTTTAGGGCTTCTATAGTTATAAAATTTAGCTAATGAGGGGCGATATTTACATTGATGAGAGAGAACGAAGAAAACGTCGGCGGTTTTTGAAGTTTAAAATTTACGCCGTTGTATTTCTTTTTTCTATTTTGCTGGTAGGTGTTGCTTACGTAATCATTTACTCGCAACTTTTTCAGATTAAAAACATAATACAAGTTAATGGCGATTTAACGCCGGCCGACGCAGACCAATTAATCGGCAATCTTAAAAACTTTTTCGTCAGCCAGTCAAAAATCGCCGGATTTTTAGGCTCGGACAACATTTTGATTTGGAATAAAGAAATATTGGCAAAATTTCCAAAAGCCCCGGAAATCGCCGAATTAACAATTGAAAAAGATTATTTCAAGCGGGAAATAAAAATTAACGTTAAAAAGAGAGAAAAATTCGGCGTTTGGTGCGTCACAGCGCAGAAATATGCAGAATTTACGCAGAATAACGCAGAAGTTCCGCGCGATTCTGAGTCTAGTCAGCGAGAGTCAGCGGAGCAATGCTCATGGTTTGACAAGAAAGGCGTGATTTTTGCCGAAACACCGCAACTTGAAGGCCAACTTATTAATAGGGTTGAAGATTTTTCCAGCCGGACTTTAGAACTTGGAGATTTAGTATTGGAGGAAAAATTTTTACCCAATCTTATTAAAATTTTTGACGTTTTGGATAAATCCGGTTTAAAAATAAAATCTCTGAGATTGGAAGATTTGCAATTTCAGGAGATTATAGCAGATTCGCTTTCTGATTCACTGCCGAAAATTTATTTTAGCTTGAGGTTTGACCCGACCTCTAACTTAGTCGCAGTTGAATCCTTAAAAAGCTTCGGCTTGGAAAAAATTGAGTACGTTGATTTACGGGTAGAGAACAGAGCGTACTACAAAATAAAATAAAAGTTTAAAAATCAAATTGAATTTTCTATAATTTATAGATAAAGATTGACTTCCCGGCGCGGGCATAAGGTTGGGGAACTTGTCCTGAGCCTGCCGAAGGATTTAGCCATTGATATTCGTCTTCGGGGTTTCTTTGCTGACCGGGATGCAATTTACCCAAGGCGTTTTGCAGGGAATTAACTGAAATTGCCAACCACTCAATTCCTTCTTCGTCAGGATTGCCCTTGGCTGACCACCAATATTCCACTTTGTTTCCCAAATAATATCTTGGGTTGCCGCCGCCAAAATAATCAACGGCGATTTTATCAATGTTTTTCTCTTTAACCCATTGAGTTAATCTTTTGAGGTCCTGACCCCAATCATAATTGGAATCCGTTACGTATTTATAACCATTATCGGTTCCGTCGCCGAATTGATTGAAATAAGAAAGAAAGTGGGGAGCCGTAAACAGGGTTTCCGATAAGAACCAAATCAATAAAAGGCTAATTACAGCGCCCTTGAGCGAAAGTTTTAAAACATTGAAAAGCGAAACAAATAAATTTTTAAAGAAATTAATCCCGCTAACCATTTTACCGGTCACCCATTTCTTTATACTGCTGGTAGCCAGAATGTAGATGAAGGGTAGGGTGGGCAGGATGTGGCGAACGCCGATGTTTAAAGGACTATTAATGCTATAAAGCCAATACAAAATTACGAAAACAATCATTGAAAATTCTGCAAAGTGGGTGCCCAGATAGTCGGAAAGATGGGAAATTAGACGTGAGAAGCGTAATTTCTTAATAATTCTCCAGAGTGCCAAAATCAATGCCAGAACGATTAGAATCAGCGAAGGCAACGGCTCTTTTAACAGAAAAACCACCGGGAAATAATACCACCAGCCGCTGGCCGAAACTTCACCCAGGAAGTAAGCCGTGTTACCGCCGCTTGAACGCTGCATCACCATTAAAACTCCAAGCATATATTCTCCGAGCGGCCGCATAATTTTATTGCCGGCCATCCATATGTTTATTTCTGCCAGGCATCTTGTTCGGCGGCCAAAAGAAACGCCGGAATTCAATTTACAGCTTTCCCAATTTTGGTCAGGACCGCCACTAAAAGAAGATAAGATGAATGCCGTATCAGCTTTTTGTCTTTGGACGGGATAATTGATGGTAAAGACGAAATAAACGAAATAAACCAGCAGGTAGCCGACGACGAAAATGAGAATTAGGGAGAGGAGGTAGCGGAAAAATGTTTTGAAAAACTGACCCAAGCCGCTGAAAAAACCAGACCATTTGTTTCTTATCTTCCAAAAACAGATAACAATAATCAGAAATCCAAAAAAAGGAATGAGTAAGACCGTAGAAAATTTTATCAATTGAGCGACGCCGAAAGTCAGGCCGGCCAAAACCAAATTATTCCTTGAAGGCCAGAGAATGAATTTGACGAAATAATAAGAAGCAATAAATATACCCAAAGCCGCGCCTAAGTCCGTGGTGACGTAATGTCCGTGAGCCAGAACCGTAGGGGAAAAAGAGAAAAGGAAGGTCGGCAATAGTGCCCACCACCGGCCCATTAATTCATTGGCCCAGATATAAATGAAGATAATTAAAAGGAGGGTCAAAAGCATCGGGCCTAAACGCGCCCATTGAATAATGTTGTCGGCGTCATTACCGGATTCGTAAAGAAATTGCGCGCCCGCCTCCCACTGGCCGTTGATATCCGTTTGCCAGCTTGATTTATCGGTGGGAAATTTAAGATTTTGAAATAACAAAGGTAAGGCGGCTAATGCCTTGACCAAGGGCGGATGCTCCGGGTTTAAGCGGTAATCCAGATATTTGACGTAGCCGTAGCCGGCCGGAATGTGGGCTAATTCATCCATGGTGGCTGACTCCTGCGAAGAGGCGTAGAGCATTAAAATAAAAGCGGTCAATGTCATCAGACAGACCAAAAACCAAGGAGCAGCTTTTTTAATGATATTCATGGCGGTTTTAATGTTATTCAAATAATAGCAAATTCGTAATAGAATAAGAAGTGGAAAACTGAAATTCAATATGACAAAACGTCTTGTTCCATTTTGGACCAAACACTGCCAGGATAAAATGAGATTTTACCGTCTTTCCAAACAGCGAGTGTTGAGGGTTTTAAATTCGCCCAAAAGAATTGAGGAGGGGATTGCGCCGGATACCATCGCGATGATGCAGTCGGCCGGCAGTCAGAAACATCCTTATGAAATTTGGGTAATGATTCAGGAAACCAAAACCAGGCGGAAAATTATTTCGGCCTGGCGTTACCCTGGGAGAACCAAATTAGGGGAGCAGTTACCGGAAGAAATTTTAAGAGAAATGCGGGAAATAAGATATTAATACTTATTTTAGTTATTGTGACTCCCTCCACCAATCTGGATGGTCTTTTCGCCTTTTTTTCTCTTGCTCTTTCTCTTTTGGCGTCCAAAGTGGGCCCTCTGGCATTTTTTCGCCGATTTTGGGCGAACCTGACGGCGGCGCCATTTCTCGAGGAATTTCAGGTGTTTCAAATGATGGCATAGATTAAATTAATTTTTTAAACGCCCTTTTTAATATTATAACTTATTTTTATAAATCTATCAATTTATGAAGTTATCAACAGTTGTTATTTTTTAATTTATTATATATTGTATAATGTAGATAAGAAAAGTCAAATTTCTATGAAAAAAATTAATCTAACTCTTTTAATATTTAGTATTTTGATTGGTGGTATTTTTATTGTCAAAGCAGAAACACTTTTTACCAGAAACCTTTATTTTGGAATAAGCAATGACCCGGAAGTTACCCAGCTTCAGAATTTTCTGACAGAACAAGGATTTTACTCCGGGCCGGTTACGGGAAACTTTTTTTCGCTTACTCTTGAAGGAGTAAAAAGATTTCAGCAAAATTACGGCATAACTCCGGTGGCCGGCTATTTCGGTCCGATTACCAGAACCAAGGCGAATGAAATTCTTTCATCGCAATCTGGTGGAATCAAAGGACAGCCGACTGGCCAGACCGGCGTTGTCGGCTCGGTTCAGTCTCAATTGGACGCCTTACTTCAGCAGTTATTGTTATTACAGCAGCAGCTTCAGACGGCAACCTCGGGTTCCGCCTCATCAACTTCCCCGGACATTACTCCGCCGGTAATTTCAAACGTTAAAGTTTCTTATCTCGGGTCTTATTCAGCCGCCGTCAGTTGGGATACTGACGAATTGACGAAGTCAGTTTTATATTATGACACCAGCAACGATTTTCTGTCAGCCAAATCAGTCAATATAGAAAGTTTTCAGAAGAGTCACGGATACGTTATCAGCGGTTTGGTTAAGGGCATTAAATATTACTGCAAGATTGAGGCGACGGATGAAAGCGGAAATACTAAAACTTCCGACCCATTTTGGTTTACTCTGAATTAGGCTTATTATTCTTAAAATTTTTTCTCCACCTCGCGATATTTCGCCAAAATAAAACAGCTATTAATATAACTAACGCGGCGCCCGCGATTTTACTTGCGCCGGTTATTTGTTGGGCAATTTCCTGCCAATACGGACCGGCGATGTGGCCGGCAATTACGTAGCCGCCGCTCCATGTAATGGCGGAAAGAAAAACCATCAGTAGAAATTTTCTCGGAGAAAATTCTAAAAGTCCGGCCGCGGCTGAAACATACCCTCTTAAATAAGGAATTAGACGCCCCAGATAGACGCCCCATAAACCTTTAGAGGAGACAAAATTACTTAGACGTTCAATGTTGCGTTTGCTTATGGGCAGCCATTTCGGTTTTCTCGCCAGAAGTTGGGCGCCGAAGAAATAAAAAACAAAAAAGAGTACTGACGTACCGATAAAATCACCGGAGATGGCGGCCAGCAAAACCAAAGGGAAATTTAAAACGCCTTGCGTTGAAAGATAACCGGAAAAGAGAAGAACGAATTCATTGGGCACCGGATTAGGTACGCCTATCTCCTGAAGAAAAACAAGCGAAAATATCGCAAGGTACCCGTACTTCGTAATATATAAAGCAAGTTCGGCGGGCATAGAAATAAGTATACTAAATTCATTTTATATGGCAAAGTGTAATTTTGACAATGTTTCTTTGGGAGGTAAAATTGGATTATGAAACTTTCAATCGGCATCGTTGGTTTGCCCAATGTCGGCAAGTCCACTCTTTTTAAGGCGCTGACAGAGCAGGAAATAAACATCGCTAATTATCCTTTTGCCACCATTGATCCGAACGTCGGCGTGGTTGTAGTACCAGATGAACGGCTTAAAAAGTTGGCTGATTTAAGTCATTCTCAAAAAATAGTTCCGGCAGTAGTTGAATTTTACGATATCGCCGGTTTGGTTAAAGGTGCC
>Ga0307444_1001543_pt1 | contig 9860 bp, 8 predicted proteins | sample SalMarSW160340MG_FD_202145 | JGI IMG/M metagenome (GOLD analysis project Ga0307444, IMG submission 202145) | Salt marsh sediment microbial communities from the Plum Island Ecosystem LTER, Massachusetts, United States - SW1603-40 | ecosystem: Environmental > Aquatic > Marine > Intertidal zone >... | reverse complement strand
GCACATCATATAGAGCCGCAGCATCAGGGTCTGGCTCAAGGCCAAAGTCTGCAGCATTATCACAGTAATAGCTCTCGGTTAACTGCATAACTAGGAGTGTTCTATAGCCACAGGGATCCTGGTCGGGGTCGCTGTGTCCATAGCTCACATCTTCATTCCTGAGCACATCGTACCAGGTGCGGTTGCCACTTACTATTTCATCAGAACCGGGTGCATTGTCTCGGTAGCAAAGCACCATCGTATTTCTGGCGAAGGCGATATACCAATCAGCGTAGCCACCATCATACATCCTGCTGGGAATAAGCTTGTAATCGGCGGAGCCGATTATGTCAGGTGGGCTTTCACCGGCGTCTTCTTGTGCTATCGCGTTGCTTATTACCGTAGCACTTCCTCCCGATGTAAACACGATATCAACATTGGTATGTGATTCCTCGAACTCTGCTCCCAGGTCCTCAAACGGCACCGCCAGGCTTCCCGCGTGAAAAATTGTCAGCGTTTCTGGTTGCTCGCCACCGCCACCACCACCACAGCCAAGAACCGTTACGAGCACTGTTAGGACCAAAACGATTGAAGCTATCTTGGGCAAAATTCCTTTCATTCAAAACCTCCTTTTATCTCTGGAAACCTTTTTAAAAGACATGAATTGCCGAAGCCTTAAATGTGATCCATACTTCCGCCCCTTTTCCCAATTGAAGTTCATCAAAAGCCTGGCGGGTAATGATGCAGACGAAATCTGGCGGCAGATTCACGGTGACGTAAACGACTGAGCCTCTGTCGGCAATGTCGCTGACCACGCCCAGGAAGCAATTTCTTGCGGTAGACTGGAGGGGCTCTTTGGAAATGAAGATATCTTCAGGGCGGAGGGAAAGGCGCACCTCACCCTTTGCCTCGGTTGCCGCCCGGAGTTGTGTGCCACCGATGTCAATGAGAGTGCAGCCATCCTCCATTCCCATAACCCTGCCCGAGAGGATATTTCTTGTGAGGGCAAATCGAGCCACAAATTCCGAACTCGGCCGGCGTAGAAATTCCTCAGGTGTCCCTACCTGGGCTATACAGCCATCGTTCAGCACAGCAACTCTATGCCCCAGAGCTACGGCTTCTTCAAAGTCGTGGGTGACATGGATGACGGTTAACTCAATCCTGCTATGTATTTCCCTTAACTCCCTTTGCATCTTCTCCCTGGTCTCGGGATCAAGCGCACTTAAGGGTTCGTCCAGCAAGAGCACCTTGGGTTCAGTGACCAGTGCCCGGGCTAGAGCCACTTTCTGCTTCTCCCCGCCACTCAAAGTAGCAGGACTCCTCGTAAGCAGATGCGAAATTCCCACTACCCCAACAATAGCGTCTATCTTTGCCTTTGCCTCATTCTTAGGGCGCTTTCTCATCTTCAATCCGAAGGCGATGTTCTTCTCCACGGAAAGATGGGGAAACAGCACCTGGTCTTGATAAACAATCCCAATTTCCCTTTTCTCCGGACTTAGGCCGGTGATTTCCTTGTCGCCAACCCAGACCTCCCCTTCAAGGACTGGATAGAGCCCGGCAATAGCCTCGAGTAGCACGGTCTTCCCTGCCCCAGTAGGTCCAAGGACGATAAAGTATTCCCCTGGCTCAATATCGAGGTTGATGTTCTGAAGGAGAAAATCACCTAAATTAACCTTCAGGTTCTTTATGGCAATCATGCCTTTTCACCTCTATAGGCTATTGACCTGAGTGCGATGAAGGCGATAAGAGAGATAAGGATTGCTATAGCTGCTACTGGCCCGGCGTAATCTAAGCCAAAATCGAAGCGATTAGCAACCAGTACAGGGAGGACCTTAGGGTTCCATCCCAGAAAGGAGGCACTATAGGCTATGATGATTATGGCGCCAAACTCAGATAGGCCCCGAGCCCACATGAGCACTGAACCAGAGAAGATGCTTCTCCAGGCCAGAGGTAATGAAATCCGAAAGAACGACTTCCAAGCAGAGGCACCTAAGGTCCTGGCTACCTTCTCTAACCTGACATCCACGGCTTTGAAGCCCTCCTTAGCCGCGTCGATAAGAAAAGGAACGCTGACAAACATCATGGCGATGACCACTCCGGTAAAAGATCTAAAGAAGCCAATGCCTATGCCATTCAAAATCTTGCCGAAGAGAAAATTGCTGCCGAAGACAAACAGGAGGGCAACACCAGCAGCAGAGTGAGGGATTACGATAGGTACATCTATAATCGCCTCTACAAACCTCTTTCCCCGAAATTGATGCCGTGCCAGAACATAAGCTAAAGGAACGCCAAGAAGAAGCCCTATCAGGGTAGCTACCAAGGCAGCGCAGATGGTGAGCAGAACAGAGGAGTATACGTCCTCTTCGAGTAGAGTGTTCCATAAAGTCGCGGGGGAGGAAGAAAATACTGTCTTAAGCGGAGGAGCAAAAATGAAGAGCAGCATAAATACGCCAAGCAGGATAAAAACTATTTCCATACTACCTGGCTTTTTCCAACCACTCATTTTAGTCATATTCTTCCTCCTTCCGGCGGCAAAGCCGCAAAATCAATACAAATAATTTGCTCCCAAGCCCCTTTGCATGCTAACGCCTGCAAACTCCATTGTAAAATGGTTTCGATACCCGCCACAAACAAGTGAGGCACGATAGGCAGAACAGTGTAGAGTAAAGTAATAGGATGGGAAAAGAGAACAAAAAAACACCGCTACAAAAACGGTGCTGTCCAAAAACCAAGCTCCATTTTCCCTCCTTTCCAAGCACGGGAGGCATAGACATTTCTATCTATACCCTCGAGGCTTTTCAGCCCACCGTCTGCTTGCCATGGATTCTCTTTAGGCAAGGCAGCTCGGAGAGAGCTAGCATTTAATTTCAGGTATTATATCAGGGGTTTGCCAGCGTGTCAAACCCAGTGTATCCGTATAGATACAGAAGCAATTGCCAGGCAAGTTAGGCGATTATGCCTCTTCTGTCTCCTCACCTGGTGGAGCCTCTTCGGGGGCTCCAGCTTCTTCAACCGCTTCTTCCGCTTCAACCGCTTCCTCCACCACTTCCTCTTCTACCTTTTCCACAGGTCGCCAACTGATTTTCACCACAACCAACTCCGGGTCGTTAAGAATGGTAATATCTTTATCCAGGGCGATATCCTTGACTCTTATCGCTTGCCCTGGCTCGGTGAAGGAACTGATGTCCACTTCTACATTAGCAGGGATTTTTGCCGGTAAACACTCTACACTCAAAGCCCCGAGCTCGTGCTCCAGCATATTGTCCTTAGATTTCAGGGCTGGCGCTTCTCCGACTAAGACAATAGGAACCTCTACCCTTATCTTTTCTTCCATTTTTATCTGATAAAAGTCTACATGGAGCAATTTCCCCCTCCGCCAATCTCTATCAAATTCGCGAACCACAACGGTCCTCGGCTTTTTCTCCTTATCGAGCTTGACGCCAATGAGCCCTGTGTGCCCAGCTTGAGCTAACACTCGTTCAAGTTCATCGGTGTCACACTGTAGAGCCAGAGACTTGATACCGTGCCCGAAAAGATGCACGGGCGTAATTCCCTGGCGGCGCAAATGCTTGACTTTTTTACCGAGAATCTCTCGGTTAGTAACATCTAATTCTATTTTGCCCATTTTATTTTCTCCCATCATAGCAAACAAGGTCTCTCCTTGCAAGAAACCGCGCTCGTTCGTCTAAGTAGTGATTCGAAAAATCTGCGCTTCAAAAGGGCAATTATGACCTGTACCTACACAGTGGCGTTTCGGGCTAAGTACTCCAAAGCTTGCTCCAGGTCCATAGGTAAGGGCGAGGTAAATTCCTGGTATTGCTTAGTTGATGGTAGACGAAAGCCAAGGCGATAGGCATGAATAAATTGCCTGTTAAGATGAGCCGATTTTATTCCATAAATGGGGTCACCGACGACCGGACAGCCGATAGCCGACAGGTGTACTCTGATTTGATGCGTACGCCCTGTTAGGGGAGTAACCTCGACTAAAGTGTAGTTATCCAGGTATTTCCGGACTTGATATTGGGTGCTAGCTTCTTTTCCGGCTTCTACTATTGCCATCCTCCGTCTACTATGAGGGTCTCGCCCGATAGGTGCTTCAATTATTCCCTGCTCCGGGGATAGCCTTCCTTTAACAAGGACAAGATATCCTTTAGTCACAGTGCGGCTTTTGAACTGTGCGGCTAAATATTCCCGGGCAAGGTCGTTTTTGGCAATGACTATGAGCCCCGACGTATCTTTATCCAGTCTGTGAACTATGCCTGGGCGCATCAGTTCGTTGCTCATGGCCAGGCCGGGGCAATGAGCTAAGACCGCATTGACCAAAGTATGGCTGGGATGCCCCGGGGCAGGGTGAACTGTCAATCCAGCAGGTTTATCTATGACCAAAATGTCCTCATCCTCATAAATTACAGTTAAAGGAATTGGTTCAGCTAAAGGATGGACAGGTAGGGGAGGAAGCTCGACCATTATCCTATCGCCCTTGCTTAATCTCTGGTTCACTTTCGCCCTTTGCCCATTGACCAGAATATAACCTTGCACAATTAATTTCTGTAAATGAGCGCGCGAGAATTGCGGAAGGACCTGGGTTAAGTACTTGTCAAGGCGCATGTCAGGAACAGGCGAGTTGAATTGCAATGTCTTAATCTTGGGGTCTGTTGTTGCGTTCATATGCTTTTCTAAATACCCCCGACCTATAAAAGGAATAAATGAGAACAAAGACACCCACCGTTATAGCTGCATCAGCGATGTTAAATGCAGGCCAATGGAAGTTGCCCCACAAACGGAAGTAAATGAAGTCTGTGACATAACCAAAACGGAGGCGGTCTATGAGATTGCCTACAGCGCCACCCATAATCAAACCGATAGATACTATGCTCAGGGTAGTAGCTGGGGATAAGTAACGAAGAAACAACAAGGTAAAAAGCAAAGCAGCTATGCTAATAATGATGATAAGAAAGGTTTGATTGGCAAATAAACCAAAGGCAGAGCCCGTATTCCCAATATAGATAAAGCTTAAGCGGTCAGTTATTGAGAGCGCTTCCCCAAGTTCTAAGTGAGCTCTAACCCATAGCTTGCTCAATTGATCTGAAGCGCTCACCAAAGCAATGACGAGGAGACATAATGTTACCCTTTTAATGCTGTCACGCAAAGGCAGTTTCTTATTATCTTTTTCCACACCAAAGTCGCCGATTTGGTCGGGTCACAACACAGTCGAGCGCCCTTTATCTCATCCCCTTTGCTTCCTTTGCCTGCTTAGCCTTACAGTTCAGACATAAGCTTGCTTGAGGTATGGCTTCAAGGCGAGCTTGCTCTATAGGTTGCCCACAGGAATCGCACAATCCATAAGTGCCGGCTTCATATTTTTGTAAGGCATGTTCAACCTCGCTAAGAGACTCCCTCAGCCTGCTTTCCAAGGCCAGCCTTTTCTCCAGTTCGGAGGCTTCATCGGCTCCTTCTTCCCTCTTGCCGAACGGACTGCCTTCCCTTCTATCTGCCGATGGTTGACCGAGAGTTCTCAACTGTTCTATCTTTTCCAACAGCTCTGCTTTTTCCTTCTTTAATCTTTCATAAAGTTCAGCTGACTCCATCACTTCTTGTCCTCCCTATGATTTACAGCTATCCGACCAAAATTCCAGACGAACTGCGTGAGATTTGCAGTTCTATTATACGCCGTTGGGCTTGCTAAAAAGTTCCCTTATATCAGGATGTAAAGAACCTCCGAGTTCTTTCACGGACTCGCATCTAATTTTGTTAAGTTCTCTCTGCTTTTCTTCAAATTCAGTCCTGGAGTAAAGTTTCTCAGGATGCAAGTAAATATCATCTACATATCTTATCGACCCGGGCACCTTAAAGCCCGTGGGGGAATCTACCCAATCTTCTAAACCTCCCCTTAGTAAAGAATCGAGTATTGCCATGGTGAATTCCAATCTTATATCTTTGTAATATTCCCCCTCTCCTATTCCTCCAGTATTTATCAGATAGTAATTTAGGTGGGGAATACCTTTTATTATCTCATAAAATATATTAGCATGCTCGGCCAGGTCTCCGGCGACAAAGGGGTCATAGAAAAATTCCCTCCTGATTTTCCCTGCCTGGGTCGGGTCACCAGCCGAGGATTCCATTGCCTGTCCCAGAACCATCAAGGCTGCTGCTTGTTCCCGGGTTAGCTTCGATATTGCCGGAATCAGCGGTCCCCTGGTGATAAGAATCAGATTATCAATCCTATCCACATCAATATAGCGACTAGCATGCATAAAATCTCTTCTTAATACCACTGCTCTGCCATTGGATGTTCTTTCAAAATTGAAAAAGTCGAAATCTCCGTCTTCAGTTACATAAACATTCTCGCAGACAGTTTCCGGTTTCAACAGTCCATAAAATACTTCGATTTGCTCCCCGGGGTTCACGCCTTCGGTTTTTACAAATATTCCCCCGGCTTCAAAGCCGTGAAATGAACCATCGGGCATGAGAGTCCCTCCATCATCCTGAATAAGCCAGGATTTCTCCTTCCCTTTTCTGGCCAGGATTCTACAGGTTGTAGTTGTTTTCCCGTTGGCACTTAATGCCACAAGTAACGTCCGCGCCATCCGATAGTCCCCGTGTGCTGATTGAAGGTAATCCTCTCTACAACCAGTATGTAAGAAGATGCCTCCCCTTCTCGTCTTAACTACCCAATCCTCAGCAGCGAAAACCCCCTTCTTATATTCACCTATGTAGTTACCGTTCCTGATTATCTTGACAAACCTCCCGTCATCCAGCATAGCCAATCTGATAGTGATATCTCTCTCGGGGAGTGGCTTTGACTGGTTAGTTTCAAAAGCCTCGTCAGCGAAGAATAAGATGTGGTAAGTTGGCTTCTCGACTTCCCCCTTCGGGGGTATAAAAAGGTTCTTGCCTCCGCAGGCAACATGGGCAAACCGCTCAGGAACAATTAACCTGACCGTGGTATTACTAGTTTCATTACCCACAATGCTGTCTATGGAAATCAATCTTTCCTTGCCCAAAGCCTTTTCACACTGCTCTAATAGCCTTAGTTCATCCTCGCCAAAGGGATGGTCAACACTGTTTTTGGTGAACATTGCTGACCTAGAAGTAGGCTCACTTTGGGCGACAAAGTTTCCATAAATTGTTTTCCTGACCCCCGGCTGTTTTTCCACAAGCTCTCTCAGTTCCTCATCAGAGGGGTTATGAGTCAACCGATTCTCTTCTCGCGCCTTCTGCCAGATTCTGTCGGCAGTTATGACGAATTGTTCCAGCTTAAATGTTACCATCATGCTCCTTGGGAGAAATGTGACTTTGCGTCTCCAATTTCCAGGAACCCAGCACTCAGAGCATTGAGTGCCGGGTCGGAATTGCTTAGACTTCGCGAAATTCCCCTTCCACCGTGCCTTCGTCTCCCCCACCAGGTTCCTCTCCACCAGGTTCCTCTCCACCGGGTTCCTCTCCACCATGCGGGGGCTGTCCCGGTTGCTGGTAAGCCGATGTCCCGGCCTTCTGCATAGTCTGTGACAGATCCTGCACAGCATTACGAATGGAATTTATGTCCTGGCCTTGAAGAGCTGATTTCACACTGGCTATCTTAGCATCTATTTCCTGTTTTACATCATCGGGTATCTTATCCCCGTGATCCCGGAGAGTTTTTTCTGCGGTGTAAACCAAGCTGTCAGCAGAATTGCGCACCTCCACTTCTTCCTTACGTTTAGTATCCTCGGCAGCATGTTGCTCAGCCTCTCGGCTCATCTTCTCCACTTCCTCCTTGCTCAATCCACTAGAGGCGGTAATAGTAATTTTTTGTTCTTTCCCCGTGCCCTTATCAAGAGCGCTAACATTAAGGATGCCATTGGCATCTATATCGAAAGTCACCTCGATCTGGGGCATACCACGTGGCGCTGGCAGAATGCCATCAAGCATAAAGCGTCCCAGCGTTCGGTTATCAGCAGCCATAGGACGTTCCCCTTGAAGAACGTGTATTTCAACGCTTGGTTGATTATCACTAGCAGTGCTGAAAATCTGGCTCTTTTTAGTGGGTATCGTGGTGTTGCGAGCAATAAGCGGTGTAGCTACCCCTCCTAGCGTTTCTATCCCCAGAGTGAGTGGGGTGACATCGAGCAGAAGGACTTCTCCCACTTCACCCTTGAGCACCCCCGCCTGGATGGCGGCACCTAAAGCTACTGCTTCATCGGGATTGATTCCCTTGACAGGTTCCCGGCCAAAGAATTGCTTCAATGTCTCCTGAACTTTGGGCATCCTCGTCTGACCACCGACAAGAATTACGTTATTGATCTGGCTTGCCTTGAGCCCGGCATCGCTTAGGGCCTGGCGACAAGGCTCGATACTCTTTTCTATCAGATCAGCGGATAATTGTTCTAGCTTGGCTCGAGTTAATGTCATGCTAAGATGCTTGGGACCACTGGCATCGGCAGTAATGAAGGGAAGGCTTATCTCTGTTTGAGCCACTGTAGACAGTTCCTTCTTGGCCTTCTCAGCAGCGTCTTTCAACCTCTGTAATGCCATCTTGTCCTGCTTCAAATCGATGCCTTGCTCTTTCTTAAATTCATCACATACCCAGTCCATAACCCTCTGGTCGATGTCATCGCCACCGAGGTGGGTATCACCATTGGTTGCCTTAACCTGAAAGGTGCCCTCTCCTATATCCAGGATGGAAATATCGAAAGTTCCACCACCCAAGTCATAGACGGCAATGGTTTGCTCTTGTTTCTTGTCCATTCCATAAGCCAGGGATGATGCTGTAGGCTCGTTAATAATACGCAAAACGCTAAGCCCGGCTATGGTGCCGGCATCCTTAGTGGCATTTCGCTGGCTATCGTTAAAATAGGCTGGCACGGTGATTACAGCGTCTTCGACCTTCTCTCCAAGATAAGCCTCAGCATCAGCCTTCAACTTCTGCAATATCATGGCTGATATTTCCTGAGGACTATACTCCTTGCCCCCCATTACCACTCGGCAATCGCCATTGGGAGCCTCGGTAATCTTATATGGTAGGCGCTTCATATCGTCCTGAACAGTGCGACTCTTAAATTTACGACCGATAAGACGCTTTATGCTGAATATAGTATTCTCAGGATTGACTATTGCCTGACGCTTGGCTAACTCTCCTACTAATCTTTCTCCACCCTTACCTATGGCTACCATCGAAGGAACGAGATTGCCCCCTTCAGCACTTGGTATAATCTTGGGGTCGCCCCCCTCCATCACCGCTACTACACTTAATGTAGTGCCTAAATCAATTCCTATCGCTCTTCCCATTTCTACTCCTCCTTCTGATTTGTTTGCCTTTCCCTCCTTTTCCCTTCCCCCTTACCAACTATAACCAGGCTAGGACGAATTACCTTGCCTTTAAATTTATAGCCTTTTTGTATTTCTTCAACAACCATTCCTTCCTCCCCTTCCCGCTGCATTACAGCTTCGTGCAAGCGAGGGTCAAAGGGCTCTCCTTCAGCTTCAATCTCGGTTAGCCCTTGTGCCTCCAGAGTCGCCTTAAATTTATTATAAATGAGCTTGATACCTTCAGTCCAATTTGATTCGCCGAGCTCAGCCGGAACTGAAGCGAAGGCTCTCTCCAAGTCATTCATGATAGGCAGCAGGTTAGAAATAAGCGCGCTATTGGCAAAATCAATAACCTCCCCTTTTTCCTGTTCACTACGTTTCTTATAATTATCAAAATCCGCCTGGCATCTTTGCCAATTGGCTAAATATTTTTCTGCCTTTTCCCGTTCCTCAGCTAGGGCTTGCTGTAACGTTTCTATATCCTCAGTTTGCTCAATTCCGGCTTCAATTGCCTCGTCACCCTCAGCCAACGTTAGACCTCCTTTAGATGTATTCAGCCACTGAGTTGCTTAGCAATGCAGAGAGGCAGTTAA
>Ga0307444_1001537_pt1 | contig 9876 bp, 12 predicted proteins | sample SalMarSW160340MG_FD_202145 | JGI IMG/M metagenome (GOLD analysis project Ga0307444, IMG submission 202145) | Salt marsh sediment microbial communities from the Plum Island Ecosystem LTER, Massachusetts, United States - SW1603-40 | ecosystem: Environmental > Aquatic > Marine > Intertidal zone >... | reverse complement strand
CGATTGGACCACCTTCAAGAACAGCGTTGCGACCCTTTGCCATCGGTCTCGGGCTCGCGCTCGCGGTGTCGATCGTCATCAACGCCATGATTCCGAGCGAGGCGGTCTCCGAAATTGTCGACCGCCTCTCCACCGTTCCCACCTTCTATTTCATCGTCGCGTTTCTTTCCGGTCTCGCAGGAACGTTTGCGTTCTTCTGGCCCGGCATCGTCGAAGCGCTGGCCGGAATTGCGATCTCCGTCGCGCTGGTCCCGCCCGTGGTCATGCTCGGTATCGGCCTCGCGGAGGTCAACGTCCCCCTCATGCGCGGCAGCGCGGTGATCGTCGCTCTGAACGTTGTGGGGATGATGATTGGGGCTTTCGCTGCGAGCGCCGGACTTTCCTGGTACGCGCGCGATTAGTGTCGGAGCGACCCTCGATTGCCGAATCGCCGCGTCGGGACTGAATGGGGGGAATTGCGGACAGAACGTTTGCGAGAATGGTGCCCCAGGCCGGACTCGAACCAGCACGCCCTTGCAGGCAACAGATTTTGAGTCTGCCGCGTCTACCATTCCGCCACTGGGGCACGGCCGGGAACATGGGGTAAGCGAAACTTGCGGTCAACCGCTTGCCGTCAACCGCCGAGCGGCGTCGGCGAGCGACGGGCGCGCGCCCGTTTCGTTGTGATGATGCTGGCGGCCTGATAGAGTCGCAGTCAACCTGGGGTTCCGCGCTGAGGGAAGTCATGCAGAGACTACGGTCCGGCCTAGTCGCTGCGGCAGGGCTGGCCTTGCATGTGGACTTGGCCTCACTGCGGCCCTCGCGCAAAGCTCGAACGGTAGCATCGCCGCCATTGTCGCCCGCGGCGAGGCAGTGACCTGTACGATCTCGCGTGTCGCCGGCAATGCGCAGACGCAAGGCACGCTCTACGTAGATAGCGGCAAGGTCCGTGGCGATTTCACCGCGCAGACGCCAAACGGTCCGATCGCGAGCCACATGATTTCCGACGGCAAGACCATGTATGTGTGGAGCAGCGCGCGGCCGCAGGGCTTCAAGATGCCAGGCACCTACGCCAGGAATGGCGCCGCAGCCCGATGCTTCGCAAGCCAAGATCTACACGCAGAATGCGGATTACAACTGTTCGCCATGGACGGCCGATGCCAGCGAGTTCGCGTTGCCGGCAGGGGTCATGTTCGCTGATCTCAGCAGCATGATGGGCATGGTCGGCAAGGGACCCATGGCGCGTCCCGGCACGCCCGCCATGAACTGCAGCTTGTGCGACCAAGTGCCGAACGGGCACGGGCGCGATCAGTGCCGCGCCGCCATGCACTGCCAATAGTGAAGCCGTCCAACGGCCAGGCCCCGAGCCGCGCCGCTAAGGGTCATGGACAGAACCCGCCAGCCCCGGTAAGCAGTCAGCCATGCTCAAGGGGCTCTATGACGGGGTGATCAGGCTTTCCAAGGGGCGCCATGCGCTGCCGGCTCTGGCAGCCGTCTCCTTTGCCGAAAGCTCGTTCTTCCCTGTGCCGCCGGACGTGATCCTGGTGCCGATGGCGCTCGCCAATCCGGAGAAGGCGAGGCTTTATGCGCTCGTCTGCACCATCGCCTCGGTGCTTGGCGGCATTGTCGGCTACGCCATCGGCGCGCTGCTCTACGACACCGTGGGCCATTGGCTGATCTCGGCCTATGGCTACGGCGAAGGCATCGACGCCTTCCGCGAGGCTTACGCCAAATGGGGCGCCTGGATCATCCTGATCAAGGGCTTGACCCCGATCCCCTACAAGATCGTGACGATCGCCTCGGGCTTCGCCGGCTACAATCTCCTCGCCTTCATCGTGCTGTCGACGATCACCCGCGGCCTGCGCTTCTTCATCGAGGCGGAGCTGTTGCGTATCTATGGCGAGCCGATCAGGGGCTTCATCGAGGAGCGTCTGACGCTCGTGACCACGGGCTTCCTCGCGGCCATCGTCGGCGGCTTCCTCATCGCCAAATACGCATTCTGACATCATGACCTCTGAAGTGGCATCGAAGGACACGCTTGCCGGCCAGCTTATGCTGGTCAGCGCCGTCCTGTTCTCGATCGCGTTCGCCACCATCCTGCTGGCGCTGATGTTCGAACGCTACGGCGGCTATGCGCCGTGCCCGCTCTGCCTCCAGGAGCGCTACGCCTATTATTTCGCCGTGCCGGCGACGGTGATCGCGTTCTTCACCGCGCGCGCGGAATCCTTCACGCTCACGCGCATCCTGCTCGCGTTGATCGCGCTTGCCTTCCTCATCAACGCCGGCGTCGGCGTCTATCATTCCGGCGTCGAGTGGAAATGGTGGCCGGGCCCCACCTCATGCTCCGGCGGCACCGCGGTCGAATGGGGCGCGGGCGGCCTCAGCCAAGAGCTCGAGCACGCCAAGGTGGTGAGCTGCAGCGAAGCGCACTGGCGCTTCGTCGGGCTTTCGTTCGCCGGATGGAATGCGGTGATCTCGGCGCTGCTTGCCGGCATCGCGACCTACGGCGCGGCTTTGCGTCGCCGCTAGCAGTAGGATTAATCCTGCGTGGGTCGGTCTGTCGCTTGGTCGGCTGCTTTTCGTCCCGCCTTGCGTGCTGCAGCTGCTTCGAATTCCTTCTGTGCGCAGATGCTCAGCCGCATTTCGCGCCGCATAACGTGCCGCTTCCGCTTTCGGCCCTGGGTAGCCTTCTTGGCCTTGCCGATACCGTTCGGCGCGCGGTGCGCCTTGACTTGCTTGACGTCAGGATCTTCGCTGGACTCCTTCGAGGGTATGAAGCGCAAGACGCGCTGTGTTTCCTTTGATGATGAGCCGAATGTGGCCGATGTATACCGCCGCGATTTGCGAGGCTTGCGCATGTTGCTCCTTGTGCAAAGACTACGGCTCGAGTTCGGTATCCCAGTAGAGATAGTCGAGCCAGCTCTCATGCAGGTAGTTCGGCGGGAATAGCCGCCCGTTGCGATGGAGCTCGAATACCGTCGGCCGGTAGGGCTTCTGCGCCGGCCACATCTTGGCCTCGACGGGCAGCTTGCCGCCCTTCCTCAGATTGCAGGGCGCGCAGGCCGCGACCACGTTGTCCCAGCGGGTCAGGCCGCCGCGCGAGCGTGGCACCAGATGATCGAAGGTCAGGTCCTGGCCGTCGCCGCAATATTGGCAGGAGAAGCGGTCGCGCAGGAACACGTTGAATCGGGTGAAGGCGGGATATCGCGCGGGCCGCACGTAGGTCTTGAGCGACACCACGCTCGGCAGCTTCATCTCGAAGCTCGGCGAGTGCACCGCCCGGTCGTATTCGGAGACGATGTTGACGCGGTCGAGAAACACGGCCTTCACCGTGTCCTGCCAGGCCCAGAGCGACAGCGGATAATAAGAGAGCGGCCGGTAGTCGGCGTTGAGCACAAGGGCTGGAAACGAACCCGGCGTGGCGGAGGCGGTGGCGACGGTCAAGGCGGCTAAGTCCTCTTAGCTAGTGCCCGTCGCACTCGGGTTACGCGGGGGGATACTATAGGGACGTGTCGGGAATGTGAAGGCCCCTACATGCGGTGGGTCCGCGCAGCCGGAGCGCTTCCCGCCGCAACCGCTTGTGTCGGGAGCCGGCGTCGGTTCGGCCCGAGTCTAGGTGGATCTCGCCGTGGCAGCGAAGGCCTGGCGGAGGAAGTCGCCGCCGAGCTTCAGACCGGTGGGGTCGATGCCGTGGCCGAGGCCGCGTGCCAGGTGCCACTCCACGGCGAGGCCTGCTTGCGCGAGCTGCTCGCGGGCGATTGTCATGGCGTCGACGGGAATGACCTCGTCCATGTCGCCATGGACCAGCAGGATCGCCGGGCCCTTGCCTTCCTCGGGCAGCGCCTCGACGCTTGCGAGCGCGCCGGAGTAGCCCACGATCGCGGCCGGTGGCGGCCGCCGCCCCAAGCCGGTGGCGAGCGCGACCATGGTGCCCTGGCTGAAACCGACAAGCGCGAGCGCACTCGATGGCAGGCGAAGACGCTCAAGCTCCGCCGCGAGGAAGGCATCGAGGATCGGCCCAGCCTTGGCCACGCCGCGCGCCATCTCGCCGGGGTCGCGGAAGGTGAGGTTGAACCATTGCCGCCCCATCGGCGCCATGCCGCACGGCTCAGGTGCATGCGGCGATACGAACGCGGCGTGGGGCAACTGTCGCGCCCATTCGCGCCCGAGCCCGATCAGGTCGTTGCCGTCCGCGCCGTAGCCGTGGAGAAACACCACGAGCTGCCGCGCCGGCGCGCCTGAAGCGGGTGGCAGCCGCGGTCCATCGAGACGCATGGTCATTAAGCGGGCTTAGCTGAGTTGCGGCGGACGCGCCAGCTTGTCCTAATCCTCCGGGACTTCGTTGGCCGGATGGGCGTTGAGCTGCCCGTAATTCTCCATGCCGATGTCCTTGAGCAGGTTGAGCTGCGTCTCGATGAAATCGATATGGCCTTCCTCGTCCTCGAGCAGTTCCTCGAACAGATCCATGCTCACATAGTCTTCCTCTTTGCGGCAGGCGGCGCGGGCCTCCATGTAGAGCGCGCGGGCGCCATACTCGGCCTTGAGGTCGCACTCGAGGATCTCTTTGACGTTCTGGCCGACCATCAACGGATCGAGCTTCTGCATGTTGGGGAAGCCTTCGAGAAAGATGATCCGGGTCACGAGCTTGTCGGCGTGATGCATCTCCTCGATCGATTCCTCGCGCTCCTTCTTGGCGAGCCGGGTGTAGCCCCAGTCGTCGAGAAGGCGATAGTGCAGCCAATATTGGTTGACGGCGGTGAGCTCACTCGTCAGGGCCTTGTTGAGGTATTCAATGACCCGGGGATTTCCCTTCATGCGACGTTCTCCTCTCAACCTTTGCAATAATCATGGCGTGTTCTGCGCTGCGCGGCTAGGTCGTTTTCCTGACAATTTCAGATAAGGATCACGGAAACCGCCGCGATCAAGGCTCTTCGACGCCAAGCCTCGACCGCGGGCCCGTGCCGCCGACGCCTTCCTCGTCATAGGCGACCATCAGCTTGGCGATCAGCGGTAGGCAGCTGCCGCAAGACGGGCGCTTGCCGAGCTGGCGGTAGATCGAGCCGGGTGTCAGCACCACGAACGGGTCTGCCGTTCGGAGCGCCTTCACCGCCTCGGCAACCTCCTCGGCGCTGATCATGGAACACGAGCAAACGATCATGTCTCTCTGTAGGGCATGGCGTGGGGTTGTCGCCAGCTGCGGGCGTCTTCGACCGGGCTAGTTGCTTAACGGCGAGCCTGTCTTGCGCTGGTGGCTGTAGTAGGACCACAGCAGCCGCGCCGCAACGGCGCGCCAGGGGCGCCAGGCTTCGGCGAGCGCGACCATCTCGGTGGGCCCCGGGCGCGCCTCGAGGCGAAGCGCATCCTTGACCGCGTGCTGCAGGGCGAGGTCGCCCGGCGACCAGGCATCGGCGCGGGCCAGGGAAAACATGATGTAGGTGTCGGCGGTCCAGGGGCCGATGCCTTTGATCGATGTTAGCTTGGCGTGAATGACCTCGTCCTTGGCCCGGGCGAGCGCGCCGATATCGAGGGCGCCCGAGTCCACCGCCGCCGCGAGCCGCCGCAACGTCTCGATCTTGACCCGAGACAGCCCGGCGGCCTTCAGTGTCGTGTCCGGCATGGCCAGCAGCGGCGCTGGGGCGAAGGGCCGCACCGCAGCGCTGAGGCGCCCCCAAATGGCGCCGGCGCTCGCGATCGAGAGTTGCTGGCCGACAATGACGCGCGAGAGACCCTCGAAGCCCTTGGGCCGCTTGCGTAGTGGTGGCGTTGCGCCGGTCTCCGCATGCACCCGGGCGAGATGCGGGCAGGCAGCCGTCAAGGCGGCCAAGCCCTCCCTGACATCGGCGTCGGTAACGATCCTGCGCATGGCTCCTGCCCGGCGATTTAACCGACTCTTAGCGGGGAGGGCTCGGGCTACAAAGGCCAAAGGCTCAGTCGATTAGTGGCCTAGGCAGACACCCCATGGGGCCGAGCCCTTGATGCAGCGGGAACCCGGGGCGCAGTCACCATCGTAGTCGCAGGTTCTCCCAGGCGGCTTCACCGGGACATCTTCTTGGGTGTTGCCCGAAAGATAGCGGGTGCAGAGACCATCCAGGCACATGGTGCCGCGCTGGCAGTCGGAGTCGAACACGCAGGCGCATGCCGAAGTGGAAGTGACGCAAAGGATAGTGAATAGGACCAGGCTGCGCATGGCGGCTCGCCTCCCAAAACCACACCACGTCCGAATTTGGAGTTTCCTACCGCAGTTGGGGGCCAGCCCAGTTGGCAAAGAGACGCAGAAAACAGCGATGCCGATCCGGGCAGGCCCCGTGACGCTTCACCTTGAGTTAAGTGGTTTCTGGGATGCTCACGCGGGGTCTGGAAGGTGGTGGACGCGTTACCCATGAGAACGGACGTTTTCGGGCCGGACGATCCGTCCGGCCAAATCCAACGCCTCGGCGCGGCGCTTGCCGCCGAGCGCGAGGCGCGCGAGCGGGCCGAAGCCGCGGACAAGGCAAAATCAGAGCTGCTTGCCGTTGTCAGTCACGAGCTCAGGACGCCGATGGGCGCCGTGATTTCGATGTCGGAACTCCTGTTGGGCGGGTCGCTCGATGGCACTCAGCGGCGCTATGCCGAGACTCTGAGCCAGTCGGCCCGCAGCCTGCTCACGGTGCTCAACGATCTGCTCGACTTTTCGAAGCTCGAAGCTGGGCGTGTCGAGCTCGATGTCGCTCCCTTGGATATGCTCGCCTTGATCGAGAGCACGGGGCGCGAATTGCGGGCCCGCGCCAATGAAAAGGGCCTCAAGAGCGGCATCCATGTCGGCATGAGCTGCCCGCGCGGCGTCAGGGGCGATGCGGCGCGGCTCCGTCAGGTGCTCGCCAATCTCATCGACAACGCCATTAAATTCACGGCGCACGGCTCGGTGCACCTCCACGTCAACGCGGGTGAAACCGACGGCAAGCTCATCCTTCGCTTCGACGTCACCGATACCGGCATCGGGCTCAGCGAAGAGCAGAAGGAGCGCCTGTTCCAGCCTTTCGTGCAGGCCGACCGCGCCGTGACCAGCAAATATGGTGGCACCGGGCTCGGGCTTTCGATCGCGCGGCGGCTCGTCGAGTTGATGGGCGGCGAGATCGGCTGCGAGAGCCTGCCGGGCCAAGGCAGCCTGTTCTGGTTCACGATCCCGACCACGCGTGCTGTGGCGCCTGTAGCGAGCGAGGCGCGCGTCACCGGCGGCCTGTCAGGCCATGTGCTCGTGGTCGAGGACAATGCCGTGAACCGGATGCTGATCGGCGCCTATCTTGAGGAGTTTGGTCTCACCCATGACATGGTCGCCAACGGCGCCGAAGCGCTCGCGCGTCTCGAGGGACGCGACTACGACCTCGTGCTGATGGACATCATGATGCCCGGGCTCGACGGCGTGGAGGCTACAAGGCGCATCCGCAAGCTCGAGGGGGCGCGTGCCGAGGTGCCCATCGTGGCGGTGACCGCGCATGCGATGAAAGGCGACCGCGAGGATTATCTCGCCGCCGGAATGGACGGCTATGTCTCGAAGCCGATCCGCGGCCGCGAGCTTTACGCGGCGCTCAAGCCTTATCTCTCCGCCGAGGACGAAGACGCGCCGCTGGTGGCAGTGCGCTAAACCGGCCTCAGCGCTCCCCGTGCCTCAGAGGTTGTCGAGCAGGACGCCTGCGGCGAGGATCAGATAGGCGATCAGCAGCAGACCGAGCGCGTAGCTCGTGAAGAACGGCAACGGCACGATCATGCCCAGCACGACCAGGATGGCAATGACGATGGAGACGAGGAACGTCTCTCTCCGCGGTGCGCTCAAATCGAAGTTCATGATGCCCCCCAATGGCGATGCGATTGGACTCGCGACGCGGCCAGGCCGCGATTCGCCATTCTAGCGGGAATGGGGGATTAGAGCCACGCGGCCTTGTGGCCGCGGAGGGCGCGATTTTTGGCTATTCCCGAGCAAGGGACGCCGCTCCGCGCCGCTCGTTGGCGAGCGTTACGGAGCAAAAGGCCGCTAAAGCGGCACCCGCTCCGCCACCTTCAGCGGCGGCACCGGGATGCCGGCCTCGGTAAGCTCGGCGGCCTTGGCGTCGACGAGCTGCACCACGCCCATCATGATGTCGTTGAGCTGGAAGTCCTTTGGCGTATAGACCGCGGCGGCGCCGCATTGCTTCAACACGTTGATGTCGTCGGCGGGGATGATGCCGCCGACCACGATCGGAACATCCCCGAGGCCTGCCTCGCGCATGCGCTGGGCAACGTCGCGAACGAGCGCGACGTGGGAGCCTGACAGGATCGAGAGGCCGAGTACGTGGGCCTTCGCCTCTTTCGCTTGATCCACGATCTGGGCCGGCGTCAACCTGATGCCGTCATAGACGACCTCCATGCCGACATCAGTAGCGCGCACCGCGATCTGCTCGGCGCCATTCGAGTGGCCGTCTAGTCCTGGCTTGCCGACGACGAAGGTGAGCCTCCGGCCAAGCTTCTCCGACACGCCGTCGACGGCGCGACGGACGTCTTCGAGGCGCGACTCGTCGGGATAGCGCACGGCGCCGAGGCCTGTCGGCGCGCGATACTCGCCGAACACCTCGCGCAGGATCTGGCCCCATTCGCCGGTAGTGACGCCGGCTTTGGCGGCGGCGATCGAGGGCTCCATGATGTTGCGGCCCTCTTGCGCCGCGGCCTTAAGGTCGATCAGCGCCCGCCGCACCTCCTTCTCGTCGCGGCGCTGCCGCCAGGCCTGGAGATTGGCGACCTGCTCGGTCTCGACCGATTCCGGCACGGTGAGGATGCCATCCTCGGTGCCGGCAAGCGGGGACGGCTCGGTCTCGGTATAGGCATTGACGCCAACCAGGATCTGCTCGCCCTTCTCGATGGCCTCGACCCGGGCGGCGTTGGACGCAATCAGCGCCTCTTTCATGTAGTCGATGGCGGCGACGGCGCCGCCCATATCCTGGATGCGGGCGAGTTCGGCGCGCGCCTCTTGCTTCAGCTCCTCGACCTTCTGTTCGACGAGATCGGAGCCGTCGAAGATGTCGCCATACTCGAGCAGGTCGGTTTCATAGGCGACGATCTGCTGCAGCCGGAGCGACCATTGCTGATCCCAGGGGCGCGGCAGGCCGAGCGCCTCGTTCCAGGCCGGAAGCTGCACGGCGCGGGCGCGGGCCTTTTTCGACAAGGTCACCGCCAGCATCGACAAGAGGATGCGATAGACGTTGTTCTCAGGTTGCTGCTCGGTGAGGCCGAGCGAGTTCACTTGCACGCCGTAGCGGAAGCGCCTGAGCGCCGGGTCGGTGACGCCGTAGCGCTTCTCGGCAATCTCGTCCCAGAGATCGACGAAGGCGCGCATCTTGCACATTTCGGTGATGAAGCGGACACCGGAATTGACGAAGAAGGAGATGCGGCTGAGGAGCTGGGGGAAATCCTCGTCGGGAACCTCGCCCGAGTTTCTCACCTCGTCGAGAACGGCCTCGGCGGTGGCAAGCGCAAAGGCAAGCTCCTGCGTCGGCGTCGCTCCGGCCTCCTGCAAGTGGTAGGAGCAGACATTGGTCGGGTTCCATTTCGGCATCTCGCGCGAGGTGTAGACGATCACGTCCTTGATCAGGCGGAGCGAAGGGGCAGGTGGAAACACGTAGGTGCCGCGCGAGAGATACTCTTTCAAAATGTCGTTCTGAACCGTGCCGGTGAGCTTGGCACGATCGGCGCCTTGCTCGTCGGCGAGAGCGACGTAAAGCGCGAGTAGCCAGGCGGCGGTGGCGTTGATGGTCATCGAGGTATTCATCTCGGCGAGCGGGATGCTTTCGAACAGGCTGCGCATGTCGCCGAGATGGGAGATCGGCACGCCGACCTTGCCGACTTCGCCGCGGGCGAGCTGATGATCGGAGTCGTAGCCGGTCTGGGTCG
>Ga0307444_1001534_pt1 | contig 9885 bp, 10 predicted proteins | sample SalMarSW160340MG_FD_202145 | JGI IMG/M metagenome (GOLD analysis project Ga0307444, IMG submission 202145) | Salt marsh sediment microbial communities from the Plum Island Ecosystem LTER, Massachusetts, United States - SW1603-40 | ecosystem: Environmental > Aquatic > Marine > Intertidal zone >... | reverse complement strand
TCCCTGATTTGCCCCCCGATGAAGGCTCCGACCTGGAAACTATCAGCCAGAGGCAGGGGCTTGACCTCATCTACCTCCTGGCTCCGACCAGCACCGGGGAGCGCATCAGGCTGGCCGCCCGGAGGTCACGGGGCTTTATCTACCTGGTTTCAGTAACCGGGGTTACCGGGGCAAGAGAAAAAGTGCCGGCGGACTTGAAAGCATTTGTGGCCAGAGTAAGGAAGGCAACCGCCCAGCCCCTCTGCGTTGGCTTTGGCATATCCACCCCGGAGCAGGCTGGGCAGATAGCCAGCATTGCCGATGGCGTAATTGTGGGCAGCCGGATAATTCAGCTAATGGAAAAAGAAGACGATTTCAGTTCCCTGGAGAAACTGGTAAGGGATTTAAGGGCCTCCATAGACAAGCCAAAGCCTGTTTAGCCCCCCAAGCTGGCATAAGTCGAGCCTTAAAATTACCGCAGGATATGAACCACGCCAAGGTTGCCGTCAACCCTTACCCGGTCGCCGGTCTTGAGCTTCCTGGTAGCTTCAAGACAGCCGGTAACCGCCGGAATACCATACTCCCGGGCCACGATTACAGCGTGAGACAGAGCGCCACCGCCGTCGGTGACGACGCCCTTGATTATCTCGAAAGCCGGAGTCCAGGGTGCGCTCGTTCCCGGTGCCACCAGAATCTCCCCCGGCTGGAGCTCGGCCAACTTATCCTCGGTCACTATTACGTGGGCGATTCCCTCGACCACTCCGGGGGAGGAGGCGGAGCCATAGAGGTCTGCCTTAACATCCTCCCTGACTACAGGAACAGAGGTGGCCACGGTAATTACCGGGTCTTTTCTCAACACTTCCTGCACCAGCTCAATATTTCCATAATAGGGCTTGGGGGTAACCTCAAGATAGCCTTCCCACTCCTTCTTCCGTACTTTTACCTGGTGGTGCAGTTTGTTCTTCCCCATTGGTATTAATGCTTTCTCAATCTCGTCAGCGAGCAGGAAATAGACATCTTCAGGGTCATCGATAACACCAGCCCCGGCAAAACGCCGCCCGATTTCCCTGGTTATCCACCGCCCCATCGCCATGCAGTAGAGGTCAAGGTAGTAGTTATGGTCCTCACTCCAGTAACCGGCCTTCTGGGCGGCTTTCATCAGGGCTTCAAACCACCCCCTCTGCTCTGCCGGCACCCTGCCCAGGACCTCCCTTTCCGCCTCCCCCCTCTCCCTGACGGCCCGCTCCCTTCTCTCACCTATGGTGTAAGTCCCCCCACTGGTTATGGCCACCTTTATCAAAGGTATGCCCAGGCTCGGCTTTTCAATCCAGCTTGGGGTCGCCCAGTCAAGCATACGCTCATTCCGCCAGCCGTGAATCTCCAGAAAATCGCGGTATTCCTTAAGCCACTTCCTCCCGGCTTCGCTCTCCTCCAGCTTGGCCAGTAGCGCCTCATCATCCCTGGTATTGCGGAACAACCTGCCAAAACCAAGCTCCACCGCCCGGTTGCCGAGTCGCCAGATCTCTTTATTGAACCGGAACACCATGCTATCAAAGCCGGTCATTAACTTGGCGAACAGGGGGTCGGTATAGCCGAATCCGAGCAGTTCCCGGCACATCTGGTCAAACAGCCCGAAGAGGTAATAAGCCGGCACCATAAACTCCATATGCGCCCCCCACTGCAGCCTGTCCACCTGCATATAATCGTCAAAAAGGTCAAGGAGGTCAATGTTAGCCAGCTTCTTGATACCTTCATGCTTCTTTAGGCCGTATTTTTTCCTGAGCTCTTGATAGGCGTTCATCAAGTCAGTCTTGCGCTCTTTCCAGAGGGCGTCAAAGTCCTCAATATAAGGCCTTATCCTCTCCCGGAACACCGGCTCGCGCTCCTTCGCCTCCTGTTCAGTGGTCTCAATCACAGCCAGGTAAGGGTAGCCATTAATGTATCTCCCATCCCAACCCTTGGTTGTCGGCAGAGAAAGCTGTTCAGCTGCCCGCTGCACTGCGCGGTAAACCCACTGTCCCCAGCTCTCGATAAAAAAAAGGGGGCGCCACGGTGGTGTGCCGTGGACAACATCGGCCAGAAACACGGTGTAGTTTTTAAGGTCGTTTTCTTCGTCGAACTCGAACCGGGTTACTCCGTATACAGCTGCCATTAGGCCTCCTTATACCTGATGCTGGAAACATTACCGCAATTTAGCCGCCAAGTCAACCATTATAGCCGATATCAGCCGGGTCATTTATAGCGGTAATATTGGGGGCAAAACTTCTCCCAAAGTCCAAGCTGTTCTAACAGGGGTAGCACGTGGGTATGCCAAAATTGCAGGTAGGGTGGTAGCGCATACCGGATTTGCCAAAACTATGCTTCCAAAGCTAAATAGCAGTTTTGCTAGTATCCATTTTATACGTAAATGTCCATTATGTCCAACTATGTTTGCAAGAATTTAGTAGCAAATTAGTAGCAAACCCTAGCCTTGTCTTGAGCGTGAGCAGAGGCTTATTTTTGGTTCTCTTACAGAAATGAGGATTTCACTTTAAGATTTCCTAATTAATTGTTAAACAGATTGAGGCACTTCTTCTAAAGGTCTCCAGAAGTACTACGTTCGAATTCTGGGTGATCAGCCACTTTGGAAGCACCGACTATTTCACAAGAAATCGTTCATTCCTATGCTGCAGCAACTCCTCAATACCAACGTTTAACCAAACAGCATGAAGCCCGGTTCGAGTCCCCACAGCTGGAGCTGGGGTATCAATAGGTAGAACTTTTTCCACCACGTTTGCCCTAGTTTACTAAATATGCTGGTTCAAGTCCAGTAACGTGGGCCTTGGGGGACAGTTCCCGAACTCCTATTTGAGAAGAAGCAACTAATTCCGGCGCTGCAGCAGCTTATGCTATCACATTAAGATGAATTGTTTGACAGACCCTGTGCGAACTGAGTAAGCTTAATAACAGAGGAGACTACTGTTTGAAGCCATGAGTTGGATAGACATAGTTAAGCTGATAGTAAGTATAGTCGCCTGCGAAGGCGCGGGCGGCATCGGTGCAATTTTCACGACACCCGCAATCCCAACCTGGTATAAGGGCCTAAAGAAACCAGCCTTTACTCCCCCTAACTCTGTCTTCGGACCCGTCTGGATCACTCTTTACCTTTTGATGGGTATAGCCGTTTTCTTGGTCTGGCGGGAAGGACTAAGTCAAGAAGGCGTGATAGTAGCTTTTATAGTATTCTGGGTTCAGCTAGTCCTGAACATCCTGTGGTCGGTAATCTTCTTTGGGCTTAAGTCCCTTCTCGGTGGAATGGTTGTGATTCTTCTACTTTGGATAGCCATACTAGTCAACATCATTTTGTTCTTTGGCGTGTCGCCCATCGCCGGCGGGCTTCTTATTCCATATATAATCTGGGTTAGCATTGCAGCCAATCTGAACGTGCAGGTCTGGAAACTGAACCGATAAGCAGCCCCAAGTGTCAATTTGCAGGAATAAGGGGTCAAGGTGAGAGGCTGAGAAATCAGCCTCTTTTTGTTCCTCAAGGTAACAGTCTGGCTTTTTGTTACCTAATAATTAGATGAAAAGTGTGATATTATCAATTCGGCAATTGCCTGTTCACCCACTTTGAACTAGAATGACTAGTACGCCCTTATCGCCACCTGTTTCGGAGTTTCCCGGTTGGTTTTGAACCAGTTCAAATGATTTGACGACATGAAGAAATATATCTACACGTTGCTTATAGCAGTTGCTACCTTATTCATATTCGGGTTCTTGGCCTGGGCTTTTAGCCTACATGGGACCATCGGCCTTTTTCGTGTTAACAGACTGGTACGCCTTGTGTTCATCAGCGTTGCCCTTATTGGTCTTGCTCTGCCTGGCTTGGCATTGCTGAAAATATGGTTGAAACCAAAGCGTCAGGTTGACAGTACTCGCTGGTTATCGGTATTGATTATCGTAATAATTATTTTTGGGATAATCGGTATTCCTTCGGGATTCGTCTATATAAATGATATCCCTTCTTCAGGAATTGAGAGCACGTTGCCTCAGCTTCTGGTAGCAGATGGTACGGGGGCTCATGGTGTTCCCGATTTAGCAGTGACTTTCTATACAAGGATTCCGACGAAAAACACCCTCACCTGGGGTGAAGTAGATACGAAGGCTATGCTCTTCGAGGAAATGGCGGATCTGCAACACGTCTTCATGCTCCGTAACTTGGAGCCCAGCACGGAGTATTGGTATCAGATTAATGATGGCAGGACCTATTGTTTTACTACTCCTGTGACTGATGGGCAACACCTCCGCTTTGCTGCCAGTGGTGATGCCCACTTTGGTGCTGACAGAAGCCGCAACGACCTTACCGTGAACATGCTTGAGCAAATCGCTGATCCGGCCAACGGTTTTTGTCTTTTCTTCTCATTGGGGGACCTTGTTGAGTATGGTTTCAGGGATAGTCAATGGAACGAAGCTTTTCGGGATCTATCACCGACCACATCAGTCATTCCGACCAAGTTTGTGGCTGGTAACCATGACACGCTCTTTGCTGGGTTGGAGCATTATAAGGATTATTGCTATCCTGACGATATTGACCTACAGACTGGCTCTCGACTCTGGAATCGAATAGACGTTGGTAAAGTACATTTCCTCATTATTGACCTTGAGTGGAGTGCTGAAAGCTATTCGGCCGTACAAGCTTCTTGGCTGGAAGAGCAGATGAGAACTATCCCCAGTGATGACTGGAAAATCGTAATGGGTCATGGATTTTACTTTTCCTCGGGGTCAATTATAAATGGTTGGCGATGGTACGATAACCAAGAGACCATCCAGCTTCTCACCCCATTGTTTGAGAAGTATGGAGTAGACCTGGTCTTTTCAGGGCATGTTCACCAGCTTGAGTTACTACAGAAATCGGGTGTGACATACATCGTATGCGGTGGTTTTGGTGGTGCTCCCGAACCCCAGCGGACCTACGAATCCCCGTCAAGCTTATGGTATACGACTGGGGAGTATGGCTTTGTTGATGTCACTGTGGATGAAAAAGAAGCCAACATTGTTTTTCGCGACCCTGACTATGGGGAACTAAAGAATATTATAATACCCAAGCATAAGTAGTATTCAGCCGTTAAGGAATCCTATAACACGGCTAATATAGTTTCGGATCCTCTTAGACTTTCTCTAGCCGTGGCTTCTTCTATTGTAAGTGCAAGGCGCGGTGCTATAAGACAGTAACAATCTGACGATTTGTTACCTAACAAAATTGCATTCTGCAACGCTGAAAGAATACCATAAGCTTGAAATGTGCAAACTTTATATGGCCGGCTGCCAACATTTTGCCAACATACTGGATAACATGTATCGGCAGTAGATATAACTATGAGGTATGAATAACAAGCTGGTTGCCGATAGAACGATATTGAAACTCACTTGTTGAAAAGGGCTGCCAAGAGCATCTTCAATCTCTTAATCAGCAGGTTACAGGTTCGATTCCTGTGCGGCTCACACTCAATTCCACCAGTTATGTCTACTTTTTCGGGGGGCTTTCCCAACATTTTCCCAACATCCAGGCTCCCGTTTGCCAACATACCCTCCCCGTTTTGTGCCTGAGCCAGCTTCGGCGGTTTGACAACATTTTTTTTCGCCCGGGGACTCTAAAAAAATAAGCTGGTCGAAACGCTCGGCAGCACTTTCCTGGAGATTGGGCACAACGTGGCTGTAGACATCCATGGTGAAGGCGACACTCGAGTGCCCCAAGCGCTCACTGACTACCTTGGGATTAACCCCGGCAACGAGCATCAAATTATAGGGAGCCCATAAGGTAACAATTCGATTTTATGTGGCACGCGTAGCCTTATATCCTTGGTCACAATTTAGCTTTTCATTTAGCCATCATCACAAGACGTATTTCCTTTGCTATAATGAGAGTGATTTCCTCTGGATACCCAGAGGAGTAATATGAAGATCGCAATCTCTGCCGATAATGATAAGCAGAACATATAGTGCCGGTAGTACCCTTAGCGGCAAGCCCATTATTTGACTTCATCCAAAAGCAAGTCCCTCAATCTGTTTAGAGTAACCCTGTATGGTTCTATCGGGATACCCATCCAGTCGGAGAATTCCAGAAGCTTCTCCGGGTCATTCTGCGCAATTTTATCGTAATATCCTATCGCATCCAACATGATTGCTCCGCCGGTGTGCTTGGGGAAATTCTCATTCGCCAGACCTTTGTCCCAGCCCTGATATACGTAGTGGCGGTATTTCATCCACCCAGGCGTAAGCCAGTAGACATCCTTACCCTGGCTTATTCGCTCCCTTTCCTCCTTGCTAGCCAGCATATCAATACAATGAGAGGCTTTAATTCTGGAGATCTTGATTCCGGGTTCTAGCTGCTCCTGAATTATGGTGTCTATCTTGCGATAGGGGTCATCAGCATTAACGTAGCAAAACTTACCGCCATAGACCACGATGATATTCGGAGCGTATTTCTTGGCTGTACTTATCTGCCTGATAAGCTGACTCTCAAGTTCACGAGGCACCTCGTGGCGGCCGGGCTTGGTGTATAGGATTTTACTGGCGCCCAGAAAGCCGCTGTCCTTAAGATACCTTAGTTCCATACTGAGTGTGCCACAGGCAACAACAGCATAATCTCGAAATGAGACGCGATTTTCCATATCTTCACCTCAATAGATTTTTTACATTATCGCAATATTACTTAAGGCTTCAGCACGATATGTTTTCTTCCCTCTTCTTTATTCCCTTCCTCTACTATTCTGTCCATGTTATTATGTATGGCTTCAATCGCAGTAGCTATGGTACTTGTCCTCACCAGTACACAGACGAATTTTCCAAGTAACCTCGGCAGATTAGGCCCGAATTTCCTGCCCACAAGAACGTCTACACCTTCCAAGGCAGAAGAGGTAGCCCTGGCTTTCTCCGGGTCGCCATGCTTCATGGTTTCATCCCCTTCGAAGCGCGTACTCTCTCTTTTCGACGAGCCTTTCTCTGTCATTGGAGAACTCGTAAACGTAATAATACTGCGCCATGCCTACATGGTCATTGTTGAGATTTTTGCCATCATCTGTTCCAAAAGCTATCAAAAATTTCATGCTCTACCTAATTTTAGTGGGTAACTTTCACCGTTTTGCCAGCTGCTACCTTACCACCCTCGTTGCTTTATCCTAACTCTTGAGTTCCCTTTTCAATATTATTGAGTAGAGAAGCACCAATCATTTCAGCCGAGCTTACGTATCAGCTTCATTATCCCATCCCCTATCGGGTCTCTTCCGACGGCAGGCGAATAAGGGGTTTCGAGCAAGGCCAGCCTGTGCAGCGGTACTTTCTCGGCTATGGCCAGAGATAATTCATTGAGGGTACCCCTTATTATTTCCTCCGAGATAACCTGCGCCCCGACTAACGTCCCAGTCCGGCGGTCAGCGATAAGCTTGTGGTGTAAAATCTTGCCTTCTAAATGGGGGCGTGAGGTATGACTAGTAACCATAGCAGAGACGACATCCAAACCCTTCTCGCGGGCAAGTTTCTCGGTAAAACCCGCAGCACCTATCTGATTACCGAAGATTTCGATGACAAAGGTCATGAGGGTACCTTCATAGGGAATGGAATTACCTTTAACCAGGTTTCTGGCTGCTACATCTCCAGTTCTGCCTGCAGTGGTAACCATCAGACGGCGGGTCTTTGAGCCAGTGATACTATCCCAGTTCTCCAAGCAATCACCGGCGGCATAGATATCAGGGTCGCTGGTCTGTAAATACTGGTTCACCAGTATTCCTCCAGTCTCTCCTATTTCAATTCCCGCTTTCTGTGCCAAATCGACGTTAGGTCTGGCTCCGGTGGTCAGGAAGATAAGGTCTACTTCCAGTTCTCTGTTAGAAAGAATGATACGTTTCTTTCCCGACTCGCTTTTTACGCTGCTGATGCTGGCAGATAGGACTAGCTCGATCCCCTTCTCCTGCATCACCTGCTCAACCTCGCTTGCCATATCCTTGTCCAAGCCGGCCGGGAGAATATTCTCCATCATATCCAAGAGGTAGACCTTGTGATAGCCTGCGGAAATAAGAGCCAAAGTTATCTCTACCCCGATTGCCCCTGCCCCAATAACGGCAGCGCTGGTGTATTTGGGGATGATTTTCTCCAGGGATCTGCCATCGGCAATATTCGTGCTGAGAGTAAATTCATTTTTACCATCCAGTCCGAGAATAGGAGGAATGGAGGGAATAGCTCCCGGGCTTAAGAGTAACCTATCGTAGGGATAGCTCTTACCACCGGCGATAATGCGTTTTTCTTTTCTAAGAATATCAGTGACTTCGGTACTCAAATGGACAGTTATGTTTCTCTTCTCAAAGAACTTGCCGGGATAAAAAATATCATCCCAGCCGGCGACTCCTCTAAGTACAAAGGGTGGCTCACAGGGTGCATAACCAATCTCGCTCTGGGTACTAAAAATGTCTATCTGGGCTTGTTTGTCTAGTTCTCGAATCCGCCCTGAGGCACTCCTGCCGCCGGCGCCAGCGCCAATAATGCAAACTCTCATGTCTATTTATTTCCCTGTAATTCCATCAACACTACGGATAGTTGCTCGTTGGCTTTCTCCATCTCTTTTGCCGCCTGTAGCGCTCTATTGTAAATGATAGGTTCGCTATCAGCATTTTCGGTCTTTTCGGCCCACTTGTTGAATTTCTCAGTATGCTTTTTGTTATGCTCAACCCAAGAGGTTAAAAGCACTTCAAGCCTTCCCATTTCATCAGTCGGGAACCTCTTTAGGATATCTTCAACCATTGCCCGTATGGTTTGCTCAGGAACCGCGCCGAGGATTTCATCGACATTCTCACCATTAGCGAAATACTTCTGCATCGGTATACTCATAATCTGATATTTCGTTGCTGTGCGCTGGTTTTCATCCACATTAATCATGCAGAATTTGAATCTGCCTTCATACTCCTCGGAGAGCTTATCGTATATCGGTATAACCATCTGGCAGGGACCACACCATGGCGCCCAGAAATCGACCTCTGTGGGAAGGTCTGAGTTCAGGACTTCCTCTTCAAAGTTTTGATCCGTGATTTCCACTATCTTGCTCATATTGCCTCCTTATTGATTAATTATTAACCTACAACTACATTAAGGGTATATCACCCTTTCCTGAAGTTCAGAATTTGGCGCGTTTCGAGATCCTTGTTATTATTAGTAATCGTCTCGCAGGCCTCCTTTACTAATCCCTATTTGTTGCGAAACCTCAATGGTTTGTGAGTCTAGCCTCATTTCCTTGCTCTTGAACATATTTAAAGGCGGACATGGCAGCGGTGACACCGTCTCCGACCGCAGCGGCGATCTGGCGAGGTGAGTTCCTGCGGATATCGCCAGCAGCGAAAATGCCAGGAGCTGAGGTAGCCATCGTTTCATCAGTAACGATGTAGCCAAAATCGTCCAACTCAAGAACGTTGAAGAAGCTCCGGCTGTTGGGCATGAGCCCTACGGCAACGAAGACGCCATTAACTTTCAAGTTAGATTGCTGACCTGTTTTCACATGGCGTAGTTTAAGCTCCTCCAGTACTTTATCCCCAGAGACCTCTTCCACCACCGTGTCCCAGATAAACTCCAGCTTGGGATGGGCAAATGCCCGCTCTTGGAGAGCCTTTCCTGCCCGGAGCTGGTCTCGACGATGTATTACGTAGACTTTACTGGCATGCTGACTCAGCTCCAGAGCATCAGTAATAGCGGTATCACCTCCTCCTACCACCGCTACCTCGCGGTTGCGAAAGAAGAAGCCGTCGCAGGTAGCGCAGTAGGAAACACCGTAACCAGATAGCCTTTCCTCACCCGTAACTCCCAGCTTACGATACTCTGAACCAGCAGCGATGATTACAGCCGAGGCTTCAAGGCTATCTTCAGTGGTTGAGATACTATAATAGG
>Ga0307444_1001521_pt1 | contig 9928 bp, 7 predicted proteins | sample SalMarSW160340MG_FD_202145 | JGI IMG/M metagenome (GOLD analysis project Ga0307444, IMG submission 202145) | Salt marsh sediment microbial communities from the Plum Island Ecosystem LTER, Massachusetts, United States - SW1603-40 | ecosystem: Environmental > Aquatic > Marine > Intertidal zone >... | reverse complement strand
CATTTAAAGTTCATTAATATAATTATTATTCTTTTTTTTATTTTAGGATAAAATACAGATAAAAAATGAAAAGTTCTTTTTACTGAGAGTTTTACTTAATAATATGTTTGTTCATCCTTCTTCTCATATTTTCGAGCCTTTTAAGTATAAAACTCTAAAGGATTTAAAAGCAGAGTTAAATAGATTGATGATCCCTCTCCCTATAAGCTCTAGTACCGAAAATTTGAAGGATATAATTCAATCTAAACATTTTTTGATTCCTAACAGACTTTCGATACAACCAATGGAAGGGTTTGACGCAAAAATTAATGGTACTCCGAGTGAAATGACTTTCCGGCGATACAAGCGTTATTCCAAAGGAGGCGTTGGTTTAATATGGTTTGAAGCAACTGCCATTTCAGAAGACTGTCGTTCAAACGATCATCAATTAATTCTCTCTGAAAAAAATGTAAAAAACTTTAAAGAGCTCACATCTTTTATCAGAACACAGTCTAATCGTACTTTGGAATCGTTAGGCTTTAGAGATCGTTGTTGTCTAATACTTCAATTAAATCACTCTGGAAGATATACAAAGAGAAATGGAAAAAAACATCCTATTAGAGCTTATGATAGTGATGAATTAGATAATGCGATTTCCGTAAAAAAAGAGGATGGTGTTATTATTTCAGATGAAGAACTTAAAGAGATTGAGGAAGTTTGGGTTAAGAAAGCTATTTTAGCAAAAGAAGCAGGATTTGATGGCGTAGATATTAAAGCATGTCATGGCTATTTGATTGGTGAATTATTATCTGCTCATAATCGTAAGGATTCTTTGTATGGAGGAACGAGTTTTAAGAATAGGTCTAGATTATTACTTGATATAATTACTAAACTACAGAATAATTTTAGAAAAGATTATGATTTCATGATTACTTCACGCTTAGGAGTTTACGATGGGAATCCTTATCCTACAGGTTTTGGAGTAAAAAGTATTGAAAACGAGAAATATCCCGCTTCTGTTGATCTTGGAGAACCAATTGATTTAATTAACAGTTTATACGAGCTCAATGTAAAGCTTCTTAACATCACAGCAGGTAATCCCCATTATAAGCCATACATCACACGCCCATATGATGTGCCAGTAAAAGGAGGAAAATTTCCCAAAGAGCATCCCTTATTTAGCGTATACAGGTTGATTTATCTAACTTCAGTGATTAATAGCTTAGTTCCTAGAGATATGATAATTGTAGGATCGGGTTATTCCTATTTCCGCCAATTTGCAGGTAATCTCGCATCAGGGGTCATACAAAATAATATGGCTGATATATGTGGATTTGGCAGGATGTCCTTTGCTAATCCAGGTTTTGCGAAGCAAATATTTCTAAAAAATGGAATAGAAAAGAATAAAACATGTATTACATGTTCGAAATGCTCGCAATTTATGAGAGAGGGAAAATCTACAGGTTGCGCAGTAAGAGATTTTGAATACAAAAATAGAAAATAGTTTAAATTCCTAAGAAATTATTTTACCCTGGTTATAATCTTTCCAAACCTTTTCAAACCAATTATTAAAATCAGGGATTTTTCGAACCTTCACCCATTCTACTTCTATTTTACCATTTTTTAAGCAGATTGTTTGGATTTGATCTGCCAAATCCAAACTACTTCTAATATAATTAAGAGAAGATAATTTTGCTGGAAGAGAAAGGAGTTTTTCTTGAGTTTCAATGTTAAGACTTTTTCTATTGATTAAAAATGAACCTCGACTTTGTCCAGACCGCTGGTGATAATCGAGTAATGAAGAGAAGAATAATAGTTGCGTTAATAGAGAGTCTCTTATTTGAAAATAATTAATTATTTCTTTACTGTTTTTAAGGGCAATTATATTATTCAGGTTTTTCATTTGCAGTATTATGTTGTTGAGTTCTCCTTCTAAACCCTCATCAGGTCTAATTATTCCTGCATATTTTTCCATGCGATCTTGAATTATCTTAATAATTGCATCAGGAGAGAATCCATCATCACTCTTTAACTTCTCAAAACAAATAGCTATAATTTCTAAGAAAACGCTTAACTGTTCCTCTATTATTAAATAAAATTCTTCGTTACTTAGTGAAAGTGTATTATTGTAGGATTTAGCAATCTTCTGAGCGGCTCTTAGACCTCCCACTTGACCTGAATTTAACGCAGCACCACCAGGTCTATGAATTCCGTGACTTCCGTTTATTTCTCCTATAACAAATAGATGTTTTACATTCGATTCCCACCATATATCACACGATACGCCGCCATTTAAATGCTGGTTGCACACAGCAATCTGTAATGGATCTTTAGACAAGTCAATACCACGGTTTTTATAATGCAAAAAAGCGCTTTTGTTGAGAGATTTTAATCTTTTATATGGTAATTCCTCTTCAGATTTAGAATTTTCGAGGTATTGTTTTGCAATTGGATCCATGTTCGAAAATTCATATCCGTGAGGATTCCTTGTAAAATCTAAAAATACATTCCGTTCCGTTATTTCAGTTTCAAAATAGACAGCAAGATCGATTAGAGAAGAACCTAAAGTCTGAACTCGATCTGAGTTAAAAGGCCACTGATACCCTTTCAGAAAAGTAGCTCTCGATAATTCTCTAAAAGAAGGAAAATAATCGTTGAGGAATTCGCGAGAATCACCATTTTTTCCAATAGATATGTAACGTGGGATTACTTGTTGATATGATCCAGAAACATTCCACCGAAACTGAGTAGAAGCGAGTCCGAATTGAGATTCAGTTAAATTTTGTAATATACAACCCGCCTCTATTGCTAAAGAGGTGCTTCCCTTCTGTGAAGTGGGATACACCGAATTTCTATATAACAAGGAAGGTCCTCCAGTAGCCATAACAATATTTCTAGTTTTGAAGATTTTAATCGATTTAATATAATCTTTTAAATCTTCCTTATTGGAAGATGATTTGATATCTATACAAATCAAACCAATTACTTCAGTTTCTGATTTTTCGTCTACTAACAATTTAACAGCATAAGAATTGTCAATTACATGAATTCCTAGTTCATCTACAACTTCTAATAATCTTTTACACATTTCCTGTGATGTGTATGGGCCTATGGATGTAGCTCGTTGCTTGGGATCGTTATCAGTCTTATATCCTACGAATCCACCATATTTATCGTGAGGAAATGGTACACCAAGATGAATTAAATGGAAAAATTCTCGAATAGAATTTGTAGATTCAACCAAAGCGATATCACCGTGCATAGCTCCACCGGAAAATAAATCTTTTGCCATTTCGAGAGGAGAATCGGCTTGATCTCCGATGATCGACATTTTATAATAAGTTTGTTTATCAGAACCAGCGTTAAAGGATGTTCCGCTTCCTAATTTTTCCGTTACAAGTGCTACTTGCCAAGGAGCTATCCCTTCTTCTACTAAATGGATGGCACAATTTAATCCTGCTGCTCCAGATCCTATAATAACTGTGTTGTATTCTAATACTTCACCATCTAATATACCTAAATTAATGTTTTCCATTTTCCTCACTCAGATTCTATGTAAGTGGAATCCCCCATCGATATCGATTACCGAACCCGTTGAAAATGGTAAGAGTCCAGAGACTATAGCAATAACGGGTTTTGCAATATCAATAGGTTGCCCCCATCTCCTTATCGGCGTGAGACCCTCCTTGATTAAGACATCATATTTATGATGGACATCCTCTGTCATTGGTGTATCAATTATTCCGGGGGATATTTCAAACACAGGTATTCCATACTCAGCAAGCCTTTCTCCAAATAATTTTGTCATCATGTTCATCGCTGATTTTGAGAGACAGTATTCTCCTCTGTTTACAGATGCTGTATAGTGATTTATAGAAGATATATTAATGATATAGGGTTGATAAGTATCTTTTAACTCTTCTCGCAATTGGATCATCCATTTAGAAATAGCTTGAGTTAGAAAATAAGGTCCCTTGAGATTAATTGACATTACACGATCATAAGATTCTTCAGATGTTTCTAAAATATCTCGTCTTATTTTAGGTGCAACTCCTGCATTATTTACTAGAACATCGATTCTATTAAACTTTTTTTTAATTCTATTTAATAATATCTCTCGATCTTCTTTCTTACTAATATCTGCCTGTACATATAAGAAATTATTCTCAATTTCATCTTGATAAATTTTCCTTAGTTCAGCGTAATAATTCTCTGCTAAGCTTTTCGTTGCTGCGCCATTAATCACTACAGAAAAGTTTAAATTTGCGAGTTCTAAAATGATTGCTTTTCCTATTCCATGAGTGCTCCCAGTAACCAAAAGAACTTTTTTATCATGCAGTTTCATAGGATATTATTTATTTTACTGTATTAAAATTGTTTTTAATTTAGCTTATCTTAAAATTAATTGTCATGGAGAGATTTATTTCAGATAAAATTTCTTCTGAAGAATTGGCTATTTTAGACAATAATTCAGAATGGTTGGGAATCCCTAAGAGTCACTTAATGGAATGCGCAGGATATTCCTTTGCTACGGAAATAATAGCGCAAGGATTAGTAAATGAAAAATCTAAAGTAGCTATATACTGTGGGACGGGTAATAACGGTGGCGATGGTTTTGTTGTAGCTCGGCATCTTTCTTCTTATGGTGTGAAAGTTTTGGTTATTTTAGTAGGCACACCCGATAAAATAAAAACCGAAGAGGCTAAAATTAATTGGAATATTGTTTATAACAACCTTACATACTCGATCAAGGTTGATTTCATTAAGGACTCAACGGATGCAATTAAAATTGAAAAACTAATTGAAAAAGATCAGCATATCTCATTGATCGTGGATGCTTTACTAGGAACCGGAATAAGTGGAAAATTAAGAGAACCTATATCTTCTACAATAGACACAATGAACAATTTAACAGAAAGGTTAAGAGACCGTCTTAAAATTGTATCAATTGATGTACCTTCTGGATTAGATCCTGATACGGGAGAAATTTTTGACAAAGCTATTAATGCAGATTTAGTCATTACATTTCATAAATTCAAGAAAGGTTTAAAAAAAACCAAAACATATCAGATAATTGAAAAATCTATTGGAATTCCACAAGAAGCAAATTTTTTTGTTGGAAGAGGAGATTTATTACCGAACCTAAAATCCAGAAAAAAAAATACTCATAAAGGAGAATTCGGTAAAGTTTTAGTTATTGGTGGCTCAAAGAATTATTCCGGAGCTCCAGCGTATGCGTCCTTAGCATGCATTCATTTCGGGTGTGATTTAGTTATTAGCTATGTTCCAGAAGTTGTAGGAGATGTGATCCGCAGTTATTCACCAAATATGATTGTACAGACAAGTCCAGGAAAATGCTTAACAATAAAAGCTTTGGAAGAAATTTTATGGTTAATAGATTGGGCAAATGCGATTGTTATAGGCCCTGGCTTAGGGACAGATCCAAAAACAGAAGAACTTTTAGTTAAATTGTTAGAAAACAGGAATTTTGCTGACAAATCTTTAGTTATCGATGCTGATGCCTTGAAACTAGTTAAACCTCACCTCAACTTGATTAAAGGAAAAAATATTGTACTTACACCTCACGAGGGAGAACTTAAAATGATGACAGATACCACTTTAGCTCCCTATGATAAAATAGAAAAAAGAGGATTAGAAGTTTTCAAAATAGCAAAAAAACTGGATATTACTTTATTAGCTAAGGGACCGTTCGACTATATAAGCAACGGGAATATGCTTAAAATAAACAAAACTGGATGCCCAGAAATGTCTATCGGAGGCACAGGCGACGTACTTGCTGGGTTATGTGCCAGTTTTTTAACAACTGGAAGCAATCCGTATCAAGCTGCATTTTCTGCCGCTTTCCTTAACGGATACTTAGGAGAATATTGCAAAAAAACAATCGGTCCTCGATTTACGACAATGGATATTATAACTAGTATAAACGATGGAATTGAAAGCTTAATAGAAAAAAAACAATTCTGATTTATCAAAAGGAGCAATATCATAATTCTTCCATCTTCAATTGGGGTAAACATAGGGAAATTCATTCCAAGTTAGTTTTCCAAACTTGAAAACATTTTTATTCTCTCTTTTTTTTTCTAAAATATGATGAATCAATATGATGTTGTTATCGTTGGTGCTGGACCAGTTGGAATTTATTTTGGAATGTTACTCGCAAAAAAGAACCATTCTGTTTTAATCGTCGAACGAGATTCTAAAAAGAATCTTGGATCGAAAATGGATCAATTCCACTTAGAGTCTATGGTGTTCGATAAATATGGAATACCTGCTCCTGTTGAAGGAACTGACGAATTCATTACAAATTTCGAATGGACTTCTTACTATGGTCCTTATGGTAAACACCAACAGCTTATGAATTATCCAGTTACAGCTATGCGTTTTCAATTTTTTATCCAAAGGCTAGCAAAATTGGCTGAAACAGAAGGGGTAGAATTTCAATTCTCTTCTTCGTTTAGTGAAGTTATAATTAAGGATAGAATGTTAACAGGAGTTCGAGTTGAAAAAAATGGTGAAATTAAAGAATTTTATGGAAAATTAATTGTTGATTCTACTGGTACTTCCGCCATCGTCCGATGTTCTCTCCCCGATGATATTGGTGTTGAGAAGTTTAAAATTGAAGATGACGAAAAAATGTATGTTATTCAAAGGGTGATTCAGTGGAATAATCCCGAAGAACCTCACCCTGGTACCGATAAATATGAAGAATCAATTTCGTGGCTTTATTATAAAACTTGGGTTGCCCCACATTTTACACCTAACGCTAATATATTTGGAGGAGGCCAGCCAGGAGGATATAAGAATGCTGAAAAAGCTGCTGAAATTTTCCTAAAAGATGTACCTTTTCCTCCCTATACTATTCTTGAGGAGCACAGGGCAACTACAGCGTACCGAAGATCACCTTTTTCTTTAGTAGGGAACGGATTTTTATGCATAGGTGATAGTGCTTGTATGTCAAAATCGTTCAGTGGCGAAGCAATAGAGTCCTCGTGGTCAGCAAGTTTGATTGCAGTTGATGTAATACAGAGACTTTTGAAAGAAAAACTTCCATTAACTATGAAAAATATGTGGGATATTAACATTTTTTATTTTCGTGATCAAGGAGCAAAACTTGCTGCTTTACTTGCCCAAATTCCAGGAGCTGCTAACACAACGAAAAAAGATGTTACTTATTTATTTAAAAAAAGCTTTATTTTTAGCGGCAGAGATTTCACTTCAATGTGGCAAAATCTTGAGATGGATATGAACTTTGGAAGAATGATAAAAATCGTTGGTTTGTTCTTATGGGGAATAATCTCTCGGCAATTTTCTAGGAAGGCTTTGTCAACGATGCTTAAATACATGAAAATATCGGATGCAATCCGTAAGCATTACGAAGATTTTCCTGAAAACATAGATTTGTTTGATGATTGGGTTATAAAGGCAGAAGAGCTCTGGAATCCTGTCGAAAAAATGAAATACACATTAGAAAATTGAACTTTTTCCCATCTCTTATTTTATGAATAATTAATTAAAAACATTATATTACTCTCATCTAGTTATAAGTTATCCCGTTTTAGAGCTATTTTTTTTTTAATAAAAGTTTATTAACATTTACTCTATTATAATAGTATAAATTTTTATTCTTAGTGTAAAGGTTAAGGTGTTCAAAAAATTCACACACAATTATTTCAAATCAATCCCGATGGTACTACAACAAATATTGCATCAGAAGGTCCTATTAAAGATATACTTAGCTCTGAGGAATGTTATGTAGTAGTCTCTGACGAGTACCGTAAAGTGTTTTTATGGAAAGGGGTAAATAGTAATGTAAGATCCAAATTTATTGGAGCTAAAAGGAGTCAAGACATACGCGGGCAAGTTGGTATGCATTTTGGAGTAGTACCCCTTGACGAAGGCGAAGAGGATCCAGATTTCTTAAAACTTATCGGTGGAAAAACCGAAGGTGGAATCGCTAAAGAGATTCAGATGGAAGCCAAAGCCGCAAAAGTAACCACCCCAGCTATACATGCGGGTTCCAGAGATAGAATTTCTCAAAATACGGGTCCCTTGTATACCGGCAAGGAATCGTTTGATGCATATACTCAAGAAGATTCTCACATTAACTTTGACGAAATTATGCAAAAATTAGAAGAAATTAAAATTCCAGACGGTTTCGAAAGAGAATTAATTATAATTGGAGACCATGCCTATTCCGTCGTTGAAAAAGTTCAAACTTTTTTGGGTAAAAAACAAGTCTCCAAAGAAATTTCCAAGGTTGGAGCTATTCCGGAAGGAGTCTTTTTTGCTGAAGAATACTCTCCTCGAGTGCTAAGTGAAAATGGAAAAATTTTAGCTGTGGAATTTCTTAAACGGATAAGTGGTCCAATGGATGCAAAGGTAGAGTTCAAATCTAAGAAGGAAATTCTAAAAGACCAGATTAAAACTCAGTTGGAAAATAAATAATCTACAGATTTTTACCTAATTCATTCAAATCCTAATTTTGTTATAGTCCTTCGACAAAATTATCTATTAAGAATAATATTTTTGAGTTAATCGATTGTTTTAGATAAAACGATCATCCTAAAAATATGGTATCTTAAACATAGCTAAACTTTAAATCGATTTACCCTAATATATTATAAATATAAATATTTAAGTTCAAAAATTATATTTTATATTAATAATTGAAGAATTATCACATCAATTAAAAGTCAGAGATTATTCAAATGAGCGATTTAACTCAAGACCAAGCCAGTAGTCTTTCTAAATTTCTTGGAAATATTACAGAACACACCGAATTAGAAGCACTTGCATTAGTTACTAATGATGGTCTACGACTTGCTTTTTCATGTATACCGGATTACGATGTTGACCCCGATTTATTTTCAAGCTTAAGCGCTGTAGTAATGCAAAGTGGACATGATGCGATCGACTCTTTAGGATATAATAATTTATTAGAAGTAGTTTTAAGGGGAATTAATGCCTTTATTATCTTAAGTGGAGCTGGAAGATTCTTTTTAATGGGTGCTAGCAGAAAGATTGAGGACTTGGGAAAGATCGTGACAGTTTTCAGATATTACGCTGGCGAAATCGGAAGGAGGTATCCAATTCAATAGTGGTACTGAGCAAAATTTTCAAAATTTATATTTAATATGAAAAAAACATAATGAAAATGATTATTTATGTCTGAAATTAAAATTTTTGTGGATATTATAGAAGGTTTGCAAAATAAAATAGTTATTTGTCAAGAAAATGCCAATAAACTAGGAATAAAAAACGGCGATTCTATAGAAGTGTTAAATTTAGATAATAATAAAACGACGACTGCTGTAGTTGAAATTTCGAATATGGTATTAGATTTTGCTGGTCAAGTATCAAAAAATATAGTCGACTTTCTTGAATTTAAGGGTGTGGAATTATTACTTCGACCAATGAGTAGTACGGGGTTACTTACGCCCAAGATACAAATCCCAAAAGTCCCTAGTATCAAACCAGTTGCGCCCCCTCCTCCAACACCCACGCAACCTACATTAACACCGTTACCAACAAGACCTACTCAAATGCAAGCCCCAAAACCAATCCCGCAACCTCTTCCTACTCGACAACCAGAACCTATACAACAACCTGTTAGTGGACACATTCCAATTCCCACTAGAATGCCCGAACCAATTCCTCCACCACAGATAACCCCTACTCCAAGTCCTCCTCCTACACCAATTCCTATATCCGCTCCTACACCACAATCTATACAAACACCTACTCCTCAATTAAGCCCTACCCCCATACCGCCTTCACCAACACCCTTACCACAAGCTCCTCCTCCTCAGACGATCCTACCTACCCCGGGTCATGTTCCTCTTCACAGTACTGGACAAGAAGTTGAGGTTCAAACAACTCCTGTGGATCCTTATCCTAATAGAATTGATGTCAATATGTTAAGTAGTCA
>Ga0307444_1001518_pt1 | contig 9937 bp, 5 predicted proteins | sample SalMarSW160340MG_FD_202145 | JGI IMG/M metagenome (GOLD analysis project Ga0307444, IMG submission 202145) | Salt marsh sediment microbial communities from the Plum Island Ecosystem LTER, Massachusetts, United States - SW1603-40 | ecosystem: Environmental > Aquatic > Marine > Intertidal zone >... | reverse complement strand
GTTGTGCCGCTACATCGTGCCGGCGGGTGAAGCGTTTCCCAGCTCGCTCGTGGAGCCCTGGACGCGGGCCCGGCGGCAGATCATCAATACCTATGGGCCCACCGAGGCGAGCACCGACACGAGCCGCCAGAGCTTGCGGCCAGGCGAGCCCATTACAATCGGTCCGCCTTTCCCCAATGTCACCTACGTCATCCTCGATGTGGATCGGCTCCGCCCGCTGCCGCACGGGGAGGTTGGCGAGCTGTGCATCGGCGGCGTGCACGTGGCGCGCGGATATCGCAACCTGCCGGAGCAAACGGCCAAGAAATTCATCACGCACCCGCAGTTCGGCCGCCTCTACCGCACTGGGGACAAATGCAGGATCGATATCAAAACGCAGCGCGTGCACTTCCTCGGCCGCATTGACGCACAGCTCAAAGTGCGCGGGCACCGGGTCGAGGCGCAGGCCGTCGAGGACATCCTGCAGACGCAGTTCAGTGAGATCGAGGCCGCTGTTCTGGATTATCAGAACGAGGCGCTCGTCGCGTTCGTCGCCGCGCCGTCTTTGTGCCAAGGAGAAATCTCCGAGGTCGCTCCGGCGCCGGCGGAGTGGGCCGCCCGCGTGACGTCGATCCTGGCCGAGCAACTTCCGCCGCCATCGGTGCCGTCGAAGATCTTCGTCGTCGAGAAATTCGTCATGCAGACGGTTTCGGGGAAGATCGACCGGAAGCGTTTGCCGAACCTGTCGCATCTGTTGGGAACCGCCGGGTCGGAAGCACAAGACATCCGCGCGGACACACCAACCAACGGGCGGGATACAGTAGGGGAGCCGCCTGATGCCGATGCGGGCATGGACCCTGAGTGCGAGCAAGTGCTGGCAATCTGCAGGGGCGTGTTCGAGACGCCGTTAGGATTGGACGACGGTTTCGCCGAGGCCGGCGCCCACTCGATCCTCATCGCGCGGTTGGCGCAGAAACTACAAGCTGCCGGGTGGATCGTGTCGGTGCGGGCGCTGCTCAGCGACTGCAACACGGTACGTAAGGTCGCGAGCCGCCCGCGTACGCTGCAGGAAGCCCGCGGGGCGCCCTCGGCCCCTGTGAGACCCTACGCGACGAGCGCGGGGCGCGATGCGGCCGCGGCGAGGGTGCTCCCCGTCTGGCTCTTCACCACCTTGCAGGTCCTCTTCGCGATCTTCCTTTACTCCCCGGGAGTCGTGGCCTTTCTTAGCGTCTTCAGCATCATCGAGATCGGGACCTTCTTCGCGACCGCCAGTATCTCGGCGTTCATTGTCGTCGGCTTCTTCATCTATTTGTTGGGCCTCGTCACGCCGTTCGCCAGCCTGCTCTGGGTCATGCTCATCAAGCTCGTCTTGGGCGGCGACATCCATAAGAACAATGTGACCCCGGGCACCTATCCCAAGTGGAGCCGGATGCATCTGCGCATCTGGTGCATCGATCGGCTTCAGAGCATGGTGCTCCTCTCTCTGGGCGCGATGTACCGCAGTGCCCCGCTCACGGCGTTCGTGCTGCGCCAGCTCGGCGCAAAGGTCGGTCGGAACCTTCAGTGCGCGCACGACGCCGTCCTGACTGGTCCCTTGGATCTGATCACGATCGAGGACGATGTCGCCATACAAACCGGCGCCTACATCCAAACAACGCGGTGGTCGGGCCAGCACCTGCTCGTCGGTCCCATTCACCTGGAGAGCGGCTGCAAGATCGGGATGCGGGCCGCCATCGCCAACAACGTGACGGTGGGTCGTGGCAGTTGGATAACGCCGTTCACACCTGTCCTGAGCAACGTGGGGGCCCACGAGATGTGGGAAGGCGCGCCGGCGCGCCCTGCCGGCCGCTGCACGGAGCTAAAGCGTACGGCGAACGCCTGCCGCTACAAGCATCCCATCTGGCTCCTGGAGACCGCCAACGTCCTGATGCAGAACACCATATTCTTCTGCTTCACCATGGTCCCCACAGCTGCGATCTTGTGGCTCGCCCGCGGCTTCATACCCGCAGGAGAAGCGGAGCTGTCCGGCGCATCCTTCACCACCTTTACGCCGGAAGCGGGCACCGAGATTCCCGCCAACTATTTCTTGGTGACGCCGCTCTCGGAGATCGTCATCAACCTGAGCGTCTACGCGTTCGCCACCACCTGGCTCACTATCGTCGTCACATCCGTGCTGGACTGCCTCTTCATCCGCTGCACCGCCGCCTCTCCGGGGCTCTATCCCTCACGCGGGCTCAGAGGCGCGCTCCTTATGTACAGAATGAAAATGATGAACAGCATCCAGGCGTTGTGGAGCTGGACCATCACGGGGCAGTACCTAAGGGCGCTTGCTGGCATGCACTTCCCGCGGTGGGGTGGCTCGGAATGCGACGTCATGTTCAACCTCGTCCCCGAGGTGGCGACCGCCGACTCCCAGGTCTTCTGGTCCAATGGCTGCTACACGAACACGCTCGACTACGGCGCCGAGCACATCAAGCTGCGCCAGATCGAGATGCCCCGGAATTTCTTCACCGGCAACAACTGCGTGGCGGAGTACGGGCATTTCCCGTCCAACTTCCTTCTGGGCGTCTCGACGGCGAGCAATGACATCCAGTTCCGGCAACAGATGCACTCGCGGCTTGGCGAGCCGATCACGGTGGCCGGCAACCCGCCGGTGAAATTTGCGAGCGCGTCATTCGAGGGGGAAAATGCCGCCCATGCGCGGCCCAGCTTTCCTCTGTTTCTCACTCGGGTCTTCCTGAACGACGTCTTCAGCATCGGCACGCTGCGCGTCACCGAGGGGCTGATCTTCACGATCCTCTACATTTGCCTGCTGCGGTGGGGCGGAGACCCGGTCACCAATGCGATCATTGCTTTGGTGGCTACGGCGGCAAGTCTGGTCCTGCTGTGCGTCGGGATCAAGAAGGTTCTTGTCGGCGACGAATGGGGCGCCGATCACGCGACACCCTTCTGGTCGTGGCGGCACTTCTCCTACTTCTTCGCCCAGGACTGCTTCTTCATCTGGGGCAGGGGACCCATAGGCTCTTGCGCCGGGACGATCCTGCCGAATCCTATTCTGCGGTGGATGGGATGTCGGATCGGCCGCCGGACCCTCGTGACCGATCCCTTGCAGTGCTTTGACTGGAACGCGGTGAGCTTCGGCGATGACTGCATCGTCAACGGCTTCCTGCAGTATCACTCCTTCGAGAACATGCTGCTGAAGGTGAAGCGAACCCACATCGATGACCGCTCAACCGTCACTTTCGGCGCCACGGTGATGGGCGGCGCGGTCATCGAGCGCGACACGACGCTCATGCCGTTGTCGCTGGTCCTCAAGGAGATGACCATGCTGACCGGCACCTACGAGGGGAGCCCCGCCGAGCCCGCGAGCGATCGAGCTTTCCTTCCCGTCGCGCTGCCACAACCACACGGACATGCGGATGTGCCCCAAGAGGCCCCGATGGATAAGGCGCACCAGCCTGCGAGGCTCGCACTCTCAGATGAGGCAAAACGATAGCGACTGGGTCAGCGATCTGTTCGCCGCCGGTGCGCGTGATTGGACGCCGGTGTCCGCGCAACATGCGGCTTGCGTGCTCTATGCACCGGTCTCGTCCGATCCGGACGTATCGAGACGTTGCGCCTCCGTCCTGTCCGAAAGCGAGCTGCAGCGGGCGCGCCGCTTTGTAACCGCGGAGAATCGGGCCCACTTCACACAGCGGCGGGCGTTCCGCCGCTACTGTGGCGCCGTCGCGCTCGACTTGCCGCAGCCTCTATCGCGCCTCGATTTCAAGGAGACCGAGAAAGGGCGTCCCTACCTTCCCGATGTGCCGGATGTCTGGTTCAGCTTTTCCTCCAGCCGGCTCGGTTTTCTCGGCGCCTGGTCGTCGATCCACGCCATCGGTGTCGACCTTGAGGACCAAACGCGGAACCTGGAGGCGGTCTCGCTCGCGCGCCGGTTCTTCTCGCAAGCCGAGGCGGAGGCCGTTCAAAGCGCTGGTAATACGGCGCGGCTGCAAACGTTCTTCCGGCTGTGGAGCCTCAAGGAGGCGGCACTAAAGTCCATAGGAGAAGGATTGCCGTTCGGCCTCGACGCCTTCGAGTTCGAGCTGCCCCCGAATCTACGTGTCATTCATGCGCCGCGCGATCACGGCGGAGCGGAACGATTTCATGCCCACGTGATCGAGCGGGCGGACAGCTGCGCTGCCCTCGTCGTCAATGAGGGGAAATAGATGAGGTGGATCTTCCTTGCGATCCTGTCTCTGCTATTGATTTCCGCCGGCATGGCGAAAGAACCTGACCCGTTGTGCGTGCGCGACCTCGCGCACATGCCTGCAAACTGGCGCCCGCCAGCCAAGCTGCAAAAGAGCCTGAATCCCGCGCCGTGGTCGCAGAGCGAGGCGAAGGACGCGAAGAATGCGAAGAAGAGCGGCGTCGATGAGATGTTCGGCCTGTTCAAGCGCAACCCTTCGGCCGTTCATAAGCTTTTTGACGACGCGGTCGCGGCTCTGTTGCAGGTCACCTATTCCAGCGCGAATGAGCCGGCGTTCGACGCCAAGGTCCGCAACGCAGCGCGCGACAACCTGACGGCGCTGATCACGCCTTATCTCAGCCGCGACCCTCATGCCGCGACGTGCGACGAGTTCGAGGACCTATTGCCGCTCGCCATCTTCGCGCATCGGCTCTATCCCGCCGCCGACAAGCGAACAGACGTTGTTACGAAACGTGTCAATGCCGCCTATCGCGCCTGCGGCTCGTTCGAGGCCGCGACAGAAGACATCCTCCAGAAAGTCCAGGAGGACAATCAAGGGCCCTCCGAGGACATCGATCATCTTGAGGATCTCTTCGACCTTTATGCCTGGGCTCTTCTGCTTATCGAGGCCGAGCTTCATCCCGACATCGAGCTGCCCGATGAAGCGCGCGACTTCGGCGATAAGGCTTGGGCGTACTTCGAGGACTTTCCGCTCCCCGGAGCAAGCACGTTCAAGAAGGGCATCAAGGACGAAAGGTTCATTACGCTCGCTGATCTTGCCACCCACCTTTCGCATATCCCGACCGGCCTTGGACGCTATCCTCTCTACGTCGCGGACAAGCCGGACCTTTACAGTTTCATGCGCGAGAACTTCTATCCCGTGATGCAGTCGGGCGACCGCGACCTGTTTGCCTTGTTTGTGGACACGCTTCGCCAATATGGCTGCAGCCCGGAGACCGATAAGCAGGTGCGTGATGGGACCCGCTATCTGCTCGCCGACTTTCACAAACGCAATGACAAGTGGATGAACTACCACGAGCCGCGCAAGACGTTCACGGACCCCATCGAGTACATCCAGATCCACCACGCATGGACCGCCGTATTGGGCGTCCGCGATCGGAAGCTGACACCGCCCAAACCCGGCAGCTATGGCGCCCTCGTTCGCCGCTGGTTGCCGCCGCCGCGCCAAGTAGAAGGGCTGACGCGATGAGAAACGTCCTCCTTTCGGCTCTGATGCTGGTGTTGAGCTCGGCTAGCCTGGCAGCGCCGCGCGAGCCGCTTTGTGTGCTCGATCCCGCTCAGATGCCCGAGAGCTGGCGGCCTCCCACCGACCTGCAAGACAGCTTGAATCCCGCGCCGTGGACGCCGGACGAGGCGAAGGACGCCGAACGTGCTGTCGAGAAGGGCGTCGACGAAATCATCGCTTTTTTCAAGAGAACCCCTTCCGCGCTCGAGATCCCTTGGGGGGATTCGATCGAGTCCCTGATCGAGGCGACCTATGCCAGTGCGAACAAGCCGGAGCTCGATGCCAAGATCCGCGCCGCAGCGCGCAGCAATCTGACGACACTGATCGAGCTGACGTTCAAGCGCAAACCCGATCCAAGCCAGGTGAGGTGCAAGGACTTCGTGCGTCTCTTGCCGCTCGCGATATTCGCGCACAGGTTCTATGCGGCCGACGACCCACGGACGGCCCGCATCACGCAACGCACCAACGCCTCCTATCGCACCTGCAGCTCGCTCAAGGCAGCAACGGGCTTCGACCAAGACAAAATCCTGGCGAATAGGCACGCCTCCCCCGAAAAGCTCCTAGAGCTTTACATCTGGGCGCTCTGGTTCATCGAAGCCGAGCTGTTCCCGGATATCGAGCTGCCGGACGAGACCCGCGAATACGGCAAGACCCTTTGGAGCTACTTCAAGAGCTATCATCTTGCCGGCGCAGACGAGTTCGAGGACGGGATATGGGACGACCGGTTCGTCGCAATGGCCGACCTCGCGCCCCACATCGCCCATATCCCTACCGGCACCCATCGGTTTCCGCTCTACGTGGAGGACTATCCCGCCCTCTATCGCTTTCATCGCGAAAACTTCTATGCCGTCATGGAATTGAACGAGCTCGACCTGTTTGCATCGTTCGTGGATACGCTACGCCAGTATGGTTGCACCCCGGAGAACGATAAGCAGGTGCGCGACGGCAGCCGTTACCTGCTGAAAAACTTTCACGACTTCGGTGACAATTGGATGGCCTATCGCCAAGAGGGCGAGACGGATGCCGATCTCGATGACTACGACAAGATTCACTATCCGTGGACGGCCGTGTTGGGCCTTCGCGATCGGCACCCGCGACCGCCGACCCCCGGCACCTATGGCGGTCTCGTGCGCCGCTGGCTGCCGCACAGGGCTGATGAGACGAGGTCCCAGCTCCCGGAGCATTCCCAAGGATCAACAGACACAAATAATGACAAGCCTTAGCTGCGACTCGGGGAGGCCTCATATGGAAAAGGCGATTGAGAGCTGGATGAAGAAAGAGCGCGTGCCCGGCGTTGCCGCTTGCATCGTGAAAGGGGACAAGATCGTCTGGTCCAAAGGCTACGGGATGGCGAATTTGACAAAAAAGGTCCCGTTCACGCCGGACCGGACCCTGTTCCAAATCGCCTCCATCTCGAAGACGTTCACCGCCACCGCCATCATGCAGCTGCGCGACAAGGGATTGTTTGATCTCGACGACGATGTGAACACGTTCCTCAAGTTCCCGGTGCGCAATCCGAGACACCCTGACAAGCCGATCACGTTCAGGCACCTCCTCACGCACACGTCGTCCCTCAGTGAAGGCGAATCTCTCTACGCCCTTTATGCCGCCGGCGATCCCACCACGTCGCTCGAGGAGGTGATCACCCAGTATTTCACACCGAACGGCTCGCTCTGGAGCAAGAGGAATTTCAGCAAGCACGCGCCCGGGGCAACGCAAAGCTATTCCAACGCCGGTTTCGGCTTGCTGGGGTACCTCGTGGAGGTGATCAGCAAGCAGTCCTTGGAGGACTATCTTCAGCAGAACGTCTTCGCCGTTCTCAAAATGAACGAGGCCTCCTTCTACATCGGCAAGCTCGATCGTGAGAGACAGGCCTGCTCCTATACTTTTGAGGACCAGGTCGTGGAGCACCTGTGTGAGGGCGACGGCGACGGCAATCTCCTGCCTGAAGGGGTCACGCCAAAGATCGGATTCAACGAGCACGCACTCTACAGCTATCCCACGTTGGCCGACGGCCTGGTCAGAACCAGCGTCAACCAGCTGGCCAATCTCATGATTGCCATGATGAACGGTGGCAGATTTGGGGACAATCAACTGCTCAAGGAAGGCACCGTCAACGAGATGCTCACCTGTGCGAAGGTGGCCTCCAAGGAAGGTGACGAGGAGGTGGGGTTGTGCTGGTTCAGAGACGGCGACTTCTGGGGCCACGACGGCAGCGATCCTGGATGCTCGACGGACATGAGGTTCAACCCCAAGACCAAAGTCGGGTTCATTGTCTTCGCCAATTCCGATGCCGATCTGGACCGGGTGGAGGAGCTCCTGATGGATGCGGCCGAGGACGCGGAGACGACATCCTAGCGCTGATCCGCCGGCAGCGCGCACAGGCGATCAACTTGCGCGCGCCGCTGCCGCGCTCTTGGACCGCAGCACATCAAGCGCACGCGTGATCAGCGGGTCGACCCCGTTCTCGAGATCGGCCTTCGTATTGAAAAGCTCGATGTCGACCGGCACGCCCTTGCCCTCGTAGCACACCATGTCGGCCGAATAGTACACTTGGTACGACAGGCAGTAGTCCCAGCCATTGGGGAGCGTCTTGTCGAGCGTGTAGGAGAAGATGCCGTTGGTGTGGTCGCCGACGATCGTCACATGCGGCAGCTCGCGGATCGCCAGCGCAAAGGCCTCGCCGCCGCTGAAGACGGACTCGCAGGTCAGCAGCACGATGGGGCCGGTGAACTGCACCTCGCCTTGTGGCTCGAGGTACCAGGTCTTGATGGGCGTATAATCATCGTCGCCTGGGCCGATCTTCGTCCTCCTGTGGAAGGCCACGCGCTTGCAGTCGCAGAACCGGTCGATGATCATGATCGCGATGTCATCCTCGCCGCCAGGGCAGTCGCGGATGTCGATGATGAATCCCTTCAGATCCTCGAAGTCGCGTGCAATCTTATCGAGAGCGGCCGTCAGCTTTCGCTTCTTGACGTCCTCCAGCTCGAGGATGCGCATGTAGCCGAAATCCTGCGACCTTGCATAGTGGAGCATCCAGGCCTGGGTCTGGGCAGGCTCTCCGAACCCGTTGGCGACCAGCGTCCTCCCGGTCGTCTTGAACAGCTGCTTGATTTGCCGCTCGGTGAACTCCTTGGTGAACCGGGTCTTCTTCTCTGCGGTGAAGAGCCGGTTCTTGCGATCCTTGCCGGTCCTGGCCTCCAGCTCGACATGCCCGTCATTCAAGGGATCGAGCATCTGGCAGAGGATGTCGAAGAGCTCATCGTTGCTGGTCTTGGCGGTGACCTTGGGCCTGTAGGTGTCGTACTGCTTCTTCCAGTCGACGTTTCTCAGTGCGAAGAACGGATATCTGTCGCGAAAGGTCTGCCACAGCTCTTCGAAATTCTTTTCAGGATCGCGGCGGGTCATGGCGGTGTCGATCCTAGCTCGGCTGCGCCGCTGCATCTCATGTCGACCGAGAATTCAATATGCGCGAAAGGGGCACGTGATGGGGCGATCGCCGAATGCGGGTGAGGTCTGATTTGGGTCAGGTTCTGCCGTTGTGAGAGGTCGGCGGTTGACCGGATTTCACTCAAAAGCGGACCTCATCAACGGTCGGTGCCCCACGGTGTGCAAAAGGGGGACGGAAAGGGGGACGGCAGAGACTGTACCGAACCTAAACGCTTGTTAACGCGGGCCCGTCTGGGACACGATCGAATCCCCGACTCCGCCATTCCAATGTTGCCGATATTCAGTCTATTCTAACACCACACAAGCTAAACTTCGCGATGACCGCTTGGCGTTCGCCTCGGGGTTACCAAATAGGTTATACGGCCTAATTGCGCGCGTGGTTGTGATGGTAAAAGTTCTAACAGCACTACTTTCGCGGATCGTCAATCGCGGCTCTCTGACGGTCGTGACGTCCGGCGGCAAGGAGCTGGTTTTCGGAGACGGCACCGGCCCGGAGGTGCGCGTGCGCTTCGCGGACCCCGGCGCGGAACGCCTTTTGCTCGTCAATCCGGATCTGCGCCTGGGCGAGTTGTTCATGGACGGGCGCCTGATCGTCGAGCGCGGGTCGATTTTCGACTTCCTGGCGACCGTCTTGGGCGCAGCGGGCGCGATGCCGCGGCCTTTGCTGTTGCGCATCCGCGACCAAATCCGCCTCCTGACGCGCAAGTCGATCAGCGACAACAACCCTTGGCGCGCGCGCCGCAACGTCGCGCACCACTACGATCTCGACCATCGTCTCTACAGGCTCTTCCTCGATCGGGACTTCCAGTACAGTTGTGCTTATTTCGAGTACCCGGGGCAAAGTCTGGAGGAGGCCCAGCTCGCCAAGAAGCGGCTGATCACCGCCAAGCTGCTGGTCGAACCCGATAGCCGCGTCCTCGACATCGGCTCCGGCTGGGGCGGGCTCGGCCTCTACGTCAAGCAGATGGGCGGTGCGGCGGACGTGCTCGGCGTGACGCTGTCGACCGAGCAGCTGAGCGTCGCGCGCGAGCGTG
>Ga0307444_1001515_pt1 | contig 9945 bp, 7 predicted proteins | sample SalMarSW160340MG_FD_202145 | JGI IMG/M metagenome (GOLD analysis project Ga0307444, IMG submission 202145) | Salt marsh sediment microbial communities from the Plum Island Ecosystem LTER, Massachusetts, United States - SW1603-40 | ecosystem: Environmental > Aquatic > Marine > Intertidal zone >... | reverse complement strand
TAGCACGAGAAATTGCCGGAGAGCGACAGTCGGAGACCAAGCGGGACCAAGCCCTAGACGAGCGATTTGAATGAAGTTCGGCGGCGTGTAGCGTTCAGAAGCCAACGTCCGCCGCTTGAGGCAATGTCTGTTCTTGGCACTTAGCGGACATCAATGTCGGCGCCGAGCATGTCCGGTCTTGAGGGCAAAGCGAACATCACCGATGCGCGCTCCAGCGTCCGCTAATGACCGACAGCGGATGTGACTAGCTATCTCGAAAGTAACCGAAGCGTGGCGCCCCGTGTCTGCAGACGGAAGCTCACCGAATAGTTGCCGGTAGCGCGACGCGAAACGACCGCAGCCAGCACGTCTTCTGGACCCGTGTTGCGCAGCGCCTAATAAACTTGATGAAGCTGCCTGAGTTGAAGATAACGAGCTGGCCCTACGCCGAACCACTCGTGCTGGAGCGTGCTTTGATAACGGAAGGGATTGCGCGTCGTCGGAGGCTGAGGATCCTCGCCAGGAGGCTTAAGCCAATTACTCTGACAATGCCTGATCGAGCGGCACCAGCAGGTTCTTCGCACTACTAAATTCTTCGGAGAGTGCTTGGGCTGCGACGATCATCTCAGCTGTTAGGCCGCGAGTGGTTGCAAGATTCTGTTTGGCGTGGTTTCCGGGTGAAGGATCTAGGGTAGCAGACCGCAAGAGTAGGGCCACGCCGACTATCTTGTTTTCTTTCACACCCTGACCACGCACATACAGCATGCCTAGGTTGCCAATGGCCAGCGCATCCCCCTGCACCGACGCCTTGCGATACCACTCATTGGCTTTTGCGAAATCAATCTTAGTGCCACGACCATTTTCGTAGAGCACCCCTAGATTGAATTGCGCCGCCGCATTCCCCTGCGAGGCGGCTTTGCCATACCAAACAACCGCTTCCTTCTCATCTTTTTCAATTCCGACGCCTTTCTCATACATCAAGGCCACATTGAATTGGGAATCGGCGTGGCCTTCCTCGGCAGCTGCGAGAAACTCTTTGTAGGCGAGTGGCAGGTCGTCGGCTTTATAAGCTGCGATCCCAGCCTCGAAATTGGCATTTTCCTCGGCTTGAGCATGGGTCTCGAATGTAAATGCAATGGTGGCAAGAAGGCACGCGCCGAGCGGAAGGATTGGGGATCCGACTGGTTTCGTTTTGTGTGGTTTCATTTCTGGCACACCTTACGCGTCTAACAGTAGGCACCGGCATTGGCAGACAAACCTGGCACTTCTGAGACATCGCCGGCGCAGTTAAATGTCCGGTTCCGGGCTCTTTTCGGACGTCAATGCATGGCGCTCTTATGTCGCCGAATGACCCAAAACGGACCTTAATGGCCAGGAGCTGACACCTCAGCGCGCTTGGTCAGTCGGAACGTTTTCTTTCGGTAAGCGTATTTCATTAACGGCCTCGCATCCAAAATTGATAAGGAAGCCTGCCGAGATGAAAGTATCTACATTGCAGAAGGGATTAGTTGCCTGTGCAACACTGGCCCTGGTCAGCGCCTTTGTTGGAGATGAAGTAGGTGTCCTCGATGGCGCCCGCGACGGCGCAAGGGTCAGTTTAAGCCCTACCTCTAACGAGGAATCCCGCACTGATCAGCTTGAGGATGCCGGCGCCCCCCATAACGGCGCGTGCTGGCAATATCGCTACGAGGCTGGGCGCTTCAAGCGAACATATGTCTGCGACTAAGGCAGCACAGAAACAGCGATTACAATGAGGAGCGAATTCGGAAGCCGCCTCAGCCGACCATGAAAGGCCGGAAGGATGGGGATTAGCTGTTCAGTTTGGTGTTAGAGCGACTACCCACCAAACATATGCTGATCCCTAAGTCAGACGTTACTCGTGCTTGATCTGCTCACCGGGGAATCGAGAAGGACGAGCGACTTGGCAGATCGCGAGCCCCTTCTATCCTTTAGGACTCACGCCTATTGGGCCCGGAACCGAGTAGCCGGAGGAGAGCCAAGAAGGTGGCCGGCATGATTAACAATACGAGGGGCATTTGGACAGCCAGGCCAGAGATAATTGCTATTGCTAAAGGCTGTTGCATCTCAGCACCCTGACCGAGCGCCAAAGCGAGTGGTAGCAGCGCAAAAGCCGCAGCTATGGTGGTCATGGCGATCGGACGCAGCCGGTTCCTTCCGGCAGCAACCAGTGCCTGCTCAGGCGAGAGTCCGTCTGCCTTCAATCGCTCGAACTCGCTGAAATAAAAAATGGCCACCTCGGTCACGATGCCTACGACCATGGTCAGTCCCATGAGGGCAGAGATGTTGAGATCGATTCCGGTGAGGAACAGTCCGGCAAATACGGCGCTCATGGCGACGATAGGCACGAGCAGAACCTGGATCGCGATGGTGAAATCCTCGTAGAGAAACAGCAGCAGGACGAAGACGAGAGAAACGGCGGCAACAAAAATAATCATGAGCTGTATGAACGCCTTTTGTTGCTCTTTATAGAGACCGCCCAGGGCGTAATAGAGTTGCTTCGGAATAAGACCGTTCTGGGCCAACACGGCCTTGACGTCGCCCATCGTGGACCCGACGTCACGCCCCTCAACACGCGCGGTAACCGGAACCATACGCTTCAAATTGTCCCTGACCACCTGAGGTTGGCCGACTATACGTTGTAGAGAGGCCACGCGATTGAGGGCTACTAAATGACCATCGGGCGCCCGCAGCAGCATGCGCGCAACATCGGACATGAAGCGGCGATGCTCCGCTGAGGGCCAAACACGTACGTTAATGGTCTGCGGTCCGATTTGAACCTGAGTCGCGATGTTGCCGGTCAAGAACGAAGTGACTTGAGTCGTGACAGACATAGGATCGAGCCCCTCGACCGCCGCTTTCTGCCGATCCACCTCAATTGCCAGAGCGTCTCCGGCAATCTGGATTCCATCGTTGACGCTTACGATCCCCCGTACCTGTGAAATCGCCTCCGCCACCTTCGGCGCGGTCGCCAGCAGCGCCTTCACATCATCTCCAAAGATCTTGATCTCCACCGGCTGAGGCACCGCTGTCAGATCGCCAATGAGATCCTCCATGAGCTGCGCCAGCTCCACTTGAAGGCCGGGGACGGTCTGTTCGATCCGCCCCCGTACGTCAGCCATGACCTCGTCAATGGGGCGGCGAGGCAATGGCTTGAGTCGAACGAAAAAATCGCCCTCGTTTGCTTCCGTAACGGTGCCGCTGAGTTGCGAACCTGTCCGGCGCGAGTATGTGAGCACTTCCGGAGTCGCGCGGAGCACGTTCTCCACGCGCTGAACGAGTGCGTTGGTGTCGGTTAGCGAAGTGCCTGGTGGCGCCCTGTAGTCAAGCACGAAGCCGCCTTCGTCCATCGCGGGCATGAAGCCGGAACCAACATTCGGGTAGGCCAAAAGCCCCGCGCCGACAATGAGCAAAACGAAAGGCAGAACGAGCCAGGGATGTTTTAGTAGCCGAATCAGCAGCCATTCATAGCCGCGGCCGAGCCTGCTGGCGTTCCCGGCTTCTCCTTCTTCTGCGCCTGCACGCAGGAGATGCTCGGACAAGAGGGGAATAACCAGCCAGCTGACCACTAATGAGATGATCAAGATGCTGGCCATCGTGAAGGAAAGGGCTTTGAAGAAGGCCCCAACGACACTGGTCACAAACGCCAGTGGTAGAAAAATAATGATTGTGGCAAGAGAGGATCCGACGAGCGGCTTTCCAAACTCGAGAACTGCAATTCTCACGCGCTCTGCGCGGGACCCATCCGACAGTGTTGAAACGCGGCGGACGATTTGCTCGACCAGAACAATCGCATCATCGATCACCAGACCAATTGCTGCCGCCATGCCGCCAAGGGTCATAATGTTGAAGCTCATTCCGGCCGCAAAGAGCACTAGAACCGATACAGCCAAGACGGCTGGCACAACGATGACGACGATCAGCGTGATCCTGAAACTGCGCAAGGCGACAAGCAGGACCAGCGCCGCCAACCCAACGCCAATTAAAATGGCGTCACGCACGCTCGTTGCCGAAGCAGCGACGAGCTCGCCCTGATCGTACCAGGCTCTAACCTCGGTTCCGGTCGGGAGCTTGTCTCTATGCGCCTGAAGGACTCGATCGACGTCTTGCACGATCTGAATCGTGTTGCCGTCCGGTTGCTGATAGACCTGCAGTGAGACCGCCGGCGTACCGTCGGCCGAGACTATGACCCATTGGGGCGCCGGACCGCGAACGATCTTCGCGATATCTTCGAGCTCAATCTTACCATTTGGACCGGAGCGAATGATGGTGCGGCTTATCTCGTCAAGCGTCGTCAGGCGGTCATCAGTCAAGACGAGAAACAGCTTGTGCCAATCCTGCAATCGTCCGACCGCCTGCAGCACATTAGACGAGGCGAGGGCCTTCGCGACATCATCGATGGTGAGGCCATAGGCGACAAGATCATCAGGATTGACATCGACTTGGAACTCCGCAATGTCGCCGCCCGATGCGGTTACTTTTGCCACTCCATTTATCGCCGATAGCAAGGGAATGAGGTCGTATTCGGCAATCGCCCGCAGGCGCGCCAGATCGACTGTGCGCGAGGTTAGATTGTATGCGGCAACCGGAAAGACTGTAGGGTCCATGCGCCGCACAGTGAAAACGGTTCCTGGAGGAAGAGCTGATGCAAGCCGCGCCACCGCCGCTTCAACGCCAAGGGTCGCCACCTGCATATCGGTGCCCCAAGCAAAGTTCACGGAGATTTCTGCACTGCCACGTGTCGAAGTTGACCTGATCTCCCTCACACCACGCACGGAACGTACCGCCACTTCAACGGGCCTGGTGACCTGGACCACCATGTGATCTGCTGGACGGTCGCCAGCATCCAGAGAAACAACGACACGGGGAAAATCAATTTGCGGGAAGATCGCTACAGGCAATTGATAGGCTGCAAGTGCTCCGAATAAGGCAGCGAGCAGCAGCAGAAACAAGATGGAACGACGATGCTGAGCTGCCCAGCCGGCGAGATTCAAGGCGACCTCTCGCTCACAAGCGTCCCATTACTCAGCTCAACGACGTTGGAGACGGCAACCCGCTCTCCGGCCTGAAGTCCGCGATCCACCCACACGGTCTCACCTTTCGTCTGAGACAACTTGATGTCTTGCCGATAGGCATGTCCATCCTTGACCCTGAAGACGTAGGGCTGGTCTCCATCGTAAAGCACCGCGAGCCGCGGAATTGTGAGGGTCTTAGCCTGAATGGTTGCAACCGTCGCCTTCACTGTCTCTCCAAGCGCAAATTGCCGAGCCGCATCCCCGGTAACCTGAACGAGCGCACCAAGCAGGCGCGTGGTCGGATCAACCATGGCTCCGACACTCGCTATTGTAGCGGGCACTGCAGGCTCGTTGGCGAAGAGCTGCTCAAGCTGGACCTTGTCACCAGCGTTTATCTCGCTCGCATCGCTGGGTTCGATGCCGAGCTGAATCATAAGTGAAGTGCGATCGGCAAATTCGGCTATGGGTGCTTTGGCCGCGACTTCAGCGCCTATTTGCGCAGTGAGATTTGTGACGATTCCGGTCTTGGGAGCGCGCAACACGACCTTATCCGCGCCAGCGCCAAGGGCCTTTTGCACCTCAAGCTGTGCGCGGGCATCAGCCAGCGCTTTCTCCGCAGTCGCAACTTGATCCTTGGTGGCAAGCTGCTGTGCAAACAGGCGCCGCGTGTGCTCCAGCTGCTGCTCGGCATTGGTTACGGCACTTTGAAGCTGGGCGAACTGTGCGCGCGTGCCAGGACCGGGCTCGATGTCGGCTACAACCTCTCCAGCCGACACCACCTGGCCCGCATAGGCATTGAGTTTGCGGACGATGCCGTCAATCGGCGAGACGACCACGAATTGACTGTTGGGATCCGCGGCGACAGTCCCAAAGGCTGTAACAGTCTCCGTAACCTGTTCACGTTTGACCTCGACTGTCTCGACTGAAAGGGGCGCCTTTTTGTCTTGGGATGTCTGGGTGCTGTCACTCTCAGCCGGACTGTCGGCAGCCATTGCCGCGGGAATCGCGGGGCCCAAAACGACCAGCGCAATGAGCGCCAACCTTAATGTCCCGTTCATTGCCGTACCACCCAAGGCGCAGCGAGTTCACGCGGGCCATCGGCCAAGAGGACGGCCATATTGTTGGCCGCCTGCCAAAGCATTTGCCGGCGATCCAGAAGCTCCAGCTCCTTTGCATTCAGCGATGTCTGCATCGAAACGAAATTGAGCGCGGGAAAGTCTCCGGTCTCGAATCCATGGCGGGCGTGTGCAACTGCACTGCGCAGCTCTCCAACAGACCATTCGAGCGATGGAATCTCCTGCTTCAGCAGCCTGACCTCGGTTTGTATCGCGCGCGCGTCGGAGATCGATTGGTCGATCCGCGCCTGGTATTCCGCGCGCAACTGCTCGCGCGTAGCTCTCTCCGTGGCGATTTGACCACGGTTGCGATTGAAAAGCGGCAAGTTCATGGTGACGCCTGGACCGATAGCATCGACAGCGGTGTTGTCGCGCGACCTGTTCACGCCAATGCTAATAGAAGGAAATTGAGCCAGTATCGCTCGTCTGACCGTTGCCTCCTGGCTGTCGTAGCCAGCCCGCAGCGCCAGCAGGTCTGGACGCCGATAAGGCAGTGATGCCAACAGTGAGTCTACATTGGAGACGTCGGAAGGAACCGGGCTGAGGTCTCCAAGGCGAAAGACTATTTCCGGCCGCACACCCATGACGGCGGCAAGCGCGATATGATTGGCTGCCGCCTGGCGACGCGCCGCTCGGAGATCCCGATCAGCATCAACCAAAGCCACCAGGTCGGCACTGACCGCCGCCGAGGTGACATCCCCGGAGGCCAGAGCCTTCTTTTCTCGATCGTAATCCTTGCGAAACAGGGCCACATTGCGCTGAAGCAGTACCAACTTTTCTTCAAGGAATTTGCCTTGGATGAAAAGGTCGCGCGCCTTCTGCGCAAGCTGCCACGCCTGCCACTCGACAGAAAGGGCGGTTTGCTGGCGGCTCGCCGCTGCGCCCCAGACCTCGGAGCGATGAAGAATGAGCGCCTGGATATCGTAGCTCGGCATGATGCCGTAAGCGCTCACAAGGCCGACCATGTGCTCCAGAGGTGCGTCGATGCTCCAGGTCAACTGCGGGTCTGGAATCAAGTGAGCCGTATAGAGCTTTGCATCGGCGACCTTAACGCTTGCCACGGCCGCCTTTAGATCTGGATTGTTGATGACCGCTAGGGTTGCTGCGTCCCGCATCGAAAGGGCGGGACCCCTTGCTTCCGCATAATAGCCACTCGGGGTGAGCCCTTGGCTGGCGGGACCGACAGCCACAGTGGTCGCCAAATTGTCGGAATTGGGTAGCGGGAGTGGCGCATAGGATTGGCAAGCGGCAACAAATGTGCAGCTTGCAACAATCGCCATAGCTTGATGTGCCCCCGCCAAAGCCCTGCTCTCTCTCTTATCGCCCTGCTGCTTCTGCGGCAGCGGCCTAGGTTCTTATTTTGAGCCGTTCTGAACAGGATAGCGTTCGCCTTGCGCGGATTAAATGGCCTTGACCCACCAATTCTCATCTGCGTTGGACGCTATTGGACGAGGTCAGGGACTTTAGTGTGGATAAATCGCAGGGCATCCCCTTAGAGGCGGTGTCCGTCGCCCCCGCTAAGGGGCCACTTTTCAAAGATTAGGGGCGTATTAATCTGGATTCGGGCCTTCTTTTTTGTTTTCCAAAATTGCTCCGGTTTGTGCGTCCACCCCGACTTCCTGGATCATTGACCCGTTCTTTATGTCGAAGGAGTACCGAAGCCCGCTTCCGCCTTTCTCCCTTTCCAACTCTTGATCCGTGATCTTGCCGGGATGGGCGCGCAGAGCGAGGGCGCGTGCCTCACTTATGCTTATCTTTGCATGCTTGGCCAATTCTTGGCCCGTGTAAGCGATCGCCGGAGCAACCGTCATGCTTAAGATCAGGGCAGTACCAGCAGCAAAACTTGGCTTGATTGGCTGTCGTGTCATGAAGTCCTCCTAAGCAGCCTCCGTCGTTACATCCTCATGATAGGGTGAGAGGCAAGCGATTACGGCGCGATGGACAGGAGATGAAATCTCCGTAACCAAAATTTCGTGTCGCCGTGGGCAACTTGCGACAGTGCCGACCAAGGTGAGAAGGTCCAATCCCCCCGGTGGAGGCCCCAGTCTCTGGCATCAGGGCTCAATGGGGCCGAGTCATGTCGAGCATGGCTACAACTCGAAGTTCCGTTATTGGCACTTAGCGGACTCTTTACCGGGCTCGCTTCACGTCCGCTAACGGGGGTAAAGCGGACGCCCCGCAATGGTTCAACTAATGCCTTTTTATGAGTACACGGCCTAAGGTCGGCTCATGGCACTCAGTAGACGTAGATTTGGAGGCAGAGCACGTCTGCTCTGCCTCTCTTTTCAGACGTCGATTTGCTCGGCTACGGCGAGCGCATCATCGACCTCAATTCCGAGATATCGGACAGTGCTCTCGATCTTCCTGTGGCCCAGCAGGAGCTGAACTGCTCGAAGATTTCCTGTTTTCTTATAGATCAGGGTTGCCTTAGTCCTGCGCAGTGAATGCGTGCCATAGAAGCGTGGATCAAGGCCGATCATTGCAAGCCACTCCCCTAGCAGTCTTGCGTATTGCCGCGTGGTCAGATGGCCCGCCGGACCGCGTCCAGAGAAGAGGTATGGACTAGAGGCGTCACTCCGTTGTGAGAGATGGTCGTCAATCGCCTGGCGGGTTTGCTCCGTGATCTCGAAGCGAACAGGTCTTCCTGTCTTCCGCTGGCGGACGGTGGCTCGATCGACGGCATAACCATTGGGTGCGACATCCGCGATCCTTAGGCCGACGGCGTCACATCCACGAAGTTTGCTGTCGATGGCCAGGTTGAACAGCGCGAGGTCCCTGAAGCGTCTCAATAATTGAAGCCGTGTTCTCACCGCCCAAACATGTTTCGGGCGAAGAGGTGGCTTGGCTCCGGTGAGCTTGCCTTTGTTCCAAGGTTGAGTAACTCGACTGTCTGGTTCACGGTGAACATGCGTGTCCATCTGGGCTCCTCCTTCTAGTTGCGAGGAGAAGCTTGCGCGAGATTTTCCGGTCAGTTCCCGATGTCTGCTTTTCGACCAAAGCGGACCTTGTAGGTCGAAAGTCCCAGGGTCCTATGTCGCCGAATGACCCAAAGCGGACCTTACGAATTGCACCCAATCTTTTCGGTGCAAAGGGTTTCATCGGCGTATTAGTTCCGCGCAAGGAAAGGTCCGGATAGGGTTCTGCTCTATGCCCTCGTCATCGTTCGCCTAGACCGCGGAGATCTGGTCTGGATTAATGTCACGGCAAATCCAACGGCAGAATGGATTGCGCGTCAAATAACGGAGGCATTCCTTGGGATGATGCCCCGCAATACCACATGCGGGATCGAGATCGGATCTACGGCACCATCGTCACACGCCGACTACGGGCCATGGGCATAAGGGACAAAACTATTGCGCCAGCCTCGCCTTGGCAGAATGGCTTTGCCGAACGATTGGAAGGCCGCTACCGAGGCCATGAAGAATTTCGATATCGACAAATACCTAGCCGAAAATCAATGTCGTCGTGGACGATCTTGGCAGCGCGGTGCAGCGTCAAGGGGCGCTTCTTCGGAACCGCCGCTAAGCCGAATTTGCCCGCTGATCGGATAGGCCAATGAAGGCGCCTGGCACCAAGTGCCCACACGACACCATCTTGCCAGGTCGTATCGGACTTCGTGGCCTCAGGCGGGGCGTGGACGAATCGCGACCAAAACCAGGAGGCCTGTAGCGGCCGAAACGGCGGACGCAGATAAGATCCCGATCTTGGCGGCCTCTAGCATGCCAGGGGCATAGGCGAGACCTGCAATAAACAGCGACATCGTGAAGCCGATTCCCGTCAGGCAGGCCCCGGCTGCCAGCAGGGACCAATGTAGGCTG
>Ga0307444_1001512_pt1 | contig 9970 bp, 10 predicted proteins | sample SalMarSW160340MG_FD_202145 | JGI IMG/M metagenome (GOLD analysis project Ga0307444, IMG submission 202145) | Salt marsh sediment microbial communities from the Plum Island Ecosystem LTER, Massachusetts, United States - SW1603-40 | ecosystem: Environmental > Aquatic > Marine > Intertidal zone >... | reverse complement strand
TAGGGGCTCGCGCAAGCGCTAACCGGCGGTCCCGGGGCCGCGAGCTTCTAGAGGCATGACCACGCGTACTTATCTCGACTACAACGCCACCGCGCCGCTTCGGCCAGAAGTGCGTGACGCCATGGTCACGGCCTTTGCTTGCGTCGGCAATCCGTCCTCGGTTCACGCCGAGGGACGCGAGGCGAGGGCGCTCATAGAGGCCGCGCGCGAGAAGGTCGCGGGCCTCGCAGGCGCGCGCCCGGCGGAGGTGATCTTCACCAGCGGCGGCAGCGAGTCGAACGCGCTCGCGCTTGCGGCGCAGGGCGGCCACGCCTGGCAATGCTATCTCTCGGCGATCGAGCACCCTTCGGTTCTTGCCGGCGGCCGGTTCTACCCGGAGAGCACGACCCGGATTCCGGTGACGACGGACGGCGTTGTCGACCTCGAAGTGCTTGCGCGAGAGCTTGAGAAACACCATCTCGGAGGGTGGAGGCCATTCGTCTCGCTGATGGCGGCGAACAACGAAACCGGCGCCATTCAGCCCGTGGCTGAGGCAGCCGAACGCGTTCATGCCGCCGAAGGCCTTCTGCACAGCGACGCGGTGCAGCTCGCCGGCAAACTCAAGATCGACTTCGATGCCCTCGGCGCTGACATGATCAGCCTGTCGGCGCACAAGATCGGGGGTCCAAAGGGCGTCGGCGCGCTCATCGTTCGCGAAGGCGTCTCGGTTGAGCCTCTGATCAAGGGCGGCGGCCAGGAGGAGAGGCGCCGCGCCGGCACCGAGAATGTAGCCGGCATCGTTGGCTTCGGCGTCGCCGCCGAACTGGCGGCGGCGGAGGTTGATCAGGCCGCTCGGGTGGCGGCGCTTCGTGACGCGCTCGAGCGCCAGGTTCGCGCCGTTGCCCCGGACGCCGTGGTGTTGTCGAGCGGGGTGCCGCGCTTGCCGAATACGAGCGCGATCGCGGTTCCCGGCACGCGCGCCGAGACGCTGGTGATCGGGCTCGATCTTGCCGGCGTCGCCGTAAGCGCCGGCAGTGCCTGCTCGTCGGGCAAGGTCGAGGCGTCTCACGTGCTGACCGCGATGGGAATGGCGCCGGAGATTGTGCAGGGCGCGATCCGGGTCAGTCTTGGATTGGGCACCACGAATGCCGATATCGAGCGGTTCATCGGTGCCTGGAGTGAGATGATCACGCGGCTGAAAGGGCGCCAGGGCGCCCCGAAGCCGCAAGAAGCAGCGGCCTAGGCCGCGAATTGAGGATTTTGGAGTAGGGCCATGCCGGCAGTGCAAGAGACAGTCGCCCGCGTTCGCGAGATTGACGTCGACAAATACAAATACGGCTTCACCACGGACATCGAGTCGATTAGGGCCCCGAAGGGTCTTTCCGAGGAGGTGGTCCGTTTCATCTCGGCGAAGAAGAACGAGCCGGCCTGGCTGCTCGATTGGCGGCTCGAGGCCTATCGCCGCTGGCTGACCATGCAGGAGCCGACCTGGGCCAACGTCCATTACCCCAAGATCGATTTCCAGGAGCTCTATTACTACTCGGCGCCGAAGAGCACCGAGGGGCCGAAGAGCCTCGCCGATGTTGATCCCGAGCTGCTCGAGACCTACGCCAAGCTCGGCATTCCGCTGAAGGAGCAGGAGGTGCTCGCCGGCGTCAAGGGCGCGCCGCGGGTCGCGGTCGACGCCGTGTTCGACTCGGTCTCCGTGGTCACTACCTTCAAGGAGGAGCTGGCCAAAGCCGGCGTCATCTTCTGCTCGATCTCGGAGGCGGTGCAGAACCACCCTGAGCTCGTGCGCAAGTATCTCGGCTCCGTGGTGCCGATCACCGACAATTTCTACGCCACGCTGAACTCCGCGGTGTTCTCCGATGGCTCCTTCGTCTACGTGCCGGAAGGCGTGCGCTGCCCAATGGAGCTCTCGACCTATTTCCGCATCAATGCCGAGCAGACCGGGCAGTTCGAGCGCACCCTGATCATCGCCGACAAGGGCGCCTATGTGAGCTACCTCGAGGGCTGCACCGCGCCGATGCGCGACGAGCATCAGCTCCACGCCGCCGTGGTCGAGCTCGTTGCCCTCGACAACGCCGAGATCAAGTATTCGACGGTGCAGAACTGGTATCCCGGCGACAAGGAAGGGAAGGGCGGCGTCTACAATTTCGTCACCAAGCGCGGCGATTGCCGGGGCGAGAAGTCGAAGATCTCCTGGACCCAAGTCGAGACCGGCTCGGCCATCACCTGGAAGTACCCGTCCTGCATCTTGCGCGGCGACGGCAGCCGCGGCGAGTTCTACTCGATCGCCATTTCCAACGGCTATCAGCAGGTCGACTCCGGCACCAAGATGGTCCACCTCGGCCGCGACACCTCGAGCCGCATCATCTCCAAGGGCATCGCCGCCGGTCACTCCAACAACACCTATCGCGGTCTCGTCTCGGCGCATCGCCGGGCGACGAACGCGCGCAATTTCACGAACTGCGACTCGTTGCTCATCGGCGACAAATGCGGCGCGCATACCGTGCCCTATATCGAGGCCAAGAACGCCTCGGCGACCTTCGAGCACGAGGCCACCACCTCGAAGATCTCCGACGACCAGCTGTTTTATTGCCTCTCCCGCGGTCTCTCGGCGGAGGAGGCGGTGGCGCTGATCGTCAACGGTTTCGTCCGCGACGTGCTCCAGCATCTGCCCATGGAGTTCATGGCCGAGACGCAGAAGTTGATCGGCATTTCGCTGGAGGGCAGCGTTGGCTAGCGCCGCGCGCGACGAAACCGACTCCGTTGAAGGGTTAAGAAAGAACCGCAATGCTTGAAGTTAAGAACCTGCACGTCGCCGTTGATGGCCGCGAGATCCTGAAAGGTCTCGACCTCGAGCTGCCCAAGGGCCAGGTCCACGCCATCATGGGCCCGAACGGCTCCGGCAAGTCGACGCTCGCTTACGTGCTCGCCGGCAAGGAAGGCTATGAGGTCACCGCCGGCTCGATCCACTGGAATGGCAAGGATCTGCTTGCCATGGATCCGAGCGAGCGCGCCGCGTCTGGCGTGTTTCTTGCGTTCCAATACCCCATGGAGATTCCCGGCGTCGCAACCATGACATTCTTGCGCACCGCGACCAACGCGGTGCGCAAGGCGCGCGGCGAGACAGAACTGTCGACGCCCGACTTCCTGCGCCTGCTGAAACAGAAGGCGGCGGAGCTCAAGATCGATCCGGAGATGCTGCGGCGTCCGCTCAATGTCGGGTTTTCCGGCGGCGAGAAGAAGCGGAACGAGATCTTGCAGATGGCGCTACTCGACCCGTCGCTCTGCATTCTCGACGAGACCGATTCAGGCCTCGATATCGACGCCGTGCGCATCGTCGCCGAGGGCGTCAATGCGCTCCGTTCCAAGGAGCGGGCGATGCTGGTCATCACCCACTATCAGCGGCTGTTGAACTATATCGTGCCGGATCGCGTCCATGTCCTGTCAGACGGCAGGATCGCGCGCTCGGGCGGGCCTGAGCTCGCGCTCGAATTGGAAGAGACTGGTTACGCCGAATTCGGCGAAGCCGCGGCGTAAGGGACTGACGCATGGAGCTTCCGGTCAAGCAGTTCCAGACGAGAGCCGAACAGGCTTATCTCGATCTCTATGCCGCGGCGGAGCAGGCCCTTCCGGGTGCCGGCAATCCTTGGGTTTCCGATCTCCGGGCCAGGGCGATTGACGCCTATGCCGCGCTTGGCTTGCCCCATCGCCGCATCGAGGCCTGGAAATACACCGACCTCCGCTCCAAGCTGACCGAGGCCCTGCCGCTTGCCCGCGCCACCGGCGTCGCCGTCAGCAACGAAGATTTGGAGAAGGCGCTTGGCGGTGCCGTCGCGAAGCTTGACGCCTATCGCCTGGTGATGGTCGAGGGCGAGCTTCGCGCCGATCTTTCCGATCTTGCAGGTCTGAAGGCCGCTGGCGTCGAGATCGTGTCGCTGACCGAAGCGCTCCAGCACGCACCTGATTGGCTGGAGGCTAATCTCGGGCGTATCAATACCCAGGACCGGGATCCCGTGCTGGCGCTGAACCTCGCGCTGATGAGCGGCGGCGTGGCGCTTCGCGCCGGCAAGGGGGTGACCCTCGACAGGCCTGTGCACCTCGTCAATCTCGATGCGGGCGCTGAAGCTGCAAGCGTCGTCACCCGCAACGTCGTTCTTCTCGAGGAGGGCGCCTCGCTCACCTTGCTGGAAAGCTATGGCGGTATCGGCAGCAACGAGATCCAGCGGAACGCCGTGACCGAGGTGAAGATCGGCAGAGAGGCGAGCCTCACCCACATCAAGTTCCAGCGCGAGCATGACAAGGTTTTTCACCTCGGCACTTGGCTCGTCAAGATCGGTGACGATGCCCGCTACCAGGCATTTCAATTCTCGACGGGAGCCCTGCTGTCCCGCAATCAGGTCTATGCCTGCTTCGCCGGCGAGGGCTCCTCGCTCGACGTGTCCGGCGCGCTCTTGATGCGCGATCACCAGCATTGCGACACCACTCTTCTCATCGAGCATCGCGTGCCGCGCTGCGAAAGCCGCGAGCTGTTCAAGGCCGTGCTCGACGGTGAGGCGCGTGGCGTGTTCCAGGGCAAGATCATCGTCTCGCCCGGCGCACAGAAGACCGACGGCAAGCAGATGGCCCAGGCGCTGCTGCTGTCCGAGACCGCGGAGTTCGACTCCAAGCCCGAGCTTGAGATTTTCGCCGACGACGTCGTCTGTGGTCACGGCGCGACCTCCGGCCAGATCGATGAGGATCTGTTGTTCTATCTCGAGGCGCGCGGCATCCCTGAGGTTCAGGCGCGCGCGCTTCTGGTGCAGGCCTTTGTCGGCGAGGCGCTCGAGCGCATCGAGCATGAGGAGCTCCGCGATGCGCTTGGCCGGGCCTCCGCCGACTGGCTCGGCGTGACCTTCGACTGACGGCGGGAGAACCGATGACGGTCTTGCCAAAGTCCCTGGAGAGCGAGATCGCGAAGGCAGCCCCTTACGACGTCGAGGCCGTGCGTGCCGATTTCCCCATTCTCGCCGAACAGATAAACGGCCGCCCGCTGGTCTATCTCGACAACGGCGCCTCGGCGCAGAAGCCGAAGCGCGTGCTCGACACTATCGACCGCGCCTATAGCCACGAATACGCCAACGTCCATCGCGGGCTGCATTACCTGAGCAACCTCTCCACCGCCAATTTCGAGAAGGCGCGGGAGACGGTGCGGCGCTTCCTTAACGCGGGCTCCGATGCCGAGATCATCTTCACCCGCAACGCCACCGAGGCCATCAATCTCGTCGCCAGCTCCTATGGCGGTATCCATATCGGCGAGGGCGACGAGATCCTGCTCACCATCATGGAGCATCACTCCAACATCGTGCCTTGGTACTTCCTGAAGGAACGCCACGGCGCGGTGCTGCAATGGGCGCCGGTCACGGACACAGGCGAGTTTCCGCTCGATAAGTTCGAGGCACTGCTCGGCCCCCGCACCAAGATGGTGGCCATCACCCAGATGTCGAACGTGCTCGGCACCATCGTTCCCATCAAGGAGGTGGTGCGCATGGCCCATGACCGTGGCATCCCGGTCCTGGTCGATGGCGCCCAGGGCGCCGTGCATCTCCCCGTCGACGTCCAGGATCTTGATTGCGACTTCTACGCCTTCACTGGCCACAAGCTCTACGGCCCGACCGGCATCGGCGTGCTCTACGGCAAGAAGGCGCTGCTCGATGCCATGCCGCCTTATCAGGGCGGCGGCGAGATGATTGGCACCGTCACCACCGAGCGCATCACCTATGCCGAGCCGCCGCATCGCTTCGAGGCCGGCACGCCCGCGATCGTGCAGGCCATCGGGCTTGGCGCCGCGATCGACTATGTCGACAGTGTCGGCCGCGAGCGCATTCGTGACCATGAGACCAAGCTGCTCGACTACGCTATGGAGCGCCTCGGCGAGCTCAATTGGCTCCGCATCATCGGCCGCGCCAAGGACAAGGGCTCGATCATCTCCTTCGAGATGGAGGGCGCCCATCCCCACGATGTGAGCACCATCCTCGACCACTATGGCGTGGCGGTCAGGGCCGGAACCCATTGCGCCGAACCGCTTCTGGCCCGCTTCGGTGTGACCTCGACAGCGCGGGCCTCCTTCGCCATGTATAATACCGTCGAAGAAGTTGATACGCTGGTCGAGGCGCTGCACAAGGCACGTGAACTGTTTGCTTGAACCGAAACAGCGATATGACTGAAAAGATTCGAGATCAGGACCATCGCATGGCGCCGCCGGAGGCGACGCCCGAGCTACCGGCTGCCCGCGGCGCCGAGAGCGCGCCCGAGCCTGCTGCCGAGGCAGCCACCAGCAAGTCCGAGACGGAAGCCACGCCAGAGCACGATCAGCTCAAGGACGACATCGTCGGTGCGCTTAAGACAGTCTACGACCCCGAGATCCCCGTCGACATCTATGAGCTCGGCCTGATCTACCGCATCGATGTCGATGCCGACCGGAATGTCGAGCTCGACATGACCTTGACCGCCCCTGGCTGCCCGGTGGCTGGCGACATGCCGGGCTGGGTGGAAAACGCGGTCTCGGCCGTCCCCGGCGTCGGCCAGGTGACGGTCAATCTCGTCTTCGATCCGCCCTGGGACACGAGCCGCATGTCCGACGAGGCGCGGCTGACCTTGAACATGTTCTAGGGCAGGGACTTGATCCAATCCTTGCGCCAACCCAAGTTTCAGCCATGACCACCCGCACGCCACCGAAAGTCATCACCTTGACCGATGCCGCCGCCGAGCGCATTCGCGCCTTGATGGCCGCTGCCGGTGGCAACGCCACCGGCTTGCGCATCGGCGTTAAGAAGGGCGGCTGCGCCGGCATGGAATACACCATGGAATATGCCGCCGAGCCGGATCCCCGCGACGAGCTCGTCGAGGACAAGGGCGTGCGCATCCTGATCGAGCCGACCGCGGTCCTGTTCCTGCTCGGCACCGAGATGGACTACAAGACCGACCGCATGACCTCGGGCTTCGTCTTCAACAACCCGAACCAGACATCAGCTTGCGGCTGCGGCGAGTCGGTTGAGCTGACCCCCGCCAATGCGGCAGGGCTCGAAACCTCGGACAAGCCTTCCTAAGGTATCAGCCCGCGGCGAGCTACTGTTCTAACCCAACCCCGCCCCCCGTAGATCCCCACATTCGACCCGGTCGCGGCCGCCTTGCTTGGCGGCGTAGAGGCAGCGGTCGGCACGCTGGACGAACGCTTGGAGCGATTCCCCAGGCTGATACGCGGCAACGCCGACTGAGAGCGTCAGCTTGCTGAGCCCGGTTTCGCTCGACATCTGGACCAGCGCGCGCGCCTTGACGGTTTCCCTCAAGCGGGGCGCCCGAGTGCGCCGCCTCGGTGGTTTCCATCTTGAGCGCTTGATCGAAGCGCCTGCGATTGGCGACCCCAGTCAACCCGTCGGTCAGGGAATCGACACGGACCATCTCCAGTACGTGATGCAGACCCTGGATCAGCGTCTTCGAGTTGACGGCGCGCTTGGCGAGCGTCCGGCTGTTCTCGGCCATCTGCTGCGTCACTTTGTGTAGGGAGTCGACGACGCTCCTGAGCTCACCCGGGGTGGCGATGCGCTTTAATTCCTCAGCCACCTGTTCCAGCGAGTGGCCGAAATCCTCGCTCGATCGTGACACCGAGTGGATCGTGTCGACGACCTGATTGAGCTCGGCCGCCACCTGGGCGCCCACCTCTCCGACCTTCTGGTTCAATCGATGCTGGGGAAAATGCGCAGTCAGCAGCCGCTCGACGTCCTCTTCCGGAAGGCTCGCATGCGCAAACACCGCGTCGCGAATGGCATCATTCAGCTCTTGGTCGTAGCCGGCCGCGTAGGTGAAAAACAGCTCGTAGTTCCGGGGCACCGGCGCGGTATGCAGTTGTTTTAGATAGGCAAAGGCGCGCTCGCCCGTCGCCACCGCCCACTCGAAGTTTCGGTCGTCGGACAAGCTCTCCCCCTCGTACCCTCGGCGGGTCCTGAAGTTCAGCCACGGAGATGGGAATGGAAGTCTCCGACACCGACGCTAAGCGGGGCCACTTAATGCGCCGTTAAGTCTTGATAGGCAACCAAATGGTTGCCTATTATCGCAACCCATGAGCATGGATGCAGTGTTCAAGGCGCTGGCAGATCCAGTCCGCCGAGCGCTTCTCGACAGCCTCCATGGGCGGAACGGGCAAACCTTGCGCGAGCTTTGCGAGGGTCATGACATGACGCGGCAGGCGGTGACCAAGCACCTTGTGCTGTTGCAGGCGGCCAACCTGGTCGTGACCCGCAAGCAGGGACGCGAGAAGCTGCATTTCCTCAATCCCGTGCCGATCCACGAAATCGCCGATCGCTGGATCGACAAGTATGAGCGCACGCGTCTGCGCGCTCTGGCTGACCTCAAGAAGAACCTGGAAGGAAAACGCGATGAAAAATGACCGCTTCGTCTACGTGACCTATATCGCCACGACGCCGGAGAAGCTTTGGGACGCGCTGTTGAGACCCGAATTCACCAAGGCCTATTGGTTCGGGATTACGCTGGAGTCGGACTGGCAAGAGGGCTCGCCTTGGAACATGAAACTTGCCGACGGCATGATCACCGACTCCGGCGAGGTCATCGAGATCGAGAAGCCACGCCGGCTGGTGCTGAAATGGCGCAACGAATTTCGGCCCGAGCTCCGCGCGGAAGGTTACTCGCGCTGCACGATAGAGATCGAGCAGGAAGCGGAAGCGGTCAAGCTCACGGTGGTGCACGAAATCGACAGACCGGACTCGAAATTGATCGAGGCGGTTTCGGGCGGCTGGCCGAGGATCCTTGCGAACCTGAAAAGCCTGCTGGAAACCGGCAAGGTCGCTATGGAGACCAAGACCTGGCGAAAGTCAGCCTGACAAGGCAGCCGGCGGTTAGTCGAGGGGCCGGACTGAGCGCATCATGAAGGCCGGCACATGCTCGCCCATACCGCGGGTGCCGCTTCGCGGCGCGTGTGCGGGCTTCGGCGACGGCTTGGCCGGTTGCGTCTTGGCGGTGGCGCTGCGTTCGTTGTGCTGCGCAGCTTTCGGCGGGCTTGGAGGCTGCTGCGGTTTTACCTGCGGCTCTGGGCGCAGCGGTCGGGCGTTGGCGGCTCGATCCTTGTTCTGGACCTCAGGTTTCGCCGTTGCCGCCGGCCTGTAACCGTTGCCGCCCCTAGGCCGCCGCGACCGCGAGCCACGCTTGTGGCGTCCGTTCGAGCGGCCACGCTCCTCGACGGGCTGGGCCAGTTCGTCCGCGGTGTGCTGACCGTCGATCCACGGGATGTTCTGGTTCAGCATCCGCTCGATCGCCTTGATCGCCTTAAAATCCTTAGGGGTCACCAGGGTGGCCGCGAAGCCTTCGCGGCCCGCGCGCCCGGTGCGGCCGATGCGGTGGATATAGTCTTCAGGATGGATCGGTACGTCGTAGTTGAAGATATGGCTGACATCGGGGATGTCGAGGCCGCGCGCGGCGACATCGCTCGCGGCGAGAAACGCGATGGTGCCGTTGCGGAAGGCGTCGAGCGTCGCCGTGCGTTGATGCTGGTCCATGTCGCCATGCAGCCCGCCGGCATTGAAGCCGTGGCGCAGCAGCGAGCGGAGCAGAATGCCGACATCCTTCTTGCGGTTGCAGAAGATGATGGCGTTCTTGACGTTGCTTTCGCGCAATAAGGTTCGGAGTGCGTCGCGTTTTCCCGCGGCGTCGTCCGGGGCCTTCTTCAGCCGCTGCACGATGGTCGTAGCGGCGGTCGATTGCGGCGCGATCTCGATGCGCTCGGGCCGGTGCAGGAACTTGTCGGCGAGGCGCTGGATCTCGGGGGGCATCGTCGCGGAGAAGAACAGCGTCTGGCGGGTGAAGGGGAGCAGCTTGCAGATGCGCTCGATGTCGGGGATGAAGCCCATATCGAGCATGCGGTCGGCCTCGTCGATCACCAGGATCTCGACGCCGTTGAGCAACAGCTTGCCGCGGCTGAAATGGTCGAGCAGGC
>Ga0307444_1001505_pt1 | contig 9988 bp, 13 predicted proteins | sample SalMarSW160340MG_FD_202145 | JGI IMG/M metagenome (GOLD analysis project Ga0307444, IMG submission 202145) | Salt marsh sediment microbial communities from the Plum Island Ecosystem LTER, Massachusetts, United States - SW1603-40 | ecosystem: Environmental > Aquatic > Marine > Intertidal zone >... | reverse complement strand
ATGGACGTAATGCTATCACTTGGGAAGATAAGTTTAAGCTGGATGTCTGGTATGTGGATAATCAGTCACTCTGGTTAGACTTGAAGATCATTGGATTAACGGTATGGAAGATTCTAAAGCGCGAAGGAATTAATCAGCCAGGCCAGACAACTATGCAGGAGTTCATGGGGAGTAATCCTAGAAAGATTGGGGAAGCTTGAAAGGTTTTGCATGATACCGAATTCTGAATTAGATAATAATTTGAAAAAGATTGCTGTATTTGGTGCGGGTGGTTTTGGACTTGAAGTTGCTATGCTTATTGAGCAAATCAATGAAATTTCACATGAGTGGGAACTTATTGGTTTCTTTGATGATGGAAAGCCTGAGGGAAAAATTATCAATGGCTACCGCGTATTAGGTGGAATTGATAAATTAAATGAATGGAATTCTAATTTATTCTTGATTTTAGCTCTCGGGAAACCAAAAACTAAAAAAAGTATCTTAACTGAAATCCGTAACAAAAAGATTTCATATCCTGTGTTAATTCATCCTTCTGTTATTATGGGTAATAAAGATTATTTGATCATCGGTGAGGGGAGCATTATCTGTGCGGGAACAATTATCACGACTAATATTTCAATAGGAAGCCATGTAATACTGAATCTTTCGTGCACTGTAGGGCACGAAACCGAAATTGGAGATTTCTCATCATTTATGCCAACATGCAACATTTCTGGACAAGTTAAAATTGGAGAGGAAAATTTTTGGGGTACTGGAGCAAAAGTTATAAATAAAAAAGTTGTAGGAAATAATGTAGTTGTTGGTGCAGGCTCTGTGGTCATTGATGATATTCCAGATAATGTTATAATTGCAGGAGTTCCAGCAAAGGCAATAAATAGAAATATATGAATAGCAAAACTGAAAATCGTATTTTTCTTTCCCCTCCTCATATGGGCGGAGAAGAAATAAGTTTCGTTCAGGAAGCGTTTGAAAGCAACTATATTGCCCCTCTTGGTCCTATGGTGGATGCTTTTGAACGTGAATTTGCTGAAAAGGTGGGAATTCCCTATGCAGCGGCCCTGTCGAGCGGAACGGCGGCTATGCCTTGGCGGAATAGTTTCACCCCAGTGAAATGGCCTTCGCCCGGTTGAATAGCCTTGGATTAAACAGGACATTTCACGGGGTAAACATCTTGTGTACAAATAAAAAGTACGCTTAAAAAATAATGAATAAACCTATTCCACCGTAAATTATGTTGCATATATGGACAATATATGTATAGTATAAACATACAATTTGAATGGGATGATAAAAAGAGTAGTTCTAACAAAACTAAGCATGGTATTGCTTTTGATGCAGCTAAGGATTTATGGAACGATAGTAATCGTGTTGAAATTGAGACTTCATACCCGATTGAAGAAAGGACAATTTTGATAGGTAAGGTAAAAAATAAGCTGTGGACAGCGATTTTCACACAACGTGAAGATACTATCCGCATAATATCCGTAAGACGCGCCAGAAAACGGGAGACAAAATTATATGATCAAAAAAATAGTTAAAAATACTAAGGATTTTGATCGTCGATTCGACAATGGGGAAGACATACATGATTTAATTGACATGTCTAAGGCCAGAATTACCAGTCCTGGTAAAAAAGTACGCATCACTCTTGATGTAGCAGAAGGACTTATAAAAGAGATTGATCGCATCAGAGAAAGTATAGGTGTAGATCGGGGGGCCTTAATCAAGATATGGTTACACGAGAGACTACAACAGGAAAATGCTTCTACTAAGCATCAACGACTATGAGTAGAATTAAGTCAAAATTTAAACGCACTTTTCTTTCCCCGCCCCACATGGGTGGAGAGGAGCTTAAATTTATTCAGCAGGCCTTTGAAAGCAATTACATCGCCCCTCTTGGTCCTATGGTGGATTACTTTGAGAATGAGTTTACCGAAAAGGTAGGAATTCCCTATGCAGTGGCTGTGTCCAGTGGGACAGCGGCCATGCACCTTGCGCTAAGGATTCTTGGAGTTGGGCAGGGGGATGAAGTGATCGCCTCAACACTCACCTTCATTGGCGGTGTGTCACCGATTCTTTTTCAAGAGGCAACACCTGTATTCATTGATTCGGATAAGTCTACTTGGAACATGGACCCAGACTTGTTGGCAGATGAACTAGAAGCCTGTAAAAAACGCGGAAAGCTACCTAAAGCAGTGGTGCCTACTGATCTTTACGGTTCATGTGCGGATTTAGATCGGATTATGGGAATTTGCGCTTCATATGATATACCAGTGGTGACGGATTCGGCGGAATCCTTAGGAGCAAAATACAAATTAGCCGCAGACACACGCAGACAAACGCAGACAGATATAAATTTTTCCTCTGCGGACTTTGCAGAGGAAAAACTGTCATCGCTTACGCGAGAAAATGAGCTTGGTGAATATAGGCATGCAGGGGTGGGAGCAAAGGCGGCTGTTTTTTCATTTAACGGGAATAAGATTATTACTACCTCGGGTGGGGGCATGTTGGCATCTGATGATAAGGCACTGATCGACCAAGCTCGGTTTTTATCTCAGCAGGCACGAGATCCAGCCCCTCATTATGAACATTCGACCTTTGGTTATAACTACCGCATGAGTAATATTGTTGCGGCGATTGGAAGGGGACAGTTAAAGGTTTTGTGTGATCGAGTTGAGGCCAAGCGCAGAATTTTTGCTTATTATCAGGAGAAACTCGACGATATTCCAGGAATTGAATTTATGCCTGAAGCGCCTTATGGCAGATCAAATCGCTGGCTGACTGTGATTCTGATTACACCAAACAAATTCGGTGCTGACCGCGAGACTGTGCGGATTGCTTTGGAATCAAAGAATATCGAGGCCCGCCCGTTATGGAAGCCGATGCATATGCAGGTAGTCTTCGACTGCGGTTCAGGGTTCAGGGTTCAGGGGTTAAAAACAGGACAAAACAAAAAGAGGTATAAGGCGAGGATTGTCGGTGGCAAAGTGGCCGAGGATTTATTCAATCGTGGTCTCTGCCTGCCGTCGGGGACAGCGATGACGGAAAAAGATTTAGATAGAGTGATTGAAGCGATTTTGGGTTGTAGGAAATAAAGTATTTAGCTATTAAGGGATTCAGGGATTGGAAATTTAGGAATTAAGTTTAACGGGAGAAAAAAAGCATTTACCAAATGATCATTTAAGGATTCAGCAATTAAGAGAAACGTTGAGTGAATATCCTAATAATCGGTGCCACTGGCTTCATCAGAACTTCTATGTGCAGTCGACTATCATCCAAAAATAAAGTGGTTGGAGTTGATATTGCAGACGAACCTTTTGACAATAAAAAGATTGACTGGGATCAGGTAGATATAACTGATTGAAATTCAGTAACTGCAATTTGCGAAAAGCATTCTCCAGATGTGGGCATTCACTTTACTGGTATTGCACACCAGAAGATAGGGGCAGTAGATTCTACCACTTATATGCGGGTTAACAGCGAAGCTACAGATTGCGTAGAGAGAATGTAAAAGTACATTACCCATTTTCGCCTAAGGTGCTTTTGGGTAAATTCTAATTTAAGCTGCTCTTTCTCGAATGCCTCTAACAATTAACATCCTTGCATAAGTGGTAGGTGGTAGCCCTTCTTCATCAGCAAGTTCCTTTAGTTTTTTTACAATTTTAGGATCAAGACGTAAAGATATAACCTCTTTTTTAGGTCGAACAAAAACTACGTCTTTGGCCATTTCAAAATCATCGAGATAATCGATTGAACTGTGGGTATCCCAAAACTCTCTTTCTTCTTTTAAATTTTTAAATTTGGGCACTTTCATTTTTTTCTCCTTTTATAAAATTGCTTTTCATTTTTGCTCATATTTCTGGCTGTAATTATTTTGGTCTTTCTATACTTGGCAACCCACACTACTAATAAAAGCCGACCTCCATTAGTTTTTCCATAAGCAAGATATTTGCCTTTTTTACCGCGCATTATAAGTGGCAAGTCTACATCATTGAACAGTACCTCCTCCACTTCCTCTGGTGAAACCGAGTGGTTGGAAATATGATCGACCGTTTCTTGATCCCATGAGATTCTTTCTATTTTCATTATATTACCCGCTTTATTAACAATGTATTACATTTTTTAATAAATGTTTAATCGCTTGTCAAGTTAAAAAGTATGGGTCTCGGGCGAGGCGTCAAAATTATAGAGGCTATGGCTATGGCTGTTGCTCTGCCTGTCTTGGCTACGAATGTGAAGGGAGAGGGAATTGATTGGGAATGTGCAGACAAGCAAAAATTTTGCGATTAAGGGAAATGTGGAATGAATGTTCTTGTAACAGGGGCGGGCTTTATCTCATACGTTTAGTTGTTGGCGTTACTGTTTTACTGCTTAAGCCTTTCGGAGGCATTATGATTTTGCCCATTTTAATTGCTTATTTTATCGCTTTTACTATGGTCAGTTATTTTATTCGAAAAAATATGACTACTACATAGGTTGGAAGCCGAACAGGCGACGGGATTTTAGTGAATGTCAGCGGTAGATTATTAAAGTGATAAATTTTATTATAATAAATCCTGTAAAATAAATTGGCTATTAAGTTCTGAGCTTATAAAATAAAGTAAAATACAGCAAATAATTTGTAACAAGCTTTTATCTGGTACAATCTTTTGTTAAATGTTATGGGTATATCTGTGATTCTATTTGTAAAGCGTGAAATTAACAGTAAAAACAACGATGATCAGGAAAAAATTAGATACTATTTTTAATGCTGCACAGTCATATAAAAAAACTCTGTCTATAATTATAGACACAATTTTACTTATAGTATCACTTTATTTTGCGTATTTCATTCGATTAGGTTCAATTGAAGCAATAGGAACAAGGTATATTAATCAGATATTTGTAATCGCACTGATACTTGTTCCCATTAAGATCCTAATGTTCTGGATTTTTAGTCTTTATCATATTTCCTACCGCTACATATCATTTGAGGAAGTTTTATCTGTAATTAAAGCCTCGGCCATAACATCTCCCATGATTGCCTTTATCGCCTTAGTTTTTAGAGACATGAGAATCTTTTCAAGTTTTCCCAGGTCGGTTATCTTTATCGACTTTTTTTTAACCGTCTTTTTTATTACTGGCATACGGGCCTTTTTCCGCTTTTATTATTCAGGCTCCAAGAGCAAAAAGAGAAAAGATATATTGATTATGGGGGCTGGTTCTGCTGGTGAACAGATGCTGAGAGACATGGTGAGATCAACACGATCAAGTTTTTTACCAGTTGGGTTCATAGATGATAATCCAAAGAAAAAACACACCTTAATACATGGTACAAAGGTATTAGGGGCAAGGGAGGATATACCTAAAGTTGTAAAAAAGTTTGATATTAAAGAAATTATTATTGCCATTCCTTCTGCCACGTCAAAAGACATCAGGGGGATAATGGAACATGTAAGAAAGGCCAATATAAAAGATGTTAAGGTGCTCCCTGGGCTTTCTGATTTGATGAATGGAAAGGTTAGTTTAAATGATATTCGAGATATTTCTATTGAGGATCTACTTGGGCGTGAGCCGGTAAAGATTGATCTAAAAAAGGTTTCTTCATATCTCAGGAATAATGTCGTATTAGTGACAGGTGCGGGGGGTTCAATAGGTTCTGAGCTATGTCGACAAATAGCCAGGTTTGATCCTGCAAAACTTATTATGCTGGATATGGGAGAAACTGAGCTTTTCAATATAGATAGGGAGGTAAAGGCGGGATATCCTAACCTTCAGATATTGTCTATTATTGGAGATATAAAGGATGAATATAAGATTAAAAGGGTATTTAGAGAGAACAGTATTACTATTGTATTTCATGCAGCCGCCTATAAACATGTTCCCCTGATGGAGGAAAATCCGAGGGAGGCAATATTAAATAACATCTATGGAACAAAGGTGGTAGCAAAGATCTCTTCTGAATCTGGCGTAGAAAAGTTTATTAATATCTCTACAGATAAGGCAGTTAACCCTACCAGTGTGATGGGAGCAGCCAAGAGGGTTGCGGAGAATTTGATCCTTAGTTTAGCCAGTAATTCAACCTCATTTATTTCTGTTCGATTTGGCAATGTGCTTGGAAGCAGAGGAAGTGTGGTGCCTATCTTTCAGGAACAGATAAAAAAGGGTGGCCCAATTACTATAACTGATTATGAGATGAAGAGATATTTCATGACCATACCTGAGTCCGTTCAGTTGGTAATGCAAGCTGGGGCTATGGGAAATGGTAATGATGTTTTTGTATTGGATATGGGTGAGCCGGTATCCATTTATCAACTAGCAGAGGAATTGATCAGACTTTCGGGATTGGAACCAGATAAAGATATCCCCATTGTTATTTCTGGAAAAAGGCCAGGGGAAAAGATTTTTGAAGAATTGCTCACAGCTGAGGAGGGAACAACAAAAACCCGTCATGAAAAGATTTTTTCAGCAAAAATTGGCCAGAAGCTCGATAAAAAGTATCTAAAAAAGACTGATAAGGTGGTATATCTAGCGAGTGAAGATAAGGACAGTGGACAGATCTTCTCGCTTTTAAAAGAACTTGTTCCTACATATCAGAACCAAACCTCGAATGAAAGGGCATGACTACTGAGCATGTTATTCTTTTGAAGACGACCAGGTTTGCTAATGGTTGAGATTGAAGAGATGAAATTCGAGATGGAGGGGATAAAGATCAAAAAACAATCTATTGAAAATATTAAGTTAATTCAACCCGCCCAATCTCAATTTAACCTATAAAAGTCAAAAAGAAACCAAATATGATTTTGGCATTTGTTATTGGCTCTATGTTTTCCATTTTTATCGCATTCTTTATATAATACCTTCAGAGAATGAGTACCCATCCTAAATCTTCTACCATACTAGTTCAAACAACATCGGTAAGAAACCAAGAGCAATAGAAAAATTGAGCGAGAATACCTTCTCTAGATTTTCATGGGTTCTGGAAAAAGTATTTTATGAATTCTAACCAAGGAACGAATAATACGCGTTGGGAGAGATGGGGAACTGTGACGTTTCTTGTCTACTGCGCATCCACAATATTTATGGTGTTTTTCTCCATCAACGCCGTAGTAATTTGGCCATATCCATGGAACAGAATTCCGATTTTAATTGCCTGCTTAATCCCGTTATTGCTGTTATTTATCTGGAAAATTCCGGAATGGAGTAATTTTAAAAAACTCAGAAAAGAATTCCTGTTAGTTTCTATTCTCGTAATTTTGGCTATTCTTAACATCCTTTTCAGTGAAAACCGATTCACTACCTTTAAGGTGATGACGCTTTTCATAATCTCCGGACTAGCGATATTTGTAGTTACAAGTTGCTTTCTTACTACAAAATTTCGACAGACCATTTTTCTGTGGTTATGCTGGGCGTGCCTCGTGATACTCTGTGTATATGGAGTTATAGAATATATAAATGGTAAACCAATCCTGTTGTTATCATATAACCCAATTCCTGCTGGATCTTTATTGATTCTTCTGTTTGCCGGGCCGTTTCTGCTTTTTCCATCCAGTCCCTGGTGGCTACGTTTTCTTCAGCTTTCATCCATTGTTTTTGGTGTAGCTGTAATTATTATGATTGGAAAGAGGGGGCCCATATTGGGACTATTGGGAATGGCCTTTTTATTACCCGTTTTACTCCCGTGGAAAAAGCTATGGATTATTCCATTAATCGCGTTGATCCTGGTTGGAACAGGGTACAAAATGCGGAATCGTTTACCACCGACACTTAGAGTAGACCTTATTAAAAATACAAGCACTGTCTTTAGGCTGGAAAACTATCCATTTGCTGCTCATATTTTTTTGAAGAAGCCGTTATTCGGAATAGGTCTGCGTCCCTCTATGACAAAATATCTAAAAGACTATCGACCAAAATTCACGAAAGACACAAGATATTGGAAGTATATTGAAAAACAGAAGACTCTTGAAAATATGATACTATGCAGTTTTGTTGAGATGGGCGGACTTTTTGCTATTACCTATATTACCTTGATTGTATATCTTTTGAGAAATTTATTTCGCTTTTCAAGAGATAAACCCGAGAGGAGATTGCAAGGAGTTTTAATTTTGATACCTCTCGGTGGGTTTTTCATTCATTCAATGACTTTTGATAGCCTTATGTTTCCCCACCTGAACTGGATTTTTCACTCTTTTTTAGGAATGATGGCCAATTTCAACCAAACATAAGTAATTCGAATCTTATGTCCATGAGTAACTAGCTTTAAAAAGTGAATGCTGTTCAGAATCCTACCATAAACCGATCCAATAAGACAATGATATTTAATAGGAAGTCAAACGGGCTAACAGAAGCGATCGATCATTTGAGAATAGGTTGGTAAATTCACATAGTCAAGTTTTGAGTTGCAGGGTGATTATTGCCTGGCGGTAAACTAAATACGTTTAATAACCTTACCCATGGGAGCCTTCTTACCCGCAATACAGTCTTTAACCTCATCGGCCAAGGCTCACCTCTTCTGGTTGCAATTTTTGCGATCCCACTCCTTATTAAGGGCATGGGAATGGATCGCTTTGGTGTGCTGGCCCTGGCGTGGATAGTGATTGGCTATTTCAGCTTGTTTGACCTAGGGCTAGGGCGGGCACTCACCAAGCTGGTGGCGGAGAAGCTGGGAGCTGGCGAGGAACAAGAGATCCCCATCTTAGTCTGGACCAGCCTCTTCCTTATGCTGATTGCAGGCTTACTTGGCGCGATAGCCGTAAGCCTGCTCTCTCCTTGGCTAGTTCGAAGCGCACTTAAAATTCCCACAGCCATCCAAAGTGAAACCCTGCACGCTTTCTACGTGCTTGCTCTCTCCATACCAGTTGTTATCAGTACTGCCGGTCTACGTGGCATCTTAGAAGCTCATCAACGTTTCGATCTTTGCAATGCCATTCGCATCCCTATGGGGATGTTTACTTTTTTAGGGCCCCTATTGGTCTTGCCCTTTTCCCAAAGTCTCCTGCCGATAGTAGCAGTTTCGGTAATGGGCCGGCTGATCGCCTGGTTGGCCCATTTCCTTCTTTGCTTTTATGTCATGCCCTCTCTACGTAGAGGTATAGCGCTTCGTAGAGTAGCGGTGAGGCGGTTACTAAGTTTCGGTAGTTGGATGACGGTGACCAATATCATTAGCCCACTCATGGTATATATGGATCGGTTCTTGATAGGTGCTTTTCTATCCATCACCGCTGTGGCCTATTATGCAACGCCTTATGAAGTGGTGACAAAACTCTGGCTCATTCCCGGGGCACTAGTCAGCGTATTATTTCCCGCTTTCTCTACCAGTTTTGTTCAAGATCACAACCGAACAGGAATGCTTTTTCGGCAGGGCGTCAAATACTTGTTTCTGGCACTGTTTCCTTTAACTCTTGTTATCGTGACCATGGCACACGAGGGTCTAAGTATTTGGCTTGGTGCCGAGTTTGCACACCATAGCACAGGTGTATTGCAATGGTTGGCTGTGGGAGTGTTTATAAACAGCCTGGCTCACATACCCTTTGCGCTGGTACAAGGTGTTGGACGTCCTGATCTCACCGCGAAGTTGCACCTAATTGAGTTGCCATTTTATTTACTGGTTGTTTGGTGGCTGATCCACGCACATGGAATAAATGGTGCGGCAATAGCATGGGTGGCTCGCGTGGCAGTCGATTCGTTGGCTTTATTTGCTATGGCAATGCGATTTTTACCGAGGTGTACAGACATAATGGGGCGCATGGCGTTAACCATGGTCATAGCCCTAATCACACTTGGTATCGCTACCCTGACGGAAGGGATTATCATGAAGGGGGTTTTTCTCTTCTTGACACTTCTTGTGTTTGTACTCGCCTCGTGGTTTCAGATTTTATCTCCGGAGGAACGCGAGGTAGTGCAGAATCGTTTTAGATAGTCAAGGTCACAAAAAAATGGACTACTACCTATATGATACTCAAAGCTAAAACTTATCTCAAGGTTTGAAGCACAGTAGATGAAAATATCC
>Ga0307444_1001502_pt1 | contig 9994 bp, 12 predicted proteins | sample SalMarSW160340MG_FD_202145 | JGI IMG/M metagenome (GOLD analysis project Ga0307444, IMG submission 202145) | Salt marsh sediment microbial communities from the Plum Island Ecosystem LTER, Massachusetts, United States - SW1603-40 | ecosystem: Environmental > Aquatic > Marine > Intertidal zone >... | reverse complement strand
GCCATCGTCGAGGACGGTAGCGCCGAGCAGGGTTGGAACCGGGAGGCCGATCCTGCCCCGCTACAGGCCGCCTTCAAGCGTTGGGCAGGCCCGGCCCGCGCCCTTCTCGACTCCGTGGAGACTTGGCGCTGCTGGTCGCTCTATCAGCTCGAGCCGCTCAGGCGCTGGACCGAGGGACGTGTTGCCCTCCTTGGCGATGCGGCCCATCCCGTGCTGCCTTATCTCGCGCAAGGAGCGGCGCTCGCCATCGAGGATGCCGCGACGCTCGCGGCGAGCCTCGAAGCGGCCCGAGGCGATGATCTCCTCGCTTTCCCCCATTACGAGGCGCTACGACGGCGGCGCGTCCGGCGCGTCCAGCGTATGGCAAGGCGCTACGGCCTCCTCTACCATCTTGGCAGCCCCTTCTCGCTCGCGCGAAACTTCGTTCTCAGCCGGCGCCGGCCGGAGGCGCTCCTCGCCGGATTCGACTGGCTCTACCGAACCGAGACCCCACGGCAGGCTTAAGCGTCAGTGTCGGGCTCCGGGCTTTCCCGCGCCTGCGAGCTTCCGAGGAGCAGGACTATGCTGCCGGTTAACGCGGAGAGCAGGGATCCTGCAAGCACGGCGAGCTTGGTGACGGCTATACGCTCCGCATCAGAGAAAGCGAGCAAGCCGATGAAAAGGCTCATGGTGAAGCCGATGCCGCACAGAATGGCGACACCATAGATCTCCCGCCAGCTGGCGCCCCTCGGTAGGGCGGCGAGACCTGTCTTCTCGGCGATGGCCACCGCAGCAAAGATGCCGATCTGCTTGCCGAGAAACAGCCCGAGGCTGATGCCGAGCGAGAGGGGGGACAGCAGCGAAGCATCTTCCGCCGCGCTGAGTGTCACGCCGGCATTGGCGAAGCCAAAGATCGGCAACACGATGAAGGCCACCCAAGGCGACAGCGCGCGCTCCATGCTGTGCAACAGCGAATGACCGTGATTGGGCTCGCCGTTGAGGGGAATTGCCATGGCGAGAACGACACCCGCGAGCGTCGCGTGAATGCCGGAAAAGAGCATCGCCACCCAGAGCGCGATGCCGAGCAACAAATACGGCGCGAGCCTGGTGACGCCGGCCAGGTTCAACGCAAACAGCGCGATGGCCGCGAGCGCCGCCGCGCCGAGCGCGATCAGCGCCAGATGTTCGGCGTAGAAGGTGGCGATGATCACGATGGCGCCGAGATCGTCGATGATGGCGAGCGAAGTGAGGAATACCTTGAGCGAGTTCGGCACCCGCGATCCGAGCAGCGCCAGCACGCCAAGGGCGAAGGCGATGTCAGTCGCTGTGGGGATAGCCCAGCCGCGCCAAGTGCCGCGATCCCCGAAGTTGATGGCCACGAACACGAGCGCGGGCACCAGCACGCCGCCGAGCGCCGCGATCAGCGGCAGGGCCCGCCGCGGCCACGTGTCGAGCTGGCCTTCGAGCACCTCGCGCTTGATCTCGAGCCCGACCAGCAGGAAGAAGATGGCCATCAGGCCGTCATTGATCCAATGCAGGACATCAAGGCCGCCGACCTTGGAATGAAGCGCCTGCGTGTAAGTCTCTGCGAGTGGGGAATTGGCGATGGCGAGCGCAAGCGCAGCGCTTGCCATCAGCACGAGGCCGCCAGAGGTCTCGGATTCAAGAAAGCGCTGGAACGTCGTTCGGCTGCGATTCGGCATGAGCTCGCTGGGGCTGATTGCGGTTAGTCCCTATAACCGCCGCTAGAGCACGGGCCAACCCATCCGGCCAACAAAGGACGGACGAACGGCTTTCCGCCGGCCACCTTGCAGACCGCCAAACCCGTCAAGACGATGAGCCTAGTGGTGGTGTGGGAATTCGCCCTTGGCCATGCCGAGATGGTGAGGCTGATGGTGCGAGCCGCTTACCAGCAGTCCGATGAAGCCGAGGCCCCGGATGTGCTGGACCTCCTTGGGATCACTCGAGGTGACGGTCAACAGCACACCATCCGGCAGCAATTCCGTCTTGGCGCTCCACCCATTCATGCGATTGAGCTCCTGGGCATGGGCCGGCACCATCCGCTGGATGGCCGTAAGCGTGCGGCCATCGCCAGTGATGGCAATTTCCAAGCCGCCTTCGACTGGTTTCGCCGAAGCGTTGGCCTTGAGCGTCACGTCGTTCATGTCGATGAGGTGCTGCCGCAGCGCCTCGAGATCGACCTTCGACCAGTCGGTGTTGGGGTCCGCTTCCAAAAGACGCACGATCTCCTGAATGGCGCCGAACGCGGCCTGCCCCGGCATGGTTGGCACAGGCGAGGCCATCTGCTGGTGGTGTTGCTGCATCAGATCCGGCACCTGGTGATCATGGGGAGCCGCATGGTCGCCCATGGCCGGTTGCTGGGAAAATGCCTCGGGGACCGGCTGGATGAGCGCTGCGGCAAGTCCGCTGGCAGCGGCTACGGCTTTCAAGGTTCTAAGCTTAAGGGTGGCTGATCTCATTGACATTTCTTGGTTCGGAGCACGCGCGAAAGGCTATCCGCGAGGAGAGCGGGGCAAAATGATCTGGATCATACCCCTCGCGCGCGCCTGAACCCGCGATAACGCCTGTCGCGAGATCCGAGCTCCAAGCTGCGTCGGCTCAATGGCCGGGATCACCGCGCCGCGCGGTTTCGTAGAGGAACCACACCCTGCGCTCCGCCTGATCGATCCAATTCTCGATCAGACTTGCCGTGGCGACATCGTTCTCCTCGTCGCAGAGGTCGTGCGTCTCGCGCAAGGCGGTGATCAGGGTCTGATTATCGGATCGAAGCTCGGCCACCATGTCGAGCGGATCGACATAGTCGGCGTCGTTGTCGGGAATGCGCTGGAGGCGGGAGATCTCGCCGATGGAATGCAGCGTCACGCCGCCCACTTTGCGCACGCGCTCAGCGATCTCGTCGGTGGTGGCGAAGATTTGCTCGGCCTGCTCGTCGAACATCAGATGCAGGCCGCGGAAATGGGGACCACTGACATGCCAGTGAAAGTTCTTGGTCTTCAGATAGAGCGCGAACATGTCGGCGAGCAGGACGTTGAGCGCGCCCGTGATGTCGCGGCGCGCATTGGCGCCGAGATCCGTTGGCGTCTCGAGAGGCGCACTGCGCCGGTTCTTTGCGGTGGAGTCCTTCGTCACGTGAAATCTCCTCTTTCTTTTGCAAACTGCACGCCCAGCTCCCTAAATGGGGAGCCTGCGGCAGAAGCGCCAGCGGACTTTGGCTTTCGCTTGCTGCTATCCTAGCGGGCGCACCTGCGGCACATGGTCTTAAGGGGAGTGATGATGTTCGTTGCCATGAATCGATCAAGGTGAGGACGGGATCCGAGCACGATTTCGAGCAGGCGTGGATGACGCGTGAATCGCATCTCGACAAGGTGCCGGGCTTCGTCGCCTTCCATCTGCTCAAAGGCCCGGAGCGCGAGGATCATGTGCTCTATGCCTCGCACACCGTTTGGCGCTCGGAGGAGGACTTCCTCGCCTGGACCCGGTCCGAGGCCTTCCGCAAGGTCCATGCCGGCGCCGGCGGCAACAAGCCGCTCTATGTCGGGGCGCCCGAATTCGAGGGTTTCACCGCGGTGCAAGAGGTGAGGGCCAGGGGCCCGGCAGGCGCCGCAGCCGACTAACTCAACCGGTGTCAATTGACGCGCGTGACCTGGACCAGATTGTCCGAGAAGGTCGGCGCTCTCCCGAGGCTGCAGAAGGCATCGGAAGAGATCGAGTTCACCGATCCGTCGGACCTGTTCAGGCTCCGCCAATAGCCGAGCGTCGCCACGATCACGCCAGGCTGCACGTCGTCGGTGACCCGGGCGAAGCCCTCGAAATCGCCACGGTCGTTGAATACCCGCACCGGATCGCCTTCGCGGATACTCCGCTCCTCGGCGTCCTTCGGGCTCAGCATTACGAACTGCTCCCCCTGCCCTTTGATCTTGTGCGGCTCGTTGGCGTAGCACGAGTTGAGGAAGCCATGGCTCTTCGGCGACAGAATGTTGAGCGGATAGCGCTCGGCGAGGCCGGCATTGCTCTCGGGACTCTCGCGCGGCGGTGTATAGCCGGGCAGCGGATCGACCGCCTCTCCCGACTGTTGGTCCTCGTACATCATGCGGAATGGCGGCGCGACGAAGTTCTTCGCCCCCTCGACCAGGAACTCCACCTTTCCTGACGGCGTCGGAAAATTGCCATTGGCATGCGGCAACCGATCATCGGGCGTGCCGACGGCGAGATGGAAATAGCCATGCTCCCGGAAATACGCCATGTCGACGCCCGCCATCTGTGGCGCGTCCCATTTGAGATAATGCTCGGCAAGCTCGACATCACTCATCTTGAATTGGGGATCATCGAAGCCCATGGCCGCCGCGAGCAAGCGGAAGATCTCGGCATTCGACTTCGCCTCGCCGCAAGGTGCGATCGCGCGCTCGTTGAGCGTGAGGTAGAAATGACCCCAGGAGAACATCATGTCGTCGTGCTCGCCGGCCATGGTCGCGGGCAGCACGATGTCGGCGTAGGCGGCGGTGTCGGTGACGAAATGCTCGGCCGTGACGAAGAACAAATCCTCGCGCGACAGCCCCTGCACGATCTTGTTCGTCTGCGGCGCCTGGCTCACCGGATTGGTGTTGTAGATGTAGAGGCCCATTATCGGAGGATCGAGCTTCATCTCACCGGTCAAGGCCTGGCCGAGCTGGAGATTGTTCACCACGCGCGTGCCGGGCCTGATGAAATCGGGCCGAGACACCCGTTCCCAGTCCACGGGAAACTCCCAAAGCGGCATCTGCAACAAGCCGCCGCCGACATGACGCCATGATCCCGTCAACGCAGGGATGGCGCACACCGCGCGGATGGTCTGGCCGCCGCCCGCATGACGCTCCAGCGCCACGCCCATGCGGATGACGGAAGGCTGGGCTTTGGCGAAGTCGTTGGCGAAGCGGGCGACATCCGCTGCGGGGATGCCGGTGATGCGCTCGACATAAGCGGGCGTAAAGCCCTTGGCGCGCTCGGCGAGCGCCTCAAAACCCACCGTGTGGTTCTCAACCCACTCGCGGTCGACGAGATCGTTGTCAATCAGCGCCGCGATGACCCCCATGGCGAAGGCGCCGTCGGTTCCAGGCTTCGGCATGATGTGCCAATCGGCCTGCTTTGCGGTGCGCGACCGGTAGCTGTCGATGACGACAATTTTGGCGCCGCGCTTGCGGGCCTCAAGCACAAACGGCCAGTGATGCAGATTGGTCGAGATCGAGTTGCAGGCCCAGATCACGATATATTTGGAGTGGACGAAGCTTTCGGGATCGACCCCGCCAGTCGGGCCGACCGTGAGCAGCCACGCGGTCGAAGAGCCCGAGGCGCAGAACGTCTTCTCGTTCACCGTCGAGCCGAGCTTGTTGAAGAAGGCGTCGCCTGCGGTCAGCCCCTGCACCAGCCCCTCATTGCCGAGATAGGAGTACGGCATAATCGCCTGGGTGCCATAGGTGGCGATGATGTCCTTCCAGCGGGCGCTGATCTCGGCGATGGCGTCGTCCCAGCTGATGCGCTCGAAGCGGCGCGAGCCCTTCGGACCGACGCGGCGCAAGGGATGCAGCACGCGATCAGGATTGTAGTGGTGGTCGTGATAGTCCTTCAGCTTCACGCACAGCGTGCCGCGTGTCATCGGGTGGTCCTTGTTGCCGCGGACCTCGACGAGCTTGCCGTTTTCGACCTCGTAGATCATGGCGCAGGTGTCCGGACAATCATGCGGACATCCGCCGAAAAAAGTCTCGCGTGCCGGCTGTTCGTTCATCCTTGAGCCCTCCCGAAAGGCCGATGCCGCCGGTTTTCGGTTTCCGGCGGTGAGGAGCGTACGGACGCCGCGTCATCTTGTCGATCACCAAACCGGAAAATCGTTGGGCGCCCCTCGAGAGGACCCGGCCCTTCTCCAGGCCCCATCCGAGCACTAGACGAGGCAGCCCAGGCCTCGCATAAAGCTGGTGAATGTCCGGGCCCCAAGAGGTGATGGCCGAAAACAGCCAAGTTTGGCCATAGCGGGCCAGCGCTGCCCGGGCATAGCGAGGCTCGGTCCATTACGGGGACGGGATCTTGGACGAAGAAAAATCGCTCGAACAGGCCCTCGCCGAGGCATTTGACAAGGCCGATCGGCTCGACGCGCCGTTAGACCAACGCCTTCGGCTCTATCTCGATGCGTCGCGCCAGCTGCTCCCTGAACTTGAAGCAACCTACGACGAGCTCGTCGCGCGTCTCACCGCCAACGCCCCCGACAGCCTTGTGCCAGCGGTCGGAGAAGCCATGCCCCATTTCTGCCTGACCGATAGCGAGGGGCGCCTGGTCGAACTTGCCTCCCTTTTGGCGCGGGGCCCGCTCGTGGTCAGCTTCAACCGCGGGCCCTGGTGCGACTATTGTGGTCTCGAGCTCCATGCCCTCTCCCGCGGCTATCCGGACATCCTCGACGCCGGCGGCGAAGTCGTCTCCATTGTCCCCGAGACGTCGAAATATGCGCAGGCGCTACAGGCAAGCCGGAGCGTGCCCTTCCGCGTGCTCACCGACCTGGACCTCGGCTATGCGCTGAACCTCGGGCTGGTGTTCTGGATCGGCGAAAAAATCATGACCATGTACAAGGGGTTCGGCATCGACCTCGAGCGGTTTCAAGGCAACGGCGGCTGGCTGTTGCCGATCCCGGCGACCATCGTGATCGGACGCGACGGCCGCGTGAAGGCGCGCTTCGTCGACCCCGACTTCCGCCACCGCATGCGCATCGACGATATCCTCGAGGCAATCAGGGCCGATGCCGAGCCCCGGTAACGCCCGGCACAAAGTCTAGGGACAACGCCTCGCCGCAAGACGATTTCCCTGTCTGCCTTGTTCGCCCAGGCCCTAGAATGCGCCGATCGCAGACTGGGGGAAATCAACATGTCACTCGGCACCATTCTGATCATCATTTTGATCTTGGTTTTGCTTGGCGTCTTCCCGACTTGGGGCCATAGCCGAGCTTGGGGCTACGGGCCGTCCGGAATCGTCGGCCTGATCCTCATCATCCTCTTGATCCTGATCCTACTCGGCAAGGTCTGACGGGAAAACGGAACCAGGATCGCGGACGCCGCAAACCGCGACCCTGGCCTCGCTCGAAGAGTCCTCAAGGGCTGTCGCCCCTGAAGAGACCGGGACCGGGACGGGGTGCCTCGATCTTTTGACGCTCCGAGGGGGGGACTGATTCAAGACTTTCGGCAACCAGCTTCTGCAGCATCGCTTGCAACGCCGTCGTCTTGGCCCGGACCTCTGCCATTGCCGCCGCCAGCGCGTCGTGATCGATCGGGTCGGCGCGCATCAATGCGAACATGCGCTGCCTTGCGTCGCGCAGCTGCTGTCCCGCCGCGCGCAACTCGGCGCGGTCCTGGAACAGTTTCCGCCCGATCTCGCGCCGAAGATCCGGGGGATAGGCCTGCATCGCCGCGGCCATGACCGCGCCGCCCGGACTGTGGAACCAGCGCATGGCGAACAGCGCTCCCGCGGCGAACAAATTAACGCTCAGCGACAGCGCAAGGCAGACCGCGAGGACGACGATGACCGTGCGGCGCGAACTTCCCGTCACATCAGCCCCCCGACGCTGGTATCGCCCATGGCAAAGGAGATGATGGCAAGAGGAACACCGAGCTGATCTTGGGCGGCCAAATTCGCCTGCATCACCATGAAGCCGGCGATGAAGGACAGCAGCGACATGCCGGCGGCACCTGCGAGCCAAAGACCTTGGGTGAACCGCGACGTATTTTTTGCCTCGGGAATTGCGGTCAGCACCGCTCTGATCTCGGCAGCGCCGAATGGCGCCGGCTCGACAGCGTCGGCGATGGTGCGTTCGAAGGCGGCGAATTCGGCGAGCATCCTTGCGGCCACAGGATCGTCGTCGACAAGCTGCCGCGCAGTGTCGGCCTCCGGTCTCGGCCAGCGGTCCAGATCCGCGCCGAAATGCAGTAGTGCCTCGCTGAAGTCTTCCCGGGTCACGCCACCACCTCCTGCTCCGCCACGAGCGAGCGCAATCTACGCCGCGCGCGCACCAGCAATTGTTCCGCAGCACCTTCGCTGACGCTGAGGATCGATGCGATCTCGGCATTGCTTTGCTCGCCTTGGACCGCGAGCAGCAGCGCCAGACGTTGTTTCTCGGGGAGCGTGAGGATCATCTTGCGCACTTCAGCGAGGCGGTCGCGATTGGCGAGCGCATCGAGCGCGCTCGGCGTCTCATCGACCGGATCGGCAGCATCCTCGAACGGGAGCCAGCGGCGCACACGCTGCCGACGGGCCTGGTCGAGGCAGCGATTAGCGACCACGCGATAAAGCCACGTCGTGAACGCGGCCTTTCCGGGCTGCCATGAATTCGGGCGGCGCCACAACATGATGAAGACGTCCTGGGTAACATCGTCTGCGTCTGCAGGCCTGCCGCCAAAGGCGAGCGCGAGGCCGCGCACTTTCTGGCCGTGACGGCGCATGAGAATGGTGAAGGCGCTGCGATCTTCGTCAGCGATCCGCGCAAGCAGGTCCTCGTCGGAAAGCGTCTCATCGCCAAGCGCCTCCACCATCCGGCCATTCCCGGGCTCGTTAGTAGCGCCGCCACCAGCGGCCGGTGGCAAAGCTGTTGCCAGCAGGCCCTGTCACGGAGCGGTAGGTGTAGCCACGATACGGTCCCTGCACGAACCCGCCGGACCGAGACCATGACTGGCCGCCGGGGCCTGTGGCCTGCATGTTGTACCCGCAGCCATGATAGCCGCAATTCGCCGTCACCGAACGGTCAACGCCGTAGGGTCCGGTCCAGCTCCGGGTCCAGCTGTCGGCTCGCGCAGAGGCGATCGAGAGAACCAGCAGGGCCAATATCGTCGCAATCTGGGTGATGACGATTTTCATGACGCTTCCTTTCGCTTGGGTTGGGGGGGTCGCTTCATTTGGCATTGAGGAAGGCAGCAAATTCGGCCTTGGAGATGCCCTGACCGCTCCTGGTGATGCGATCGAACCACGGGCTCACGCTCACGAACTCCCGCCGCGAGACCTTGCCATCACGGTTCTGATCGAGCTCGGCGAAGCGCTCGCTCGGCGTGCGTGATTCCTTGGCGCGAAGCGCCGCGATGCGAGCGAGGCGACTGAGCTGGCGTTCCTGCGCCTTTGCCTTCGCCGCCTCGATCTCGGCCAAGGTAATGATTCCATCGCGATCCGTGTCGACGCGGTCGAACATCTGTTCGCGCGCCGACGTGACCTCCTCCTTGTTGAGAACGCCATCGCCGTTGCTGTCGAGCCGGTTGAACACCGCTCCCACGACAAAACCGAGATCCTGTGCAGGGGCGGCCAAGCGCCGAGGACGAAGATGATGAGCACGATGATGCCCGAGGCAACGGCGATAACCACACGATCGATGACAGACATGGGTTCATTCTCCTCAAGTCGCACGCCCGGAGGTCCGGATCGCTGCGACTGGAACGAACCCGAAAGGCGGTCCCTACGCTGCCCTGGAAAAAATTTCGGGGGCCAGAGCCGATTGTTGGCGAATGGAACGGTGAGATCGGCACCCGGGAGCTACCAGCTCCTCAGCGTCACTTCTCTCGCGGCGGCGGCAAGATCTCGTCGATCCTCAAGGGGCGCTCTACCTGCAAACTCCGCACCGGCTCAACCTCGAGGCTTGCGCGCAGCAGCAGGAAGAGGGCAAGCCCGTTGAGCAGATGCCAGGCGAAGTGGGTTCCGACCTTGTGGTCTTGGATCGTGTAGGTGTCGCACATCGCCAGGTCGAGCGACCGGAAGATGACAGAGACGGCAAAGATCAGAGCCGCCCACAGGATATAGGCGCCCGCGCGCTGCCGCCGTTCCCAGGCCAACCCGCCGACGATACCCATGGCGGCAAGCGCCGGGAGATAGATCAGGCTGCCATTGATGCATTGCTTTGCGTCGGTGATGCTCGCATCGGGAAAGCCGATGCCTCCGCCCCAGCACTTTACCTGCATGGTGAGAGCGACGATGGCGCTGAAGCCGATCAAGGTCAGCACCGTCC
>Ga0307444_1001499_pt1 | contig 10006 bp, 9 predicted proteins | sample SalMarSW160340MG_FD_202145 | JGI IMG/M metagenome (GOLD analysis project Ga0307444, IMG submission 202145) | Salt marsh sediment microbial communities from the Plum Island Ecosystem LTER, Massachusetts, United States - SW1603-40 | ecosystem: Environmental > Aquatic > Marine > Intertidal zone >... | reverse complement strand
CCCAATGACGCAGGCCACGCCTGCGGCGCTGTAGGCTCTCCTCCGCAATCAACCCGTAATGCTTGGCAAGCCTCGTCAAGGCGATCTGCAGGACGACCTTGCCGGCCCGTTGCGGCCAGCCGTTCGCCTTCTCGGCGTCCTCGAGTCCTTTGAGCTCGCAACAGATGTCAACGAGCACGCTCGAGAGCTCGGGACCCACGACCATGAGTGCCCGCATCACCCGCTCTTTGGCGGCGAGAACCTCGTCGCGCAGCATTGCCGCGTTGGCCGGCGCCGCCCGCCGCAACCGCCCCGCCGGCGCAAGCGCCGACCAATTTGCCGTCACCCGCGGACTCATATGCGCGAACCAATAGTCCGCGCGCAGGCGCTCGCCGGCCTCGAACTGCGCTTCGTCGATTAACGGCCTGCCATTCCGGTCCTTCCGGCTCCTCAGCCAGCCAAGCGGGCTTTCCGCGTCGTTCACCGTGACCTGACGGCGCACGCCGTCGATCTCGCGCTGCGAGGTGATCCTGATCTGATGTTGTTGCCGGAAGGCGTCGGTCTCGGTGTCGCTCCGTCGCAACCTGGACCGGCCCACTTCCGAGAGCACAAGGCGATCCCCTCGCCGCTCCAGCCAGTCATGGCTCAGGCATGCTTCGACGACGCGCCGCGCCACCGTCGTGGCCCTGCCTCCCTGCGATGTGCCGTCTTCGAGCCGAAAGCCTCCATGCTCAGGGCAAGCGATGAAGCCTCCCTCTGCGAGCCGGGCCAGCATGCGTCGGATCTCCGCCGCCTGTCGCCTGCTTGTGCCCCTGTCGCTCATTGCGACTCTCCTCATCGGCATCCCCGGCGCCAAGCCAGTGCGTCGATGAGGGCCGCGACGGCGCGCTCCAGATGCTCGAGCCGGCCGTCCAGCTCGGGATCGTCCCGCCGGTCTTCGACGAGCTCGCAGGCATGGGCGACGGTGGTCCTGTCGCGGTCAAACAGGACGCCGACCTCAGTCAGGCTGAGGCCGCAGACGACATGAGCGAGATACATGGCGACTTGGCGTGCAAACGCGGCGCGCGGTGAGCGCCTGGTCGCTGCACAGAGATCCTGGATATCGACCCCGAATACGCCAGCCACGGCGGGGTTGATTGCCTGGCGAACCCGCGCCTCGCCGCCAGGCATCGCGTAGGCCGGCCCTCGAAGACTGCGCCCCTCGTCGAATCGTAATCCACTCATCGCCGCACTCCCTAGTGATAGGAATAATGTCCTATCACACTCTAGAGGGGAACAGCGAGCCGGGGATAACCGCGGGGGCGCCAGCGTGCGCGTGCCGGCAATCCCCGCCGAATGCGCGGGTCACGCGACGGGGTGCATGCTCAACGCCTGCAAAGTCAGGAGACAGCCATGTCAGGAGACGAGCGCCGGCGCGACACACCGCGGTCCAACTGCGGGGGCTCGGCCGCCAAGCGCATTTTTGCCACGACGGTCGCGGCAGGAGCCACGGCCTATGTCAGGTCTCGCGATCTGCCGAGATTGCTGCCGCTCTGGCCCCACGAGATCGAGGATCAATCCGAGCAAGGCAGGCTGCGCCTCCTTGCGAAGCTCCGCCGCGCCCTCCGCGCCGAGCGGCGGCGCGCGACGGCCGGACATTGGAGCTATGACCTGAACCGGCATCTCGGGCTGTTGAGCGCCTATAAGGGAGAGCTCGCGAATCTCGGTGCGCGACAAGCCGAGGATCACCCGAATTGCACCTGCCCTGACAGCGGCGGCAGCTGAGGCTCGGCACGGGGATAATGGTAGAGCGTGAACTCGGACACGCCATGGGCGTCGCCACTCGGCCCCGCCACGTCATGGCAAAGGATCCTGTCGACCTGCTGTCCGTCCTCGGAAAGGGGGAGTCTCATCCAAAATAACACGACATGATCGCGCCCCTCCGCCGGGCCACGGACAACGCCATGCGCTGGCAACCCCTTCTCCGCGACGCGCGCATGGATCCGCCTCCAATAGGTGGCGCAATCCCCGCCGAACACCTCGCCGACACGCTTGCCTGTGATTTCCTTGCCGTAGATATCGCGCAGCCGCGTGCCCGCCAGCCGGAAAAGGCCCTGTTCGAGGCCGTCCCGAAGATCGATCAGTCCAAGATGAGGAAGAAGAAGCGGTACCTTGAGAGGATCGAGGTCGGAGCGTGCCGGCATCTTCCGCTCGCCGGCGGACTGCCGCCAGTAGTCGAAGAGTTCACGCTGTCCTTGCGTCACAAGCTGAGCGCGAAAGGCGCCTTCGGACAGCATCCAGATCCCCCCTCCCGCAAGCCTCGCCTGTCTCGCGAATCGCTGCGACCTCCCGACTATGTGGAGTTCGGGCGTCACATGCAAGGGATGTGGGCTGATTCACTAAGAATCACAAAGGCTTGTGGCAAAGCGTAGAGACGGCTACCCGATCTTGCGAGGACGCCGTTCCGCGAACGAATGATGTCGCGAAAAGCTATCGGCGGCGCTGTCCGAGCCCCATGCGCTTGGCCAGATCCGAGCGGGCCGCCGCGTAGTTCGGCGCAACCATGGGATAGTCGTGCGGCAATCCCCACTTCTCGCGGTATTCCTCCGGCGACAGATCGTAGTGTGTGCGCAGGTGCCGCTTGAGCGACTTGAACTTCTTCCCGTCTTCGAGACAAACAATGTACTCGGGTGTGACCGATTTCTTCACGGGGATTGCCGGCTTAAGCTCTTCCTTGGCGGGCATCCCAGTCGCGCTGGAGGCTTTGCTCAAAGCATCGAACACATTGTGGATGACGCCGGGCAGGTCAGAGGCCACAACCGTGTTGTTGCTGACATAGGCCGAGACGATCTCAGCGGTCAGTTCAACCAGTTCGTTCTTCTCCAGGTTCGCGTCCATGAATTGGCTCCTTAATCCTGCCCAATCCCCCGACAGAGCTAAGCAGACCACGAATCAATGTGGTGTGCGCGGCTCTCGGGCCCACGGGACTCTTAGAGTCCCCAGATTACGCCGTTTTTGTGACGAGAAACTACAATGTTACGCAACTACAGAGTATACGCCGCTCAAACATGCATAGCTGATTTGATTTCTATAGCACTTTTTGACCAAACCGCAACGCGCCTCTTCTACCGAGAACTGGGAGCTAACCAGCTCAACTCAAGGCGTGGAGTTCTTCTTTAATCCACGCCCGTAGCTTCTATGCCCGAATTAGTTGAAAACTCAGACTCCTGGCCCGCATGGACTGAGAAATAAGCCGCATCTCAATCAAGCCTGCGTGAGAGACCCGCGAGACCTCTTAGGCCGGGGCGTTGCCGCACCTATATCCTGGCGGAATAAACGCAGACTTAGATGAAAGTGTTCCCACCATGAGCAACGCTGAGAAGAACGCCAAGACCGCCTCGGGACAACTCGCCATGTCGAAGGAAGAGTGGCGCCAGAAGCTCTCGCCGGAGCAGTTCCATGTCACCCGCGAACATGGCACCGAGCGAGCCTTCAGCCATCCCTACCACGCCGAGAAGCGGGAGGGCATGTACCGCTGCGTCGGCTGTGGTGCGCCGCTCTTCAGCTCCGATACGAAGTTCGATTCGGGCACCGGCTGGCCGAGCTTCACCGACGTCGCGGCCGCGGACACCGTGACGACTCACGAGGACAACGCCTACGGCATGCGACGCATCGAGGTGCGTTGCGCGAACTGTGACGCCCATCTCGGCCACGTGTTCCCGGACGGCCCCGGCCCGACGGGATTGCGGTACTGCATCAACGGATGTGCACTCGACCTTGACACCGATGCGTCAAGCGGCAAGACCAGCGGATAATTTCTAGGCCCCTGGTCGCTCCAAGGCATGAGTGAAAAGCTTCTCCACGCGCGAGTTCCTCGCGCGCTGAAACGTCCCTTTGTCTCGTCCCATCACGGCATCGAGCGCGTGGACGATTACGCTTGGCTGCGTGCCGACAATTGGCAGGCGGTGATGCGCGATCCTGCCGTGCTCGCTGCCGACATCCGACAGCATCTCGAGGCCGAGAACGCTTACACCAAGACAGTGATGGCCGACACGGAGGCCCTCCAGGAGACGCTCTTCGCCGAGATGAAGGGGCGCATCAAAGAGGACGACTCGACGGTCCCCGCCCCGGACGGCACATTCGCCTATTACACCCGCTACGTGACGGGCGGTCAGCACCCGCTCTTCTGCCGCACGCCGCGCGGCGGCGGCGAGGAGCAGATCCTCGTGGACGGCAACGCGCTCGCCGCGGGCCACGCCTATTTCCGTATCGCCAATGTGGCGCACAGTCCCGACCACACCCTCGTCGCCTACGCCGTCGATATCAAAGGGTCGGAGTTCTATACGGTCAACATTATCGAGGCGGCGACCGGCAAGCTTATCGATGCGCGCATTGCTGACAACAACGGCAGCTTCGAATGGGGTGCCGACAGTCGCACGCTCCTCTATGTGTGGCTGGACGAGGAGCACCGTCCCCGCCGCCTGTTCGCGCACGGCGTCGGGTCCGGCGAAGCCGACAGACTGATTTACGAACAGGCCAATCCCAGCTTTTTCCTCGGCATCGGTGCGACGCAAGACGAGCGGTACCTCCTCCTCAGCATTCACGACCATGAGACGGCGGAAATCAGCCTGATCGATGCGCAAGACCCGGTCGGCTTGCCTCCGCGCCTTGTTGCGGCGCGCAAGCCCGAGCACGATTATTCCATCGACCATCACGATGGGCGCCTGATCATCCTCACGAATTCCGGCGGCGCGGAGGACTACCGCATCGTCGAGGCGCCGGCCGACGACCCTGGTCCGGACAATTGGCGGGAGATCGAGCCTCATCGCCCGGGACGCCTCATCCTCGATGTCGTCGCTTATCAGGATTTCCTAGTGCGGCTCGAACGCGAGGACGGGCTGCCGCGTATTGTCGTGCGCGAATTCGCAAGCGGCGAAGAGCACGAGATCGCCTTCCACGAGGAGGCCTATGCGCTCGGCATCTCTCACGGCTACGAATACGACACGGGCACCTTGCGCTTCACCTATTCGTCCATGACGACGCCGGCGCAAGTCTACGACTACGACATGCGCACGCGCGAGCGCGTGCTGCGCAAAAGTCAAGAAGTGCCGAGCGGCCACGATCCCAGCCTCTATGTCACGCGCCGCGTCATGGCCCCGGCGAAAGACGGTGAGACGGTGCCGGTCTCGCTGCTCTACCGGAAGGACACGAAGCTCGACGGCACCGCGCCGCTCCTCCTCTACGGCTATGGCGCTTATGGCATGACCATCCCGGCCGGCTTCTCCACCAGCTGCTTGAGTCTCGTCGATCGCGGCTTCGTCTATGCCATCGCCCATGTGCGCGGCGGCAAGGACAAAGGCTATCGCTGGTACAAGGACGGCAAGCGAAAGAAGAAGGTGAACACCTTCACCGACTTCATCGCCGCCGGCGAATATCTCGCGAAGGAGAAGTTCACCGCGCGCGGCCGCATCATTGCACATGGGGGAAGTGCGGGCGGCATGTTGATGGGCGCCATCGCCAACATGGCGCCCGATCTGTTCCTCGGCGTGATCGCCGAGGTACCGTTCGTCGACGTGCTCACCACCATGCTCGACGCGACGCTTCCGCTCACCCCGCCCGAATGGCCCGAATGGGGCAACCCCATCGAGAGCGCCGAGGACTACCGCACCATCGCGGCCTACTCGCCTTACGACAACGTGCAGGCGCAGGCCCATCCGCACATCATCGCGCTTGCGGGGCTCACCGACCCGCGCGTGACCTATTGGGAGCCGGCCAAATGGATCGCCAAACTGCGCGAGCTCGACGCCGGCAAAAATCTCATCCTGCTGCGCACCAACATGGAGGCAGGCCATGCCGGCGCGAGCGGCCGTTTCGAGCGGCTGAAGGAAGTGGCGGTATCTTACGCTTTCGCCCTGAAGGTCGCGGGCCGCTCATGAGCCTCTGCCCCTAGGCGGGGCTGCGCCATCTGTGCAAGAGTGCCGCCCATGCTGCTCTCCCGCGACAAATCCCAGGTTCTCATTATCGACGTGCAGGACAAGCTCCTGAGCGCGATCACCGGCAAGGACCGCGTCGTCGACCGCTGCGTGCGCCTCGTGCTTGCCGCCCGCAAGCTCGGCATTCCCATCACTCTGTCCGAGCAATATCCGCAAGGCTTGGGGCCGACGCACGACTCCATTCGCGACGCCTTCGCCAATGACGGCTTCGTCGCCGACAAGACCGAGTTCTCCTGCATGCGCAACGAGCTCTTGCGCGACCGGCTGCACGACCTCCGCCGCCAGGGCCGCTCCCAGGTGGTGATCGGCGGCATTGAGGCCCATGTCTGCGTGACGCAAACGGCAATCGATCTGGAGAGCCAAGGCTTCGAAGCCTTCGTCGTCGCCGATGCCGTGGGCTCCCGCGCCAAGACGAGCCGCAAGCTCGCCCTTGCCCGGCTCCAGAAGTCCAGCGTCGACGTGGTCGACAGCGAGATGGTCCTGTTCGAATGGATGGAGCGCGCAGGCACCCCGGAGTTCAAGGAGCTTCAGGCGCTCATCAAATAGCCCCTTCCTGAACGGACCCTGCACTTTCGGTTCATGCTGGGTTCAGGTGCGAAGACGCAAAGTCGAATGCGTCAGATCCCTGCACTGACATAGCGAACCTTCCTCGGCACCGGGCGCGGAGTTCAGGGGCTCCGCGCCCACCCTTCCCCAACCAAATGCTGCCCCACAGAGAGACGCGCAATATTTTCGCGCGTCCTTTTCCATTTCAGAAAGCAAAGGAGCGCGCCAGCATTCCCAAACCGCCCCGCTTTTGTTCATTTGTCACAGGCCTGTGGCTCAGCTTGCTTCGTTCCGATGGAACCTTTAGCTTTCTGCCGTCTTTCCTAACTTTCACCCACATACATCCCCCGGAGATCTGCCGTGGCATTCGAACTCCCCCCCCTTCCATACGATTACGAAGCGCTTCAGCCCTACATGTCGGCCGAAACGCTCGAATATCACCATGACAAGCACCACAAGGCGTATGTCGACAATCTCAACAAGCTTCTGCCTGGCACCGAGTTCGAAGGCATGGGGCTCGAGGAGATCGTCAAGGCGAGCTTTGGCAAGAATGCCGGCGTGTTCAACAACGCCGCCCAGGATTTCAATCACATTCAGTTCTGGCCGTGGATGAAGAAGGACGGCGGCGGCAAGAAGGTGCCGGGCGCCATCCTCGCCATGATCGACCGCGACCTCGGCGGCTTCGACAAGTTCCGGGCCGACTTCCTCCAGGCTGGCGCAACCCAGTTCGGCTCCGGCTGGTGCTGGCTCGCGATCAATAAGGACGGCAAGCTCGAAGTGACCAAGACGCCGAACGGCGAGAACCCGCTCGTCCATGGCGGCTGGCCGCTGCTCGGCTGCGATGTGTGGGAGCACTCTTATTACATCGACTACCGCAACGCGCGGCCGAAATATCTCGAGGCGTGGTTCGACAATCTCATCAACTGGGGACACGTCGAGGAGATGTACGCGCAGGCGCCGAACAAATAGGCGCGCCGCTGGCGAACGAATTACGACGGGCGGCCCGCAACCGCCGCCCGTTTTGCTTTAGGCGTTGGTCTCGCCGAGAGCCTGTTCGGCGATCTCGCTCGCTTCCAGCCAGCGGGCCTCCGCCGCGGCGAGATTCCGCTCGATCTCGCCACGCTGCTTCATCAGTTCGCTGGCCGCGTTTGCTGCGGCGGGAGCGGCAAGCTGCGCATCGATCTCATCGCGCAATTTCTCCAGCCGCTTCATCTCGGCTTCCGCCTGCGAGATCGCTTTGCGCAAGCCTTTGGTGCGCTCGCGCGCTTCCGCCGCGGCCCGCCGCTCATCCTTGCGGTTGACCTTCTTTGTGGGCGTCTTGCCATTGCCGCCCTTGCTGCCTGCGCTCAGCACCTGGTCGCGGTAGTCCTCGAGGCTGCCGTCAAAATCCTGCGCCGTGCCGTCGGCGACGAGCACGAGCCGGTCGGCGATCAGCCCCAGCAAATGACGGTCGTGGCTGACCACCACCACCGCCCCGCCGAACGCGGCGAGCGCCTGCACCAGCGCCTCGCGCGCGTCGACGTCGAGATGGTTGGTCGGCTCGTCGAGAATGAGGATATGCGGCGCATCCCGCGTGACGAGCGCCAGCGACAACCGCGCGCGTTCGCCGCCGGAGAGCTGGCGGACCGCGACCATCGCCTTTTCGCCAGAGAATCCGAACCGGCCGAGATGCCCGCGGACCGCGCCAGGCTTGGCATCTGTCAACAGGCGCTCCATGTGCTGAAGCGGCGTGTCGTCGGGCACCAATTCCTCGATCTGGTGCTGCGCGAAATAGCCGACCGTCAGTTTGCCGCTCGCTGCGAGCCTTCCCGCCATCGGCGTGAGTTGGCCGGCGAGAAGCCGCGCCAGCGTCGTCTTGCCGTTGCCGTTCCGGCCGACCAGCGCGATGCGGTCGTCCGGATCGATGCGCAGATTGAGAAGCGACAGCACAGGCGTGTCCGGCGCATAGCCGACCGCCACGTTTTCCAGCACGACGAGCGGCGGTTTGAGCGCCTTTGGACTGGGAAAGTCGAAGACGAGCGAGGCATTCTCGGCCGTCTCGGCCACCGGCTCCATGCGCGCAAGCGCCTTCAGCCGGCTCTGCGCTTGACGTGCGGTGTGCGCCTTGTAGCGCCAGCGGTCCACATAGGCCTGCAGCTTCTTGCGCTTGGCCTCTTGGCTCGCGCGCGCGGCTTCGGTTTGTGCCTGGCGCTCACGCCTCTGCCGCTCGAACTGATCGTAGTTCCCCACATAGAGCGTGGTCTTGCCGCGCTCGACATGAAGGATGTGATCGACCACGGTGTTCAGAAGGTCGCGCTCGTGGCTCACCACGATCAGGCTATTGCGATAGGCCTTGAGAAACGATTCCAGCCACAGCGCCGCTTCGAGATCGAGATGGTTGGACGGCTCGTCGAGCAGCAGAAGATCCGGCTCTGAGAATAGGAGCGCCGCGAGCGCGACCCGCATGCGCCAACCGCCCGAGAATGTGTCGAGCGGCTGATGTTGCGCCTCTTCCGGGAAACCGAGGCCGGCGAGGATGCGCGCGGCCCGCGCCGGCGCGCTGTGTGCATCGATGGTGTTGAGCCGTTCGTGGATCTCGGCGATGCGGTGCGGGTCCGTGGCCTGTTCCGCCTCGTCGAGCAGGGCGGCGCGCTCCGTCGCCGCGGTAAGCACCGTCTCGAACGGCGTCGCCTCGCCGCCCGGCGCCTCTTGGGCGACATAGCCGATGCGCATGGCCGAGGGCGCTTCGATCTTGCCGCCGTCGGGCTCATAGAGGCCGGCGATGAGCTTCAGCAGCGACGACTTGCCCGCGCCGTTGCGCCCGACCAGCCCCACATGGGCCCTCGGCGGCAGAGCTGCCGACGCATGGTCGAGAATGAGATGGCCGCCCAGGCGTAAAGAGATAGCATCGAGCGTGAACATGGCCGGGTGATAGCACAGGTCGCCGCCCTAGCGGCGGCGCGTGTTGCGCTTGATGGCGTCCTCGAGCACACGCGTGGCCATAGGGACGGCCGACTTGACGATCGCCTTGCCAAGGCTGGTCCAGAAGCCATCGCTGCGCGAGCCGCCGCCCGTGCTCTTCGTCGAAGTCTTCTCGTCGGCGTCGGCTGCTGCGGCCTCGGCTCGTTCCGCCATTCGCTTCTGGAGCATCTCAAATGCCGACTCGCGGTCGATAGCCTTGCTGTAGTCCGTCTCAAGCACCGCATTGCTTGCTTTGATCACGGCCTTCCGCTCGGCCTCGGTGATCGGCCCGACCCGCGCATTCGGCGGCTTAACGAACGTGCGCTCCACGATGCTGGGCTGGCCCTTCTCGTCGAGCGTCGAGACCAGCGCCTCGCCGATGCCGAGCTCCATGATGGCCTTCTCGGTGTCGAACGAGGGATTGGCACGGAATGTCGTGGCCGCGGCCTTCACCGCTTTCTGTTCCAGAGGCGAGAAGGCGCGCAGCGCATGCTGCACCCGGTTACCGAGCTGACGCGATACGGTGTCGGGAACATCGAGCGGGTTCTGCGTCACGAAATAAACGCCGA
>Ga0307444_1001490_pt1 | contig 10036 bp, 7 predicted proteins | sample SalMarSW160340MG_FD_202145 | JGI IMG/M metagenome (GOLD analysis project Ga0307444, IMG submission 202145) | Salt marsh sediment microbial communities from the Plum Island Ecosystem LTER, Massachusetts, United States - SW1603-40 | ecosystem: Environmental > Aquatic > Marine > Intertidal zone >... | reverse complement strand
GGAATTGCAGCGGCAATTCAAGTTGATCGAAGATGTCGAAGTCAATTCGACAGTTTTGCAATGCGGCTGAGCTTTCGACTTTTTCAACAGAATCGACCCGAAGCGGACATTAAATTCGTAATCGCTGATGCCCGCTTTCAGGAACATAGCGGACGTAAAGCGGACATGCTGGCGATGTCTGCTAATGCGTCGAAGTGGAACGCGCCTCGCAAAAGGCGGCTTCAAAGCCGGTCGATCAGCTGGTTCGCGGGCGCGTCGGCATCTAGAAGGCGGTTGCTTTGATCAGCGCCCATGACCGGCAAACGGTCCTCCAGCAAACCCATCTGCATCAGGACGGTGGCCTGATCCCAATAAATGTGCTCCGATGCGATGAGGCCATTCTCAAAAGCAATGACGGCGACATGAGGGACGGCAAGCCGCCGACCGGTCGGCTCGACGCCGGGAGCGAACCAGTCCATGCGGACCGTATGGGTAAGCCGGAAAATGAACTCATCGATGAGGCGGCCCTGACCGACGCTGCGCGTCAATAACTCCAGTTTGGCGTCTTTCGGCATCTGTGGAATGAAGATTTCGGCATAGAACTTTCGCAGTGCTTCCCGCCCGGTCGCGCCCGTGCTGACGGGTACATGGATCAGCACTGGGCGGGCGGTCATTGTAGCAACTGCCGCGTCAGCGTCCTTTTTCTCGAATTCACTCGCTGTATGAGTTTCCCAGACATCAATCAGCGCCTGCTCGTCGCTCGTGAATTGCTTCATCGCTCGCCCTCCTGATTGAACGCACTCGATTCTAAAAGTTTAGGCCCAAGCAAACCGATGACGTTTCACTAAGCCAACGCGCGATGGACGCTCTACGGCCCTCACAGGCGGCCTACGTGGTGCCTGATTAACGGTGCAGGATGGCAATCCGCGTTGCCGGTAGCCAAGAAGGTAAGGTGATTAATTGATGACAACGCGTCGCGCACAACATGACATAGGGAGCTCTGAATGCTTATTTTAGAAATAGGCGCCGACACCGTCCTTGCCGCTTTGTTCTACGCTAATTAGGCTTGGTCATCGTCGCCACCTCCTTTTTTGGTTGCAGCCGCTGTTGGATTGGCTGTTAGTGTAATAGTTATTGCATGGATGGCATCTTTGTCCTCGGAAGACTTTTACAGCATGATTGCCCTGGCCGTCGGTTTTATGGCGTTCGCGGGACTTTGCGCTTGGACCCATGACGAGCGGTGGCACATTAAAGAGAGAGCCGGTGATCAGTACGAGGGGGCGAGCGTACGCAACGCTGGCGCGCCTCCCCGCTTAGTCCCGAGCCCGCCATGCTCTGCCTGATCCACGGGTACGCGCTCTCGGGATCCGGGAGCAATCTCTGGACTCGCGCCGTTGCACGGGCGCTGTGCCGGAGCGGCGAGACAGTGCACATCGTCTGCCAGGATCCCCGACCGGAGCAGCACGACTTTGTAGCAGCCGCATACCAGTATGAGCCGGACGGCACGCGGCAGATGCTCTTCGAGAGGATGACGCCCTACACGGGCCGCGCCATCCTCCACCGACCCCAACTGAACCTGCTGCCGGTCTATGTGCGTCCTGCCGCAAACGTGAAGTCGACGGTGTCAATCCTCGACCTGCCGGATGACGAAATACAGATCTACCTGGACCGGAACGAGCGCGTGCTCCTGCGTGTCGTATGCGAGAACGACGTGTCGGCCATGCACGTGAACCACGTCGTGCTGATGTCGGTCGTTGCCCGGCGCGTGAGCCTGACGACGGGAGTTCCGTACGCGGTAATGCCGCACGGCAGCGCTCTTGAGTACGTCGTGCGGCACGACACACGGATGCAGGCGATGGCGACGGAGGCGCTGGACGGAGCCGACCGTATTGTCGTGCTGAGCGATGAGCTTGCGGGACGAGTGCACGAGGTTCTTCCCAACATCCGGGACTTTGACCGGAAACTCACGCGAACCAACGTCGGCGTAGATGCAGGTGAGTTTCGGCTGGTGGGCCGCGGTGAGCGGCGAGAGAGCATAGGTCGGCTGGGGGCGACGATCGCCGGAATGGAGCGCGGCAAGCGCGCCGGCCAATCCGAATACCTGGCCCAACACCTGCACGATGGTCTTTCAAAGGATGAGGTGCGTGAGCTCCTGGTTGCATCGGCGGATTACCTAAAGCTAGCTCCCGACGAGGATGCCGAAGCGAAGCTGCAACGGATCGACTGGGACCGCGGCGGAGTGGTTGCGTACGTCGGCAACCTGATCGGTTTTAAGGGCGTGCCGGCGCTCATAACTGCCTTTCCGGTCGTGCTCCAGTCGAACCCACACGCCCGTCTACTGGTGGTGGGTCGCGGTCGGCTCCGCGAGTTGCTGGAGGCCTTCCTGATCGCGATGGCGCGCGGCCAACGCCGACTGTCCCGGCATTTAATGGAATGGGGCGACGCCCTCGAGGGGGAGGGCCAGGATCCATTCCTTCCGGTCACTCTGTATTTCGACCGGCTCGATCGAGAGGGTCGGCTAGATGCCTGGTTCGACGCCGCGATCCAGCTGCTCGACCCTGCGCACGTCGTGTTCACAGGGCATCTCGAGCACAATGCGCTCTGCCATCTATACCCCTGCTGCGACGTCGCCGTATTTCCCTCGATCGTCGCTGAAGCGGGCCCACTCGTGCTGATCGAAGCAATGGCTTCGGGATGCTATCCTATTGGCACTTATTTCGCCGGGATGGGTGCGAATATCGACATCGCGGCATCGGCCCTCGATCCCCAGCAGGGGCAGTACATGAGGCTTAGGCGCGATCCCGAGCACCTGGTCGAGGACATCGCCGCGAATGTCGTCGGCGCCCTCGGGCTCAATGGATCGTATCGTAGCGCGCTGCACGAGGTAGCCGTCGCGAATTACGATTGGGAACGCATCGCCCAAGATCTGTCCCGGGCACTGCACACCATGGGTGCCGAGTATGCCCGCTTTCGGGGGTAAAGCGGACTTACGGTATTGTCCGCGATTGACACATAACTGACGTGCCATTCGTGGCGATTAATGTCTGCTTTCAGTGGTAAAGCGGACATTCAATCGGCTCCGATAAGATGGCTTACCGGAAGCGAATTGCGGCACCATTTCGGTTTTTGCTGCGAAGCGGCTATTGCCGCTCCCAACAGAAGCCGTCTGCCTTCAAAGACGCGTCGAAGACATGCGTCTGAACGAGAATGGAAAGCGCGAGCGGCTCGGTTGTCGCTTGCGGCGCCGCAACGACTCCAGCGTAAACACAAGCTGCCGGGCCTGCCGCCACAGCAGGTGTTCGTAGCGACTGAGGCGATCCAGCGGGAAAGTCGGCAATGGTAGCCGTCCGTGCCGCATAACCTTTGTAAGCGTCCCCAATACCGCATCAGCCCCGCCGAGTAGCCAAGCGGCCGGTAGGCAACGGTATTAAAAATCAAGGCCGCCGACGCGAGCGTCTAATCGCCGACTTCTGCAACAAAATCGACCCGAAGCGGACATTCAAACCGTCCGGGCGCTATCTAGGAGGCTGACAGGCATGCAACCGAATGATCGATTGCCATCTCTACCTGATTGCGCCCATTATTTTTCGCGCGGTAGAGCGCCTTATCGGCTCGAATGAGTGTCTGATCGGCCTCAGAATCGCTCGGAACAATGGTGGCAACACCAATGCTGACCGTCACCGAGATGGTCTTTCCGTCTTGTACTAGCGGGGTCTTGGCCACAATCTCACGCATCCGCTCCGCCGATGCTCGGGCGGTAGCCAAGTCGGAACCCGGCAGGATGACAGCGAATTCTTCTCCGCCCACCCGTGCCACCATGTCAATTTTACGAAACGTTTTGCCCATAAGCCGAGCGACGTGTTGCAGCACCGCGTCGCCCATAGCGTGGCCATACGTATCGTTGATCCGTTTGAAACGGTCGAGATCGAGCATTAAGACCGAACAGCGCTGATTGCCAAATCGCCGCACTCGGGCAAATTCTTCTGTGAGTCGCGCAATAAATTGACGGCGGTTTGGCAGCTCTGTGAGGACATCGGTTGTGGCCAAAACCAGCAATTCCTTTTCGCTGGCGAGCAAAGCAGCTTGCGCAAGTTTACGTTCCGTGATGTCGATGGTTACGCAGACGAGATATTGCGGGTTGCCGCTCGCGTCATACATAGGCAGCTTGAACGTGTAGCCGATCCGATCGGCCTTCTTAGCGGCGCTCCAGAATGTCTCCTCGAATTCTACCGGCTTGCGCCCTTCGAAAATCGATCGATCCTTGGCCAGAAACTGTTTCATCTGTTCAGGAGGAAAGAATTCGCTCGCATCGTTACCGCGCAAGTCGGCGAAAGACATTCCCCATTGCTCTTCGCAAGCTCGATTCATGAGAAAAAAACGGCTTTTGTAATCCTTCACAAAAAACGCGACCGGTATCAAATTGATAATGGTCAGCAGCAGTTCACTGTTCTCGCGAAGTGAGCGTATTTCTTGCTCCATTTTTTCGCCATAGACGCGCACCTCGTCGAGAAACTCTCGCCATCGGGCTTCCGAAAAAATTTCCTCACCGCGCGGAAAATTCGGCCTGTAAATAATAGCGTTCATGTCCGGATTGCCTCCGCAATTCTAAACGTCGGCGACATCGCTTTGCGCACGGATTTGTTCATGCCGCAAATATGTCCTCGGCCAAGAGGAGGATACTGCCCGACATCTAAAGATTGGGGGCGCCTCAGCGGATCCCTAACATGATGAAGCTCAAATAGAGTTCTTAACGCTTACATGGCGTTAAAATGGTTGCGCGTTATTGATCAATGACATTGCCCGAATGTGGGTAGCAGTGCCCAATTGTAAAATGCTACATTGCAAACTGACGATACCGGCAGTTCTCGTTGATTGCTTGCCTTTGGTGGACAATCCAACCGCGCCCGCATTTGTCCGCCTTTGGACGATATTGTTGCAAAAGTCGCCAAGCGAAGGCTGTGGAATAGAAATTTGTAACAATAGAATCGAGGCGGGATTTCTTTTGAATCTATGTTGCGCATTCCTGCGCGATCTTGAATCAATGTTGCGCGCTGGGATGCAAAAAATACTTTTGCAACAATATCTGCCATAACCGGACATTACAGCGCCTCGGCAACATGGCTGCTTTCCCTTGAAAAGCGAACATTGGTCGGCGATTTGAGCTTGTCTACTTTGGGCCAATCAATCGCTTTATTTTTTGCCAAGCACCAATTTGATTTTTTGTACGAGCCGGTCAAAATCGATGGGTTTGGTATCGAATTCGTCACAGCCGACCGCCAGGGCCTTCTCGCGCGAACCCGACATCGCATGGGCGGTCAACGCGATGATCGGAATTTTCTGCGTCTTTTCGTCGGTCTTAAGACGATGAGTCGCTTGCCAGCCGTCTACCACGGGTAGATCGAGATCCATCAGGATGATGTCGGGCATTTCAGCCAGGGCTTTCTGGCACCCGACTTCCCCGTCCTCGGCGACCGACACTTCAAACCCGCCGAGCATTTCAAAGCGCATTTTCAGCATATAAATATTGTCGTCGTTGTCCTCAACATAAAGGATCTTAGTCACGAAGTCACCTCCGACACCTCAAGTGACCAACGTTTCTCGGTAACCAAGCGCCGCACGATGTCGACAAGTTGGGCGGGGTCGAAAGAGTCCTTCAGCAGGATTCTCTCAACGCCGGAATTCAGACGTGCGTGGTCCGCGGCCGTGAGATCAAGAGCCGTTATCACGATTACGGGAATGTTTCGCCACGCCGGGCGCGCCTGCAACGTCGGAATAAGTTGAAATCCATCCATTTCCGGCATCATGAGATCGAGCAGGATAATATCAGCTTTTTCTTCCGCAAGCCGATTGAGCGCCACGAGGCCGTTTTCGGCTTGGCTGACCAGCCAATGCTCGGGTTCCAGCCAGGAGCAGATTCGCTCGCGCTGCATCGGATCGTCTTCCACCACGAGGACACGGGTACGCCGGGCGCTCGTCTGAAAGGGCCGCAGCAATGCGACCAACCGATCCCGGTCGATCGGCTTAGTCAAATATCCGGCCGGCCCCAGTGCCATGCCCTTGCGGTCCGGATCGGTGATGGTCGCCATCACCACGGGAATATTGGAAAGCTTGGGGTTGCCACGCAACGCCGCCAACACCGTCCAGCCATCGATATCCGGCATCAGCACGTCGAGCGTGATCGCGATCGGATGCAGCTCTTCGGCACGCTTCAAGCCTTCGCGCCCGCCGGCAGCGGTGACGACTGAAAAATGCTCGTCCCGCAGGCAATTGGCGATAAGCTCGCGCGCGGTCGGATCATCGTCGATGACGAGCACGCAATCACCGAGGGGAACGGGTTCTTTCGGCCCGCGCGCCTGTTGATCTGATACAGCTGCCGCGGTCGGCGACCCAGCCGGCAGCCGGACCGTGAACGTCGATCCTTTTCCGCTTTCACTCGTGACCGTGACATCGCCGCCCATCATGCGGCAGAGCCGACGTGTAATTGCGAGACCGAGACCAGTTCCACCATACTGGCGTGCAGTGGTTTGGTCGGCTTGCGCAAAATCCTCGAACAGTCTGTTCATCTGTTCTGGCGTCATCCCGATGCCGGTGTCGGCAACCGCGAAATCGACCCACTCGCGTCCATCAGCCCACACAGATGCCACACGCAGGGAAATCTCCCCGCCTTTCGTAAACTTGCATGCATTGCTCAAAAGATTGAACAGAATCTGCCTCAAACGCAGGGGATCCACAATAATTGGGACAATACTGTCCGGACATTCGACCTTAAGGTGGTTCTTGTTCTGCTCCGCCAACGAACGCGCAGTGCCGACGACCTCGTCAACCAGCGCGGCGACATTCACAGTCTCCGGGTTGAGGTCGAGCTTTCCAGCCTCGATTTTCGACATGTCGAGAATCTGATTGATGAGGTCGAGGAGATGCTTACCCGCGCGATGAACGCGGCGCAGCGGCTCGGCCGCCTTTTCCGTCCCGAAGCGCGGTGCATTGTTGACCATCATTTCGGTCAACCCGATGATGGCATTCAACGGCGTGCGCAGCTCATGACTCATGTTGGCGAGGAAGCTCGACTTGGTGCGGCTCATCGCTTCAGCCTGATCGCGTGCGGCGGTGAGCGTTTCCTCGTAGCGTTTGCGTTCGGTAATGTCCAAATAGATGACGACGAGTCCCCCTTCCGGTATGGGATTATGCCGGATTTCAAGCACCCTCTCGTCTGGGCGGGTTCGTTCGAAGGTGTGACTATGCGTTGCTTGCGCCGTGAGGCGCGCGACTTCGGCTTCGACATCGACGGTGCCGTACTCGCCGCGTTGGGCGAGAAATCGAATGTAATCCGTAAAATGATGCCCACCGGCAAGGTACGTCTCAGGTAATTTCAACATATCTACGACTTGCCGATTCCACGCGGCTATTTTCAGCTCGCTATCGAACATCAGCACGCCTTGCACCATATTATCGAAGGTGACACGCAGAACGGCTCCGCGCTGCTGCACTTCGGCGGTGCGCTCCTTGACCCGTTGCTCCAGCGAGTCTCGCGCTTTTCGGAGCTCGTCCTCATATGCGGATTGCTCGGCCTGCATCTCGTTGAATGCCGCAATAACGGTGCCGACCTCGTCGGCCGTGGGCCAGGAGACGATTTGACGGATTTTCTTGGTTTGGGCGAGATTGATCGAGGCGAGCAGTCGTTCCAGCGGGATGCCGATGGTGCGGCGATGCGCAAGAAGCACACTTGCGACCACGGACACCACAACCAGAATCGCAAGCCCGCCCGCCACAAGAAACCGCGTTTTCATTGTGGCCCAGAGGCGGGCGTCGCTCATCGCAATCGTCAGTTTGCCGATCGTGCGAACCTTGCCGCCCTCATTGACCGTGATATCGTGTTCGGCGCGGATCGCCTCGTGCGAGATGTCGGGTATCCCGGCTTTGCCAATAAGCCTGCCGCTATTGCCGACTACCTGCGCACCGACCACATCAGGATTCGTCACCAGCGCCTTCAGCGCGAGATCAATCTGGGTATAGTCGAGGTTCCACAGCGGGTTGGACAGGGCGGCACATTGGCTCGCCAATAGTTCCCGCTGGCTTGTGTGCAGGTCACGGACCGCGGAACGGTAAGTATTGGCCTCTGATATCGCGAACAGGGCAAAGGTCGCCGCGAAAACCAAAGGGACCGCAATTGCGAGAAATTTTCCCTGCAGGCTGCGGGTCGAAAGAAATCGATCGAACATCAGTTCGTAACCGGCCCGACGACGATGTTGTACTTTTTCAGCGTACTATCGTCCCACTGACCCGGGTCAATGTGATATCGCGCCAGTAGTTTCGCGATCATGCCATCATTCGAAAGCTTGATTGCCGCACGGTTGAATATATCGATAGTCCGCTTGTCGTTGTGCGCCTTGGCGAAGCCTGCAAAATAAAGCAACTCCTTTTGCTTCCCGATATATTTGACGTTCGCGATTTTGTTCTTGGCAATAAGTTGCATCCCCACGTCCTTGTTCACGTAGTAGAGCGGATAACGGCCAGCCTCCACCTTCTTCATGCCGGTTCCGTCGGTGTTGGGATGCATTTCGATCCGGATTGGCTTGAGCCCCCCCGCTGTCATCTTCTCCTGGATTTTTTTGAGGGAGTTCGACGTATTGGACGGGCCGAAGACACCGATCGTCAAGCCTTGTATGTCTTCGAGCGAACGGTATTTCAATTGACTGTCGCTGCGGGCGAAGAAACCGTACTCCGTCTTCATCAGCGGGATGGTGAACCAGAGCGACTTATCCCTTTCGACGTTCCAGCCCAACGGGAAATTGCCGTTCACCGTGCCGTTTGTCAACGTCAGCTTCGAACGACGATTTGGCAACAACTCGTAAGTGCATTGGTAGCGAATTTCTTTGCAGATTGCGTCAATAATGTCGACGAACGGTCCTTTAACTTGACCGCCCTCGCTAATGCTGAACGGCGGAAAGCTGAAGGTGCTGAAAGTGAGCTTACCTTCTGCCGCCATCGTCATCGACGGCAGCAAAGTGCAAAGCACGACCGCAATCGGTTTTCTCACTTGGATCGAAACGAAACGAGCTCCAAGCGTGCGCGCAATCCTGCTGATTTTCATCGTACCCCCCTAAGTATAGGCGATTTATTATTATTTTAATTATCGCATAGCTTAAACACGAAAACAATGCTGCTGGATCGATCGCAACCAAAGCTTCAGCGATTGAATTGGAATTGGATCACGTTCATCTCGGCTGCGCTGTCCGAATGCATGCGGTTGGCATCGCGCCGCAGCATGAAGCCGGCGGGGACGCAACTCGGCTTAATCCAGCCCTGTGGGTATCGGTCTGCAGGGCTAGAAAGGCGCCGACGATCATTACGGTCGCGAAATTTGGGTCAATATCCCAGCGGCGCCTGCTCCCAAAAAACCATGAGACTCATCAAGGGATCGGCTGCTAGGGGAACTTATTCTTGCCGGCTTACGAAAAAAGTTTCGAGCACGCGCTGCTCTTTAGTGTCGATTTTATGTGGACCATCGAGCTTGAAATCGGTGCCCAGCAGCTTGGCCGTTACGTCGGATGCCAATACGCGGTCCGGCTCGCTCGCCGCCTCGATTCGCGCTGCGATGTTGACCGTACCGCCCCATACGTCATAGGCAAATTTGCGCGTGCCAATCACCCCCGCCATAACGGGGCCGGAGTGCAAGCCTACTCGAATCGAGAACGCGACGGGCAATCGCGACCGTAATCGCCCGGTTGCTGCGACCATGTCGAGCGCAAGCCTCGCGGCAATACGCGCATGACCGGAGCGCGGTGCTGGAACGCCGGCGACCGCCATATAGTTATCGCCGATCGTCTTTATTTTTTCGACCCCGAGATCCTCGGCAAGCCGATCGAATTCGCTGAACAATTGATTCAAGCAAGCGACGATCTCATAAGCCTTCATGCGCGCGGTAATTTTTCCAAAGCCAACGATGTCGGCAAAAATGACGGTAGCGTCCTCAAAGTTATCCGCAATATTGCTTTCCCCATTTCGCAGGCGCGCAGCGATATCGGGAGGCAGTATGTTTCTCAATAGATTTTCAGAA
>Ga0307444_1001489_pt1 | contig 10038 bp, 12 predicted proteins | sample SalMarSW160340MG_FD_202145 | JGI IMG/M metagenome (GOLD analysis project Ga0307444, IMG submission 202145) | Salt marsh sediment microbial communities from the Plum Island Ecosystem LTER, Massachusetts, United States - SW1603-40 | ecosystem: Environmental > Aquatic > Marine > Intertidal zone >... | reverse complement strand
GAGCGCGTAAGAGACAAATCGCGGTTCCCTACCGAAGAGGGGCGGTAGCGGCGGGAGATGTTTCGCTGTCTCGCCCCAGCCGCGCAACAGCCCCCACAGAATGAGTAGCGCCGCCAACCCGAAGCATATAAACGCGCCGATCTGCAAAATTTCAGAATCGGCCTCAAGTTCTGTATTTAGTGTTTTGAGTTCGTCGATGCGAAAATCGCCGCCCAGACTCTCCAAGACATTCCCGGCATGGACCACTGCATGGAGCAGGCCCTGTTGGGCATGAAGGATTCCAAATCCGCATGCCAGAATTGGAGTGGTGCCGATCAGGCGCGGCAACCAGCGGAGTATTATGGAATCAATCGATTTTCCGGAAGTAGGTTTGGTGGCCAGCGTTCGTGTCAGGTAATATGCGGTGTTCCACAATATCCAGCCGGCCAGGAAGAGGGAGACATAGGAGGCGAGTATCTGAGTCCAATCCGTTTGGATATCCTGAGCGAGGATTCGATAGATCTCGTGCGTTTGAGGCGGCACATAGAGTGCGAGAGAAGCCAGAATCGCCACCGCGAGCGGGACTCGCACAATGTTGAGGGTGGAAAAAAACTGCCTTGGGAAGCGCAATAAATGTCGATCAAAAACATTCGCTAACTCTCCACAAGGTTAGGGTCCGCTTCAAGACCCAAAAGGCCGGCATCAAACGCGCCGGAATATCGCGCCACCGCCCTGATCATCTTGCTAAGAAGCTCACCGATGTCCGCCATTGGCACTTAGGGGACATCAATCTCGACGCTGAACACTTCTGCCTCCGGGCACAAAACGGACATGCCTGATCGGCCCCCAAATGACTGCTAATGACCCAAAGCGGACAATTCAGGCAGATCCGCCACGTGGGTCTGACCCGAGCAAATATCTACCTGACGGCGACATCAGCCTTTGGTCTGCACCGCAACGCCAAAAACACAAACTGGATGGCCGGGATGTGGGGCTTGACGGGCCCCTGGCACCGTTTGGAGGCTTCGACGGGGAACAACTATCGACCTGAGATCTTCGCACAGATAAGCCTCGATGGGCGTGCCAATACGGGGCGCGGCACTCGGCAATATTGCCTTCGACCGGTGGAACTAATTCGCCACGCAGCGAAACATGACGACGTCCTTTGCCGCGCCGGTTACCAGGATCTTCAGGTTCTTGGCGTGGCAGTAGTCCCCGGCCTTACCGACAGCGGCGGCGGCGGCCTTGTCCTGACGCTTCGCGTCAAGCAGTCCCGGCACGGTGCTGTATGTGATGGTATAGCTGCCGTCGCCGAGCTCCTTCACGTCCTCGATCTTCGGCGGCCCCGAGGTGCAGCCTGCGACGAACGCGGCGAGAGCAGCTGCCATGCAGAAAGTGCGAAAATTGGCCATTGCGCAATCGTCTCCCCCAAGCTGATCCTAACACGGGAGGCATCGCCCCGTGGAGATGCCTCGGGGCGGCATAGGCTCGGAGGCGACAGGATTTTCAGCCATGGCGGCCAAACGCAAGCTGATCGGCTTTGATCCGGAGACTTTGCGGGCACTCGAGCAGCTCGCGCGGGACCGCGGCAAGAACGTCCAGGACCTCGCGGATGAGGCCTTCGCCGACCTCCTCGCCAAGCACCATCAGCCGCGTACGCTCAAGGAGGCGCTCAAGCAAAGCGCACGCAGCGAGCCGGCCAACGAGAACAAGCCGCAAAAGAAACGCGGCTCTTGAGCGGCACTAGTTTCGTCCCACGGCTGCATAGACCAAGTCACCGCGCCGCACGGCAAAGAGCCAAGGTTCTGGGGCGGCGTCCAAGCAGCCATCACGATTGAGGCCGACGCTCAGCTCTGCGTCTTCCTTGGACACCAATTCAAACCGATCGGGATCGAGAAAGGTCTTCAGGGCGTGCATTGGGCCGCAGACGGAAACGCGAAGCTTCTCCCCGTTCCTGTTGTCAGCATAGGTGTTCAGCTCGTCAGCCAACTGGCGAAAAGAAGTCCCCCAATATTCAAGCTCGAACCTGTCGGCGGGATCGGTCAGAGGATTGTAGTAGGCATACTCATAGGGATGGAGCCTCGCCATCGACCAAACCGCTTCGCCCCAAAACACGGCCGCCAGCAGGCACAACGCTACGCGGGCCGGATTCGGCATGGCTGCCAGCGTTCCGAGAAAGGCGAAATAGAGCAGGAGACAAATCAGCGGCACGATAAAAAGAAGGTGGCGGAGCCCATCGTAGAGAACAGGGCGCGTGATCAGAACAGCAATCAAGGGCACGGCCAGCGCAAGGAGCAGGAGGATAACCGTCGACGCGCGCTGATGGTCGCTCCGGAGAAACACCTTGAGCGAGGCAATCATCGCCGACGGCGCAACAACGAGCGCTACAATCGTTGTTAGGACAAAGAGGTGGTAATAGAGGGGGAGCTTAACGAGCAGATAGCCAAAGAGATAGTGCCACGGCAGGTCGTGCGCGGTAATATATTTTCCGAGATAGAGCACTCTCCCCTCGAAGGGATAATGTGCGAACTGTCCAAACGCATTGAGGAACGTATCGGCCTGTAGGTTGATGAGAAATGCTGGCATCGATGCGATGTAACTGACAACGAATGCCGTCAGGAGCAGAGCCAGCCTTCCCGCATAAAGCTTGGTGTCGTCCCAGAGCCGCGAGATTAGGGCGCCTCTTTGGGACTCAAGGTGCCGGAGTGGCCAGAGGGCTGGAAGCAGGATGACCGCCACCACCACCAACCCCAGCAGCTCCACTGCCGTGTAGCGGATCGATGCCAACAGCCCGAGGCCTATGCCGAGCGCGGCAAAGGTCCCATAGCCCGGCTTGGCGTCGCGACCAGACACGAACAAGATCACGTAGAGGGCCCACAAAAAGCCGCTCGCGAAGACGCTGTCCTTCGGGTTGATGAACGCATGGCCATAGAACGAAGGCGTCGCGGCGACCAGTGCCGCGGCAATGAGAGCCAAGGGTCTGGAAACTACGCGGCTGGAGATCAGAAAGATCGGGATGAGAGCTGACAATGACAGCGCCGCTTGCAACAGCGTTCTGATTTCGAATTTCTCGACGGCATCGGTGGCGGTGCGCTGGGCGATGTTGATGAGCAGATCGACCACAGGTCCGTAGAATAGACCGTTGGCCGGCAGGGCCGCTCGGTAGCGCTCGCCATCGAAGCCTTCCAAGTAGAAGGCGAAGGAGGCCCGCCCTCGCAAATCGGCGATGAGAATGTCCCAGGACTCACCGAAATCGCGTGCGAGTAGCAGGGAGAGCCCGATGACAGCCGCAACGAGAAGCAGGTAGATCCACGATGGAAGGGCCGAGAACCACGCATATAGGCGAGCCGCGTATCCAGGCTCTGGATGAACAGGGGTGCGCAGCGACGGCGTCACTCCCGAACGCGGATCCGGCGGCAAGGCTCGACCCCCCTTTCTTGGACACGAACTTTCGAGCAATGTAGCAGGGCCTCGTGGACAACTCGCCCCCATTGGCCTCTACGATGGGAAAAAGGCGTCGAATTTGTGATTTTGGAGAGGCGGAGATCGCCCGAATGCAGCGCCAAGCGGGACCAATGGTCACTATCGTCGTGCCCGTCCTGAACGAGGAAGGCACGCTGCGGGAGCTCGCAGATCGCATCCATGCGGCGATGTCCGGGCTCGGTGACTGCTACGAAATCATCTTCGTCGACGATGGCAGTTCCGACGCCTCTTGGACCGTGATCCAATCCCTATCGCGAACTCATCCGGCAATCCGCGGCTACCGTTTGCGCCGCAACTTCGGCAAGGCCATCGCTCTTGCCCTTGGCGCCGAGATGGCGTCCGGGTCGGTGTTGGTCACGCTTGACGCTGACCTGCAGGACGATCCCGTCGAGATTCCTCGCATGTTGGCGAAACTCGAAGAAGGATTTGACCTCGTGTCGGGCTGGAAGCAGGACCGCAAGGATCCATTGTCCAAAACCTTAGCGTCGAAGCTGTTCAACCTCACCGTCCGTACTGCAACGCGCGTCGACATGAGGGACTTCAATTGCGGCTTCAAAGCTGCACGCAGAGAGGTTTATCAGAGCATACCGCTCTATGGCGAGCTACACCGCTACATCCCTGTCCTTGCTCAGGACGTCGGCTATCGCGTTGCCGAGATTCCCGTCGTGCACCACCCACGCGTCAGTGGCCGCTCAAAGTATGGCATAGAGCGGTTGGTTCGCGGCTTCTTGGACCTTCTCACCGTCTTCACCATCACGCGCTACAGCCACCGGCCGGGACATCTGTTCGGCGGGCTTGGGCTCCTCGCCGGGCTGCTTGGCTTCAGCATCTTGGTCTTTCTCAGCATCGAGTGGCTGGTTTATCCCGACCCGATCGGAAATCGGCCCCTGCTGCTGTTCGGCATCATGCTCACGCTGCTGTCGGCGCAACTTCTGGTCTTCGGGATGCTCGCCGAAATGCTGCTGTTTCGCTCCAGGCCAAGGTCTTTCGAATCTTTGGTCCGCGAGCACGCGTCGCCCAGCAACGTGGCGTCGATGGACCGTGAGTTCAAAGCGTCGCCTTCCGCAACCGATAGGCTATCCACGGGAACGACGAATAGTCCCCGACGATCTCAAACCACGGACTGAGCTGCCGCCGGAACTGGGCTTTGGTCCAGCGATTGACGTGATCGGGGAGGTTTCCCAAAGTCGCGATGTGGCGGCCACGAGCGAGGTTACCGAGGGCAAACCAGGGTTCGTGGGGCACACTAACGATGAAGTCTTCGGCGTCGAGAGCAGCGAGATGGCGTAGAGCCTTGTCTGGCTCGTCCAAATGCTCGAGGACCTCGAGGCAAAGGACAAGCTCGGCAGTCGCTTTGAAATCGTAAATGCTTCCACGTTCGAATGGAATCCCCGGAAACCGCTTTCTAGCTCTTTCGAGCGCATCGACATCGATATCGAAACCAGCATAGCTGAACGGTACGCCGAGGTGAGTGTGCAAGAACTCGTACACGTAGCCGTCAGCACAGCCGATCTCGACGACGTTCCGCCTGCCTGTGCTGCGCACGCCCGCAGTGATCGAGCTCAGAAAGCGATGAAGAAGATAGTGGTGCAGCGGGTTCTTGTTTTCGTATTTTGACGCCTCCGACATCGACCCCTCACGCGAAGTACCGCGGCCGGATCGAAGGCCGGCAGCGCCTGATCCATCCCGGATAGCACCACGGGTGTGCTGATGGCGAGGAAGGGCTCAAATTGCAGGACGGTTGGCCTAAACGAATTCGGGCAACCGTGACCTAGGGCGGCTGTGTGGAGCCTCTGCTCTCGCCTAATGTTTCGGCGCTAGAAGTGAGGTTACCAGCCGTTTTCCGTCACCTGTGCGCGTGGTGAGGCCGGCAAATGCACCGTGAAAAAACACGGCTAGCGTGTACCTTTCCTTGATTACCCTTAAACGGCCCGTAATGCTGTAACCCTATTCTGGGGGCAGCATCGATATTGGGGGGCAGCATCGATGCAGGGGCTACGTTGTATAGCGCTTGTTTGCGCCGTTTTGGCGAATACGCCAGCTTGGGCGACCTATGTCGTGCCAAGTGGCGGCGTAGCTGGTGAGCCATGGTGAGGGATTTCGCCAGATCACCGAACAGACCACCGTGGTCGTGGGCGACGCGGTGATCGCAAGCCCAGGCGGCAGCGCCAAGATCGTTTATGACGACGGCTGCACCGAGGAGGTGAAGCCCGGCGACATCGCGACCGTGAAGCCGGCTTCTCCCTGTAACCCTGGCGCCTACGTGGCGCCTTCGCACCCCGCGAGGCCCTACATCATTGGTGCAGCAATTATAGGTGGCGTTGTCACGGCCGCGGTTCTCATCGGTGGGAACAACAACAGCGGCGACAAGACCACAAAAAAGAACAAGAAGGAAAAGCCTGCCAGCCCATAGAATTCCATGGCCACCTACGTGGCTGGCCCGACTGACCCCAGGGCGTTGAGGCTTTCACGGTACTCGGGGGCGAGCCCTTCTTCGAACTTTAGGATCGCCGGCACGATCCACGTATAAAGCTCCCGCGCGTCGTCGATATTAAACCTCTCCTTGGGCTCCGTCGTCCTTGACGCGATGACGTTCAGGATCTGCGTCTCAAGCCGGAGCAGCGGCCTCCGCACCGGCCTCGATCGGGGGTTTCGAAAGTCGTGACGTAGTCCGTTGCCCTCGGTTCATCAGCCCGAGATTCCGGAGACAGAAAGGTGACGAGGTTGCGCGCGTGGATTGCGAACGATTCCAGAAACGCGTTGCGATCAAGTTGTTCCGCCGCCGTCGAGGGCCGCGCCGTTACGAGGCGCATGAAGGTGTAATTGAGCATCGTCAGCTCGTAGCCGATGCGCTCCTGGAGGAAGGCGATTTTTTCCGCTTCAGTTGCCAAAGATGCCTCCTTGACGACCACCGGTATCAGATTTTGGGAAGGAACTCGACGCATTAGCCGTCGAGAAAGGTCGCGACGACTACCCGCGGCGAGGCTCTCAAGTCTAGCGACGACCTTGCGAGGAGCTGAATGGCCAAAGGCGCTCGGTCGGGAGGGCGATCCCTGCCATCGACGTCTAGATAGATGCTGCCCTCTTTGGGCATGCTGCCGTGCAGAGAGGGCCTTTGATCAGATTTGGATCAGCACGACTCTTCTGGAGATAGGTAGAATCATAAAATACATGCTATTTGGTTGTAGAAGCAAATCGCTCTTAAATCTGATGAGTATGCGTTCTAAGGGGGCTTTCATGCACAGGGACTTTGTTGTTCGTACCCAGTTTGGTGCTGCTCATCAGCCTTTCCGCCGCCGCCTTCGGCGCCACCGTGGCGTCGGTCAAGGGTAGGGTCTTGATCAACCGCGGCGATGGCTTTCATCAAACCACAAGCGGTATGCAAGCAAACGCCGGCGATCAGCTCATGGCAGACGCCGGGGGGAGCGCAAGGCTGCTATATTCCGGAGGTTGCCAAGTCAGAATTGTGCCGGGTAAGCTTGTGAGCGTCGGCAGTCGGCCCCCATGTACGGCGCCTTCGTCTTTGGCTGGCGTTCCGCCCGAAGGGACCTATTTCAACAATCCAGTCTTGCCTTTTACGGTGAGCGCGGCGATTGGGTGGGGCATCTTCTGCGCCGCCACATATTGTCGTGATCACAATCACGGCGAAGGGAGACCGGCTAGCCCTTGACGGGTGACGGCCTCATTGCCTGGAGGCGATGTTTTTTGCTACTTCCGACGAGTCGCCTAGTCGCGATATGGACAAGACCGTGCGGGGCCTAGACAGTTAATCACACGTGATCGCGAAAAGCGTCTCGACCCCACGCAGCTGACTCAAGAACGCCGAAAGTTTAGCCTCGGCGCGTAAAGCCTGGTTCAACATGCACCTTGAGCGGCGAGTTCTAATTTCCGGCGGATCGGGCTTCTTAGGGTCGCATCTCGCCGATAAGCTGCTCGATGCCGGATGCCAGGTGTTGTGCGTGGATAACTTCTTCACCGGCACGCGTCGTAACATTGAGCACTTGCTCAATCACAAGCGTTTCGAGCTGCTTCGTCACGATATCACGCATCCGCTCTTCGTCGAGGTCGACGAGATCTTTAACCTCGCTTGTCCGGCTTCGCCGATCCACTACCAGAAGGATCCGGTGCAGACGACGAAGACGAGTGTCATCGGCGCTATCAACATGCTCGGGCTTGCCAAGCGCCTCAAGATCAAAATTCTGCAGGCATCGACGAGCGAGGTTTACGGCGACCCGTCAGTGCATCCGCAGCACGAAGGCTATTGGGGCCACGTCAATCCGATAGGGACCCGCTCCTGCTACGACGAAGGCAAGCGCTGCGCCGAGACGCTGTTCTTCGATTATTGGCGTCAACACAGTCTGCCGATCAAAGTCGTCCGCATCTTCAACACCTACGGACCGCGTACGCACCCCAATGACGGCCGCGTGGTGTCGACATTCATTGTCCAGGCTCTCCGCAACCAGGACATCACCGTATTTGGCGATGGGGAGCAGACGCGATCCTTCTGCTACGTCGACGACCTCGTCGAGGGAATCGCCGCGATGATGGCGACGCCTGCCGACGTCACCGGCCCCGTTAATCTCGGTAACCCTGATGAATTCACGATGCGCGAGCTCGCTGAGCTAATCCTTGAGCTGACTGGCTCCCGCGCCAAAATTGTGCACCGACCGCTGCCGCAGGACGATCCGCGGCAGCGGCGCCCCGACATCAGCGAAGCCGAGAGGGTGCTCGCCTGGCGCCCGAAGACGCAGCTGCGCGAGGGCCTCCTCAAGACCATCCCTTATTTTGAAGAGCTTCTCTCGCAGGGAGGCGTTACCGAGGTCCTGAAGGTGTGACGGCGGTACCGCGGCAACACAAGAGGAGATCCGCGTGAGTTTGGATGCTGTGTTGGCGACCGGAGAAGCAGGATATGTCGGGGCGCACACCTGCAAGGCGCTCGCCGACGCAGGCTTCAAGCCCATTGTTTTTGACAACCTCTCAACCGGCCACCGAAGTTTCGTTCGCTGGGGGCCGCTGGTTGAGGGTGACATTGGCGACAAGGCTGCGGTGTTTGCCGCCTTGACGGCGCAGCCGGTTCGCGCCGTGCTCCACTTCGCGGCTTGCGCCTATGTCGGAATCGGTCTCCGACCCCCGCAAATATTACGAGAACAACGTGGTCGGGTCGTTGTCGCTGCTTAACGCGATGGTTGACGCAGGCTGCGACAAGATCGTGTTCTCGAGCTCCTGCGCCGTCTATGGGCGAGCCAGATGAGGTTCCCATCCGCGAAACGGCACCGAAAAATCCCCTCAGCCCCTATGGCGCCTCCAAGATGATGGTCGAGCGCGTGCTATCCGATTACAGCCGCGCCTACGGCCTCAAGTCGATCGCCTTGCGGTATTTCAACGCCGCTGGTGCCGATCGCGACGGCGAAGTTGGCGAACTCCGGGACCCCGAGACACACCTGATCCCTCGCGCCATGATGTCGCTCCAGGGGCATATCTCCGACTTCGCCGTCTTCGGCGGCGACTACCCGACACCTGACGGCACGGCTATCAGGGACTACATCCACGTCGCCGACCTCGCCGAGGCACACGTCGCCGCCCTACGCCAACTTATGGATGGTCACCCAGGTGGCGCCTTCAATCTCGGCACTGGCCGCGGCCTTTCGGTGAAAGAGGTTCTCGACGCCATCTCGACCGAAACCGGCGAGGAACTCTCCGTCTCGAACACCCTGCGGCGGCCGGGAGATCCGGCCGAGCTCGTCGCCGATGCATCCTTGGCGCAGCGTGAGCTCGGCTGGACCCCGGGGCTGTCAGATCTAAGCACGATCGTGACGACGGCGTGGGCGTGGCACAAGCGAGCCCACCCGCGTATAACAGGGGCGTCGTCTGAGCCTGCTGACGCCAATTGAGGAGACCCTCTATCGCCCCGACCTATAGCCTGAGAGGCAAGCGCGTTTGGGTCGTCGGCCACCGCGGTATGGTTGGCGCTGCCTTGATGCGGCGCCTGCAGCAGGAAAGCTGCGACATCCTCACCGCTGCGCGAGACGAACTGGACCTCACCCGGCAAGATCAGGTCGAGAGGTGGATTTCGCGCACGAAGCCTGAAGCTGCTTTCGTTGCGGCGGCGAAGGTTGGCGGCATCCTCGCCAACGACAGCTATCCCGTGGAATTTCTCTACGACAACTTAACGATCGCGACCAATGTCATCCACGCCGCCGCAGAGGCGCGCATCGAGAAGCTTCTATTCCTCGGTTCCTCCTGCATCTACCCAAAATTTGCGGCGCAGCCAATTGGCGAGGAGGAGCTCCTGACGGGAGCACTCGAGCCGACCAACCAGTGGTACGCCATCGCGAAGATCGCGGGGTCGAAGCTCTGCCAAGCCTACCGCCGTCAATATGGCTACGACTTCATCTCAGCAATGCCTACGAACCTCTACGGACCCGGAGATAACTTCGACCTCGAAAGCGGCCATGTCCTCGCGGCGCTGATCAGAAAAGCGCATGAAGCCAAAGTCGCCGGCGACAGCGAGATTGTGATCTGGGGCTCCGGGACGCCGCGGCGCGAGTTCCTGCATGTCGACGACGCCGCCGATGC
>Ga0307444_1001476_pt1 | contig 10099 bp, 8 predicted proteins | sample SalMarSW160340MG_FD_202145 | JGI IMG/M metagenome (GOLD analysis project Ga0307444, IMG submission 202145) | Salt marsh sediment microbial communities from the Plum Island Ecosystem LTER, Massachusetts, United States - SW1603-40 | ecosystem: Environmental > Aquatic > Marine > Intertidal zone >... | reverse complement strand
AAGAAGCAACTGAGCTCAGCCGGCGTCGGCGAAGCCCTCCGCACCGAGGATATCGAGGGCGTCTCCACGACCGACAAGGCGGTGTTCCTCTACGGCGCTCAGGATGAAGAGACCTGGAACGCCACACTGTCGCTCGAGAATGGGACGCTGAGCGGCGGCATCACCAGCGGACCATCATCCTTCGCCATCTTCGGCAATTGCATGCCGAAGCCCTGATCCCCACCGACAAAGACGTGCCTTGGCTTGGTCTACGTGCCTGCACTCGAAACTTATGAGGGAACCCATGACAAAATCAGCTTTGGCAATAGCAGCCCTCGCGGCGGTTCTTTTTTCGACAGCGGCCTTCGCTGGCCCCGTCACTCAGGAAGAACGGCAGTACTGCGCCTATGACTATCGGGATTACTGCGGACAGGATGGACTCGGAAGTCAATTGCTGGCGCTGTGCATGAGTCAACATGGCAAGGAGCTCTCCAAGGAGTGCATCCAAGCGCTGATCGACGCCGGCGAGGTCACCAAGACCGAGGTCGAGGACCGCGAGAAAGCCGGCCAATGATCGACCTGCGTTGGTCCCCTGCGAGCTGATCCCCTTCACCCCAACGGCTGATGCCATGACGTGCGCGGCAGGGGCCGCGCGCGAATCCGGAAGGAGTAAGAGCAAATGACAACATGTTGCGTTATCGACCGCGCCGCCTGCGTCGTGACACTCGTTGCCGGCCTGCTGTGCCTGCCGCAAATATCGCTGGCCCAAGATGCGATTAGCGCGCCCGCGCAAAAGCAAATCGGCGCGGCTAAAAACCAGATCGTGCCGTCGCTGATCGTGATGAATGCCCACGGCGCCAGTCTTGAAGGCGACACGCTGACTCTGAATGGCGTCGCTCCGAATTCGATCATCTTCGCCGATCGCCCGGTGCGTTCCGCAGGACATGCGCTCACCACGCAACTCCTGGAGGAATGGGGAACCAGCGGCGACGCGAGCTTTACCAAGGATCCTCCCAACGCCACCGTGTCAGTGTTCAACAAGGATGGCTCAAAGGTTCGCGACGCGGTGGTGGTGCTGAAGTCGCCGAAGCTCGAGGGCGATCAGTTGACGTTCGCCGTGCAGGTCTTGGAGGGAGACCTGGCCGGGGCCGACGGACCGGCTTCAGTCTTCATCGACATCATTGGCCTACCCCGCACGCCGCTGTCGTTCGCCGGCGTCGCACGCCGCACAGCCTATCGCGGCGCTTGGTACGGTGCGGCAGTCGCCGCAGGCGCCGCCGCTGCGGCGCCATACTACTACGCTAGGCCCGCCTGCGGATATTATCCTTATCCACCTTGCTATTGAGCCGTTCACTGGAGGATCTCGGGAGAGACCGGCGGATGAATTGAGGCGAGCGTCGCCTGGACATTCGTTGCTCGGACGCCCCGGCCCGCCGACGCGGCTCCCGGCCCGGGAGGCACGGCGCTGAGACCGTATCCAGATGCGAAAGGGCTCCAGCCGGACATCCATGATCCGCGAAAAGACGTGACTGTGATGAAGGGAAGTGACCGATGCTGATGCCAATCACCCGTCTGAGCCGGCCGGCCTCAATCGCCGCCGCCGCCGTCGCCGCGTGCCTCGTCCTCTCTACCCAGGTGGCTAAAGCCGAAGAGTGGCCGGGCATTCTGGAGGCCAAGGACATCGCCGAGGAAGGCTTCATCTACGGCCTTCCCATCGTGATGAACTATGCGGTGATGTACGCCTACGCCGTCGACCGCGACTCCGGACAATTCAAGGCACCCTTCAACGAGATCAAGAACGAGGCGCGCGTCTTCACCTACAAGGACACGACGATCATCACGCCCAACAGCGACACGCCGTATTCGTTCCTGTGGATGGACTTGCGTGCCGAGCCGATGGTCCTCTCCGTTCCGGAGGTGGAGAAGAGCCGCTACTACGCGGTGCAGCTCGAAGACGGCAACACCTTCAACTTCGGCTATATCGGCACCCGAGCCACCGGCAACGACGCCGGCGACTACATGGTCGTCGGGCCCGAATGGCAGGGCGAGACCCCGGCCGGCATCAAGAAGGTGTTTCGATCCTCCACGCAGTTCGCCCTCGCCGGCTATCGCACCCAGCTGTTCGGCCCCGACGACATCGACAACGTGAAAAAGGTGCAGGCCGGCTACAAGGCAAAGCCATTGTCCGCCTATCTCGGCACGCCTGCGCCACCCCCTGCGCCCAAGATCGATTTTCCCAAGATCGACAAGGATCTCGTCAAGAGCAACTTCTTCGAATATCTGGATTTCGCCCTGCAATTCGCCCCCCCTGGCGAGGACGAGAAGGACATCCGCGCCAAGCTCGCCAAGATAGGCGTCGGCGCCGGCAAGAGCTTCGACTTCCACGAGCTCCCGCTCGCCCACCGGCTAGAGATCGGCCTCGGCATGAGGGAGACGGACAAGAAGGTTGACGAATACCTCGCTTCGGGAGCCAAGAACGTCAACGGTTGGAAGATCGGCTCGTGGTTCGGCGATCGCGCCTTCTTCAACGGCAATTGGCTGCTGCGCGCGGCCGGGGCCGAGGGCGGCATCTACGGCAATGATGCCGTGGAGGCGACCTATCCCCTCACCCGCGTCGACGGCGACGGCCGGACGCTCGACGGCAGCAAGGCCAACTACACGTTGACGTTTGCCAAGGGTGAGTACCCTCCCGTCAACGCGTTCTGGTCTGTGACCATGTATGACGGCAAGTCTCAGCTCCTGATCGAGAATCCGATCAACCGCTATCTGATCAACTCGCCAATGCTGCCCGAGCTGAAGAAGAACGCCGACGGCTCCCTCACGCTCTACATTCAGAAAGACTCTCCTGGTGCCGACAAGGAGTCGAATTGGTTGCCGGCGCCCGACGGCCCGATCTACCTCGTGATGCGCCTGTATTGGCCGAGGACCGAAGCCCCTTCAGTGCTGCCGCCGGGCGAAGGCAGCTGGCAGCCGCCAGCCGTCACGGCCTCGCAATAGGACATGGCTGACATGCCTGCAATTTGTTCGAAACTGCCTTCGCTAGTCGCCGCGCCAAACGGCAAGGAGCATGCCATGAAGACCCTTCTGACAGCGTTGACCCTGGGCCTTCTGGCCGGCAACATTCCCTTCTCGGCCGCGATCGCCCAGGAGTCGACCGGCACTCCCGGCGCCCCCAACTCGACCTCGACCATCGACGGCAGGTATCTCCCGAATCCGACGCCGCCATTCGGCGGCGAGATCAATCTCAACGCTTCGCAATCGAAGCCCTACTGGCCGCCGCGCGTGGTGCCGCCGAAGGGCGCGCCCAACATCCTCCTGATCATGACCGATGACGTCGGCTTCGCCGCGCCGAGCACCTTCGGCGGCGTGATCCCGACGCCCGCCCTAGACCGTATCGCCAATTCGGGTTTGCGCTACACCAACTTCCATTCCACATCGCTGTGCTCGCCGACGCGGGCAGCGCTGATCACCGGCCGCAATCACCATCAAGTCGGCTTCGGCGTCATCACCGAGCAGTCGACCGGCTTCCCCGGTTACAACAGCATCATCGGCAAGGACAGCGCCACCATCGGCCGCATCCTGCTCGACATCGGCTATCGCACCTCGTGGTTCGGCAAGGACCACAACACGCCGGACTGGGTCGCGAGCCAAGCCGGCCCGTTCTACCAATGGCCGACCGGCATGGGCTTCGAATATTTCTACGGCTTCGTCGGCGGCGATACGAGCCAGTGGGAGCCGAACCTGTTTCGCAACACCACGGCGATCTACCCTTACGTCGGCCATCCCCGCTGGAACCTGACCACGGCGATGGCCAATGACGCCATTCACTGGCTCAAGCAGCTGGACGACATCGACCCGTCGATGCCGTTCTTCCTGCATTACGTGCCCGGCGGCACCCACGCCCCGCACCATCCGAAGCCGGAGTGGATCAAGAAGATCACCGACATGCATTTGTTCGACGATGGTTGGAACAAGCTGCGTGAGACGATCTTCGCCAACCAGAAGAAGCTCGGCGTGATCCCGCAGGATTCACAGCTCACACCCTGGCCGGATAAGCTGCTGCGACGCTGGGATACGCTCTCCGACGAAGAGAAAAAACTCTACATCCGCCAAGCCAATGTCTACGCCGCCTATCTCGCCTACACCGATCACGAAATCGGCCGCGTGATCCAAGCCGTCGCCGACATGGGCAAGCTCGACGACACGCTCATCATCTACATCAGCGGCGACAACGGCTCGAGCGCCGAAGGGTCGCCGAACGGCACCCCGAGCGAGGTGCTGCAGTTCAACGGCGTCGAGCTGCCTGTGGCCGAGCAGATGAAGTTCTATGACGCCTGGGGCACCGACCAGACCTATCCGCACATGGCGGTCGGCTGGACCTGGGCCTTCGACACGCCGTTCAAATGGACGAAGCAGGTGCCGTCCTTCTTCGGCGGCACCCGGCAGGGCATGGCGATCTCATGGCCCGGACACATCACGGACGCTGGCGGCATCCGCAACCAGTTCAGCCACGTGATCGACATCGTGCCGACGCTTCTCGAGGCGACCGGCATCCCGGCGCCGGTGATGGTCGACGGCATCGCGCAGAAGCCGATCGAAGGCGTGAGCCTCGCCTACACCTTCGACAAGGCCAATGCCGACGCGCCATCGCGCCACCACACCCAATATTTCGAGATGATGGGCGTGCGCGGGCTGTACCATGACGGCTGGATGCTGAGCGCCGTGCCCATCCGCGCTCCGTGGGAGCTGGTCGGCAAAACGGTCGAGGATCCGGCCAATGCCTATCAGTGGGAGCTCTACGACACCCGCAAGGACTGGACCCAAAACGACGACGTCGCCGCGGCGAATCCCGGCAAGCTGAAGGAGATGCAGCAGCGTCTATGGGCGGAGCTTGCGAGAAATCAGGCCTTGCCGCTCGACGCCTCGGTGGCCACGCGGCTGGTGGCACCGCGTCCCAACGTAACCGCGGACAAGACGGAGTTCACCTATTCCGGCGAAAGGGTTACCGGCATCCCCCATGGCGACGCGCCGAGCCTGCTCAACACCTCCTACACCATCACCGCCGAGGTCGATATTCCGGAGGGCGGCGCAGAGGGCATGATCCATACCAATGGCGGCCGCTTCGGCGGATACGGCTTCTATCTTTTGAAGAGCAAGCCGGTGTTCGTGTGGAACCTGCTCGACATCAAGCGGGTGCGCTGGGAGGGCCCTGACGCGCTCACGCCGGGCAAGCACACGCTCGCGTTCGACTTCAAGTATGACGGTCTCGGCATGGCGACGCTTGCCTTCAACAACATGAGCGGCATCGGCCGCTCCGGCACCGGCGTGCTCAAGGTCGACGGCAAGGTCGTTGCCGAGCAGAAGATGGAGAAGACGGTTCCGCTCATCCTCCAGTGGGACGAGACCTTCGACATCGGCGCCGATACCGGAACGCCCGTGGACGACGCCGACTATCAGGTGCCGTTCGACTTCACCGGCAAGATCGACAAGCTGACGATCTCGCTTGATCGCCCACATCTCACGCCTGAAGACGAGCAGCGGCTTCGGGATGCGGAGCAAGGCGCGGCCGACGGTAAGTAGCTTAAGAAGCACGCAATAATCGCGAAAATTTAACTCAACTTGATTTGAGGCAATTGCTGCGTGTACAACGCAGGCGCCTCCCGTTGGTGCGTGATTGTCTGGGTCGGGGTTGGCACCCAGGAGGGGACACGTTCCAATGGGGGGTAACCACTCCACAAAGGCACCTCAGCGGGGGTGGCGCGCTTCGGCACGAACGCGAAGAGGTGCAACACTGGGTACGCCGTATCAGCTGAGCAGGGGATCTGGCGCTTTCTGTAAACGGTGCGAAGCAAGTCTAAGTCTTTTACATTTCGTCAAGGCTATGACATGTTTCTTTTCATTGCTATAGTTTTCTACTTAATAATCGCGCTTTTTTCAGCACTATTGTTTTATATATTGGCTTGCCTCGCAGCTAAACATATCGGCTTTAATACGGAAGATGAATATGTCGAGTATTATGCAAAGACAAGGGGTACAAAGCCATCGACATCGCGACTTTTTTATAGCGCCCGCGGTATAATGGATTTGACTTTTTACTATTGCATATTACAGACGCCCGGTCACGACTCCTTTTGGTTTCGCTGGAGAAACTTCCGACTAGTGTTGTTCGTCATCTACGCCGTGTATGCAACGTTGCTTGGGTTGTTCTTAAGCTGGGGACATATGCATGCCTGATAACATCAGTGTGTGTTTATCGGCGCCACGCGTGAGGCCGACGAAGGAGGAACGCGGTTGAGCCTGCCACGGCCAGGGTCTGTCAGCCCGAGACGACGGGGAGCTTCTCGATAGCTTTCAGCCCGGGGTTCGGCCGCCACGTAACCTCGTCCGGCGGCACCGCGAGCGCGAGCTTCGGCCAGCGGGTGAACAGCGCTTGAAGCGCGCATTTCCCCTCGATGCGCGCGAGCTGGTAGCCGAGGCAGAAATGGATGCCGGTGCCGAAGGCGATATGGCGGTTCGGGTGCCGCTCGAGATCGAGCTTCTCCGGCGCGTCGTTGGCCTTGGGGTCCATGTTCGCCGCGCCGATCATCACCATGACCATGTCGCCCCGCTTCAGCTCGACGCCGTCGATTTGCACATCCTTGCGCACATAGCGCGGCTTCGTGAATTGCACCGGCGACACGAACCGCAGGAACTCCTCGACGGCGAGATTGGCCCGGCCCCAATCCTGTTCCAGCCAATCGCGCAACGCCGGGGTCTTGAGGAGCTCGAACACCGAGCCGCTGATCAGATGCGTCGTGGTCTCTGACCCCGCGCCGAGCAGGAGGAAGACCATGGCGACCATCTCCTCGCTGCTGATCGGCCCGCCCTCCTTCTCGACTTTGACGAGCTCGGCGATCAGCCCCTCGCCGCCTTCCGCGCGCGCGGCCTGCAGGCGCTCCTCGAGATAGGGCCTGAGCGCGCCATAGACCCGGAGCACCCGCCAGAACGAGAACGGGCCGCTGATGCGGCCGACGCTGTTGCCCCACGCCATGAACTTGCTCTTGTCGCCCGGCGGCAGCCCCAGCAACTCGAAGATCACGGCGATCGGCAGCCTGCGCGCATAGCGCTCGACGAGATCCGCCGGACTGCCCTCGGCGAACAGCTCGTTCGCGAGCTGGCCGGCAATGGCGAGGATGCGCGGCTCCATGTCGAGGATCGCGCGGCGGCGGAAGGCTTCATCGACGATGCCGCGCAACCGCGTGTGGTCCGGCTCGTCCATGGTGAGCATGTTGTTGGCGAGCGTGCGCACCACGCGCGGCATCCACCAACGAAGCCCGGCAAGGCCGCCGCTCTCCTTGCGCAAGGTGAAGGTTCGATTGTCCTTGAGCACGCGGCCGGCCGCCTCGTAGGTCGTCGTCACCCAGACCCTGCCGATGATCGGGAACTTGACCTCGACCACGGGACCCGACGCCCGCAGCCGTTCGAGCCTCGGTATGGGATGACGGAAATAATCCCGGTCGGTGAAATCCAATCGCTGCGCCATGGCCGCCCTTTAAGCCGGAGAGGCGACGGAATTGGGGCTTCGCGGCTTTGGCCCGCCAACTCATCGCGGAAGACGAAACGGCTGAACGAAGGGGAGCGCGGCCCTATCCTGCCGCTACCATCGGGTGTAGGCTCGCAGCCTGCACGCGTCGAGGTTCAGTGGCGGTGATGGGCGATGGCGGATCTGCACATTGAGCGCATCACCCTCGACTATCAGGGCGCCCCTCTGGACCCCGAAGGCAAGCTGCTCCGGAACCTCTCCGCGGTTGCCGTCGCCGGCGACTATCTATGGACCGCCTCGGACGAAGGCCGCACCGTCGAATGCCTGAAGCGCGACGGCAAGGGCTATCGCTTTAGCGACCAAATCAAGCTCGATGATCGCTTCGAAGATCTGCCGAAGAAGCACGATCCCGGCGAGGGCCTGCCCGAAGCGGATATCGAGTCGCTCGCCATCCACGACGGCTATCTTTGGATCTGCGGCTCCCACTGCCACGTGCGCAGGCACGTGCGCGGGAAAGCGAAGGCCCAACCTGGAGATGCTCCAGACGTTCGCCGCTTGTCGCCAAAGCTTCGGGACCGGCCGAGCCGGCATTTGCTGGGGCGCGTCAAGATCGAAGGCGATGGCGGAAGACTTGCCGAGACAGGCGAGAATTTGCCGTTCGGACGCCGAGGTCTGTCGGCCTATCTCGCCGACGACGCGTTCCTTGGTCCGTTCTTGTCGCTGCCGAGCAAGGAGAACGGGCTCGACATCGAGGGGCTCGCGATTTCCGAAAGCGGCACGGTGTTGCTCGGTTTGCGCGGCGATCCTTGAGCTTTCGCTGCCGAAAGGGCTCACCCTTCGCGGCGCCACGATGATCACCCATTTCCTCGACCTCGGAGGGTTGGGCGTGCGCGATCTGACCGCCCATGACCACGACATTCTCATTCTCGCCGGCCCCGTCTCGGGCGTGCGCTCCCCGTTCCGTATCTATCGCTGGCGCCCCGCCGACAGGAAGCGGCAGGTGCAGACGCCGGACCTCCTCTATCCGCAACCTGACGAGGTCCATGTGAGCAAGCCAATCATCGCCGACATGGCCCGCGCCGATTCCGACGAGCACCCGGAAGGCATCTGCGTGCTTGCGCGCGGGACCAAGGGGTTGATCGTTCTCTATGACAACCCGCGCGAGGATCCGCCCAACAGCCGCATCGACGGCAGCAAATATTTCGCCGATTGGATTCCCGTCACCTGACGAGGGTAAGTTCGCGGCCTCAGCAATTGCAGGAGGACGCGATGATCTATGCTTTACGTCTCGGAGGCTGCCGCCGGCTTCTGGCCGCAGCACTTGGCCTGCTCGCGCTCGGATGCGCACTGGCGGTCCCTGTCGCGCCTGGCCGCGCCGAGATCGCCTGCCCGGCGCCACCAGACTACGCAGCGAAGTGCTGCCCGCCACAGCCCGTGTCGCTCGAGGTGCCGCGTCCCTCGGACCTGCACGACACCGAAGAGCCGATGAATGTCGGCGAGTACAAGCGGAAGCTCACCAACTACAAATGCTCAGGCGACTATGACAGGGCCGTAGAAACGGTGCTCGCACAGGCCATCACCTTCGTCGAGGAACATGCGGCGAGCGTGACGAAGCCGGCTCTCGTGCTCGACATCGACGAAACCTCACTCTCGAACTGGCCTGGGCTCGTCACCAACGACTTCTCGTTGATCAAGGCGGGTCCTTGCGACCAGGCCATCCCTGGCGCTTGCGGCTTCGTCTCCTGGCAGCTCCATGCACGAGACGAAGCCATCCTGCCGACTCTGAAGCTGTTCAACACCGCGAAAGCCAAGGGGGTCGCCGTGTTCCTCATCACCGGGCGCTGCGACGTCGGCCCCATGCGCGAGGCGACGGTGAGAAATCTCGAGGCCGCCGGCTATGACGGCTGGGCCGAGCTCGTGCTGCGCCCCGCCGAAAGCTGCGCCAAGAAGCTCGACAGCGTCGTCGAGTTCAAGGCGCCGGCACGCGCCAAGATCGAGGCCGACGGCTACCACATCATCGCCAATGTCGGCGATCAGTGGAGCGACCTCAATGGCGGCCATGCCGAGCAGAATTACAAGGTCCCGAACCCCTATTATTTCATCAAATAGCCTTGGTGCCGCGTGCGGGCTGTAAAGCGCGCCGAGGAGGCGCCGCTTTGCGCGCCACCGCAACCCCAAGGACACAATGATTTTCGGAGACGGGGCGAGGCTCGCCCGGATACGCACGCCAATTTCGCAGTTGCGAATTGAGGACACGGCGTTAGTCTTTGTCGCCGAGGCTCGGGAGACTGTCGCGCCGGAGTTTGAATACGCCCGGCACCCCGCCGACGTGCGATGCGGTTTCGACGAGCGGCACGCAGAAAACTACAGCGCGCGTCACGGAACAGTCGAATTTCCGTTGAGTATGGGGCGGGATAGCTTCGCGGACCGAGCTTGAGGGGGGTCCCTGAGCTTTTATTGCGGCCGGCTCAGGCCAGGTGTGGGGCATTCCCGACACGGGAGAGGCAAATGTTGAGACGCGCTGGCCTTGGCCTTCTCGTTGGAGCGATGCTTTCGGCTCCGACGGCTGCCATCGCCGGTCCGGCTCTCGTGTTCGAG
>Ga0307444_1001473_pt1 | contig 10103 bp, 6 predicted proteins | sample SalMarSW160340MG_FD_202145 | JGI IMG/M metagenome (GOLD analysis project Ga0307444, IMG submission 202145) | Salt marsh sediment microbial communities from the Plum Island Ecosystem LTER, Massachusetts, United States - SW1603-40 | ecosystem: Environmental > Aquatic > Marine > Intertidal zone >... | reverse complement strand
GTGGAGTCACTGGTCGGACAGTGGCTGGCCGATGGCTGTGAGATGCACGCACCTACGTTGTGGGCCTACGAGCTCACGTCTGCCCTCTGCAAGACGGTACACTTTGGCGACATCACAGCAGGCGAAGTGGAACGCGCCCTGACGCTGGCGCAGCACTTGGGGATGCACTTGGTGGCCCCGCACGACGAGTTGGTCCGGGGTGCGTTCGACTGGACGTTGCGCCTCGACCGTGCCACGGCATACGACAGCTTTTACTTGGCCTTAGCAGAGATGCTGGGGTGTGAGCTGTGGACGGCCGACCAACGCTTGCATCGTGCCGTCGACCTACCGTGGGTGCGACTGGTGGGCACTCCGGCCGAATAGCCCCCGCAGCGCGCGTGTGCCACGCGCGGTCTCAGACCTCCGACGTCTGCTCTTGGACGTCGGAGGTCGTTGTGTGCCAGGGGAACCATTCCGTCTCCGTTGGCGTCTATAGGGTAGATGGCCCACGCCTGGTTTGCCCTGACATCTCCCTCCCCAGGCGGCCAGGTGTGGGCTGCAGCGATCGACCATACCGCAGCCCAGGAGGACAAGATGCGCAGGACACAGCCTCTGATCATTGCCGGATTCACCGTTCTACTCCTGCTCGTCGCCGCAGGACCTGTCTTTGCCGACGGGATCATCATCATCGATCCGCCCGTGCCGGAAGTACCACCCTACCTCACGGTCAAGTATCATCACGTGACGGTGACCATCGAGGATCAGATCGCGACTACGCACGTCGATCAGGTGTTCGTCAACGAGAGCCGCCACCAACTGGAGGGTACCTATACCTTCCCGCTGCCGGAAGGGGCGGCGATCACCGACTTTAGCATGTGGGTCGACGGCGAGCGGCTCTCGGGGGAGATCCTGCCTGCCGACGAGGCGCGGCACATCTACGAAGAGATCGTGCGGAAACAGCTTGATCCAGCCCTGCTCGAGTACGTAGGGCGCAACACCTTCCGGGCCCGCATTTTCCCGATCCCGCCACAGTCGGAGAAACGCGTCGAGATCGAGTACAGCGAGGTCCTGTCCGCAGATAGTGGCCTGATCCACTATCGCTACCCGCTGGATACAGAGCGCTTTTCGGCACAGCCGATCGAGGACGTGTCGGTGCGCGTCGAGATCGACTCACAGGAGGCGATCAAGGCTATATACTCACCCAGCCACGAGATCGACGTCGACCGTCGCAGTGACCATCAGGTGGTCGCCGGCTATGAGGAAACAAACGTCAAGCCAGAGACGGATTTCGACCTCTACTATACCGTGGCACAGGAGGAGATCGGCCTGCACCTGCTGTCCTACAAGGAAGAGGGCGATGATGGGTTCTTTCTGCTGCTCATGGCGCCGCAGGTAGAGGTGGCAGAGACAGAGATCGTAGCCAAGGACGTCCTACTAATCCTCGATACCTCGGGCAGCATGCAGGGGGAAAAGATCGAGCAGGCCAAGGATGCGCTGGCCTTTGTGCTCGACCGGCTGCACGCCGAGGACCGCTTCAACGTCGTCTCTTTTAGCACCGGCGTGCGGCAGTTCAGCGACGGCCTGGTGAGTGTGAGCGAGCGCGAGCGTGCACAGCGCTGGGTGGAGGGGCTGGAGGCCAAGGGGGGCACGAACATTGGACGCGCGATGCTGGAAGGGCTAGTCCAGGTCGAGGGGGAACGACCGACGATCGTTGTGTTTCTCACCGACGGTCTGGCGACCGAAGGGGTGGTCGAGACCGACCTCCTGCTGTCGCAGATCGACGATGCGGCACTAGAGAGCGTGCGCATCTTTAGCTTTGGCGTGGGGGACGACGTGAATACGATCCTGCTCGACCGCATGGCGCGCGACCATCGTGGTGCCAGCGCGTACGTGCGGTCGGGACAGCGGATCGACGAGGAGGTCTCGGCCTTCTATGCCAAGGTCAGCACACCGCTGCTCTCGGATCTGGAGCTCGACATGGGCGTGCCGATCGAGGATATTTACCCCTACCCCTTGCCCGACCTGTTTGCCGGCACACAAGTGGTCGCCGCTGGGCGCTACCGGCAGGGCGGAGCAGTGACGGTCGTCTTGCACGGCACGGTCAACGGCGAGCGGCGGGCGTTCGAATACGGCGGGGTCCGCCTGAACGAGGCAGGGGGAGAGGCCTTTATCCCGCGCCTGTGGGCCACGCGCAAGGTGGGGTACCTGCTCAACCAGATCCGGCTGAACGGCGAATCGGAAGAGCTGGTACAAGAGATCGTCGACCTGTCGGTGCGCTATGGGATCATGACCCCCTATACTTCCTTCCTGGTGAACGAGGACGTGCAGGTATTTAGCGGGGAGGAGCGCCGCGGCCTCGCCGAACGCGAATACTCGACCATGGCCACCGCCGAGCCCCTCGCACCGATGGGCAGCGAAGCGGTCGATCGGGCACAGAAACAGACCGAGCTCGAGCAGTCGGGCACGGCAACCGATGCTACCGGCGATGCGGTCAGGGTGGTGGCGGGCAAGACGTTCGTCTACCGCGAGGGAATGTGGATCGACACTGCGTTCGACGCCGACCGCATGACGCCGAGCAAGGTTGGGTTCATGAGCGACGACTACTTCGCCCTGATCGAGGCCCGCCCACAGTGGGGGACGTACCTGGCCCTTGGCAAGCGCGTGCTGGTGGTGCTGGAGGGCACGGCCTACCAAGTGGTAGCACCTGAAGCGGGCGAACGGATCGCGCTCCCGACGCCAGCGCCGACGGCGACGGTGACACAGTCCGTGTCACGCCGTGCACCTACGGCGACGCCGGTCCCGGTCGTGGCGGATCCCGGCTTGATTGACGGGGCACGTCCGGCAGGCCGCGAGCTGTGTGCGGGCGCGGTGGGAATGGCGCTGGTTGGCCTCCTGGCGGCGGCGTGGTTCGTACAACGTAGGTAGCTTGTCTGCTTTCGCAGGGCAAGAGGTGCCCGGCACGGGCTTGGTGCTCGACGTGCCGGGCACCTTGCATGATCCATAACTTGGCCTTTTCATATCCTATGGTATAATAGATATAGTGTTTACTTCCTCATGCCCGGTCGCCCGCAGCACCTGCGGCGTTGTACGGAGGTCCTATGGCAGTTCGAGAGAGAGAAAACACGGCGGCGCCGCCGCTGCCCGAGTTCGAGCTACCCGTCTTGCGTTCGATCGAGGAGACCGGGCTTTCCCTCAGTTTTCTTGCCGACCTCGTGCTCAAGCTGCTCTATTACCAGGGGCAGGGGATCACGGGGTTCGAGATCTCGGACGCGATCAAGCTGCCCTTTAACGGGGTGCTCGAGCCGGTGATGGATTTTCTCAAGAGCGAGCAGTTCTGTGAGGTGACAGGGAGCGGCGGCTTTGGCGAGTCGAGCTACCAATATGCCATCTCGGACAAAGGGACGACCAAGGCGCGCGAGCTTTTGGAGCGCAACATGTACGTTGGCCCGGCGCCGGTGACCCTGGCGCAGTATCGGCGCGCGATCGAGCTGCAGGCGCTCACACAGGTGTCGATCCACGAACGTGAGATGCGAGAAGCGCTGAGGGACCTGGTGCTGGAAGAAAAGACGTTTCACCAGGTGGGGCCGGCCGCCAACTCGGCACGTTCTCTCTTTCTCTTTGGGCCGCCGGGCAACGGCAAGACCTCGATCGCAAAGGCGATCGGCAGCGTGGTCATGAAGGGCGCGATCTATATCCCGTACGCTATTCTCGTCGAGGGGCAGATTATCAAGGTCTACGATCAGGTCAACCACGAGCAGGTGGAGCTGCCGCGACGGTCCTCCTCGCGCTCCCTCGATCACCGGTGGATCGTGATCCGCCGCCCCATGGTGATGGCGGGGGGCGAGCTGACGCTGGAGACGCTGGACCTGGTCTACAACCCGATCTCCAAGACCTACGAAGCGCCCTATCAGGTCAGAGCCAATGGGGGGATGCTCCTGATCGATGACTTTGGTCGGCAGATGGTGCGCCCGCACGATCTGCTGAATCGATGGATCGTGCCCCTCGAGAACAAGGTCGACTATTTGACGCTGCAGACGGGGAGCAAGATCGAGATTCCGTTCGACGTGTTGATCGTATTCTCGACCAACCTCGAACCCAGGGACCTGGTGGATGAGGCGTTCCTGCGTCGCATCCGGCACAAGATCCACGTGGGCAACCCCTCGTTCGAGAACTATCGCAAGCTGTTCAAGCGCTTCTGCAAGATCAAGGGTGTCCCATACGACGAGCAGGGACTGGTCTATATTCTGAAAGAGTACTATCAAAAGCGTCACATCGAGCCGCGCGCGTGCCACCCGCGCGATATCCTGGATGAGCTGATCGATATCGCGCATTACCAACAAGTGATGCCGACCATGCACATCGATCTGCTTCGCCGGGCCTGTGAGAGCTACTTTGTCGAGCTCTAGGGAAATGCGCCTGGGCCGCTGGTATGGAGAGAGGCCGCTCAACATTGCCCACCGCGGAGCCAGCGGGCACGCACCGCAAAACACCATGGCGGCGTTCCTGCTGGCGGCAGAGATGGGTGCTGATGGGATCGAGCTCGACGTCCACCTCTCGGCGGATGGCGAGCTCGTGGTGATCCACAATCACACGGTAGACGAGACGACGGATGGGCACGGGCCGGTGAGTGCCCTCTCGCTGGCCGACTTGCAGCAGTTGGACGCCGGGAGCTGGTTCGATCCCCGCTACGCGGGCGAGCGTATTCCAACCCTGCGACAGGTCTTTGAGGGGGTGGGGCAGCGGCTGTTGATCAACGTCGAGATCAAGGTTGCGCCCGGGCATCATCCCCCGGACCTCGAGAGAGAGGTAGTACACCTGATCGAGGAAGAGGGGATGGCCGATCGCGTCCTCGTCTCTTCCTTTTCGCCCCGCAGCCTGCGCCGCGTGCAGCGGCTGAACAGCCACATCTTGCTGGGTGTACTGTACAGCCGCCCGGTGTTCCTGCCGAGCATGCTCCGTTGGTTGGGCCTGTCGTACGACGCGCTGCACCCTCCGTATCCCCTCGTCAATACGCGGACGTTCACCCGCGCTCGACGGCAGGGAAAGCAGGTGAACGTGTGGACGGTGAACGATGCTATAGAGATGCGCCGCATGCGCGACTTGGGCGTCGATGGCATCATCACCAACTATCCCGACGTGCTGAGCCGTGTCCTGGCAGAAGCATAGGGGCGGCCTCTGGACGCGCCTGCTACGACTCGCGTTCTGGCTGCTCTACAATCCCCTGGCATGGACGTATGACTGGGTCAGCCGTGCCGTCTCGCTGGGGCAGTGGCGTGCCTGGCAGCGCACGGCACTGGCAGAGGTACACGGCGAGCGCGTGCTCGAGCTGGCTTCTGGCACCGGCGACCTGCTGCTCGATCTGCACGCGTTGGGGACTGTGCGCCCGATCGGCCTCGACCTCTCGCCATACATGATCCGGATCGCCCGGTGCAAGATGCGCCGCCGGGGGATTGCTGTGCCGCTGGTGCGTGGGCGGGCGGAACAGCTTCCGTTTGCCACCGCCTCGATCGACACGATCCTTTCCACGTTTCCCGCGTCCTTTATCCTCGCTCGACCGGCACTGGAAGAAGTCGCGCGTGTCCTGAAGCCAGATGGGCAGGCCGCGATCGTGGCCATGGCGACGCTGACCTCCCGATCTGCGTGGAGCCGCGTGCTCGAATGGTTGTACCGCATCACCGGGCAGCGTGGGCCGCTGCCCGACCTGGACGCGCGGCTGGCGGCGGTAGGACTGACTTGCAGGAGAGAGTTGCGTCCTGTCGACGGCACGTCGGTGCTGCTCGTGGTGCTGCGGATGGGAATCCGAGAGAAGCGGTTTGACGATTAGCGCATACTGCACTATAATCGTCTTGTTCTGTATGCATTGTGGGGAGGCGACTGGGATCCACGGTAGGCTTTCCCGGCAGCAGTGGCATCCCGTCGAGTTGACAATGGCTTCATGATCGAGCTGCGATATTCCGGCGAAGCGTTCGAGTATGACTCCTCTGTTTTCGTCGGCAGAGAAGAGGAAATTGCCTGGGCGACGGAGCAGCTCGCGCAGGGCCAACGGCGGTTGTCTGTCTATGGCCCGCCAAAGGTTGGCAAGACCTGGTTGCTGCATGCACTCGGCGACCGCCTCGGCCCGGCATATCTGCCCGTCTACCTCGACATCCGGCGCCTGGCCAGTGAAAGCGGCGATCCGCCGCTGCTACGCGTGGCGGCGGCACTGGCAGAGAAACTGGCCGATCGCGTAAAAGTGTCCGTCGGTCCCGCTACCTCGGCGTACCTGCTGGAGGACCCACGTGGCGGGTGGCAGGCCTACGTGGAGGATCTGAAATCCCAAGTTACAGGGCAGCAGACGGTCCTTCTCCTGGATCACGTCGAGTCTGCTCCTCCAGAGTGGCTGTCTATTCTCGGCCAGACGCCACTCTCCCTCATCATGGCGATGAGGAGCCACGACAGTTCGTTCGATCGTCTTCTTGATGTTGCGGGCGCCCTTCCTGCGATCACGCTGGGTGCGCTGGCGAACGAAACCGCTTCTGAGCTGACCAGAGCCCTAGTATCACCCTTTGCTTCAATCGACGCATGGGCGGTGCGCCGCGTGCTCGAGATCACGACGAGCCACCCGTACTACATCCATCTCTTTTGCCAGGCGCTGATTGCGTGCTGTGCACGGGCATCGCTGATCACGCCGACGCACGTCGAAACCGCGCTGCAAGAGATGCTCGAGGTGCCGGTGCCCGAGTTCGTGACGGGGTGGGAGGACTCGACACCATACGAGCAGGCGATCCTCGCTGTGTTCAGCTCGCTGCGTGGGCTGGGTGGCGTGGCAACACCGTACGACGTGCAAAAGGTCTGTGCGCGCTACGATCAGGTACTGCCGCTGCGAGAGATCCTCCAGACGCTGGATCGGCTCACCGATCGTGGGATCCTGGAAAAGATGGGAGCAAACACCTATCGCTTCCGCCTCGAGCTCTATCGCCTGTGGCTCGATCATCGTCATCGGCCGGAAGAGGTCTTTCGTGCACGGCGATGGCAGTTGAGGGACGCGTTCCTCAATGGGCTGTGGAGCCGCGTGCAGCGAGCGCTGGCCAAGCGACGGGTTCTATGGCTCAGCATCGGCGCGGTAGCGCTCGTGCTACTGATCGTCGGCATCCAGCCAGGATTGTGGCGCCGCAGAGCAGAGGCTACACCGGTGCGGACGGTAGCGCCGACACACACGCAGCCGAGTACAACAAGCGTGCCGAGCGCCCCCACCGTGACGCCGGTGCCGGAAGCCCAGATTCCCCTGCCGGACATGGACCTGGCAATCATGTCGAGCGACGGCAAGGGTGGGTTTTGGCAGCTCTATGCCGTCGATTCGCATACGGGCGAACGCGTCCGCCTGACTGAGACGACGGCCAACGAGCGGACGCCCAAGTGGTCGCCCGACGGTAGGCGTATCGTCTTTTCTTCGGATCGCGATGGGGACCGCGACATCTATGTCATGGATCTCGATGCTTGGCAGCAAGAGGGAGCAAGCTATCAGCCGGTCAACCTGACCCACGACGACGATCCCGATTGGCAGCCCTCCTGGTCGCCCGACGGGACGCGCATCGCGTTTTCCTCCTACCGCGATGACAATTGGGAGATCTATGTGATCGACGCCGATGGGACGAACCCGATGCGCGTGACCGAGCAGATCGAGAGCGACATTTCGCCGACGTGGTCACCTGACGGCGACAAGCTGCTCTTTGTCTCGCGCCGACGCGGCAATGCCGACCTGTTCACGTACGAGTTTGTGACCCGCAAGCTGACCAGGCTGACCACCAGCGCGCTAGACGAATACGATCCGGCGTGGTCGCCGGACGGCGAGTGGATCGCCTACGTGACCCGCTATGAGCCACAGTCCGACATCTTTCTCATGCAAGCGAACGGCCTGGGCGCGATCAACCTCACCAACTCGTCCTACGTGAACGAACTGCAGCCTTGTTGGACCTCTGATTCGGAGCAGCTCGTTTTCACCGCCTACATCTCGGCCAAGGGAAACTACGACCTGTACGCGATGCAGCGCGATGGAAGCGAGGTAAAGCTGCTGCTGGATCCCGACAGTGACGATGTGGCTCCCAGCTTGCGCGAGATCGCGCCTGATTACGGCGACTAGCGCGTGGCGGCGATATCTGCTGGTGTCCTGCAGCGACCATTAGTCGTTTTTCTTGCTTTCCTGCCCCTTTTGTGGTAGTATATATCTTTGAATGCTATACATTTCGCCAGATAGCTCTCGAGGCGACATGACAACGGAGGAGTGTGAACGAACCTTGCTCAAGCAGTTGGAACATAACGGCGTTGTGATTCCCAACCCACCGCCCTATCGTGGGTTGGTGATCTATGTACGGGGTGAGCCGGTACAGTTGACGCCAGCACAAGAAGAGATGGCGCTCGCATGGGCCAAGAAGCAGGGCACCGACTATGTGGAGGACCCTGTGTTCGTGAGCAACTTTATGGAGGACTTGAGCGAGCGTCTGGGCCTGGAAGAGGCGTTGGGCGTCGATGAGGTTGACTTTCGTTCCGCGATCCGCGTGGTGGAAGAGGAAAAGGCAGCCAAGGCGCGTCTCAGCCGTGAGGAACGCAAGGCGCAGGCAGAGATCCGCCGCGCCATCCGCGAGGAGCTGAAAGAGAAATACGGCTATGCGACGGTGAATGGCCAGCGGGTCGAGCTGGCGAACTATATGACCGAGCCGAGCGGCATCTTTATGGGGCGCGGCGAGCATCCCTTGCGCGGTCGGTGGAAGCAAGGCGCCCAGCAGGAAGACGTGACGCTGAACCTCAGTCCTGGCGCACCCAGGCCAGAGGGAAACTGGGGCGAGATCGTGTGGGAGCCAGAGGCGCTGTGGGTGGCACGCTGGGAGGACAAGCTTTCCGGCAAGCTCAAGTACGTGTGGCTGGGCGACACTGCGCCGATGAAGCAGAACCGTGACGCGGAGAAATTCGACCACGCCCTCGAGCTGAGGGACAAAATCGACGAGGTGCGCGAGCGCATCGAGGCCGGCCTGCGCGATGCGGACAAGCAGCGCCGTATGCTCGCTATGGCCTGTTACCTGATCGACGAGCTCTCTCTGCGTGTGGGCGATGAAAAGGATGCGGACGAAGCCGACACGGTCGGCGCGACGACGTTGCGCCCTGAGCACGTACGCCTGCACCCGGATTACGTGGTCGAATTTGACTTTCTGGGAAAGGACTCGGTTCACCTGAACCGCGAACTGCGCGTCTCGCCACTGGTCTACGAGACGCTGGAAGAGCTGATCGAGGACGCACGTCCGCCGAGTTCTGCTGGCAACGGGGATGGGTTTCATCCCACGCGTGACCTGCCCCAGATTTTCCCGGACGTCAACAGCCGCGCCGTGAACCGCTTTCTTTCAAAGGTGCACAAGGATCTGACGGCCAAGATGTTCCGCACCTATCACGCCACCATTGCCGTGGAGGAAAGCCTGGTCGAGTCGGGCGTCAAGCCCAGCGATCCAGAGTATAAGAAGTGGCACGCTGCCGTGCTGGCAAACCTGGAAGCGGCGAGGATCTGCAACCACACGAAAAAGTATTCTGGCGACTGGGAGTCGACTTCACAGCGCTACCAGGAGCGTCTGGAGAAGGCCAGGACGCGCCGCGAGCGGTACAAGGAACAGCTCACCGAGCGCCAGGAAAAGCTCGAAGTGCTGCAGGTCGAGGCTGCGACACGCCGGGCGTTGGCCCGGACCGAGATCGACAAGGTCGATCCGGAAGACGAGGAAGGGCTGGAAAAGGCCAAGGCTGAACTGAAAAAGGTCAAGGCGCGCTACGACAAGCGCCTGGCGACTGCCAAGCGGCAGGTTCAGACATCCAAGGAACGCGTCGTCCGTGCCAGGAACGCGATCGGCAAGATCGAGGCACAGTTCAACACGGCTGGTCACAAGCGGACGTGGAACCTGGGGACCAGCCTCAAGTCATACATCGACCCGCGCGTCTATTACCGGTGGGGCCAAAAGGTCGACTATGACGTGCTAGAAAAGTACTATCCCAAGAAGCTCCGCCGCAGGTTTGCGTGGGTCTGCGAGGATGATGAGGAGGACGAGGAGTAGCGGCGCGGCTGTCGAATGGAGTGATCCCTTGTCTTCCTCTTCTCGCGCCCTGCTGGG
>Ga0307444_1001458_pt1 | contig 10143 bp, 11 predicted proteins | sample SalMarSW160340MG_FD_202145 | JGI IMG/M metagenome (GOLD analysis project Ga0307444, IMG submission 202145) | Salt marsh sediment microbial communities from the Plum Island Ecosystem LTER, Massachusetts, United States - SW1603-40 | ecosystem: Environmental > Aquatic > Marine > Intertidal zone >... | reverse complement strand
AGTTATATTAAAAAACTCTATAAACTTTTCTTTTAGTTCAAACTTCGCAAGAAGTTTCATAATAAAAACTATAAATGCAATAAGATCCTTATAATTATTAGGGAGGAATGAGGGCAGTCCACCCGGGAGAGTAATGAGACGAGTCGGGCGGATAGTTCGACCGTTGAGCTCTCCATATTATATGAACCGTGGAGATTTTTAAAGCAATCAATCTTTCCCCTTTTTTTTTGGAAAACTCAATATTGAATCAAAACTGCTTTTAAAATAATTAAAAAAAAAGGAGAAATTTGGAATTTAGATATTAATAGCTAGTCACAGCAAGACAGCTTGATCTCATAAAATTACCAGCTTTTTCAGAAATAACTACTATACTGATATTATGAGTTCCAGCAGATAATATTTGAGAATGTTGTAGTGCTACTGGATAGTATTGATAAGTTGCATCCCCCTGATATGGTCCAGCACGAGTAAAAGGATTAGTTAATCGTACACCATCAATCCAAAAATAGAAAAACATATCAGCAAAAGCTACTGGATCAGGAAGGATTCTGGTACTCGTCGTAAATAACATATGAACTGTAGCAGGAGCATCCAGTCTAACGATTACATATAAATCAGGAATAGTTACATAATCTAAATATGGTGGGGTATAGATATCTTCTTTGTAGGCATACCAGAAATCTGTTTTTCCTTGGTCTATCCAAGTAATAAGCCCAAAAGCTAAACCACTAACTCCTAATATTAGTGCGATTACTCCTAAAATTGCTCCACTTTTTCCCATTAAGTTTTCAACCAACAAACTTTAATTGATTTAGGTTTTGAATTATAATTAAATTAAGTATTTATATTATTGGAGCTCTATAATAGACATTTTTATCAAATTCAATAATAAGTGTAATACACGTTAAAAATTTTTAGTAAATTGTTAAAGATTATAATATTTTTAACTATTAAGAGTCCAGAAGCAGCATAATTAGTTATAAACTCTAGAATTTTTTTAGGTAGGCGTTTAATTTATAATGAATTTTCAACTATTTATATTGTATAAACTTTAAATATAAAGTGTTTATTAAGAGTTGATAAAAATTCGCACATATGAACAATATGTTGAAGATTTAAAAAAGATGAAACCAAATGTTTGGATTGGCGATCAAAAGGTTGGAAGAGATGACCCGCGTATAAGAGGAGGAATGAGAATCATAAAGGAAACCTTTGATCATGTTAATGATCCCGAATGGGAAGATCTCTGTATAGCAACAAGCCATCTTACCGGTAAGAAAATTAATCGATTTACTCATATACACCAGAGCGAAGATGATTTACTCAAAAAGCAGTTAATGACAAGACTTCTGTGTCATCGTGTGGGTGGCTGTATTCAACGTTGTATGGGTATCGATGCACTTAATGCAGTCTCAGTAATAACCTATGAAATGGATCAAGCTTTGGGAACGGATTATTACGAAAGATTTAAGAATTATATGTTAAAATTTCAGGAGAATGACTGGGTCGCAAGTTGTGCTCAAACCGATGCTAAAGGTGATCGTTTAAAAAGACCTTATGAACAAGAAGACCCAGATCAATATCTAAGAGTTATTGAAACAAGAGAAGATGGTATTGTTGTTAGAGGTTGTAAAATTAATATTACAAATACAGCATATGCTGATGAGATGATTGCTGTTCCAGTTCGTTATATGGGACCTGAAGATAAAGATTATGCTGTAGCTTTTGCATTACCAACTGATTGGGATGGTGTAAAATTACTTTGTCGACCTGCTAATTTTAGAAAGAGTAAAGTTTATGACGCACCAGGAATAGAAGTGGGAGATGTTGAAACATTCATCATTTTTGACGATGTTTTTGTACCAAATGAGCGAGTATTCTTAAATGGGCATGCAGATCCTAGACAAACGCCCTATGCTGGATTTTTAGCACTTATGTTTGCTCATTATCACAGACATAGCTATACAGGGTGTAAACCAGCAGTATCAGAAGTAATTGGGAGTGCTGCTGCATTAGTAGCAGAGTATAATGGGATTGATAAGACTTCTCATGTAAGAGAAAAATTGTCCCATATAATAGGTACTGCTGAACTCGTGTTTGCTGCGGGAGAGTCAAGCGCAAAACATTCAGAAAAGGCACCTTCCGGTACTCAAGTACCTGATGAGATACTTACAAATGCAGGGAGAAGGTTGGCAGGAGAGATGATTTATGAAGAATATAAAATATTAGCAGATCTTTCTGGAGGAATAATTGCAACTTTACCATATGAAGAGACTTTTTATAATGAAGAGGTTGGTGAGTTGGCAATGAAATATTTAAAACGAAATCCTCGAGTTAAACCAGAAAACATGCTTAGATGTTTTAAGGGGATAGAGAATTTAGCAGTTTCTGATTTAGCAGGAGTGATGCAAGTAGCAGGATTACATGGAGGTGGATCGCCGCAGATGGAGAAAAATCTTGGAGCTTATCCAAATTTCCATAAACAATAACCATGATGATGCGGTATGACCTAGAGAGGCTTAAAGATATTTCAAAATATCTCTTTGGGATTAAATCTAAACTAAAAAGATATGAAAGACCTACAGTCACTCCTCGAAAAATGCTCGAAAGGTTTCGGATAGCTATGCAAAGGAAAAAGGATGAATAAAATTTAACTATTATATTAATTTTTTTTTCTATTATTTATTTTTCATGATATGTAAACAATTTCTGATAACAAAATCAGCCTCTCAATTTAAATTTTAAGCTATTCATATATAATATTAGGTAAAAACGGCAATAAATAAAAGTTTGATGAAGGAATTTAGGGTAAATGAATTAATTGCAATATGGATATAACGATTGGTTATTAAATTTTATATAATAGAACTTTTAAGATGAAATCCTAACATTTTGATTTTTATATTTTAAATCATTATTTTTACAAAATTATATAAAAATTAGAAATTAAAGTGTTTTAAAATGAGTAAAGGTGGAAGTATCGGTTTAGGGATATTTACATTGTTTATTGCTTTAGGAGCTCTTGGGTTAGGTGCCTACTCAGTTTTTATTTTACCAAATACAAGTGGACAACAAGCTACATCTCCTTCCGAAATTACACATGTTTGGGCAGCTCAACGCGAGACAGATTTAGTTACACCTCCAGGTTATACTAAAATTCCAGAAATGGACACAACGATAACAGTTAGTACTGGTGAAAATGTATATTTCTCATTTAATGCGTATTATACTGCAAATATTGGAGTTCTCCAAGGTGGTGTAAGGATAATGAGGGATAGTGTTGCGATACCTGAGTCTCAAAGAGTATTTAATATTGAAAGTAGTAATGGTGCGTCAATACATTTTAGTTTAACTTCTCAGGTTATAGTAGAGGGTTTAAGTGCAGGACAATATGAGATTGAGGTTCAAGTATTTGGTTGGAGTACTGGTGATGACGAAAGAATTCGATCAGCAAGTTTACTAATATATACATATACATAATTTATTTATTTCTAACTTCTTTAATTTTATTTTCTTATTCACATTATTTCCTCTTTTCTATTTTTTTTTAATATCCAAATAATATAGAAAATCACGAAATAACATAAGTAATTGATTCAGATTTTTATATACAAAGAATTTTAATTTAGTATGAACAGGAAAAAAAGCTTTGAAAGATTAACGTTAATTTAATATTACTCTTTTTTTTTACATTACATTACACATAAAATAAATAATTGTGTTTCTGAGAGTGATTCAATATTAATTTCTGGTTGTTCAGTAATAAATCGAGTTATCGGTATGCCCTTATCAAAAATTTCATTAAATTTATCATGAAATATTTGATAGATGTTTTTATTCCGGGAAATGTAAGTCCCTATTAAGATATTAGTGGGATCAAAGCTAGGCTGGAGAAGTTCATTGTCAGTTAGACTGAAATTACTAAATGCCTCATCAGTAACATGAATTTCTATTTTATTAAATACTATATTATAGGGTTCTACGTGATTAGTGAAAAGGTTAAACTCTTTACTTACTAGAAGATCTTTAGCGACTTCAGAATTAAAGATAACCCGAACATTTACATTTTTAAGATTTTCCTTAATTCTATTCATTCCAACACTCATAGCATTCTTCATTTCTTCGGGAAGATTTTTAAAACGATCTTCTTGGATCATTTTATTTAATGGATTGTCATATCTAATTCCTATAGCAATTTTACATTCACTTTGAGCTAAGAAATGATGATATGATTCATCAAAATTTTTAATACTGTAGTTAATAAATTCAACGGGTTCTTGGACTATCTGCTCTTCCAGTTTGTATTTTCTAATAAATTCATCAATAGCAGATTCACATTTATCTCTTTTTTCATTGAATTCATTTCTGAGGTCTTCAATTCTTTTTTGGATTAAATTTTGCCACAGACTTAGTACTGGAGTTGGTGCTAAGTGTATTTTCATAGGTCTATCAAAAATTTGAACAAGACCTAGCTCACTTAAGACAGAGCAGACTTTATAACCTCTTTTTAATGAGAGACCAAATTGGTCACATACGTCTTTCAAATTATCTATTCTTTTGTTTAATAGGAGATAATGATAAATCCTTTCAATTCCTTTTTCTATAATGCCAATTGCATCAAACAGTTGATTGAGAGGTAAAAATTCAGTATCTTCCATTACATCACCTATTACCAGTTCGGTTTAATGTGAGTTCAGTAAGAACTTTAAACGCATCATCTACATTAGTATTATCTTTAGCTGACATTTCTGCAAAACTGGCCATATCGTTCTTTTCAGCAATTTGTATGCCATATTCTCTTTGAACTTGACGGTGGGTTTCTTCAAGATCTAATTTTGAACCAACAAGCATAATTGGGATAGATCCACCTTTTTGTCTAACAATAGTAATCCATTCTGAAATGTTATCTAACGTAGAAGGTCTAGTTATATCGTATAGTAAAAATGCAGCGTTTGCTCCTAAACAATATGTTGGCAAGAGAAATCTAAATCTTTCTTCACCTCCAACATCCCATAATTGTAATTTTATTCGCTTATTATTTAATTCGATCGTTTTCACGTGAAAATCTACACCAATAGTTAATCTTTCACTGGGATTGAAAACATTATAGCAATAGCGTTTTGTGAAAGAAGTTTTGCCAACAGATGCGTCCCCTAGCAAAAGAATCTTAAAAGTGTAATCATAACTCGCCATTTTCATCAAACCTTAAAGTAATTAGGTAAATAAATCAATTTTAGTATTTATATTATATACCTCTTATAATATTACTTTAATGAATTTCATTCTTTTTAAATATAGGTTGATTTTTATTTGTTTTGGTTTTAATAACATACATTTTCTGATTACTCATATAAAAGCTGATTCTTGCCCTTTTACGAATTAAAAGGTAATTTACGAAATGATTAAACTTAAAACTTCATTGGTTATTATTTATTAGGAATTAAAAATACCAAATACCCGATCAAAGATATTAAATGAAAGAAGAAGATATAATTTTAGGACTGTTTTATGCTAATGAAGATAATTTAGTATTTGACAGGATCAAGTTTTCTGAGAATTTTAATGATATGAAAATTAACAACATAAAGATGCTTTCTTATAGATTTCTTGGTCCCGTCTTTTTAACAGCAGCTACGGGTCTTGGAAATAATTGGAAAATTGAATATATCGAAGCCTCACTGTCTTTACGTGATGCGAATATTGAGGAAGTAGATGTTCTTCAATCATTTTTTACTCTCAATTCTTCAATTGAAACTCAAGAAGGGACTACAAATCTCTTTGCATTGATTAGTACTCCATATACAGAAGATACTAAATTAATTTATGATGAACTTTCGAAATATATTCATCCTAGTATTATTCAAGGTAAAATTGTAAATGAAGATCTATTAGGAGACCGATTTGATTTTAATAAATTCATAGACAGTGAATTAGAACGAGGAATTAACGTCATTGAATATTCTCTAGGGGCTTCAAGGAAGTCATATTGGGAGGAAGAAGAGCAAAGATATTATTGTATTGGCTTAATTGAGAGAAAAATAGGTCAAGATCTAAGAATATCAAATCTCTACACATTTAATAATGATGATCCCCAAAGAAAAGCATTTTTAGATTATATCCCATCTTATTATGTTATGGCAATTTTACCCGATTATTATGAACACCAGATAAGTGAAACTTTAGAAGTTTATAACAAAAAAGGTGTTTATCCTAACATTAGAAGGATAGAATTAAACAATGGAGATAAGAAAGTAGTTTACTTAGAAGAATATTTTGTTGAAAATAAAATTTCAAAAAGTTATGGAGTTATCTTAGTTCAGCAATATAAAGAAACTGAACAAAACAAAAAGTTATCATATTATAAGAAAAATTTAAGACTTCTATTAGATGGAAATAGAGATCTTAAAGATATTATTAATTTAATTAATCCGCATCTTAAGTTTGAGCGATGGGGAGCAATTTCAAATGAAGATCTCGATAAAATAGGATTAATACTTGATAAAAGTGATTAATTAAAATTGGAAGAGTAAAATTTTAAAATGGAAAAAGCAAGTGTTGATGAGATTTATAAGATTGAAAAGGATAATCTATTAAAATATTATGAAAGAATCCAAAATCAATTTAAAAATTTGGAACCAACTCAAATCATAGCAAAATTTTTAGTGAATCAATCTATTGGCTCAAATTATGATGAGGTCTATGAATCGTTACTTTACTTTAAAGATATGATAATAGAAGAAAAAGAACTTTTAGATTTAGCTTTTGAATGGATTAGAGCTCAGAAAATACGATTGGAATATAAGAAATACTTAGTTAGAGCTCAATATACACATAACTATTTAAGTTTAGCAGTTGATGATTGTATTTTCCAATTCTTCCTTGAATATGATAAATACATAAGGAGGATACTTAAAAAAGATATTAAAGAGCATAATTTTAGTGCTCTATACGAAATTTTTTTCAGTCCTTATGAATCTAAAAATCTTAATATTAGAGATATATTAGAAAGGCATATTGATAATGTTCCTACTCACTTTTATGGAATGGAAAAAATTAATACAAACATAATAATATTACGTTCTGGATTATCAAACATTATAGTAAAAGATTATGAGAACGTCCTGTTTGCCAGACGAGAAGAAAAAATCAAGAAAGAGCTTAAATTTAAGAGAACAATTACATTAAACCTTGAACCAGAAAGTACTTTTAAAGGATTATTAATAGAAAGAATGATTAAAACTTATTGTATCAGCAAGAGAGAATGTTCTGAGAAAGAAATTGAGAATGCCATCTCTCAATTTTTGACTTCCTATTTTAAATTTGGAACACTTTATGATTTCGATGGTTTTAAAGATTTATTAGTATATAATTTAGCAGACGATATTTATTCGGGATTAACAGAAAAGCATAAGCTTACTAACACTTTAGATAATATCAGATACCTTGTTTTAAATTTCATAACGATTTTCAGTAAAGGGATTAAAGCGCGAAGACTAGATGGATTTGCTTGGAAAAGGGATTTAACTTCCCTATTGAAGACTTTTATTATTAAATTTATTAATAATTTATAAAAGAAAAAAAAAGGATTAAAATAGAGTTTGTTTCATGCTTTTTTAAATAATTCTTTCATTTTATCCCTAATTACAGGATTTAATTCTTTTCCAACGTAACATTTTATTTCCTTATAAACAAGGGGATTTTTTAAAAGATGTTCATGCATATTCAAAAATCTTATTACTGACCACCGAACAGAATCATCGGGATCATTTAATAATGGTAGTATAAAATTTAGATAGCTTAAATCACCTGCTTCTGCAATTTTTAGTACAGTTCTAGCTCTGGTAATGAAATCAGGATGATATAATTGAGGTACTAAAACATATTTGAGAGTATTGTTTTTAACAAAATCTATAATAAAATTGAATGTATCAACCTTACAATTATGTATTTCATGTGTTTCTTTGATAAATGAATTAAGTACGGGTTCGATCTTCTTTCCAAGTTTTAAAAGACTTTCAAAAGATATAAAAAAGTTCTCTGATAAATCAGACGTATCTAATTTTAGATTATCGATTAATTTTTTAATAATTTTGTCGTCAACTTTCGAAATTTTTATAACATCCCAATTTATTTCATCTTCTTCTTCCCAGCTTTTATTATCCCTTAAATAACTCACTAAATCATCTTTAGATTTTTATTATTTATTATTAAAAAAAAATAGGATTCCCCTTTTAATTGATTTATTATTAAAATACAAATAATAAAAGGATTATAATAAATATATCTCACAATTTAATAATAGATAAATAAAAAATTAATTCATTAATATATCCGACAATTATCAGAATTTTAAGGAGATATTGTTTCTCAAAACTTAACAAATTTTAATAAATCAAAAAAATCATGTAAAATTACATCCTATTATTCATATACAGGCTAAAGAATAATTAATTTACAGTTAAGACTTCAATAAATTAAATACATTATTGTATAAAATATCTTGTTTTATTTCTTTTGAGATCCTTGGTAAGGTAAGAATTTTAGCTATTTCAATGGCGAGAGTTGAAGTTGTAGGAGAATCACTACCATATAGGATTTTTTTATGTCCAACTGTCTTAATCAAATTATAAATACCTAAAGAAGCAGATAATGAAGTTTCAAAAAAAACATTATCATAATTCTTTAATGCAACACCAATTTCAATAGCATATTCCATACTATAAGCAGCATGACCTACAATAAAACGTAATTCAGGAAATTTCTTGGCTACCTTTGCGATATCTTTAGGAGATATTCCTTTAAAGAGAGAAGTTTTTGGAAGGGAATGAATATACAATACGATATTCTTATCAAATTCCTGCATAAATGCTAACAATTTTAGTATATCACGTGGAAAATTTATTAAATTAAACGCAGAATGTATTTTAACACCACAAAATCCTTTGTTAAAATGTTCTTCTAAAATTTTATAACTATTTTCTTCTTCCTCAGATTTTAATACTGGATTAAACCAAAAAAATTTATAAATTCTTTCTGGAGCTTTTTTGGAGATATCTATGACATCTTGGTGAGAAAGTTGACTTTTTGGCTGCATATTTTTAAAATTTTCAAGAAGTTTGATCATCTTATCTTTTCCTTCTGAATCTGAAGCAATATCCTTCTGGTTTTTATGTATTTTTGCCCTATTTATAGTAGTCAATATTGCTTTTTCAACATTATATTGGTCCATATAACTTATGATATCTTCATGAGGATCAAGGAAAATGCCGTATGTATGAAGATGTGCATCAAAAATCTTAAAATCTTTTCTGGATATTATAATACACCTATTAAATTATGAGATTTTTGAAAAACAATTCTAAATATTAGATTGATTTTCTTATAAAAAGAATAAAAAACTTATAAATTTTTAATTTTTTCGAGTATTAATTCATGGTTTTTTTCCCAGTATCGATCTACTGCTTTCTTTACTGCTCTTTTAGCGACCTTTCTTACAACTGTTCTCTTCATAATTGCACCAAGAACGTTCATAATTTTTTCTACCATTAAGTTTTTAATTATTCCTTCTATTGATTCACTCTTCGCAGCTTTTTGAAGCCACTTATCAAAAATTTTTTCTACGTTAGCATTGATCTTCTGTTTTAATTCTGAAGGGACTTCTTCTTCCATAAATATTCACTTTAATAGTTTTATATAACTGATAATAATCAAGTCATTTAAAATTATACAAATAAGAAAAGTAGTTAAAAAAAAACGCAATTTTCCATTCTTATTTATATTTAATAAAGGTTCCATTTTGATATTCTTCGAAAGCTATACTCAATTCTTCATTCGTGTTCATCACAATTGGTCCACGCCACGCCACAGGTTCTTTTATTGGTTTACCAGATATTAATAAAAAACGAACTCCATCTTCAAGTGTACTTATATTTACTGTATCTCCATCTCTGTAGATTACTAGGGTTTCATTGCCGATTAATTCTTCTTTTTTATCATCGAAATACCCCTCGTCTTCAATTATATATGCAATAGCATTATAGCCCTCTCTTATTGGATGGTTGAATTCCGAATGTGGACTTATCATGACATCTAGATATTCAGGATCAGTAATAATATCTTCCACAGGACCTTTAACTCCATTAA
>Ga0307444_1001455_pt1 | contig 10165 bp, 11 predicted proteins | sample SalMarSW160340MG_FD_202145 | JGI IMG/M metagenome (GOLD analysis project Ga0307444, IMG submission 202145) | Salt marsh sediment microbial communities from the Plum Island Ecosystem LTER, Massachusetts, United States - SW1603-40 | ecosystem: Environmental > Aquatic > Marine > Intertidal zone >... | reverse complement strand
GGTATTCGAGCTCCATCGCAACGGGCGGCTATTCCCGCCGAACTACCTGCATGAGAGCTGGCTCGACTATCTCTACTGGGATACCGAACTCGAGCCGTAAGTCGCCTCGACCACTGCTCGTCATGCCCGGACTTGATCCGGGCATCCACGCCGTGACCTCGCAACGCGTTGAGACGCATCGGAATGGATTGCCGGGTCAAGCCCGGCAATGACAGCACTGGACGTGTTAGCGGCGGCGCAAGGCCGCACCGTAAACGGCGATGCCGGCAAGCAGCGCCGAGATCACTGCGTTCCATCCGGCGAAGGAGAGGCCGACGAAGCGCCACATCGCTTCGCTACAGCTCACCACCTTGGCGTGCTCGAGCTCTTTGGACAGACCGCCCGCGCCCCATTCGAGCGCAGTGCCGCCCGAGCACGAGGTGGGACCCGGCCACCATTTCCACTCGACGCCGGAATGGTAGACGCCGACGCCGGCATTGATAAGGAAGGCAAGCGCGATCAGCGCGAGCAGGATGCGCGTGAACGTGAAGGATTCCGCGCGCGCGGTGAAGAACGCGATCACGGTCGCCGGCACGGCGAAATAATAGGCGTAGCGCTCCTGGAGGCAGAGCGGGCACGGCGCATAGCCTCCGTAGCGCTCGAAGATCAGCGCCAGCAGGATGGTCGCGAACGCGATCGAGAACAGGATGGCGCTGATCAGCATCAGCTGACCCGCCAGCGTATCGGCCTTCGCCGCCTCGGAGCGTGTTGCCGCCATCAGAACGCGTATTTGGCGATGAGGAAGCCGCCGACGATTGCCGCGAGGAAGCCCGTGGTCACGAGCGTCAGGCGCTCCTCGATGAAACCTCTGATCGGCTCGCCATAGATGCGCAAGAGCTCAGCCTCGATGAAGAAGCGCGCGCCGCGGGTGATCGTCGACAGCACGATGAAGGCCAAGAGATTGTAGCCGGCGAAGCCCGAGGCGATGGTCACGATCTTGTAGGGGATCGGGGTCAGGCCCTTGATCAGGATGATCCAGGCGCCCCATTTGGCGTAGGCCTCGCGGAAGGCGTCGATGCCTTCGCCGTAGCCATAGGCCGAGATCAGCCAATGGCCCACGGTGTCGTAGAGCAGAGCGCCAATGGCGTAGCCGACGATGCCGCCAAGCACCGAGGCGATGGTGCAGACGAGCGCATAAAGCCGCGCCTTCTCCGGATTGGCGAGCGCCATCGGCACCAGGATCACGTCCGGCGGCACCGGGAAAAACGAGCTTTCGGCGAAGGAGACGGCTGCCAGAGCCGGCAAGGCGTGGCGCCCCTTGGAAAGCCTGATCACCCCGTCATAGAGCCCCTTGAGCATGGCGACTGCTTACCGGGGCGCGGGGGGCTTGTCCATCCGCTCCGCGATCGGGCTCGAGGGGAGCTCAGCCTCGCGGTTGACCCCAAGTTTCGCTTACCCCATGTTCCCGGCCGTGCCCCAGTGGCGGAATGGTAGACGCGGCAGACTCAAAATCTGTTGCCTGCAAGGGCGTGCTGGTTCGAGTCCGGCCTGGGGCACCATTCTCGCAAGCGTTCCGTCCGCAGTCCCCATCCCGACACAACGGTTCGGCAATTAACTGGCGCTCTGACGCTAATCGCGCGCATACCAGGAAAGTCCAGCGCTCGCAGCGAAAGCCCCAATCATCATCCCCACAACGTTCAGAGCGACGATCACTGCGCTGCCTCGCATGAGTGGGACGTTGAACTCCGCTAGGCCGATACCCAGCATGACCACAGGCGGGACCAGCGCGACGGAGATCGCAATCCCGGCCAGCGCTTCGACGATGCCGGGCCAGAAGAACGCAAACGTTCCTGCTAGCCCGGAAAGGAACGCGACGATGAAATAGAAGGTGGGAACGGTGGAGAGGCGGTCGGCAATTTCCGAGAGCGCTTCACTCGGAATCATAGCGTTGATGACAATCGAGACCACGAGCGCGAGGCCGAGACCGATGGCGAAGGTCGTAACGCTGTTCTTGAAGGTGGTCCAATCGCCCCAGAACACCGACACGCCGACAGCGATGACCGGATAGAGCAAGGGCGAGATAACCATGGCTCCCACGATCACCGCAGGGCTGTTCATCTCGAAACCAAAGGCGCAAATGCCCGCCGCGCTCGCGGTCAACACAATGAAGGCGAGGTCGATCTGCGCCCGCTCGACCAGGCGGCAGTACGAGTCCTGAAGGACTTGGGGCGAGATGTGCCGTCTCATTTCGTCTCATCAGAGAAAATATGCGTGCTGGCTACGTCGTGCCTCGCGTAGACTGATCAATAAGCTGCGCGAGCGGCCGCTGCTATGGCAATCGGTTCCGGGCCCCGAGCGAGAGCGCGGCTCGACACGATTGGAGTGTCGGGCCGCTGGCCCGCTCCTCTGCCCCTATAGCCCCCGGAGCGAGTTGGCGCTACGCGCCAACTCCGCCGCTTCTGCCACCCGATCGTGACGGTCCAATCCGTCTCGAGCTGCGGGCCATTGAGGCGCTGATAGACCGGCACGCCGAACTCCGCCGCCAGACGATGGCCGCAGATCACGCCGCGCTGCCCGATCATGTTGGCGCCGAACAGGAGGTCGGCCCGGTCGCCGCCGTAGAAATCGGGGTTGGCGGTCTGCACCGGCCCGACGATCTCAGGGTCGATGCCGCTGATGTCGTTCTGCGTTTGCGCTGCAAGCCGGATGGAGTTGCTGATCCCGGCGCCCACTCATATTGCGCCCAAACGGTTCCCTGGTGGAGATCGCCGAGGGCATAGCCTTCATCGTTCTGCTGCTCGAGCCGAATGAAGCCCCGATATTGGCCCCCAAACGAAAAATGCCGTTGCGCTGGGTGTAGACGAGGCCGGGGAGAAAATCCCAGGTGCCCGAGCCGAGTTGCATGGCATAGGGAAGACGCACCACCGGCCTCAGGCCCATCGGCGTCAGGACCCTGCCGCTCTCGGTGATTGAGCCGGTCGGCGCACTCAAGCCGAGCAACAAGTTCAAATGCTGCGCCCCTTGCGGGGTTTTCGCGTCGAATAGGCCAACGAGGGCGGTCAAGGACACATGCCGATGCCTTCCGACTCGGTCGAGAAGGTGCCGAGACGCGTCGTCCCCACCGGTCCGGCGTAGGTAATGTGGTGCATGTCCTTTTCGATATAGGGCAGCATCCCCATCAAGGTGACGGTGTCGCTGATGCCGTACATGGCCCCGAACATATTCATGTTCATGCCCATTTCCGTCGGCACCACGCGCAACGTGGGCGGCTGGCCCGGCATGCCGAAGAAGCGGTTGGGCACCGTGGTGACGATGGTATCGGGCGAGACGCTGTCGTCGCCGATGAGGTTGCCCTCCATCCACATCCACATGAAGCGATAGGACAACATCAGCTCGCCCTTATGGTGGCGGTGATCGCCCATCACCCCGATCGGCGCGTGGGCGTCGGCGCGCGGCGCGGTTTTGACTTCGCCATTCTTGATGGTCATGTCGAAGCCGGTGCTGGGGGTTCTGGGTCGTGGGCTTCAGCGCCAAGAGCAAAGACCTGGACGCAAGCCGCGGCAGCCAAGGCGAGCGAGATACGCCGCGTTGGCAGAGGATATTTGGTGAGCATGATCGTTTCGAACTCCGTAAGCGGGTTGAGAGGAATCCGATCGGAGTGCAGCGCGCGGTCGGCGCGCGTCACCTCGGTCAGATCATCAAGGGCTTCAGAGTTCGAGTGGTGGCCCGCGGTTCTGCGGATGCCTGACCGCGCTCTCCATGATCGCGGCATCGAGGCCAGCGAGCGTCGGAGACGCAGGTTCGACCGCGACGATCAAGACGGCCGTGCAGGCCGCGAGCCCGGCGTGGAAGGACGCGTAGCCCGTGCAGAACGGGCATTTCTTGTGGGGCGCAGTCGGGCTGCCCGGCGCTGCAGGGTCTTTCGCCCCGCCCATCATCCTGTGACAGATGGGTTCGTCGGCGCCTGCGTTGCCGGCATGCGTTCCTTGCATGCTGGCAAGCGATCCCGACAGCGCCTGCGAGACGACGTGCCCCGGGATCAGCGCCACATAAAGCAACACGCCAACCAGGGCCATCACGCCAGAGAGCCGGCGATGCCGATGGAAGTCCCCCATCCCCATGCTTCGATACTAGGCAGGGCCGCCCGGAATCAGAAGCAAAAACCTGATTGCACTTTAGGCCAATAGCGGAGCGGCCTGCCTTTGCTAGGCTCGATGCCGCTCAGCGCCACGTGCGAACGCGCTTCATTCCTTGCGGTCGACACATCGGTGCCGGCGGCCGAAAAAGTGCTCGAAGCCGTTGGCACGATGCGGATCGCAACGTCTGCCTGACGGCGCGACGGTGGTGATTTGGCAAGGACCGACCACGCCGGATCATCACCAATCGAAACCACTTCTCACTCCAACGTTGGATGTTGGAGGATGGTATGGCTGAACTAAAAGGGGGCTGCCAATGCGGCGCCGTTCGTTACGAATCGACCGGTGACGTGCTTTTTGCCGGTCACTGCCAGTGCACCGATTGCCAGAAAAGCGGTGGCGGTGGGCACAGCTCGATCTTCGCCGTTCCCAAAGATGGCGTGGCGATGACCGGCGAGACCAAGGTCCATGAGGTGACCGCCGACAGCGGCAATACGGTGGGGCGCGGGTTCTGCCCGCGTTGCGGCGGACCCATCTTCACGGTCTCGTCAGGATTGCCCGATGTGATCATGTTCAAAGCCGGGAGCCTTGATGATCCCGAGCAATTCAAGCCCGGCATGGGTACTCTACACCAAGAGCGGACCTGGTTGGGATCAGGATGTCGTCAAGGGTGGCTTGCCAACCTTCGAAGCGATGCTGCCCATGGGCTAATGGTCCGAACGAGCGGTGCCCGGGAGTCCCCGGGCACTTTGCTCGTGTTTCTTTCCAACCCTAGCGGCCCACAAGCTTGATCCGATCGGAGCTCGGCGGGTCGAAATAGCCGAAGAACTCGGTTGCCGCCGCCTGATCGCCGTCAATCTTGAGTTCGCCAGTCTCGAGCGCCTGCTTGACATTGGTTTCGCCGAGAAGGATGCGATCCAACAGATCCTTGGTGGCGACGAAGGTGGCGTCGGCGTCATCCGGCGCCTCTTCGTGGAACACCGCCACGCCGTTCCTGATCTCAAGCGCGTTGTCCTCGCCGACATCGGTGAACTTGAAGCCGACGGTGAGGTGCTTGTCCGCAGCCTTCTCCGGATCGAGGCGGACGCGGAGCGACTCGATGATGGCCTCAGCCGGCAGAGCCTTGATGATGTCGGGAGCGGCGAAGTTCCAGATCTTGTTGTAGTCGAGCTTGTCTTCGAGCTCGAGCGCGCCGCCGAGTGCGAGCCCCCGCCAATAGATGTTCGGTTGGAGATAGGCCCATTGCCGCATCGCCTCAGCCTTGAGCTTGCGCGCCTCCGTGTGGTCGTGATCGACCCGAATCGGGTAGGTCAGGATTTCCATGGCCCAGCCATAGTTCTTGTCATCGATGGCTTTCTTCGCCTCTTCCAAGATCGCCTCGCGGCCACCGAGCGCCTCCACATAAAGCGCCGCCCTCTCCTTGAATCCGGGCCGCGCCAATGCGGTCGGATCGGCCTGATACCAGCCGAGATAACCGTCATAGATGTTGCGCGTGCTGTGGGCGACCGTGCCGTAATACTGGCCGAGCCAGGGATCCTCAGCGAGATGGGGCGGCAGCTTGACCGCCTCGGCCAGCTCGTCCCGCGTATAGCCCCGATTCATTAGCCGCACGGTCTGGTCATGCACATATTGGATCGCGTCGCGATAGTTGGTGATGCGATCGACGATGAACTTGTTGCCGATCCAAGGGCGCATATGCGAGCCGGAATAGCTGTCCGCTTGCTTCGCGTATTTCAGCAGCCTGTCGACGCCCTTGTACCATTTGACCGGATCGCGGAACTTGGTGCCGCGGAGCGTGTACAGATTGGGGAAGCTCTCGCCCTGGATCGTCTCCGAGCCATGGACGTGCTTCAGGTCCGGGAACCACACATCGATCTCGTCCTCGGCGTCGCCATAGGCATGAAACAGCTTCATGCGCACGCCGGCGACCTCGACGTCGAGCTCGTCGTCAAAGGTATCGGTCGGCTCGATCAGCGACACCGGTCCGACGTCGAACGTGGGCCCCAAGGCTTGATGCACGCGGCCCTCTGGCCCCTTCGGCAACAAGGTGCTGGCCAGCGCCGTGCGCATCGACAGAATCGGCCCGACGACGCTTGCATCGTTGATCAGATAGTCCTCGAACGTGTCATGGGCGAAGATTTTGACGCGGCCCGACTTGACGTCGTCCTCGGTGACGCCCAGCCCCTTCACGCCGAACGGGTGGTCTGGATGGCGATGGGTATAGATTACCGCCTTGATCGGCTTGTCGCTGATCTTGCGGAAGTCGGCCATAACCTCCGCCGCGAATTTGTCGTTCTCGCCGGGATCGATGATGATGATACCGTCGTCGCCGACGACCATGGTCATGCTGGTAATGCCGTAGCCTACCGCGACATAGACCTTGTCCTTGACCGGCATGTAGATGCCGCGGCCCATTTGCCTGGCGAAGGCGGTCTGCTCGGGATTGATGGTGTCGGCGGCCTTGGTGTAGGCGAGATTGTCGCCGTGATCGACGACGAGCGGCGCGAGGTGATCCTTCCACTTGTCATGTTGCGCCATCAGCCGGTCAACCTCGGCCTCATCGGCGCGAGCCATCGTGGCCGGAAGCGCCGCGATCAGCGCGGCGGTAAAGCCAAGGATCAAAGCGGTTAGTGTCGTTTCACGGAGTGCGGCGTGGCGCGGGTCGCGAGGCGCAAACATGCTGTTACCTCCCAGGCTTGCGGCAGGCTTATGAGAGGATCCGCAAGAGTGGCGCCACGGACCAGTTCGAGTGCCCACCATGGAGGGGGAGCAGCCTAACAAGGAGGGTCGTGATGGCAACCCTCAATCACCGCGAGGTGATGAGCTTCATCAAGACTTCATGTTGGCGAACGCCCGCAGAGTCACGCGTAGACGTAGGAATGCCGGGAAGCCGGCCTCGATGCTGGCTCCTCGGCATTATGCTCAATGAAAGGATCGTCTGCTGTCAGCCGCGCATGAGGTCGCGCCAGCTGCTTTCTCTGACATCGACACCGTAGTACTGCGCCGCCTTCTTGATGTTGGCGAAGGCGAGGTCGCGATCCGCGTCGGAGACGTCCTCGACCTGATCGAAGCGGGCGAGCGCATCGATGACGTGCTCGGCGTCGGTCAGCGGCTCCTTGCGCTGACGCGGAAACGCAAACACGCTCTCTGGCAGCTCGGCCCGATTGTGGATCTCGCCATGTTCCGTGCTCGGCATCCAAGTGGCTTCCATGTTGTTTCCTCCCATGGTGCTCGGGGGACTGACAATGCCCCCATTCCACATCGGTGCAGTCGTCACCGCGTTTACTTGCTGCGCCGCTTCAAGCGGCTGACGTCCGGCACCTCCTCGCCAAGAGCGGTCGCGAGGTCGATCTGATGATCTTGCTCTTGCACGAGAATCTCTCGGATCTGTTCGGCCATGGCGAATTCACCGAGAGCTTCGCATTGCCGAACTCTCTCACGGTAGTTTGCAATGGTTTCGTTCTCGTTATCCAAGTCGAACTTAAGCATATCCCGCATCTTTTCTGAAACCTTGACCGGCTTCGGTGTTACGGTCGGCATCTTGCCAAGATAGTCGATCTGCCGCGAGACGATGAGCGCGTGCTCGAGCTCCTGATGGGCGTGCTTCTCGAGCTGATCGGCGATGTTCATGTACTCCGCGCCCTTTAGAACTTGCGAATAGACCACGTAAGCGATGATGGCCTGATATTCGCGGGACAAATCCTCATTCAGGAGCTCCGCCAGTTTGTCCCGGGTAATCGACTGATCCGCCATTGATTTTCTCCTCCGAAGGAATACTCGCCTCGCCGCCCGCAACTGGTTCCCGAGAACTCGATCGCGCCGGCAAGTCGCGTTCTAGATTAGAATCCGTCACAGTTATATCTGCACAAAGCACAAGACAGCAGGATAACGTCGTAGGCTCGGGTCGGTTGCAGCCCAAGACGCGGCGATTCGACCGCGGATCGCGCGAGCCCCGCGTTTACCATGGAGAAGAAAATGCCTGAGGCGACGATACCCATGCCCGAAATTCGCGTCACCAAGGACGGCCCCTATCTGATCTCGGGAAACGTCCCTCTCGCGCGAGCGACCATCGGCACCAACGTTGAAGGCGAGTCGGTGCGGTGGGACTGGGGGGCTCGCTACGCCACTGAGGCGAGCTATGCCCTCTGCCGCTGCGGCCATAGCGCGAACAAGCCGTTCTGCGACGGCAGCCATCTGAAAGCTGGCTTTGACGGCACCGAGACCGCGAGCCGGAAGCCTTATCGCGAGGAGGCCAAGGCGATTGTCGGGCCGACCATGACCTTGACCGACGTCGAGAGCCTCTGTGCCTTCGCGCGCTTCTGTGATCCCAACGGCCAGGTCTGGTCACTGGTCGGGGAGACCGACAACGCGGAAGCCCAGCGCGACTTCGTCCGTCAGACCTGCGACTGCCCGTCAGGGCGGCTCGTCGCTTGGGACAACGCCACCGGCGAGGCGATCGAGCCGCATTACGAGCCCTCGATCGGGCTAGTCGAGGACCCGGCGCAAGATTGCTCCGGCCCGCTGTGGCTGCGCGGCGGCATCGCCGTGATCGGCGCCGACGGCTACCGCTACGAGATCCGCAATCGCGTCACGCTCTGCCGCTGCGGCTCCTCCAGCAACAAGCCGTTCTGCGACGGCGCCCACGCCGCGACAAAATTCAAGGACGGCTTGTAGCTCTAAGGCGCCTCTTTGCCGGTCTCCGCCCGCAGGCTCTTTATCAAGGCATTGAGCTCTGCATTGTCCGGCTCGGACTTTGCCAGCTGCTCGGCATAGCGGAGCGCCGCGCCAGTGTTGCCCGCCTTGCGATTGAAGTTGATGAGCGCCAGCAGCGTATCGCGATCGCCAGGATGGCGCGCAAGGCTCTGCTCCAACACCTTGATCGCCTCGTCGAGACGTCCCTTCGATCCGAGCGCGACGGCATAGACATAAGCGTACCGCGCACGCGCCGGCTCGAGCTCGGCGGCACGGCCAAGCTCGGCGAGAGCCTCGTCCTCGCGCTTGAGGCGGACGAGCGCGAGCCCAAGCGCATGATGGAGGCCCGCATCCTGCGGCGAGCGTTCGAGCGCCTGGCGCAACACCTTTTCGGCATCGGCCTCGCGTCCGAGCTGCCGGTAGAGATCGGCGAGATTGGCCGCAGCCGGCGCGAAGCTCGGACTCAAGCGAAGCGCCGCCTTGTACTCCGCCTCGGCCTTGGCGGTGTCGCCGCGCCGCGCATAGAAATTAGCGAGGGTCGAACGCGATTCCGGTCGGTCGGCATTGAGCTCATTTGAGGCGATGAACTCCTTGACGGCGTTGTCGAGCTTGGTGCGGTCTTCTTGCGAGAGCCCAGCGGTCGGCATGCCGGCGAGGCGCGACGCGGCGCGAATGCGCACCCCGCGCACGGGATCGGTGAGGAGCGGCGACACCATCGGCCAGAGTTGCCCGGCCGGCACGCCGTCGAGCATGTCGAGCGCGGCGGTGCGCACCAGGGGATCGGGGTCGGATAGGTTCTTTTGCGCCAGCGCAAGGGTCGATCGCGACAGCGTCAGCGCTTCGAGCGCGCTCGCGCGGGCAAAAGCGGGCGTTTGCGGATCGTCCACGACAGCCGTTAGCAATTTCTGCGCGCCGGCCTTGTCGTTCCAAGCCGCATGGAACGCGGGGCCGTATGTCTGAAAGCCCTCGCGTTCCGGGCCGAACCAGCCAGCAATCGCAGCCGCGGCCCAATCCGGCGATTTGTCGGTATGGCAATCGGTGCAGGCATTGTCGGTTCCGAGCTTGGCGGAGAGGTCTGGACGCGGCACGCGGAAACTATGGTCGTGGCGCTTGTCGATCACCATGAAGGTCCGCGCCGGCATGTGGCAGGAGACGCAAGAGACCGCCGGGCTCACGCCCTCATGATGGCTGTGCGCCGCGGTGGCATAGGTCGGGGCATGGCATTGCAAGCAAACCTTGTCGCCTGAGAGCTTGAGCTTCGCGCTATGGGGATCGTGGCAATCGCTACAGGTCACGCCCTTGGCGAACATCTTGCTCTGCTTGAACGAGCCGTAATTGTAGACCTCGTCCTGCATCTG
>Ga0307444_1001449_pt1 | contig 10184 bp, 10 predicted proteins | sample SalMarSW160340MG_FD_202145 | JGI IMG/M metagenome (GOLD analysis project Ga0307444, IMG submission 202145) | Salt marsh sediment microbial communities from the Plum Island Ecosystem LTER, Massachusetts, United States - SW1603-40 | ecosystem: Environmental > Aquatic > Marine > Intertidal zone >... | reverse complement strand
GCCAGGACCAGGGCCAGCCCAAAAGCCAGGGTGTGCAATTTATTGCTCATATCAGGTATTTATAGATTTTACGGGGCGCGTTTGCCCCATATTATACTCCTCTGTTATGTATAAGACACCCCTCTGTTGTAGAATCGGCAGAATGTTGTAGAATACGGGTGGTTTAAGCTATTGCATCAGGGGGGTACAGTGACCGATACCGTCTCCGTTATCATACCGACTTACAACGAGAAGGATAATATCGCCCCGCTATTGGCCCGGATAGATAAGGCGCTCTCCGGATATGATTATGAAGTCTTAATCGTTGATGATAACAGCAGTGACGGCACTATCGAGATTGCCTCGGAGCTGGCCTCCCGCTATCCGGTAAAGGTTATCGTCCGTCAGAACCAAAGAGGGCTGGCCACGGCGGTGGTCCACGGGCTTAGAGCCGCCTCCGGCCGGATTATCGGGGTTATGGACGCCGACCTGCAGCACCCACCGGAGGTTATCCCGGAATTAATAAAAGCCCTCCAGGGCGGAGCGGATATGGTGGTGGCCAGCCGCTATATAGAAGGCGGCGGCTGCCCCAACTGGGGGTTGTCCCGTAAGATTATATCCAGGGTAGCCCTGGTAATATCCCACCTGCTCCTGCCCTCAACCAGGCCGGTAAAAGACCCGCTGTCGGGGTTTTTCATGTTCCGGCGGCGGAGTGTGGCTCCGGAAAAACTCAAGCCCATCGGCTACAAGATAAGCCTGGAGGTAATGCTCACCGGCCGCTTCCAGCGCGTGGTCGAAGTCCCCTATATCTTTGAGGACCGGAGCGCCGGTAAAAGCAAGCTGAACCCCGGTCAGCAGCTAGATTACCTGAGGCACCTCCTCAGCCTGATGGCCCGCACCGGCGAGCTGGGGATGCTGCTCAAGTTTATGGCCGTGGGCTTAAGCGGCGTTATCGTCAACGAGGGAGTGTACTGGCTTTTGACGAGGTTCGGCGGTCTGGCCGCTTATGACTATTTGGCCGTTGTTATCGGTATAGAGGTCTCCATTATCACCAACTTTATCCTCAACGATACCTTCACCTTCGCCAAGCGGCGCCGGGGTAAGTCCTTTATGGGACGTTTCCTGAAGTTCAACCTTATCTGCCTGGCCGGGGCGGCGATTCAGTGGGGGCTGTTCATGCTCTTTACCCGCGTTTTCGGGGTGTACGACCTGCTCTCCAATTTCATCGGTATCGTGGTGGCTTTCCTGTGGAACTACTTCGTCAATAGAAACTGGACATGGAGATAACAAGAAACCTGTCCCGATTATACCGCTGGGAATACTTCTGGCTCTACCTGCTGGTGCTGGTGACACTGATTCTGCACGTAGTCATCATCGCCAGCCCCTCCGAGCTCATTCTGGATGAGAGACACTATATCCCAGAAGCCCGGAATATCATTGAAAATCAGGAAATAGTGCGCCCGGAACACCCGCCTTTAGCCAAGCTCTTTGTCGTCGCCGGGATAGAGCTGTTCGGAGATAATCCATTTGGCTGGCGCTCTTTTTCGGTTATATTCGGCACGGTCACTATCGTCCTTTTCTATTTCCTCTGCCGGCGGCTGAACATGTCCCGGGAGGCCGCTTCAATAGCCACCTTTCTGCTGGCGCTGGAAAACATGACCTTCGTTCAGGCCAGCGTGGCTATGCTGGATGTCTATTGCCTCACCTTTATGATGGCCTCGTTTCTGCTCTACGCCAGCCGGAGGTACTGGTCTTCGGGGATAGCTGTGGCGCTGGCGGCCCTGTCCAAGCTCAACGGCGCTCTGGCGGTGCTGGTCATGTTCTTCCACTGGCTGTTCCGCCGCCCGGGCCGCTCCCGCTGGTTTCTGGTTACCGTGCTCCTGTCCCCGGCAGCCTTTATCGGGCTGATGGTTTTGTTTGACCTGGCCATTGTCCGGGACTTTTCGGCGCTGGTAGACCCGATTAGCCGGATAAATGCCATGCTGAGCCTGAGCAGCAGCCTTACCTTTGCCAGCGTTGACCACCCCGCCATGAGCCGTCCCTGGGAGTGGCTAATATATTATAAGCCGATGGGTTACTGGTATAACCCTCATTACCTGGCTGCCATCAGCCCCTCTATCTGGGCTTTAATCATGCCCACTTTCGGTTATATGGTCTACAGGGCGGTTAGAGGCAACCAGGCCGGGCTCTTCGGCGCCGCCTGGTTTACCGGCACCTACCTGGTCTGGATACCGCTCAGCCTTATCACCGACCGTGTCAGCTATATCTACTACTTTTACCCCACGGTGGGGGCTATCTGCCTCGGCCTGGGGCTGGGCCTGTCTCAGTTGCTTGACTTTTACCGGGGGAGGAGTCCGGGCAAGCTCAAACGGACGGTACTGGCGCTGGTTATCTTTTATTTATCATTTCACATGATTTGCTTTGGTCTTATCTCGCCGCTGTTCCCGACATACTGGCCCTGGTAGACCCCCCTTTTTGCACCTGCAGACCGCTTGCGCTATACTTGGGATATGAGTTTAGCTGAGCTTCTGGAAAAGGCTGAAAAGTATCTGCCGCCGGAGAAGGTAGCTCTGGTCAAGAAGGCCTACGAATTTGCCGCCGAAGCCCATAAGGGGCAGACGCGCAAAACGGGCGACCCCTACATAGAGCACCCCCTGCAGGTGGCGCTCATCCTGGCCCGGGTTCAGCTTGACGCCAATTCCCTGGCTGCCGCCCTGCTCCACGACGTCCCCGAAAACTGCGGCATACCCGTAGAAAAGATTAAAGCCAAATTCGGCCCCGAGGTGGCCAAGCTGGTCGACGGCGTCACCCGGCTGAGCAAGATTACCTGGCAGGCCCCCGGCGACCCCCAGGCCCGGCACCAGCAGGCGGAAAACCTGAGGAAGATGCTGGTAGCCATGGCCGAAGACCTGCCGGTGGTCTTCATCAAGCTGGCCGACCGCCTGCACAATATGGAGACCCTTCACGCGCTGCCGCCGGATATGCAACTCCGCATTGCCCAGGAGACACAGGAGATATACGCCCCCCTGGCCCACCGGCTGGGGATATGGGAGCTGAAGTGGCGGCTGGAGGATTTATCCCTCCGCTATCTGGAGCGGGCTAAATACGATAAGATTGCCAAGCTGGTTGCCGCCCGCCGCGAACAGCGGGAGAGCTTTATCGCCCAGATAATCGAGATTATCGAAGCGGAGTTCAAAAGAGTGGGCATAAAAGCCGAGATATCAGGCCGGCCCAAGCATATCTACAGCATCTACCAGAAGATTCAACGCTACGAAGCCCTGGGCAAGGACTTCGATGATATATACGACCTGCTCGCCCTGCGGGTACAGGTCGGCTCGGTGTCCGATTGCTATAATGCCCTGGGGGTTATCCACAGCCTGTGGCGCCCCCTCCCCGGTGAATTCGACGATTTCATCGCCAACCCCAAGTCCAACGGCTATCAGGCTCTGCATACGGCGGTAATGTATATGGGCACCATGCCCCTGGAGGTCCAGATTCGCACCCGGGAGATGCACAGACTTGATGAATACGGTGTGGCCGCCCACTGGCGTTATAAAGAAGGCGGGGAGAGAGACATCCACTTTGAGGAGAGAATTGCCTGGCTGCGCCAGCTCATCGACTGGCACCGGGAGCTGAGCGGGGCCGAGGAGTTTCTGGAATCGGTCAAGACCGATATCTTTATTGACCAGGTCTTTGTCTATACCCCCAAGGGGGAGATAAAGGATTTACCCAAGGGGGCCACATCCCTTGATTTTGCCTACCGGGTACATACCGAGGTGGGCCATCGCTGTATCGGGGCTAAGGTCAACGGCAAGCTGGTGCCGCTCAACTATCAGCTTAACAACGGCGATGTGGTCGAGATTGTGTCCGCCAAGGCAGAGAAAGGCCCCAGCCGGGACTGGCTCAACCCGCACCTGGGCTATATCAAGACCTCTCACGCCCAGGAAAAGGTACGGCAGTGGTTCCGTCGGCAGGAGCGCGCTGAAAATATCGAACGGGGCCGGGCGCTGCTGGAGAAAGAGATGCGGCACCTGGGGCTAAAGCCCGCCGAACGGGAAGGGCTGGCCGGGCTCTTCGAATTTGACAACGTGGACGACTTTCTGGCGGCCATTGGCTACGGCGGCGTCTCCACCCATCAGATTGCGCTAAAATTATCCGCCCAGCCGCCGACCCTGGCCAAGCCCGTTGTCGCCCCACCTGCGCCCCCGGAAGCGACCATTGAGGTGCTGGGCATGGGTAATTTAGTCACCAACCTGGCCCGTTGTTGCCGCCCGGTGCCCGGTGACCCGATTATCGGCTATATCACCCGCAGCCGGGGGGTGACCATTCACCGTCGGGACTGCTACAATGTAGTCCATGAAGATGAAAAGGAGAGACTGGTGGCCGCCGAGTGGGGGCACACTAACTCCCTCTACCCGGTCAACATTCAGGTTGAGGCCTGGGACCGGGTGGGTTTAATGCGTGATATTACCACTATCGTGGCTGAGGAGAGGGTTAACATCGGCTCAGCAAACCTGACTCCCCATGACGACCATTCCGTCACTTTATATTTCACCTTCCAGGCCAGAGACCTGCCCCAGCTGAGCCGGCTGATGGGTAAAATTGACGGTATCAAAGGTATTAACAGCGTCTTCCGGGTGGGAGACGAAGCGATGGCCAGGCCCAAATCCTCAACTTAAGGAGGCAGAGATTGCCAAACATTAAATCAGCGGAAAAACAGGTTCGGGTATCGGAGCGGAAGAAGCTCAGGAATAAGTCTATTACCAGCCTTTGTAAGACCAATATAACCAAGGCGGAGAAGCTTATTTTCTCGGGTGAGCTAAAGGCGGCCCAGGAGGCGGTGGCGGTGGCCATTACCTCTCTGGACAAGGCGGCGGAAAAGGGAATTATCCACGCCAACAACGCCGCCCGCCGCAAATCACGGCTGATGAAGAAGCTAAACGAAGCCCAGGCCGCGGCGTCGGCCTAAAACTTGACCTGAGACGCTAAAGGGGTTTATGCTCTAAATGGTGCCATGATTTTAACCCAGTTTCAGACTGTAGGTCATGAGCTATTCACCAAAGGACTGGTCTCATCCCATAGCGGGAATCTGAGCATCAGGCTGGGGGAGCGGATTACTATTACCCGCCGCAACTGCGGGCTGGGCTGTCTGGAGGAGCATGACCTCATCGAAACCGGCCTCAACAAGAACGACCGCAACACCCCCCTGGCCTCTACGGAGCTGGCCGTCCACCGGGCTATTTACCAGGCAACCTCGGCCTCGGCTATCGTTCATGCCCACCCCCCTCACGCCGTAGCCCTGTCGCTGGCCGAAACCGAAATTGTCCCCACCGACACCGAAGGCCTGTCCCTGCTGGGAAAAGTTCCGGTGCTGGGCTGGAATATGAAAGTAAAAGCGGGCGGGCTGGCGGATATAATTGCCCGGGCCTTAAGTCAGCGCCGGGTTGTAATGGTTCACGGTCACGGCAGCTTCGCCATCGGCCAGCTGCTGGGGGAAGCCCACAACTACACCGCTTCTCTGGAGGAGAGCTGCCAGGTAATCTGCCTGTTGAAAACGCTGCAGGGGGAAAGTGCCCCCAAAAGAGGCGTGTTCAAGAAGTAGCCGGTCACTTATAGACCGGGGTACACCAGTCAATATATTTGGGATTATTGCCCCTTATTATCTCAAAATAGAGCTTCTGTAGCTTTCCGGTTATCTCCCCAACCTTGCCATCGGCTATCGGGCGGTGGTCTATTTCCCCCACCGCCGTTATATGAGCGGCGGTGCCGGTTAGGAAGCATTCTTCAGCGGCAAACAGCTCATCGAGCTCAACCGGCCTCTCCACGGTATCTATCCCCAGCTCATCTTTGGCCAGCTTTATCACCGTATCGCGGGTAATCCCCAGCAGGATGTGATTATCGCCGGCGGGGGTGACCAGTTTACCGTCTATAACCAGAAAGATATTCTCGCCGCTGCCTTCGGAGACATGGCCGTCCGGGGCGAGCATGATGGCCTCGTCAAAGCCTTTCTCGATGGCTTCGGTTTTGGCCAGGGCGTTATTGATATAAAGCCCGGTAAGCTTGGCGTTGGGCGGGATTACATTATAGTCCGGGCGCCGCCAGGAAGAGATACCGCACCTGGCGGTTTCCATATCCAGGTAGGGCCCCCAGGGAATCCCCAGGACTAAGAAGTCGCTTTCCAGGTTGTGGAGACGAACACCCAGGGCTTCGGAGCTCTTATAAGCCAGCGGGCGGATGTAGACATCCTCCTCAAAGCGGCACATAGCTACCAGCTTGGCCGTTATCTGGCACATCTCGTCTACGCTGTGGGGCGGCTCCATCTTCAGGACACGGCAGCCGTTATGCATTCGCTCAAAGTGCTCTTTGAGGCGGAAGAGGTAGATTTGTTTCTGCTGGCTGTTCCAGTTACCCCGGATGCCCTCGAAGATGGCCGTTCCGTAGTGAAGGGCGTTGGTCATTATCCCCAGCTTGGCCTGTTCTAGAGGGACGAACTGCTTCTGAAAATAGGCGTAAGACGGCATTTGATTCTCTCCTTGGTAGATAACGCTCATTATAGCCTATCAATTGGACATAAAACAAGTTTGGCAAAAAAATCAGGGAGAGGGCTTTACCCCCTCCCCTTAGTTTTACCTTGTGTTATTCTTCCCATACCCAGCCCGCCCAAAAAGGCTTCGCCTCTTTAGACTCTCTTACCCCACCCCCAGAGAGGAGTAATTGCACTACTCCCCAAAAAGAAATTGATAGAAGTGTCACTTCTATAGGGTGGGAGGGTGGGAAGAAAAACAAACGCTAAAAACTGGGTGCTTCCTCCCGTTTAATATCTTTTCCCGCCCGCCGCCCTTATGGAAGGGCTAAAGCCCTTTTATCCCCCCTTTTACCAGCTACCTTAGTACCCCTCAATAGTCCCCCCCGCCAGACCCGTCACCAAATCCCTCACCAGCACCTTTACCTCTCTCCGCTTCGGGAAAAGGCTTGGGAGCAGGCTTGGGAGTGGGCTTGGAGGTAGGCTTGGGAGTGGGCTTGGAGGTAGGTTTGGGAGCAGGCTTGGGAGTGGGCTTGGGGGTAGGCTTGGCGGTGAGCTTGGCGCCGCAGTGGGCGCAGAATTTACTGCCCGGCGGGTTGGGTCCGGAGCAGGTGGGGCAGGTGACTTCCCCGCCGGCCGGTTTGTCGCCCATATAGAGCTTGATGTGCGGCCAGGGGATTTCTATATGTTCCTCGTCAAAGGCGCGCTTGACTCTCCGCCGGAGTTCCCCCATGATACCCCACTGTGTCATAGGCTTGGTGTCGCCGACGGCTCTGATAATAATGCCTGAATCGCCGAAGTCCTCTACCCGCAGTATCCATGGCGTTTTGGAGATGAATTGGTCTCTCCAGTCGGGGTGTTCGGCCATTTCCTCCCAGACTCGCCTGACTACGCCCATAACCCGGTCCAGGTCTTCTTTATAGGCGACGCCGACCTCAAAGAAAGCCCGGGATATCGAGCGGGTATAGTTGGAGGCTACCTTGATTTCGCCGTTGGGGACAATATGCAAAATCCCTTTAAGGTCTCTCAGCACGGTTCGCCGCAGGCCGAGCTCTGTCACCTCGCCGGTTATATCGGCGACTGTGACCACATCGCCGATGTTATAGTGGTCTTCCAGCAGAATCAGGAAGCCGCCGATTAGATCCCGTATAGAGTTCTGGGCGGCGAAGCCGATGGCGATACCGGCCACGCCGGCGCTGGCCAGCAGCGGGGTAATATTCAGTCCCACCTCGGAAAGAATCATAAAGAGGGCAATTATAACTATAAACAAGCCCAGAGCCTGGGTGACGACCTTGCCCAGTGATGTTGACCGCTGTATTATATACGCCTCAGAGCGGCGTTTTTTGCCTTTCGTAGTGACATACCGCCTGACAAGAATCGGCATTATTACGCCGAGAATTTTATAGATGAACAATGAAACCAGGATGAGGATCAGAATAGGCACGCCGTGTAGCAAAAGCCAGCCGCCGACCATGTTCAGGGCTGGGGTGACATCCACGCCGTAGCGTGAAACCACGACGGCGGCTACCGCCAGGGCCAGTATCACCCCCCCGATGCCGATGATTACCCAGGTTAAAGCTCTCCGGGTGCCTTCCATTTGCTCCTGCCACTGCTCGGGGAACAGTTTTTTCACCAGCCGGAAAGCCAAGCGGCGGAAAAGGAAGAACAGGACAAACCCCACCACCACCGCCAGCAGTATCCAGACCCCGTTAGCAATAAACCATTCCCACATGGCAACCACCTTCCTTGAGAACGACTTGTTATATATACTACAACAGGTCTGGCAATAATGCTAGACTTAAATTGGACTAGATGTTATATATTAAGTAATAAGGGTTAGGGGGAGAAGCGGCTTTTAGACGAGGGGTAATCCCTGCCCCTTTATCTTCTGGCGAAGCGCTGCAACCCCCCACCAGAAGCGCCAAAATGGCTTTTTAAGCGTGCTTAGAGGTGTATAGATGGTTTGTGTAGGCTGGTCATCCTCAGGCGCTTTAATTTCCGTTCCGTGTTCTGGCCTATCCCCGGCATTTTACCGGTCTGCGTGATGCGGCGGGATATTGCGCTCATATTCTATATACCTTGATTGCCTTTAGAGGGCAGGCCCTGGCACAGTCGGCGCAGCCCCGGCAGAGAGAAGGGTCGGGCATAGGTATCTCGTAGGGGGCTTCCTGCTTGAGTAGCTGGTGGGGGCAGGCCAGCGCCGCCGCGCAGATTCCGTCGCGGCATTTTTGGGGAGAGCATTTCTTAAAATCAATCAGGGCTACTTTAGAGGGCATCAGTTCTGGTTTGCCTTTCCCTCTTTATCTTCTCAAGCTCTTCTTCTAATCTTTCCAGTTCCTGCCACATGGAGGGCGGCACCGAATGGGCTGGCCATCGCCCCTTCAGGTCAGCTAACTCAGCCTCAATCTCCCTTTCCCTGTATTTATCAGTGTCTTGCTCGGCTCCCCGGGAGATAAATTCTTTAACTCTTCGCTCGAAGACGGGGCGTTTGAGCAGCATGTGGTGCTGGCACTTGAGGCACACGATGCCGATATCGGCGCCCACCCTTACCACCTCCCACTGGTCACTGCCGCAGGGGTGCTGTTTCTTGAGGCGGACGACATCACCCGGCCTTATCTCCATTCGGGTTACCTTTAGGGAGCCAGGGTGGGGGTAGCCCGGTAGTAGTTGATTCTCTCCCGCAGGTCGGCGGCCACCCGCCGCGCCGCCTCGGCGTAGTCCTTGTCCTGGGAGGCGTAGATTACCTGCCGCGACGAAGTCAGGATAGCTTTGCGCCCCATGGCGTTGACGCCGTAGCGGACGGAGGAAGCCAGGTCGCCCCCCTGGGCGCCGATGCCGGGTATCAGCAGCGGCATATCGGGGTGGCTCTGCCTTATCAGCTTCAGCTCTTCGGGGTAGGTAGCCCCTACCACCAGCCCGATGTTACCCTGCTTATTCCAGACGGCGGCCCTCAGGGCCACTATCTCGAAGAGGGACAACTGGGCTTTCTCGGTCTCGAATTTCAGATTCTGGAAATCGACAGCGCCGGGGTTGGAGGTACGGCAGAGTATAAAAACCCCCTTATCCCAGTACCCGATAAAAGGCTCCAGCGAATCGAAGCCGAGGTAGGGGTTGACGGTGGCGGCGTCACAGCCCAGGGTGACAAAGACGGCCTTGGCGTAGGCCCGGGCGGTGTTGCCGATGTCGTTCCGTTTGCCGTCGCCGATGACCGGGATATGCTCCGGTATAGACTTAATGGTGCGCTTCAGGATATCGATGCCGTCGTCGAGGGCCTCGTAGAAGGCAAAGTTGAGCTTGTAGGCGCAGACCAGCTCATCGGTAGCGTCGATGATAGACTTATTGAATTTAAAAACATCTACCTTAGGCGGCATCTGCTCAGGGTCGGGGTCAAGCCCGATGCAGAGCAGGCTGTTGTTCTTGTCGGTACTGTAGTTCAGCTTTTCGTCAAAGTTCACCTCTTTACCCCCTGCGTTGATGATACCAGCCGCCAAATATTGGCGTCAAGTGGGTTATTGCATTGTAGCTTTTCCGGCGGCGGTGCTATAATTAGCCAACCGTGAACTACCAGCAGGCTATAGACTACATCAACAGCTACACCGACTACGAAAAGATAGGCATGCCCCACGACCCCGCCTTCTACGACCTCCGCCGTGTCGATGAATTACTGTCTCTTCTGGGCAAC
>Ga0307444_1001446_pt1 | contig 10207 bp, 11 predicted proteins | sample SalMarSW160340MG_FD_202145 | JGI IMG/M metagenome (GOLD analysis project Ga0307444, IMG submission 202145) | Salt marsh sediment microbial communities from the Plum Island Ecosystem LTER, Massachusetts, United States - SW1603-40 | ecosystem: Environmental > Aquatic > Marine > Intertidal zone >... | reverse complement strand
TCGCCGGACGCCTTGAAGGCGATCGCCGAATATCTTGCTGGGCTGCAAATCCTCGGCAGCACCTACGGGCGCTGAGGGTCAGTTGACGGCAAGCCTCTTGCGCAGGGCCGCATCGGAGACGAGATCGCTGGCGGTCTTCCCGTCATGATCACGCAAGGTCTTGTCTGCGCCATGGGCCAGAAGGAAATCGACGGCCGTGGTGTGGCCGAGCGTGGCGGCGATCATGAGCGCGCTGCGTCCGCGGTTGTCCTGCTCGTTGACGCGGGCGCCGCGATCGATCAAGAGGGTCAGGAGATCCTGCACGTCTTGCGTTCCGGCCCCGTCGGCGTGGCCAGCGGCCCACATGAGTGCGGTCAGATTGTTGCCGTAGCGCGCGTTCACGTCGACGCCGTGCGCGAGCAGGAGCCGAACGACGCCGGTGAAGCCGCGCCCGCCGGCGTAGCAGATCGGGCCCTTGCCGGTGGCATCGACGGCCTTGGGGTCGGCGCCGTGGTCCAAGAGAAAGCGCACGAGCGGCTCGTTGCCCATGTAGGCCGCCGCCGCCAGCGGAGTGAGGCCACTGCGTCCCGGAAGAGTGAGGTCGGCGCCGTGCGCAATGAGCGTCTCGACGATCTTGCGGTTGTCCTCCTCGGCCGCCAGAAAGAGGGCGGTCGAGCCATCGAGGTTGCGGGCGTTGATGGGCGCGCCGCGCGCCAAGAAGAGCTTGACGATGTCGGCGCGCCCCGCGCGCGCTGCGCGGGCGAGCGCCATGCGGCCGACACGGTCGCGCGCCTTCAGCGAGGCGCCGTCGTCGAGAAGTTGCCGCGCAAGCTTCAAGCAGCCCTTGTCGGCCGCGGCCATGAGCGCGTTGTTGATCTGGATGGGGCCTGCGCTTTTCTCGATCTGCTCATAGGCCTGCGCCTGTTCCTCGCAGACGCGGACGTTGGCGCGGGCTGCTGTCGCCGTCAGGGCGACAGCGGCGAGGGCGACGGCAAACTGCGGGGCACGCGTGCTCAATGGAAAGCTCCTCGTAAGACCATTCAGGACCCACATGCTGGAACGTCGCCGGCGCATGCGCAACCGCGATGGCGCCGCAACATGGAAAAGCGTCCTAATTTCGGGAAGCTACCACCGGCAGCTCCACGATGGCCCTGAGGCCGGGCCGCTTGCGCCAGCGGATCTCTGAGGCCGGCACGGCGAGCTCAAGCTGCGGCCAGCGGTCGAACAGCCCCCTGATCGCCTGCTTGCCTTCGATGCGCGCCAGCTGATGGCCCAAGCAGAAATGAATGCCGGTGCCGAAAGCGATGTGCCGGTTGGGCTTGCGCTGAACGTCGAGCGTCTCCGGGCAGGCATTCGCTGCCGGGTCCATGTTGGCCGCCGCAATCATGGCCATGACCTTGTCGCCCTTCTTCAGGCTGACGCCGTCGAGCGTGATGTCGCGCTGCACGAAGCGTGGCTTGGAGAACTGCACCGGCGAGATGAAGCGCAAGAACTCCTCCACCGCCAGATCGTAGCGGCTCGGATCCTCTTGCAGCCACTTGCGCAGCTTCGGGTCCTTCAACAGCTCGAACGCCGATCCGCTGATCAAGTGCGTCGTCGTCTCGGTGCCGGCGAACAGCAACAGGAACACCATCGCCACCATCTCATCGCGGCTGATCTCGGCCCCCTCCTTCTCCGCACGCACAAGCTCCGCGATCAGGCCCTCGCCGCCGTGAGCGCGCACGGCCTCGATCTGCTGCTCCAGGTAGCGCTTGATCGCGTAGATGCCGGGGACCATGAGGAGAAAGCCCACCGCATTGCTGACGTTGGTGGCCCTGTCCGCCCAGCTGATGAATCGTGTCCTGTCGGCAAGCGGCAGGCCGAGCAGCTCGCAGATGACCGCCAAGGGCAGCTTGCGCGCGTAGCGTTGCACAAGGTCGGCGGGACTGCCGTGGGCGAACAGCTCATCAGCCAGCTTGGCTGCGATCTCGGCGATGCGCGGTTCCATGTCGAGGATGGCGCGGCGGCGGAAGGCCTCATCGACGATTGAGCGCAGGCGCGTGTGGTCCGGCTCGTCGAAGGTGAGCATGTTGTTGGCGAGGCTCAGAAAGACGCCGGGCAGCCACCACGGCGCACCGGCAACGCGGCCCTCCTTGCGCAAGGTAAAGGCGGCGTTGTCCTTCAGCACGCGCCCGGCCATGTCCTGCGTCGTGGTCATCCACACGGTGCCGATGATGGGGAACTTGACCTGCACGAGCGGGCCGAGCTGACGCAGCCGCCCCATCGCCCCGACGGGATCGCGGAAAAAGTCCTGGCTGGTGAAGTCTGCCATTCTGGTCATGACGTGTCCTCACGTGAGCCGCGGAGTGTCCAACCACGAAGTGGGGATGAGCGGATGCCTCCGCCATACCTTGCAGCGGGAAATCGAACGCGGCGTCTCAGGTGCCGGCAGCCGGCGTCGGGCTCGAGGCGAACGCCATGATTGCAAGGAGCCCGGCGATGGGGATCGCGAGGCACCAGAAAGAGAAGAAGACGTAGCCGTAGGCGCCAACGATGACGCCGAGGGCAAAGGTGGCGATGACGGGGGCGGTGCGGTCGAAGCGGGCGCGCGCCACCTCGCTCAAGCCGGGCACGCCGCGGTTCATGTCGACGAGGTCGACGGAGGCCTGCGTCAGGTTGATGGTCATCACCGTGGTCGGCGGGTGAGCCGGAAAAATGACGCGGCAGATGGTGTTCTGAATGGCCATCGCCGCGACGCCGAACTGGGCGGCGACGATCGAGGCGACCGCGGCCGGGTTGGTGATGGGGGAGGCGGCCAGTCCCACGGCCATGCAGCCGACGAGCATGGCGATCTGCAACACGAGGCAGGCGCGAAATCCCGAGTAGCCCCTGTGCTCCCAATAGAGCACCACGAGGCGCGTCGTTGCCGCGACGAGGACGAACATCGGGATCGCGATCAATTCGGCGATGAGGCGCAGGGAGTGGGTGACGAGTTCCTGACCGATCACCACGAAGTTGCCGGTGAAGTGCGAGGTGAAGAGGCCGAACAGCGCTACGAAGCCGACGACATCGACGACGCCCGCGATGAAGGAGAGCGACGTCGTCAGGAGAAGCGCAGGCTCCACCGGCTCGAGCGGCACCTCCTCATCAACCATTGCCTCTCCCCCTCCGCGCGAGCACGCCGCAGACACGGCGATCATCGCCAACCGCTAAAGGTTGGGTATCGCCGCAACTCAGGCGGTGCAAGCACGTTTGCAGCGTCGGGGCGAATCATCACTGGTTGCGGCAGGAACACGGCAAGCGCCAGAAGTCCACAGCAAAGTTGCCTGCTCACATGGACGAGGGGGACCGAATCGAAGTACCGAGATGTGCGGGCGTTGCGGAAAAGCGGGGGCTATACCAATGCTGCCACAAGGTGCTGCGCGGACAATCGGCGCCTACCAGTATGCGGTCATGCTGGCAGTGACGGGGCTGGGATTTGTGGGGGCACCCTGGTGGATGGCCCTCATCGCCGCGGTTCTCCTCTTCGGCTCGACGGTGTTCGAGTACGTCGACGTGCATTCGCGCGCCATCGGGCCCAATGCGTCGGTGATGGCCGGCGGTGCCGTGCTGACGGTGGCCGCCATGAGTGTGGGCTTTGCCGCGGTGTGCTACGTCGGCGGAAATATCCTAGCTGCGATCGTCATGCTCGAGTGAGCGGCGCGCAAATTCTCATAAAGCCGTAGCCGATTCGGCAAGGCGCCTGCGCCGGGCCGTGGGCGGCTTTTTTCCGCGAACCGTCGGGATTGGGCACATGGCCAGAGTCTCGAGCAGATACGTTTCGCTGCTGCACGAGGTGGTGCTGTTCGCGATCTCGCTCATGCTCGTGGCGGTGGTGGCCGTCTCGGTTGCGGGCAACGCGCTTCAGCTGTTCCTCGCCATCGTTGCGTCGGCCGGCGTGGCGACCGCGTTCATCCGCTGGCAGTTTCCCGAGGCGCCGTTCTTCGCGCTGACCTTCGCCAACCTGATCGCGCTCTACGCCTCGATCTTCGCCTTCTTCATGGAGGAGCTGTTCGGGCTCATCGGGCCGGCGATCGCGGGCCTCGGATTCAGCCTTCCGGTGCTGTTCTTTCTCGTGGGCTGCTGGCTGCGGCGGGAGGAGGTGCTGGCGGTCGTCGACAATCCGGACTTGCGCGGCGGAGCCCGACTCTACCGGGCGCTGCTGTGGCTGTTGCCGGTGTTCATGGTGGGCTTCGGCGTGTTGGTGCTGTCGGGCATCGACGCGCCGCTCGTCAACAACAACCCGGCGTTCCTCACCGCCATGGCGCTGATCGGGTTGATCATCCTGGGGGTAAGCCACAACGTGGCGATCTTCCTCGTCGACGCCGGCCTGCTGTTTGAGGAGTTCTTCCACCGCATGTCGCGGCTGGCGGTGCCGGCCTTCGCGTTCCTGACGTTCTACTCGCTCATCGTCATCGTATTCGCGTCCCTCTACTGCATCCTGTCGCAATATTCGCCCGACCTGCATTTCCGCGTCGCCGCCGTGGCGCGCACCATCACCTTCTCGGAGGCGATCTACTTCTCGATCGCGACCATCAGCACCGTCGGCTACGGCGACATCGTACCCATCAGCAGTGCCGCACGCGTGCTGACCTCGATCGAGGTGATCTGCGGCGTGCTGTTGCTGCTGTTCGGGGTGTCGGAGCTGTTGGAGTACACGCGTGAGCACCGGCGCGAGCATCCCCACGAGCGTGGCCGGCGGGACCCGAGCTAGGTTCAGCAAACGGTGCTGGCCGATGTTGCCAAGCCCGGGCAACGGTGTCAGACCTCCGACACCGCATCAGGTGGCTATCGTCCGACAATGGCACACGACGCAAGGCTGCAGGTTGGGAGGCAGGGTGCCGGATCCAATGGATCTGACACGCGCCTTCAGCTGCTCGAGACAGACGGCTTTGCCGACTACGCGCTCATCGATTCTGGGCACGCGCGCAAGCTCGAGCGCTTCGGCAAAATCGTCGTCGACCGCCCCGAGCCGCAGGCCTTGTGGACGCCGCGGCTGGACAAGCGCGGCTGGGACAAGGCGCACGCGGTGTTCTCCGGCGCCGACGACGAGGACAATGACAAGAACCGGGGCCGCTGGCGCATCGACAGACCGGTGCCCGAAAGCTGGCCGGTCAAGGTGCGCGATGTCACCACGCTGTGCCGCTTATCGAGCTTCCGCCACATGGGCCTCTTCCCCGAGCAGCTCCCGCACTGGGAGTGGATGCTCGCGCGGTTGGGCGAGATGCGCGACGAGCCGCCGCGCGTTCTGAACCTCTTTGCCTACACCGGCGCGGCGTCGCTGCTGGCCGCGGCCGCCGGCGCGCAGGTGACGCACGTCGATGCCTCCAAGAAGGCGATCGCCTGGGCCAAGGAGAACCAGGCGGCATCCAAGCTCGGGCCTGCGCCGATCCGCTGGATCCTCGATGATGCGCAGAAGTTCGCAGCGCGTGAGGTGCGGCGCGGCAAGACCTATCACTTGATCCTGGTGGACCCGCCCAAGTTCGGGCGCGGGCCCGACGGCGAGGTGTGGGATCTGTTCACGCACCTGCCCGGTCTCCTGCGATCGTGCGCGGCGCTGCTCGATCCCTCACGCGCGGCGCTGGTGCTGACCATCTACGCGATCCGCGCCTCCGCCCTCGCCTTCGACCAGCTCACGCGCGAGGTGCTGGTGGAGCGCGGCGGCAGCTTCGAGGCCGGCGAGCTCGCCATCCGCGAGGCCGACGGGGCCCGCCTGCTGCCGGCCTCGCTTTTCACGCGGTGGGCGTCATGACCCTGCGGAACAGCGCGGCCGCGCCGAAGCCGATCACCAGCCTGCAAAACGAGCGCGTCAAGGCGATCCGTGCGCTCGAGATGCGCAAGGTGCGCAAGGAGACAGGGCTGTTCGTCGCCGAGGGCGCCTCGCTGTTGATCACCGCGCGCCAGCACGGCTTTCAGCCGCAGACGCTCGTCTATCGGACGGGATCGGGAACGAGCGGGGCAACGCGCGGGCTCGTCGAGTGGGCGTTGAAGGCGGGCGCGGAGGTGCTGGAGGTGTCCGAGGCCGTGCTCGGCAAGCTCGCCTCCAAGGACAACCCGCAGAGCATGCTCGCCGTGTTCCGCCAACGCTGGGGCGCGTTGCCCGCCGCCAAAACGGCAGGGCGCGCCGATGTGTGGGTGGCGCTGGAGGAGGTACGCGACCCGGGCAACCTCGGCACCATCATCCGCACCGTGGACGCCGTGGGCGCGGCAGGTGTCATCCTCATCGGCGCGGCTTGCGATCCTTATTCTCGCGAGTGCGTGCGCGCCACCATGGGCTCGGTGTTCGCCGTGCCGCTCATCAAGACGTCGCGCGAGGCGTTTCTCGCCTGGCGCAAGGGGTGGAGCGGCGATGTGGTCGGTACGCATCTGGACGCGCGCGAGGATTTTCGCAACGCCGCCTACAAGGCGCCGGTTCTGCTGGTCATGGGCAGCGAAGGGCCGGGGCTTTCGCAGGCGGTGGCGGGCGCGTGCACAAAGGTCGTCAAGATCCCCATGGCGGGCGGCCTCGACTCGCTCAATCTGGCGGTGGCGACGGCGCTGGTGCTCTACCAGATCCGCGGGCCCCACCTGACGCTGTGATACATGCGCATTGAATATCACCGCACCCTGATTGCCGACCGCGTGCGCAATGACGCGTTCAAACGTGCGCTTGCCGCCGTCATCAAGAAAGGCGAGACGACGGTCGCCGACATCGGGGCCGGCACGGGGCTGCTGGCGCTGATGGCGGCGCAGCTCGGCGCACGCGAGGTATTCCTTTACGAGGCGGCCGAGGTCGCGGGCGTTGCGGCCAAGGTCCTCAAAGCCAACCGCGCGCGCAACTGCCACCTGATCCCGTGTCACTCCACCGAGATGCAAGACCCGCCCAAGGTCGACGTCGTCGTCTCCGAGACGCTCGGCAACTATCCCTTCGAGGAGCACATCATCGAGACCTTGAACGATGCGCGCCGCCGCTTCTTGAAGCCCAAGGGCACGATGATCCCCCGCGCGCTTTCGCAGTTCGTGACCCCCGTCGTCAGCGATCGCATTCATCGCGAGCTGACCGCGTGGGACGATTGCGGCTTCGATCTCGATGTGCCCAAGGCCATGAGCCTCAACAACATTTACGTGCGCACGCTTGCGCCCAAGGACCTCTTGGATGGGGGGAAGAACGCTACGGCGTGGGACACCATCGACTTTGCCGCCCACAACCGCACCAGCCGTAAGGGCGAGGCGCGCTGGCGGCTTGCAGCGCCGGTCAGCATCTACGGCTTCGCCACATGGTGGCAGGCGGAGCTGGCGCCGGGCATCGCGCTGTCGACCGCGCCGGGCACGCCGCGCACGCACTGGGAGCAGCTTTACTTTCCGCTGCTCAAGCCGCTCGAGGCGAAGACGGGCGAGACGGCGGCGATCGAGCTGCGCTCGCGCACGTCGATGAAGACGGGCACGCACGTGACGTGGGCGGCGACGCTGCGCGACGGCAGGGGCCGCGAGCTGGAGCGCCAGGCCCTCAACCTCGACAAGGGGTTCCTTCCGTGAGCGGGCTTGCGCAGCGCGACTAGCGCTGGAGCATCTCCATGGTGGCGGCAATGATCCCGGCGCCGATGGCGAGCGTCGCGATCCACGCGAAGAAGGCGCGCAGCCGCGCCCGTCGGCGCTCGCGCTGGGCCTTGGCGAGCCACTCCGCAGAGGCTGGCGGTGGCGCGCACGCGTCGCCAAACTCCTCCATGAGCTGATCGATATGCGCCCCGTTGGCCGGTGCCGGAGACTCATGGGCGCCGGAGCCGAGCGGCGGAAGAGGCGGAGGCTCCGATGGTGGATGTGTGCCCGGCAGCTTGCCCGGCAGCTCGGCATAGGCCTCCTCGACCCGTTCCAACCGCCTCATCAAAGGCCGGCGCCGCTTGGCGCGGGCGATCTCCTCAACGAGATAGCGCTCGAGCTCCGGGTCGTGGTCCTCGGGCTCAGGGGTGTGCGGGCCCGTCTCAGCGTCCATAGGGATGAAATTCCACAAAGGTTCTGTTGCCGGGGCGCCCTGTGCGGGGGCTTCGCCTGCCGCAGGCACGGACGAACGCTGAAGCAAATCACGACCGACGGGGTCCTGTTCCAATGCCGCGAGCCCACTAGTCGGCGCGACGGACGCAAATGTTGAACTCATGAACGCATCACCAGTAACGGAGGGGAACATACGCACGACGTACCTCTTGAGGCACCTGTGAGGCGGGGCCGGCCGAACGGCCGGCGACAAGGTCACTCAGTCTGGTCGTCAAGGCGCCAACGGTCTGGTGGCCGAAGCGCCCCGACCTTAGAAAAGCCGACGGTGATGGCCACAGCGTGGCAATGGATGTAGACGTTTGGAGACTAAGTAGGGGGAGATGGCGCCATGCTGGTGATGGTGATCGGGCTCGTGGTGTTCTTCGCGATCCATTTGCTTCCGGCGAACGCGGAGTTGCGCAGCGGCCTCGTCGGGCGATTCGGCGAGACGGGATACAAGGCGATCTTCTCGATCGTGTCGCTGATCGGCCTGGTTCTGATCGTGCTCGGCTTCGCCAAGCTCCAGCTGCATCCGGGCAAGAATCCGCAACTGTGGGTGCCGCCGTTGTGGACGCGGCACGTGGCGATCGCGCTGATGCTGCCGGCGATGATCGCGCTGGTTGCGGCCTACGTGCCCTCGCACATCCACACGGCCCTCAAGCATCCCATGCTGGTCGCCATCAAGATCTGGGCGCTGGCGCACCTGCTCGCCAACGGCGACCTCGGCGCCCTCATCCTGTTCGGCAGTTTTCTCGCCTTTGCCGTCTACGACCGCATCTCGGTGAAGCGGCGTGGCGCGCTGGGACCGCTGGGAGATAAGACGGGGCCGTGGATCAACGACGTCATCGTGCTCGTGCTGGGGACGGGACTCTACGTCGGGATCCTGCTGTGGGCGCACCAGCTGTTGATCGGTGTGTCACCGCTGTCGTGAGCTCAGAGCAGGGCGGCCGGCTGATCGGCATCGCCGTTAGGGCGGCGCACCGCGCGCCCATGCAGACGCTTGGGCGCACGCGCATCCTGAGCGGCGGCGGCGTCGAGGGCGACTACAAGGGTGCCAAGCACCCGCGCCGCGGCGTCACGGTGCTGGCGCGCGAGGCGTGGGAAGCGGCGCTCGCCGATCTCGGCTCCGATGCGACCGATGCCGAGATAGCTTGGACCGCGCGCCGCGCAAACCTGCTGGTTGAGGGCGTAGCGCTGCCGAAAGCGCTCGGCGGGATCGTGCGCGTCGGCGCGGTCGTGCTCGAGGTAACGATCCCCACGACGCCGTGCAAGCGCATGGACGAGGCGCGCGCCGGCCTCATGCGCGCGCTCTATCCCGATTGGCGCGGCGGCATCCGTGTCGCGTGATGGAAGGCGGCACGATCGCGCTCGGCGATCCGGTCGAGGTTCTCGTCTCGCCGCCAGAGCGCAAGATCAAGCTGCCGGGCTGAGGCCCGATCGCAGCGTCCCGCTCAATCGTATTGGTAGTCGCGATCTTCCTCGTGCCGGCGTGCGCGCCACGGCTCGATAACGAACTCGGTGCGACTGCTCGTCTCGCGGCTCAAACCATAGTCGGAGATGATCAGCGACGAGCCGGGCTTCATGAGCTCGGCAATTTGCTCCCTTGTCTCCTTGGGAATGGTGATGCGCTCCAGCGCGCTCGTGGGGTCCGCATCCTGACCTGCCGGCTCCACGTAGGCTTCGTCGTCATGCCGATGGCGTCTGCGCCGCCAGTAGTGGTGTGAGGGGCCCGAAGGTGCCTTGACCGTGACGGCGGTCCAGCGCATCGCCGTCCCGCCGTCCTTGAACGCGGTGGCGGTGAACACGTGCGTGCCGAGCGGCTTGTCGGGATCGGAGATGGTCACGGGTACGTCGATGACGCGCGCGAAGCCGAGCTTGGCGATGAGCCGCCCGGTCTTGCGGCTGATGAAGATGGAGACGGGATAGTCCTTGCGCTGTTCGATCAACTCCGCGGCGGCGAGCGCAGCCTTTGCGTCGGCGAGCGTCTTCTCGGCCGTCTTCCTGTCCGCGATGGCGCCGCGGCGCACCTTTTCGGCGGCCTTGGCGGCGGCGACGGCCTTTCCGATCTCGTGCTTCTGCTTGGCCGCGAGCGCTTTAGCGGCCTTTGCATCGTCGGCGAGATCGAGGACCTTCGCCTCCTCGGCAAGCTCCTCGGCCGATTGCTTCTGAAGCTCATCGGCAGCGAGCATCTTCACGTCGATGG
>Ga0307444_1001444_pt1 | contig 10231 bp, 15 predicted proteins | sample SalMarSW160340MG_FD_202145 | JGI IMG/M metagenome (GOLD analysis project Ga0307444, IMG submission 202145) | Salt marsh sediment microbial communities from the Plum Island Ecosystem LTER, Massachusetts, United States - SW1603-40 | ecosystem: Environmental > Aquatic > Marine > Intertidal zone >... | reverse complement strand
GTACTGCGCCAGCGCAATGAACATCGTGTCGTCGATTAGCACCATTCCACTCGGATGATATTATTCGTCTTCGTTGTCGCTCGTGAGGTGTGCGGATCGAATGGTCTTTCCCTCAACGTTGCATTGGAAGAGATGTTCCCTTCCTTTGCCGGGTTGACGACGTCGCGCGTCTCGCGGCTCGATTGTTTCCCCCGCTGTTATGTGAGGCGACCAGTCTCTCGATCGAGTTCCATCCACTGCGGATGAAGCCTGAACTGATGCCGCGTCCCGTCAGCTTGTTGAAGGCGTAACGGCGTTTGGCCTAATTCAAGCAAGTCGACGTCGCCAGACGAGAAGCTCGCGAGCTTTTCCACAAGCCGCCGTGACGTGGCCTTTTGGTCTAGTGGGCTCATCAGATCAAGGACCGTTTCGTGGAGATTTTTCAGGGCAGAGCGCCGGGGGGACCACACCGATTGTCTCGCTAGTCATCACGTTCTCCCCAATGCGAAGGCGCTTACGAGCCTGGGGTTCGTGGCTGAGACAGTCTGCCGCCGCGGACGGGCGTAACCTTTCCGTTGTAGAAAGAACTCTTATATGATAGCGCTTTTCGCGACACAGTTCTCGCGTGATTCCGGGGCTGTGGACAGGAGGGGAGGTTTAAAGATGGTACTTCCGCCGGAGTACGCTTGGCTTGAACTAGTTATGATCGGCGCAATAGTTGTTTTCATAGCAGATTTGATTGGTAACTTAATTAGTTTTGAAAACCGCGCCTTCAACGCGTTAACAACCGCGATAGTGTTCGGCGTCATATTCGGGCTCACTATCTATTTCCGCTACGGAAGTGTGCTAGTCTCCGACTGGGGTTTTGCAATGATGCGCCCTGCCCCATAAGACAGCATTTCGTCGTGACCGAGGAAGTTAATGTTCAGACGCGCTCTCAGGCGCGGAATGTCTGACAGGGGGAAGTTCTCTGCGAACCTAAACCAATGGTTATTGAAGACCAGTGGACAACTCCGAAGCATCGGCGCCCAGGTCTCATACATGCTGGTATTCTTGGGAATCGCAGAGAAATCGTGTCTTGTTTACAACTGTCGAGGTGGAGCGAAACGATGCTGTTACCGCCAGAGTATGCTTGGATCGGGTTGGTTGTTATGGGGTCGCTCTTTGTGTTCGTCGCTGACCTAATCGGGAATATGCTCACTTTCGAAAACCGCATCTTGAACGCCCTTACAACAGCGATCGTATTTTCTGCAGCATTTGCGTTTTTTATCTATGTCCGCTACGGAAGCGTCATGCTGACGGACTGGGGGGTTGCGGTAATGCATCGATGAGGCCTAAACGCGCTCGACTTGCTAATAGCACTCGAGTGGCTCCGAGGAGTCAACGCTATTGGTTTGAGGCACGTACGGCCGTATTGAAAAGAATCAGGTCGCGGGCGCATAATTTGCATCGATCGGTACCGATGTGCTGTGGGCAAGTTCTTAGGAGACCGTGATGGCAAGTAAAGAAAACTTCACCAAAGTGGAGTGGGCTAAGGTCTTGGAAAGTACCATGTTGGTCGGTGTGGCGGTTTCGGCAGCGGACCCAAGCGGTTTGTGGGGTACGATTAAAGAGGCTTTCGCGAGTAAGACGGCGGTGACTACGTCCAAGTACGTGACTTCGAACGAGCTGGTCCAGGCGGTTGTGGCCGACCTCGAGACAAGCGAAGGACGATCCATCGTTCAAGAATCAATGCGCAAACACGTCGCCGGTGCCAAGCCGGCTGAGATCGTGAATCGCGCGCTTGAATCTTTGCGGGATGTAGCGGCCGTAGTCGATGAAAAGGCGCCGGGTGATGCAACGGAGTTTAAGGTCTTTCTCCGCGGTATTGGCCAGAAAGTCGCAGAAGCCTGCGCGGAGGGTGGTTTTCTCGGTGTAGGAGGTGTGAAAGTTAGTGATGCTGAAAAGGCCACTCTCAATGATATCGCAGCGGCCCTGGGCACACCGACCAGTTAGTTAGAGTGATCTTCGAGGGGAAAATGCAAATCGAAACTAGGGGGCTAAGTGCTGGATCAAGATTCAGGGCAGAGGTCCAATGAGCAAGGGGAAGGCGCATGAGTTCCGTAAATCTGCTGATTGTGCTGGTTCTGTGCAGCGTTGTCGGCGCATTTACCGGCTTGGTGCTTGGTGACCTGGTCGGTCAGCTCTATCTTGCGATAATAGCGGGGGTCTTGGCCACAATTATAGCCGTGGTCGCTAGGAATGTTCGAATTCCTCAACTTGTGGTCATTTATTCTGCCCTTGCTATTGAGCATCCGGTTCCTAAGGGCGTCATCATTTATTCGATAATCACCTCTCTTATCGCTGGCGCGGCGGCAATCGGGGTCGCCACCATAGCTGGCTGGACGACGGCGATTACGATTGGTGCATTGGGTGGGTTCTTCGCAGGGCTCCTGATGGCGATGCTGGTGATGGCGTACGACATGGCTCGGGGCGAGACCACATAGCGACGTTCCGCTTCTTGAGTAACCGCTTACAGTGCAGTCGGCGCCCTGCGTGATACAGGGCGTTAAGTCACTTTCTCGGCCACTGCTCGAACCGTCATTGACTGCGTGGAATGGCGTGATGATGGCGTGTGGATGTTCGCCAAAGAGGGAGTGGTGCCAAGGCTGAAGTGCGACCTGCGCCCGCCTTGTTTATCCTGATGGAGATTTCTGGAGTTCGACCTCGGCGAGCTTAGCCAACTCGCATAGTAATCTAACCCTCTCAGCGTCAATTTGACGAGGCCGAGCGTCCAACACGCACAGGGTTCCGACGCAGGCTTCCCCAACGAATATTGGGCATCCGGCATAGAAACGGATCCGGGGTAAGTCAGTGACCAGCGGGTTGTCTGAAAATCTCGGATCTTGCAATGTGTCTGATACGACGAGGACCTCTCGCGAAGCGACGGCATGAGAGCAAAAAGATACCTCACGCGACGTTTCGGCCAAGTTCATCCCACAAGTCGATTTGAACCACTGACGCTCTCGGTCAACTAGGCTAACAAGCGCGATGGGTACCTTTAGAATCGAGGCGGCCAGGCGCGTTATCCGGTCGAAACGCTCCTCCGGGGGCGTATCCAGGATGCCGAGATCGTGAAGTGCCGCGAGACGTTTCTCCTCCTCGTCCGATGTCAGCACACGCTCCCAGTGGCAAGCCGTGCGAAGTAAGCACGCGCGGATACGAGTCCGCGCGTACGCGGACGAGAAGGGCTTGATCAACCATTCTGCATCTGGTGTCTTGGTCCGTGCGCTTGCCTCGTTCTCAATAGGCGCCACGACGATGATCGGAATGTCACCGGAGCTTTTATTGTATAGCTCATCATGATCCTGTTCCCACTCCAGAATGATCAGCGAAGGCTGAACTGATCGTACGTTGGCTAGGGCCTGAGCCTCACTGCTCATTTCTACGACGGTGATGCCGTCTGCTTGCGCCGCTTCTCTTATTGTGTTTGCCGCGAGAGGGTCTTTCATAGCCATTAGGAGCAAGGGCCTGGCTAGGCCTACCGCATCTGACCTCGTAGTTTGACTGCTAAGTGCCGGCGCTAAAGCATTGCTGTTTGGCCTCAGCCTGAGTTCCTGTCCTTCGGCTGCTGCGAATATGTCTAAGGCTGGGGAGATGCCACATTGATCGCAGGCATTCCGCACGATCTCCTCGATCGCGCGATCGGTTCTGAGGGGATCGTGGTGAGTGAGAGCGAGACGGGCTGCCCCAGACGCTCTGCACATTGCGACGGCATATTCGACGGTACTGTGACCCCATCCTATCTTGTTCGCATACTCGGGAGCGGTAAACTGCGCGTCGTGGATGACGAGATCCGCTCCGGCCAGAAATTCGCAATGCTGGCGATCCCGACCGAGTATGTCGCCTTTTCCTGAAGCTAGTTGGGGGGAGAAGGGTTCGTGGTCGCATGCGTAAACCAGTGCAGCGCCGTCGCCTTCCAGGCGGTAGCCAAGGGTAAGAGCCGTATGGTTCAAGTACTGCATTCTCACTTTTACGTCGTTGATATGCAGGTCACCTTCGATCAGCTCGTGATAGCGGATCGTGGCACCCATTTGGTCGAGGCGTAGAGGGAAATAGTCGTACTGCATCTGACCAGCCAGCGTATCCCGCAGGGACTGCCCTAGTCCTTTTGGCGCGTAGATGTCCCATTGGTTACCTGGCTTGAAGAATGGAGCAAAAAAGGGAATGCCCTGAATGTGATCCCAATGGGTGTGACTAATCAGGATATGACCCTTCAGAGTGGGCTGGCCGGCTCCGATCAACGCTTGCCCCAGGTCATAAAGGCCGCTTCCACAGTCGATTATCACGCGTGTACCGCTGTCGGTGTTCACCTCTACACAAGAAGTATTTCCGCCGAAACACAGGGTGTCAGGTCCTGGCCTCGGCAAAGAACCTCGTGTACCCCAGAAACGAATGTGCACGGATGGCACCTCCGCCGCGCAGCAACACCAAGTGCTTCGATTTTCTCAGCGGCAAAGTAAGCTCGCTACTTCACGCGCTGACTCCAGACCACCCTCTCGGCACTGTCAACTTAGGCTCGCGCCGCGACCTCAGCCGGGAACGCACGGGAAACGCCGCCCATCAGGATCCGCGGGTTGAGCTTATGTTGAGACAGTTGCATTCCGAGCCTCAATTGTCGCCGACCGACTTTGTAGAGGCAAAGCGCTGCTCCGTGTCGACGATCGCAAGGCTCTCCGCATAGTAACCGCACCGGAGCGTGAGCGACTCGTTCTGGGCGTTGTCGATATGCGCGGTTTGACCCGGGTCCAGGCTGACCTGATAAGCACTCTTATCAACATCCCGACGCCCGGAGTTCACAATTTACCGACCTTATCCAGGCGATAATTTTCCAGAGGTCGTCGTCGCTCTTAATGATGTCACCGAAGGGAGGCATCGGACCAACTACGCTCTCAGACCCCCTTCTTCGGTATCCCAACTTATCGAACGCATTGCCTGGACTTAGCGAGCCTGTACCAAGTGTGATTAGGCGGAATAAGGTATCATCGTCTTTCCCGTAAATCCAAACCTGATTGGTTAGGGGCGCTGCCATGCCACCACCACCACCCCCCCCGTGACAGCCATTGCAGCCTGCAGCCATGTACTTGCGGTGCCCTTCTTCGGCGACCTTGCTGAAGTCCGTATATGGGCTTTTTAGCTCTCCCTTGGAGGTGTTGGCTGCCCGCTCAACAGGTGTCATGCCTTCCGATGCCAAGGCCTCGCGCTTTGCTGTGGGGCCAATTAGAATCAGAGCTAGCAGAATTCCCCCGACTATCGCCGGCTTGGTGCCCCTAGAGGTCTTGGTGTTCGCGCGTCCAAAATGGGGGTCTTGGACTTGAGAGGAAATCGCTGCTTCAAGGTAGTGCAAGCGCATCGGTTTTCCTTCACGGAGCAGACTGAAAAAACCATCCTTAAGGCACTGAACTAACCCAAGCGTGCTGGATCGTCAGGCAGATTTCAAAACGTGTCATTACTCTTTTCGTATAGCCCGCTATATGGCCCTACAGCAAAAGGAAGTTACGGCAGCGGCGTAAACGATGTGGCTGGGTGCAACCAGCATCGCTCGGAGGAGGCCACAGATGCCACGAGGCGGTGGCAGTGGAAGCCCTGATTGGCTATCTCTTGGGGGTAGTGCTTGGCGTATCGGTGCTTGCCTGCTCTTCGCGCTGAGTTACAGCCGTATCGGTGTCATCCGGCGCCACCTCACGCGTCAGGTATTTTCCAGCAATGTCCAACGTTCGTCGCAGCACGCGCGGATTCTCCAGAAAGAGGGAAAGCGTATTCATGTGTTCTGGCTCTCTGGTTTCATTTTCTTTGGATCGTCAAACGGCCTATTCGAACGCATCAAAACGGCCATTGATGCACAACAAGATGAGCCGGTTGGCTATGTTATGCTCGACTTCAGCGCGGTCCCGGGACTCCATTCCTCAGCTGTGCTTAGCCTTATCAAGTTGCGCAACCATTGTAACGAGCACGGCGTTACCGCTCGCATTCTCGGACTTGACCGATGCAATGCGACTCAGTTTTCAAAAGGCGCGCTTCTTTGGGGAGGGAGAGCCGCATCGGGTGTTTGCCAGCCGTAACGAAGCGCTGGAATGGTGCGAAGACTTGGTTTTGACGCGTCATGAGGCTGAAGAGACCCCCGCAGATAGCTTCGAGGCGTGGCTCGCAAGGGAGCTCGGCGGGACCGCGGAGGTCAAAAACATAGCGCGTTACTTTAAGCGCCATGAGCTTCAAGTGGGTGACGTCTTGTTTGAGCAAGGGGAGCCCTCAGATTGCGTCGAGATTATCACCTCGGGCTGCGTTACCATTACTCGAAAGGACGAGCAGGGGCGTTCGATTAGGCTCCGCCGTATGGTGGGCTACGCAGTTGTGGGGGAAATGGGCTTCTACCGGCGGGTTCCCCGCACGGCCGACGTATTAGCGTGGCTTACCGGTTGACTCGCGAAGCCTTCAAGAAGATGCGGGCCCAAGATCCCACTGCGGCGTCAGCTTTCGATGCCCTGATCATCCACTTGTTGTCCGATCGGGTGGAATTTGCCGACCGCGAAATCTCGGCGCTACAGAGCTGATCCAGTACAAATGCCGGGCTTTGCGTTTGCGTTTGAATTCGCGGCTGTGGTCTCCAGACCTGTCAGGGCCTCAAACATGATCGAATGTCGGCGCCTGGCCTCAACTTGGGTATCATGCACCGCTCGACAGGTAGGACTAGGAACGGCGAGGTGGTCACCTGTGAGTTCGAGCGCCGTCACGTCGAGCAAGATCAGGTCGGCTTATCCGGCGCTGTTCGTCCTAGCCCGATTGGTCCTAGCCGCAGAGCGCCTGAACCATTATCCCTCGTCGCGGCCCGAGGACTGATCAAGCGCGACGCGGCACCACCAGCCATTTACGCGCTAGTGCAACCGCTTCGCAAACTACTACGCACGATCACGTCAATCGCAAATGAGGCAGTAGGCTCAACAATGCAACGAGCTCCGACTGGCGATGGACGTTAAGCTTCGCGAACACTGATTTGAGTTCGTGACGGGCCGTCTGTTTGGAGATTTTGAGCCGCTCGGCCAGGGCTTGGAGGCTCTCGCCAGTGGCAAGCCCGATCGCTAAGCGGGCTTCAGCCGCGCTGAGGCCTAAGCATTGACGAAGGACGGCTTCCGACGGCCGCGCATGCCTATCCAAGTCAAAGAAAATCAGGACAGCCTGACAGCGAGCGAAGACACTTTGGGAAATTTCGCTGAGCCGTATTGCTGACACAAGCAAGGGCCGCCTATCTCCTCTCCGCGGAAGTGAGACAAATGGCATGAGCACGGATGGGTGGTCTGAAGACATGAAGGCATGCAATGCCTGACTGAGGGCCATAGTCGCGTTGTGATCGAAAGATATGACCTGTCCTTGACGAATTGTGACGTCATCGCCGAACAGCTGTTTCGCCGTCTGGTTCATATGAACTGCCTCCCCGTGCCGATCGAGCAGTGCGGCAGGCAAATTGAGTAGGCCAAAGACGCTGAGTGCCCCATCGGCTCGTGCGAAACCTAGAAACTGCGCCTCAGTAGCCGCTTGCGATAGCACTCGTGAGAGATCAGCTAGCTCCTCCAGCTCTGTTCGGGAAAATGGACCTTGCTCGATTGACCGCTGAATTAAGAGGCACCAGACTTCGCTGTCCGCTGTGATCTTAACGCCAGCGAACCAAGGGACGCTTTCGCCTTCAGGCGTCGCCTCGTACCCGGGCTTCCCACAGTCGGCATTAGATATGACCCGGTTTCGTAGAAGCCTTGAGATGCCCCGATGGTCAAGAATGTGGTCTATCCAGACACAGGGATAATGTTGCCAAAATGGCGGGTTCCCATGCGGAACTGCTAAGAGCATTGCTTTACAGCTCGCTGTGGCAGCGGCCACCGTTTCCATGGCGGTGTTCCATTTGGCGCCATCGTTAGCCGCTGCGTCAAACGCCGCTGCAATCGCCGAAAGTTTCGGCGACAAGCGCGTTGGTTCGCTAACTTCAGTATTGGGTCGATTTCCAACCATGACCAAAAAAATTAGGGCGCCGTGGCCAATCCCATTTGATGAGGATCAATAAGCCTTGTCTTAGAGCCCCTCAGCCGTGACGCAATGGTACAGAGCGGCCATCGTCTGGGCGCCAGAGGAGTATGGCGCCCACGCCTCCTAGGTAATCCGCAATCGTCTGCAGCGTATCCGGCCACCGGGACGGATCCAGCATAGTCTCATAGACCGTTTCGATAGCGATGCCGAGTGGATCGCGGAGGTCGATGCGGGCTGCAGCTAGTCGTTTGCGCCCATCTTCTTTTGCCAGTACCGACCCTATCTGCCGGTATGCCGCATCGTCTATGGATCAAAGCGGCGCAGTACAGCACGGGCTAAAGTTTTCTCCGGGGCCCAAGCTGGACGCCTCTAAAAACCTGGTGTTGCTCGGTGTTGATCTGATTCCTTTCGCCTGTGGACGGGCGGAGGGTCGATTCGCGATGACGGGACAGGCTAGCTTTTTCGACGTTGATGAACGGCTTCAGCGGTTGAGTGATCTGGGTGATCAGCTTGAAGCCTATGTGGCGACGGTGGATTTTGAGATTTTCCGAGCACCTCTGGAAGCGGCGTTGGCCTATGCGGATGGCCTAAAGGGCGGTCGGCCTGCCTACGATGCCGTGATGATGTTCAAGATCCTGGTGATCCAGGCGCAGAACAACCTGTCTGACGATCGCACCGAGTTTCTGATCAACGACCGGCTTTCGTTCATGCGCTTTCTCGGACTGTCGCTTGGCGAGCGGGTTCCGGACGCCAAGACGATCTGGCTGTTCCGCGAACGGCTGACCCGCGCCGGGGCGATCGAGACGCTGTTTGACCACTTCGATCAGGCCGTGCGCGCGGCCGGCTACATTGCCATGTCGGGTCAGATCGTGGACGCGAGCCTGATCGCCGCACCGAAGCAGCGCAACACCGATGCCGAGAAGACGGACATCAAGGCTGGCCGCATCCCGCCGGAGTGGAGCAAGACTCCGGCAAGGCTGCGCCAGAAGGACCGCGATGCACGCTGGACGGTGAAGTTCTCGAAAGCCAAGCCACGCGCCGACGGCACGACGCCGGTGGACATCCATTCCAACCTTCGGTTACCAGAATCCTGCTGCGTGCGTAAGAATGGCGATCGCCATGCGCGAGAGAATGCGCGAATTGGACAGCGTCTGGCGCGCCTCGGGCTTGGAAAAACCGCCACGGGTCCGAACCGGTATCAACACAGGTTTCTGTACCGTCGGGAACTTTGGCAGCGAGGACCGAATGGATTACACCATCATCGGCGGCGGTGTAAATCTCGCGTGCAGGCTCGAACAAATGGCTCCGCCGGGTGAGATCATCATCTCTTACGAGACATACGCTCACGTCAAGGACCAGATCTGCTGCGAGGAGCGCGACCACATCAATGTAAAGGGCATCTCTCGCCCTGTGGCCATTTACCAAGTTATTGATGCTTATGATAATCTCGGCAAAGGCCGTGATCTCATCCACGAACACTACGGTACCCTCAGGCTCGATATTGACCTAGGGGCAATGTCCACAAGTGATCGGAGCCACGCAGTGACCATTCTCCAGCGCGCAGTGGACCGGCTGTCGCACGCAAATGAAGTCGCCACACCTGTGATTCAGACAAAAAATCGTGCTTAGCCTGTTTGCGTCCAAATCTATCGATGTCTGGAATCCTGCACTTAGGCGACATTGATTCCATCGCCGAGCATGTTGCTCTTCAGGCATAAAGCGGACATTCCTCGTTCGCGATCCGATGTCCATTTTATGACCCAAAGCGGACTCCTCTCACCAAGCTGCGCGTATAGGCTGTTGACTTTATAGTAGAAACGAAATTCATTTTGTCGCGCTGTGATTGCAATGGGTGTATTTAACGTCTATCGTTCAACCACTGGTACGCCGGAACCTAGGCGCTGATGGTAAAGACTACCGTGCCGATTACGTGCACGCCCCCTTTTCACGAAACTCAGCACACCAGACCATCCCCACGGTCCAGACCCGCAGGCCTAGCCTGCGAGGAATCGCATGAGCTTAAACTCGACTACGATCAAGGTCGAGGATCAGGATCAGCAAATAAAGGAGACAATCGCCTAAGGGAGGCCTCAAATGTTGCACGAAGTGATTGAGACGTTGAATTCGCGGGTCGCTCTTCGCCCCCGTTACGACAACTTCATCGGCGGCAAGTGGGTCGCGCCGGTCGAGGGCCAATATT
>Ga0307444_1001442_pt1 | contig 10233 bp, 10 predicted proteins | sample SalMarSW160340MG_FD_202145 | JGI IMG/M metagenome (GOLD analysis project Ga0307444, IMG submission 202145) | Salt marsh sediment microbial communities from the Plum Island Ecosystem LTER, Massachusetts, United States - SW1603-40 | ecosystem: Environmental > Aquatic > Marine > Intertidal zone >... | reverse complement strand
CCTGCTCAGACAGGCCGGAAACGTTCTACAACGTGCGGGGAGGCTCTACTGAATGCCGCTTCCCCTCGGCAGCAACTAGCGTTCTCCATCCTTCAAGGCAATTCTATCGTGCCACCGAATCTGCCGGCCCACAGCGTGTCTGTGAGTTCCTCAAGATTGTAGGTGCCACCGCCACCGGCGTTCTCGTATTTTCCCGCGCCACCCGTAATCTTGTAAGTGGATTCCTTAAGGTGCGAGCCTTCTGCCCAGGTTTCAGTTAGCTTGTCTCCAGTCTTGTAGGTGTAAGTGCAGGTCCCGTTCCCCTTCCAACTGCCATCAGCCATGTACTCGTACTTTCCTTCGCAGTCCGCGGCGGATTTTAGTGCCGCGGCGTCGTCGGGGACGTCTACGCACCGGCCTGCGTAGTCAATCAGCTTATGGCCCTTATCGACCTCCTTCTCATCCCACTTGTCGGTCACACAGACAATGGAGCCGACGTGCTTAATGGTTTGTCCCGCGTTCGCGACGCCGGCGCTAAGAACAAATAGCATTACGGGAAGCGCCACAAATCGTTGCTTTGGATTCATGTTGTCCTCCTCGATCGCAGGGCAAGCGTAGGCGGCCACCAAGGGATGTAGCAAGCCTCTCACACCTCTCGAATGCGCCGGCCTGAAGCGTGCCGGTGATGGAAAGGTGAAGCTAAGAAGGTCCCTTAAACGAGACCGACCATGACTGAGCTCCATAAGGCCAATTTTATAATCAGAGTATCACCTGCGCCTGCGTACCAGCAATGATACTGTGACCATCCCGAAGGACATGGTCCTTGGGTCGATACTGTCGATAAGGTGAGCGGCCTGACCGGTTTGGGCGTACTTCGCTGCAGCGGGGGTGAGTTGAGCACCTACCCCAGGGCTGAGGCGCTTGGCGCCGGCGTTACGAGACGCTCCCGCACGAACAGTCACATAACTGATTAGATAGTGAATCCCCATCGCCGAACTGGACCCACTTGTTGGCCTTTGGCGTCCATGCGAGCCTTGAAGTCGCGGAGGCCTCAGCGCTCTTCACGCACCCATCGGAAGTTCCATGGCGCGACAGCGATGACCTCACCGAATTCATACCGTCGCAGCGACCAGACACGGTCTGAGGGTCGAGACTGTGATGTGGGGCCAATTTGCGCCTTCGAAATTCAAAAGCACACGTTGTGAGTACTGTAGCTGGTCAAACTCTGTGCCGTCCTTTTCTGTTACCCGCTCAATCCAGAACGTTGCGGTAACGACAGGTGCGGCCGCGTTAGGGCCGCCGCCCCTATGCTCGGCCCCCTTTCCAGTAAGGGAAGCGATATTGTCCGTACCTCCGCCTACGTCTGGAATGGAGCCCACACGGCTCGTGTCCGACCTGAGTCTCAAGATTGTTGTGCTATGAACCTTTTGATTGACGAGCGCATCCGACAAAAACAGATTCGGATTTTTGAGATGATAATACGTCAGACCAGGTAGTCGGCTCTTACACGTTCGCGATAGGTTGTTGTCCCTTCGAAAATCCTCTTCGAAGAGGTGATGAACAAGGGCAGTCTCGCCGTCGTCTGTGTTGCCAACAAACGGCGTGATGCTCGCTGGATCGAATGTTGGCTTCGTCGCCATCGGAGGTGTTGCAGTACCCTGCAAATTGATAGTTGTTCCGTGGGGAATCGATCCCATGCGGACAATTGTCGGTGGCTCCTTCGGATTGGCGGTTTGTGGCACATGAGCCCAAACCCCGGGCTCAAAATGCTGGCCCGTCTGGTCGGCGCGGTCCTTGATAGCCTGGGTGTAGGCAATCCCACCAAGCTTAATGGTGTGTTCGAAGAGCGACCGGTTGAAGATTCCGCGACCGGTGATTTCGGTAAAGTCTAATTCTTCGTCTGTCAGGTTCAATTGCAAGAAGAAGGGCTTTGGTCCAAATTCACCTCCAAAATTGGGACGCCAAATGAGATTGAACCCTTTTCCTTTCCACTTGCGCTTGGCCTGCTGGTCGCCGTCCTTTGGTAACCCCACCAAAGGACGCAGTGGTCCGAGGAGGTCACCCTCAACCTTAGCCGACTTAGCCGAAAAATCGCCACGCGGAATAGCCTGCTGAGCGAAAGAAAAGTCTGTTTCGATTGCCATGGAATGTCTCCTCGAAATGACCGGCAAGAGAACGACCGTAGCGTAATATCTTGATTTAAAAACCTTTGATCTACTTGGTGCTCGGAGGCCAAGGGTGGCCAGGGCGCCAAACGGAACCGCTTAGCGTAGGTCCGCACGCACACAGAAACCCCCGGGGACCCGACCTCAAGGTTGGATCCTCGGTGCTAAACTCAAGAGGGCCGCGCATCACATCGCGCCAGTTGTTCTTTTCAAGGTCGGATGCCGCCGCAGCGAGAGCTACTTTACCCGCTTAAGAGTCTCCTTCGTGTAGTATATATTTTCTTCGATATTGGTTTTCCAATATTGGGCGGCAGCGCTTCGGCTTGTAATGGAGTCGAGACACGTCTGAAGAACATCGATCTCCTCCTGTAGTGCGCTTTTTAAGGCGGCACTTGATAGGCCTGCATACTCCTTATCGACCTTGCTATACCCCCTAAGCTCCTTTGCCCAGCAGTTCAAGTTGTTGAGTTCGAAGTCGTCGTCATCGGCCTTGCAGGGCGCGTACCCCTTGGCGAAGGCGTCGATCATTGCAGCCAACAAATCCAGCATCTTGGTTTCATCGTTGAGGATGGTCTTTACGTCGGTGAGGTTTCCGTTCGACATAGTTACTTACCTCCCATTGGTCTGGATGCGACAATCTTCTATCAACTGCATATGCTTAGTTATTTAGACGCTGTTATTTATACGCTCCGCTGCCGCGAATTGGAAGATTTTCTTGCTTTTGGCCTGACAGAGTGTCAACCGGCCATCCCTTGCATCCATGAGAGGACCTCCCTATTCATCATTTAACTCGTGAACCCACATCGTTTAACTCATGAACCCCATAGCCCGGCGGCGGCTTCTCGAAGCTGTTATCTTCCAACTCACGCGCTGGAAGCGCGTGTTGCACTGCAACAGATCGCTCGATCGTGCCATACGCGCCGTCGAGCGCCGGAATACTTTCGATGACATGTCTCTCCATGAAGAAATGCTCGCAGATTCAGTGCGGCTAAACGCCTACTATGCGGCGATCGAGCGTTACGTAAGGCCTCAACACGTGGTCGTGGATATCGGTACTGGGACCGGCATCTTAGCTTTTCTCGCCGCAGCGAAGCAGCCTCGCAAGATCTACGCCATCGATCATTCGAACAAATTGCTGGACTACGCGAGGGCCGCAGCCGCGGCCAACGATGTTACCAACGTCAGCTTCATCGCAGCAAATAGCCGCAAGTTTCGTGCCGCGGAATCGGTTGACGTCATCCTCCAAGAGCAAATGGGGATCGGGCTTTTTGACGAGGGGATGTTGGCCACCCTCATTGACGTGCGTGATCGATGCTTGGCGCCTGGCGGGCGTATCCTTCCCGCGAAATTCGAGTTTTACCTCGAGCCGGTGCAGCTAAGAGAACAAGAGCGAATCCCCTTCATTCAGGAGCTGCGAATTCACGGCGTGACATTTCCGCGACCCCTGGACCTATCGAGCGGCGCGTACTACTTCAGAGAGATCTATCCTCGAGATGTCGATTTTTTGCTTTGCGACCCAGAGCCTGTGTTTTGCTTCGACCTTGACGCCTTGACCCTCGATCAGGTTCCGAAGCGATTCTGTGCATCCAAGCGGATCACACGGCGCGGCCAAGTCGATGGCATCTGCATGTATTTTAGGGCGACGTTCGACGACGATATTGCGTTTTCCACGGGGCCCGGGTGTACCAAAACGCACTGGCCGATGCTTCTCTACCGCACGGCGGCGCGCGTGTATCGCGTTGGTGAAATTGTTACGATGCAAGTCGAGGCTCCCGATCTGTCCGAGCCTCATCATTGGTCGTGGCGGATTGACACTCTGAGTAGTTGACCTCGTGAGAGATAATTGTGAGTGCACCTCGAAATCGTTAGCCGGAAGAGAGCGAGTCACCTGGATGTGAGAAAAACCTATTGGGCGGCAGTAGGTGCAGTTTTGGTCTGCTGGGAAAGCTTTTTGCTACTCTCCGCCACACGCAGCGACTCGTGCACGCCGTCCATAATCCTTTTGAAGTCCTCATCGTTGAAGTTCCACAACCTGTACCAATCTTCAAAGTCTTTAGCGGGCGCCTCGTCTATTTCATTCCAAGCCTTATCAATGGTTGGCAACGTGCATGTGCCACCAGATAGACTGATTTGGCCGCAAATCGCCATGTAGTCCATTACTGCGTATGATACCTTGTCCTTGAAATCGGGGTTTTCTTGTATCTTAGCGACGGCGTCCGTGTAATCGCCGTGCATAAAGTCATTTAGGTACACAGTCGTTTCATACCAGCCCCTCGAGGCATCCTCATTTTGGTTGCGAGCCTCTGTCACTAATTTCAACCCTTTTTTCCATTCTCCGGTGTTGGCGATCATGGCTCCCAGAGTGGCTTTAATCTCAGGATCATCAGACCGCTTGAGTGCCTCGGCGGCTCCGCTGTTAAACAGTTTAAGCCGCTCGTCACGACCAAGCCCCTCATCAAAAAACCATGCAACCGCGGCCACCATGTGGGCGCGCGCGTTATCATTGTAGGTTTCAGCTACTTGCAGCGCCTCTTTCCTGACGTCATCCCATGTTTGGTGCAAATCCTTGTCCAAATCCAAGTATCCAAAAACCCAACCCATCACCTTAATATAAGCCAGCTCGCGGCGCGCCGGCCCGTTCGATGGATCGATACGAATCGCGTCATTCAAAAGTTGGATCGCCTCGCGAAAAGCCTGTTCGTCCCATTCGTTCTTAAGCCTTTGGTGCGCGCGCAGGACAAGTTCGTAGGCACCGATTCGGTTAGAGCTAAATAAGTTCGCCTGCTGCGTTGCCGACTGGGCCTCGGCTGTTTGAACAATACCGTATCCGCTTCCGATTTTGCCAACGATGGCAGCGACGATCCCGTCCCGAAGTTTAACTTTGGTATCGAACGTTTTGCTCCAAAGAAGCTTGCCCGTTTGGGTGTCGCTGAGTTGTGCCGTGACGTGAAGGTTGTCGCCGTCGCTGCTTCGGACGCTGCCAGCAAGCACGTAGTGAGCCCCCAGCTTGGCCCCAAGCGTTGAGGGGTCGACAACCTTATTTTTGTACGGGAGGGTAGCAGTCGAAGCGAGCACGCGCAGATCGCCCGATCCATCGGCACGTTGTAGTTCGGTCGTAATGTCTTCTGTCAAGCCAGCGCTGAGATAGTCTTGCTTCGGGTCTTTGCTCAGGTTTCTAAACGGAAGAACCGCAATCGTCGGGCCTACTGGAATCTCACTTAAGATGGTCCTCCAGAGGAGAGGGGGCTCGCGTAGATAATAAGAGGTTCCTGCCGCGACTGCGAGAAACGAGATAAAGATAATAGCGGCAAACTCCGTACGTGCCAGGCGGTCTGCCCATCGCGACGCCTGCTTCTTGTACCACGGTGGGGGCACCTGCAGGTACCTGTAGACGCGGACTGGATTGGCAATATTCTTCAGTTGGCGTGGGCGTGGGCCGACGGGCTCGAAATCCATACCGGCTCGCCCGCGGAGATGATTGTACACGAGTTGCGAGACGCAAATTTCTCCAGGATTGACCAGTTTTTCCTGAGCCAAGCGAGCAGCAATATTGACGTCGTCCCCATAAAGATTGTCTTTTTCGGAGATTGCATCGGCCATGTTGACACCGATGCGGAACTGCATCCGCTCGTTCTCGGGCTTATCTGAGTTTTTCCTCGAGATCTCCTTTTGGATCTCGATGGCGCAGCGAATGGCCTCGACGACACTGGGGATTTCGGCGAGCGCGCAGTCGCCCGCATGCGCAAGGACGTGACCGCCATGCGCGGCAGTCAACGTCTCCACCACTCCAAGATACTCATGCAGTGTGGCAGTCGATTTTTCCTCGTTCCGCTGCGTCAGAAGGCTATAGTCAGCGGCATCGGCAGCGAGAACCGCGGTAAGCCGACGTTCCATGAGCTGGGTCCCGTAAGGCTCCCTAGCTGGACATCCAAAGACACTTAATATTATACAACAATTTGATCAGATGAAAGATTAAAAAGTGGACCGAGTCGCCTTCGCAACCGTCTTCCAGAGTGCTTCACAGCACTGTAAGCACAGCAAAAGAAGGCACTTTGGTACGATCAGAAGACTTGGAGGGCGGGCGCTCACGCCGCCTGCCTTATCGATCCAAGTTTCAAGCTGAGTTGGGGGGCGTTTAGGCCTCTGGGGGGATGACGTGGAGGCACAGCCCGCTTTTTCATCTAAGGCCCGAGCGGCCCTCAAGCCGCAAGCGACGCTCTCTCCCCTACACGCCGAAACCCCGGTCAGTTCCTACAACGAGTGGGACCCCCTTGAGGAAGTCATTGTTGGACGGCTGGAGGGAGCAACCGTTCCTTTAGCCCACATCAGCGTCACCTGCAATCTACCTCCGTTCGCCGCCAAGGTTTTTCGGCTCGCCGGCGGTTTTCGCTATCCGAACTGGATGGTGCGCCTTGCGCAGCGGGAACTCGAACAATTCATCCACATCCTCGAAGGCGAGGGCATCATGGTCAGGCGGCCCGACATCATGAATTTCGCACGGCCTTACCGCTCGCCTTATTGGTACGCTCGGGGCTTCTCAACCGCGTGCCCGCGCGACATCTTTCTGATCATCGGCGATGAAATCATTGAGACGCCGACGTGTTGGCGCTCGCGCTATTTCGAAGCAGGCGCATATCGTTCCCTCCTCAAGGAGTACTTCTTAAAAGGTGCACGCTGGACCTCCGCGCCAAAACCCGAGCTCACTGATCAGCTGTTTGATTACAATTACCGAATACCGAAACCGAAAGAGCCTCTGCGCTTTGTGGTAAACGAGTTCGAGCCAGTGTTCGATGCCGCCGACTTCGTACGCTGTGGACGTGACTTGTTTGTAACGCGCAGCAATGTGACCAACAAGTTGGGCATAGAGTGGTTGCGCCGACATCTCGGAAGCGGGTTCAGGGTGCACGAACTCGAGAGTCGAAGCCGTCAACCGATGCATATCGATTCGACTTTCATGCCACTTGCTCCCGGCAAGGTACTGGTAAATCCAGAATATCTTGATATCCAGCGGCTTCCTCCCATTCTCAAAACCTGGGACGTTCTTGTAGCGCCGCGACCAGACCCGGTCGAAGGGATCATGACGAAGCTTTCGATGTGCAGCCAATGGACCAGTATCAACGTACTCATGCTTGACGAACAGCGCGTAGTCGTCGACAAATCGCAGGTCACCCTAATAAGGGCGCTTCAAGACTGGGGATTCGTGCCTATTCCTTGCGCTTTCCTAAGCTACGGAGCCTTCGGCGGCTCATTTCATTGCGCCGCACTTGATGTTCGTCGTCGCGGCAATTTGCAGTCGTATTTCTAGCGCCGAACCGCCAGTTTGCTGCGGTTAACCGATCGCTAGTGACAGGTGCAGCGCCAGGACAGCGGCTATGTACGTGCCCACCTTTCTCATGGACTGGCTGGTGCCTCCAACAAAGCTACCTAATCATCTATTCACCAGTCGCCTCATGAACCATCTGAGCGAGGCGACCGATGTCCTTAACCAGCAATGCACCACCCTGGCGTTCGATCACGCCCATCTTGGCGAGCCGATTCAACTCGCGGGTTACAGCCTCGCGATGAGTGCTGACGCGACTCGCAATATCGGCATGCGTAGGTGAGGGGACTATGATCGCGCTCTTGTTGTCTAACCTAGGAGCCAAGTTTGCTAATCGCAAAATCTCAGCTTGTATGCGGTTGTTTACTGCAAGCGTGCTGAACTCGTATACGCGCGTTGTAAGAGATCGTATTTTTGTAACAAACTTCACCAGCAATGCGTGAGCCACCGCAGGCTCATCGCGCAAAAGCTTTCTAAAGGCGTCAGAAGACATAGAGGCGACGAGGCACCGCGTGCGGGCCTCAACACTTGCAGAACGAGGCCCCCCAACGATAGCTGGGTATTCTCCAAATGTGTCACCCGGACCGAGTTCGCTGAAGTTCACTGCTTTGCCTGTAAGTGAGTAAATAGTGACACGGGCCTCGCCTGCAGCAAGGAAGAACACATCATCGGAGGCGTCCAGGTAGTCAATTATCGGCTCGCCTGGCTCATAGGATTTCCATGAACACCGTCGCTGAATCTGCTCCAGAGCACCGGATGAGACCTTGGAAAAAAGTCCGATGCCTTTGAGAGAATGATCGGATTGAGTAACCTGGGCCTGTGCCATTTGTCAGCCCCCGCGGCAAAAACGATCAAGATGCCGACCGAAAAGGCAATACCATTTGTGAGCCGCTGTGCCCTGACGAGGGCAGTGAAAGTGTCGCGAGTTCCTCTGAAATAGGTCAAGCGCTAGCGCCAAGGATGTTATTGAGCGCCAATTGCTGTCTTAAATGCAACCCCAAGAATCTCGCGAATTGAGGCACGGAGCACTGCGCAGGTAAGTCTCTATAGAAGCCCAGATTTTTAGCGGACGCAATTGTGATAGCGAAGCAGAAGGCTCATTATGCTGCCGCACATTTGAGAGTCTTAAGTCAAACAGGTCTTCATCTAGCATCGTTGTCCTTGCGGTTTATTGACCTGATCCATGCGATGATCTTCCAAAGGTCGCTGTCAATTTTAATGGTCTCGCCGAAGGGGGGCATCGGGCCCACTAGGACAGGCATGTGTGGCTCGCCTGCTTCTGAATTCTGAGCCAGCTCGCCAGCGGCTACGGGCGCTCTAAGACCGATGAACACGACCAGGCCGCCTACTGCAGTGAACTTCAACAATGAAATATGGCTAGAAGCGAACATCGGAGTCTCCTTGAGACTGGCATTGCACAAGACCTCTCCTGCTAAGGGAAATCCTGACTAATTTTTCCAATTTTCGCTGTGGCATTCGCTACGCCTGAGCATTGATGGACGAACCACCAATTCGCTGTCGGTCAGGCCGCATAGCGGCCCTAACTGAAAGCAGAAAAAAAGCCCCGCCGCAGGGAGAAGAGAAAGTGCGTCGGGGCTGGTGTTTTGGCGCTATGCGACTTCTGAAATATAGTGCGTCGTCCTTATATCTTTGAGAACTCTCTGGAATTGCCATTCTTCAAAAGCCCGACGCACTGGCTCTCATGGCCTCGGGTCGCTTGATGTCAAAGGCAACCAGCTCTTCATCGTCGACGATGCTTAGAGTCTTAGCATCCTCGGCGCACTTGAGATTCAGAGACTTCACGTTATAGCCGCTGTCGAAGTGAATGATTTGGCCCGGACCTAGTTTAATCCGCACGCCGGCCGTGGAGGTTCCGTCAACATCTGTACGGGTCCATACCACTCCGGTGACAGCACAGCCGCCACCGTCTGGCTTGAACCATGCGATGACGCGCTTAGTGCCAACCTCGGTGAGAATGGGCTCGTGAGGCCCGACCGGCCCTAAATTCCGGGGCAGCTCTTTGCTACGAGCAGGACTGGTGGCTGCGGTAAGTGCTACGAGGATACCAGCCGCAGCGATTTTGGTGAACGAATACATCGTGGGATCTCCTTCCGCGTTTGGGCTCAAGACGATCTTGAGCCTTGGGAAGAGTCTGATTGATCGCTCAGATTTGCGCTGTGGCGTTTGCCACACCCCACTGCGATAGGTCACCGGCATCGCCGCGCCGACGCCGCTCGACGGCCCGCTCACCGCCATGCATTCCAGGCTATGTCGAGCAGGTGGTGCTGGTGCCCGAACTCCTGTCCCGGCGACATTGTGATCGTGGACAACCTGTCGAGTCATAAGGGACCGGCCGTCAGGCCCACCATCGAAGCGGCCGGCTCTAGGGAAACCCTATTAGTAAGCTTAGGGTCGCGGCTGACCGGGGGATGCAATAAGCTAATGGCTACGCTCTCCGGTTGGGTTGTCGCGGGGTTCTCTTCAATCCTCCTGGCAAATATTTGTCTCTCTCTATGAGACTGACCGCTGCCCTAATCCACTTGCTCGAGATCGGCACGCTTTGATCCAAAGCCGACTGGCTGGAGAAGCCGCTGCTCCGCTTCTGACTCCAAAAGCAGAAACGGCACATGCGGATCCCATCACCTTGGGGAATTTTGCTTCTATAGCGTTTGCGATGACGATTTCTGTACTTGCCCGACCCCCAGTGGCCTGGCTCAACTAGCGGAGGAGTTGGCTGAGGCTCTAATTAGGCTCGATTCAACTCCGTTT
>Ga0307444_1001437_pt1 | contig 10248 bp, 10 predicted proteins | sample SalMarSW160340MG_FD_202145 | JGI IMG/M metagenome (GOLD analysis project Ga0307444, IMG submission 202145) | Salt marsh sediment microbial communities from the Plum Island Ecosystem LTER, Massachusetts, United States - SW1603-40 | ecosystem: Environmental > Aquatic > Marine > Intertidal zone >... | reverse complement strand
CTTCTCCAGGAACACCCACCATCAAGACTGCCGTGATCACCGGCAACCACCCCTTTGACGTGCCCGCCTTCCACACCATGCTGCGTGCACTGCCCGAGGTCGACTTTTACCTGCAGGATCTGGCGAACCTGGTCGCCGACACCCAGGGCGCCTTTGACCAATACGACGTCCTCCTCTTCTACAACTTTCACCAGCCCACCCCCGAGGGCAAGGCCAGGGCCACGCTAGAGCGGCTGGGAACAACCAAGCAAGGCATCGTCGTCCTGCACCACGCCCTGCTTGCCTTTCCCGAGTGGCCCTTCTGGTCCGAGGTGTGCGACCTGCAGGACCGGGGCACATTCAGCTACGACCACGGGCAGACGCTCGACCTGGCAGTGGTCGATCCCACCCACCCCGTCACCGAGGGCATCGCCTCCTGGCAGATGGTCGACGAGACCTACTTGATGCAGGATGCCGGCGCGAACAGCCACGTCCTGCTCACCACCGACCACCCCAAGAGCATGCGCACGATCGCCTGGGCACGGCAGTTCGGGCAGACGCGCGTCCTGTGCGCGGCCTCAGGACACGATCACGAGACCTATGCTGACCCACACTTCCGCCGCTTTCTGGCGCGCGGTATCCACTGGGCGGCAGGGCGTATCTAGAGGAGCGCAATATGGCATCCACCCCATCGATCCAGCTTGAGCGCCTGGTCGAGATCGACCTCCACTCGCCGATCGGACAGTTCCGCGCGGCGCCGGTCGCGCTCGGCGAGGGCGCACCCCGCGCCTTCCTGGGCGCCTACTGTGCCGATTTCGACGACGACCCGTACGTCGAAATGTTCTTCTTACCCACCGATACGCTCAAAGTCGCCCTCTTAACCGCGTCGGGCGAGACGCTGTGGGAGCGGGACCTCGGCCGTGGGGTCGTGCCCGGGGTGTGGTTCTGCCCGGTGCTGCCCTTTGACCTCGACGGCGATGGCATAGACGAGATCTGGTACGTGGACAATGACAACGTCGACCACGCCCTGGGACTGAGCGGCTATCGCCTGGCACGGCTGGACGCGCGCACCGGCGAGGTCACCGGGCGCTGGCCTTGGCCCCTTGTCGACCGCAGCCAGGCGCTGTCGCACGTGTTCCGCAATTTCATCGTCGGGGGCCACGTTCGCGGCGAGCCGGTGCTCGTCACCGCGCAGGGCACCTACGGCGACATGGCGCTGCAGGCCTGGCGCCCGGAGATGACGCTGCGCTGGGAGCACACGATCGCGCGCGGCGACCCCGGTGCGCGCGGCAGCCACATGTGCCCGATCGTCGACCTCGATGGCGACGGCGCGCAGGAGCTGATGTGGGGCGAGCGCTGCATCGAGCTTGATACCGGGACAGAGCGATTCTGCGCCGATAGGGACAGCTACCGCGGGCATTCGGATATCGTCCAGCCAGTGCTCGACCATGCTTGCGGTGACTGGTACCTCTACACCTGCCGCGAAGGCGACGGGGATGTATCGCCTCGGGTGGCGCTCTATGACGCTCAGGGACAGCGCGTGTGGGGCGACGTCGCGTACGGGCACATGGACATGGGCTGGGTGGCGCGCCTGGGCGACGACCGCGCGCCGGTCGCTATGGCGGTTCGCATCGGGCACAAGACCTGTGGTCCTGATGGTCGCTTTCATTATGACCGCGACGCCTTTGCCTGGCATGCCCTGACCGGGCAGCCGTACGAGCTGCCCTTTGACGTCTATGGCACGCTGCCCGTCGACCTCAATGGCGACGGCTACCACGAGCTGGTGCGCGGCCTCCCAGGCCAGGACGGGACGGTGCTGGACCGCCACGGGCGTGTGTTGGGCAGCGTGGGCGCGCCGGCTGCTATGCTCGGCCACTTGCTCGATCGCCCCGGCGAGCAGATCCTGACCTACCATGCCAATGGTCGCATCGAGGTATGGGGCGACCACTGTGCCGAGGACCGCCCCGGCGCATGCGCCCGCTACCAGCAGCCGCTCTACCGGGCCAACCAGCGCCTCGGCGCCGTAGGCTACAACGTGCAGGTGCTGGGCGGGCTATAGCAAGGTTGCCCGATAGCGGCACGGGTGCTATAATCGGTGCCAGTTTGCCCCACAGCCAGTCACAAGCCAGGCGAGCGCCGCTAGCCGCGCAGCCCGCGCGGCGCGGCCTCCCTCACCTCGGAAGGAGGCACACGTGAACATCGAGCAGCAACCCTTTGGCCAGATGCCAGACGGCACGTCTATCGACCTGTACACGCTCAGCAACGACAAGGGCGTGGAGGTGCAGATCACCAACTATGGTGGCATCATCGTCTCGCTGACCGCACCCGACCGCGACCGCACACCCACCGACGTGGTGCTCGGCTTTGATACGCTGCAAGAGTACGTCGAGCACAACCCCTTCTTTGGCGCCCTGGTCGGCCGCTATGGCAACCGCATCGCGCACGGCCGCTTCGCCCTGGACGGGGTCGAGTACGAGCTCGCCACGATGCGTGGACAGCATCACCTGCACGGTGGGAGGGTGGGTTTCGACAAGCGCGTGTGGGCCGCCGAGCCGGTGAAGAAAGAGGGCCTGGTGGGCGTCTCGCTCTCCTACGTCAGCCCCGATGGGGAGGAAAACTATCCCGGCACCCTCTCCACGACGGTTCTCTACACGCTCGGCGTGCGAGGGGCGCTCGGGATCGAGTACACGGCGACGACCGACAAGCCCACCGTAGTCAATTTGACCAACCACTCCTACTTCAATCTTGCCGGTGCCGGTTCAGGCGATATTCTGGGCCACGAGCTGCTGATCAACGCCGACCGCTTTACCCCGGTCGACGAGTCGCTGATCCCAACCGGTGAACTGCCGGACGTGAGTGGCACGCCGTTCGACTTTCGCCAGCTGACGCCGATCGGCGCCCGCATCGATGCCGACAACGAGCAGTTGCGCCACGGCGGCGGCTATGACCACAACTGGGTGATCAACGGCACGCCGGGAAACATGCGCCTCGCCGCACGTGCCTACGAGCCCATGAGCGGCCGCACGATGGAAGTTCATACCACTGAGCCGGGGGTCCAGTTCTACTCTGGCAACATGATGCCGCGCAAGATAGAGGGCAAGGATGGCCAGGTCTATGTGCGACGCGGCGGGTTCTGCCTAGAGACCCAGCACTATCCCGACTCGCCGAACCAACCCGCTTTTCCCTCTACCGTGCTCCGTCCAGGCGAGGTTTATCACACGACGACCACCTTTACCTTCTCCGCGCGCTAGCTGCGGGCCACACAGAGGAGCACGAATGACCGACACAGCCGAGCTGCTCGCGACCTACGAAGGACTGCGCGTGACAGACGTGTGCGACGGGCTGGATGCTGTTGGCCTGATCGACACGTGCACCATGGACTGGCACATCCGCCCCTTGTGGCGCGATACCGAGTCCTTTGCGCATCGTATCTATGGCGTCGCCCACACCGTGCGCTTTGTGCCTACTAGCCGCGTTGTACCCCGCCCTATGCCGCTTGATGAGTACATGGCATGGAAGAGCAAATGGTACCGTGAGCTAGCACCTGGGCCAAAGGAGCCGATCCACGACGGGGAGATCATCGTCATCGACGCTGCCGAGGTGGGCGACGTCGGCTTTATCGGCTCGAACAACGCCCTGGGATGGACCGTCGCCGGTGCGCGCGGCGTGGTCAGCAACGGCGGCTGCCGTGACACCGACGAGCTGATCGTGGAGCGGGTCCCGGTCTATACGGCGCGCATCGCGCGCGGCATCCGCCCCGGCCGCCTCGAGTGGGACGCTGAGAACGTGCCGATCGCCTGCGGGGGCGTGCGGGTCTATCCGGGCGACGTAGTCGTCGCCGATGGCGACGGCGTGATCGTCGTCCCGCGCCAGCACGCCGAGCGCGTCGCCGAGATCGCACGCGAGATCGCCAACGAGGACAAGCAAGGCCGCCGGAGCAAGTACGAAAGGGGAGGTATCCCGGCCGACGAAACGCTAGAGACACTGTCCTGAAACGGCACCACGTGCAACGGATGGGCCCAAGCCTTCGTAGAGTAGGTGAGAGCGCGTACCGCCGCAGTGCGCGGCTGGACGCGCCACGAAATGCCGCTTGTATCTGAAAAAGGAGTACGGACGTGGCGAATGGAAACAAACTACGAAGACAGAACGGCATCATCGCCGGTGTGTGCGGGGGCCTGGCCGAGTTCACCGGGATCAGCGTCTTCTGGTTCCGCCTGGCTTTCATCATTCTGGCCCTGCCGGGAGGGTTGCCCGGCATTATCCCTTACATGGTGCTGTGGATCGTGATCCCGCGCAAGCGCTGGGCCGATTGACGCAGCGCCGACCCTCACGGGAAGGCCATCTCGTGGACGATAGCGACCTGCACGACATCTACAATTACCGGCGTGCGGAAGAACGGATCGCCACTGCTGGCCAACCTACGGTCGAGCAGCTCGCCGCGGTTGCCGCTGCAGGCTGCTCGACCGTGATCAACCTCGGCCTGCACGACGCCGGCTATGCGCTGCCCGACGAGCGAGGCACCGTCGAGTCGCTGGGCATGACGTACGTGCATCTCCCCGTCGTCTGGGAGCACCCCACACCCGAGGATCTGGCACGCTTTTCCCGGACAATGTCCGCGTTCGAGGGTCAGGACCTGTTCGTGCACTGTGCGGCCAACGTGCGCGTGACCGTCTTTATTGCGCTCGACCGGATCGCCCGCCAGGGCTGGGCCGTCGAGCGCGCCATGGCGACCGTCGATCCGGCCGCCCTACCACCCGCCTGGCAGCAGTTCATCTCTGATGTGCTCGCCCGCCACTAGCCCTCCGAGAGGACCTATGCAGACCTGGAAGACATTGTCTCGCCGCACAGTGCTCGACTGCGGCAAGTTCCTGTCGGTCGAAGCACGTGCCGTCCAGTTGCCAGATGGACGGGTGATCGATGACTGGCCGTGGGCCATTGCGCCCGACTATGTGAACATCCCCGCGTTCACAGAGGAGGGGACCTTTCTCTGCTTCCGCCAGACCAAATACGCGATCGAAGGCACGTCGCTCGCCCCCGTGGGCGGCTATCTCGAACCGGGCGAAGAGCCGCTCGTCGCCGCGCAGCGTGAGCTGCTCGAAGAGACGGGATACGAGGCCCCCGACTGGGTATCCCTAGGCAGCTACCCGGTCGACGGCAACCGCGGCCTGGGCACTGCCCACCTGTACCTCGCGCGCGGCGCGCGCCGGGTGCGCGAACCAGACGCCGACGATCTGGAGGAACAGGAACTGCTGACCCTCAGCCGGCAGGAGGTCGAGCGTGCGCTCGACGCCGGCGCCTTCAAGCTCCTGCCCTGGGCAGCGGCCGTGGCCCTCGCCCTGCGCAAGATGACCTGACCGGCGGGACGACCTACCCCATCCTGCCCTAGCCCGTACCCGCAAATGCAAGGAGACGGCAAGTGAAGAACATTGTCCTTCTGATCACCGACACGTTTCGTTTCGACAATCTGGGCGACCGCGCGCCGCGCCAGGTGCGTACCCCGGCCCTCGACCGCTTCCTGGCCGATCGGGCCACCGAGGTCACCGGTTTCTATACCGGCAGTTTCCCCACCATCCCGCATCGTACTGACGTCGCCACTGGCGTGCTCGGCTGGCCGCACTATGGCTGGCAGGCGATCGACCTCAGCAGCCCCAACCACGTGGCCTCCTTGCTGCGCGAGCAGAGCTATGTCACGCAACTGATCTGCGACTGCCCGCACCTGTTCAACGCCCGCTTTCAGCACGCTTTCGACGCCGCGTTCCAACATCGCGGCCAAGAGGGAGACAAGGCGCTCCTGCACCTCAACGACCCGATCGAGGTCGCCATGCCCATGGACAAGACGCGCACCCGTCCCACCTTCCGCGGCCATCCGCTGGCTCGAAGAGAACAGCGGTGCCGGTCCCTTTTTCCTGTGGGTCGACTTTTTCGACCCGCACGAACCGTGGGACGCACCCGAATACCTGGTGCGCCGCTACGATCCGGGCTACGAGGGACAGCCGATGTGGCATCCCAACTATGGCCCATCGAGCGACTACACCGCGGCCGAGCTGCACAACCTGTGGGCGCACTATGCCGCGGAGGCCGAGGTCGTCGACCGCTGGCTGGGCCGGGTCCTGCAAAAGATCGACGACCTGCAGTTGTGGGACGACACGATCGTCGTCGTCACCAGCGACCACGGCACCTCGATCGGCGAGCACGCGCGCACTGGCAAATCGAACATCAGCGAACGCGACCGGCGTTACTGGCCGATCTACCCCGAGATCGGGCATGTGCCGTTCCTCGTCGCCGGCAGCGGCATCCCGCGCGGGGCGCAGCTTGACCTGATCGCCCAGCCGATCGATCTCCTGCCGACGCTGTGCAACCTGGCAGGGGTCGACATGGCACCGCCGCAGCCGTTCCAGGGGCGTTCCTTTGCCCAGGCCGTGCTCGATGGCGCGGGCCGGGGCCGCGAGTACGCGGTCAGCGGCTGCCACGTGCGTCCCGAGGGCGGCGCGCCGCCGCGCGAGGCAACGACGCCCTTCCTGGTCACGCAGCAGTGGGGCTATGCCCCGGTCGGGGCGCGCGGCAGGTGCGAGCTCTATGACCTGCGCGCCGACCCGTTGGCCACGACGGATGTAGCGCGGGATCATCCACAGGTGCTGGCTGAACTACACGAAATGCTTCTCGCGCACCTGGAGGCGCATGGGGCGGCGGAAGCGATGCGCTGCCTGTGGCACGAGGACACCCTCGGCGCCGACGGTGACTGGGCGATCGACTATCCCAACGCGGACGTGTGAGGCGACGATGACAAACAGCGCGATCCGCTTCTCTGTCTTTACCAAGCCGTGGCGCATGCCCATCCCCGAGCTCGGCGCCTACGCGCGCGCGCTCGGGTTCGATGGCATCGAGCTGCCCGTGCGCCCCGGCTACCCGATCGAGCCAGAGCGCGTGGCCGAACTGCCACAGGCCGCGCGCCAACTGGCACAGGAAGGGATCCAGATCGAGAGCGTCGCCGGGCCGACCGACGAAGCCACGATCGCTGCCTGCGCCGAGGCGGGCGTACCGATCATCCGCACCATGGTCCGAATCGGCCCGGAGGGCTATATGGCGAGCGTCGCCGAAGCACAGCGCACGTTCGACGCCCTCCTGCCCTCGCTTGAGCGATCGGGGGTGCGCATCGGCGTGCAGAACCACTGCGACCGCTACATCTGCAACGCCATGGGCCTGCGGCACTTCTTGGAGCGGTACGATCCCCGGCACGTGTGTGCCGTGTGGGACGCCGCCCACAATGCGCTCAACGGCGAGGACCCCGAGCTGGCGCTGGAGATTGTCTGGCCCCACCTCGGGATGGTCAACCTAAAGAACGCGATCTGGCAGCGCACCGTTGGCCCCGAGGCCGAGGTCGCCGAGTGGCAGCACTATTGGACCGGCGGGCGCTATGGCCTCGCCTCCTGGCCTCGCGTCGCCACCGAGCTGCAGCGGCGCGGCTACCAGGGCCCGATCTGTCTCACCGCCGAGTACAGCGACGGCGACGCGGTCGACCGCCTGATCCGCGAGGACATTGCCCTGGCAAAGTCGCTCTTTGCATGAGCCCAAGGGACCCGATCTCTCAAGGCACCGTAGTAGGTGCCCGAGATCGGGTCCCCGATCTGCCATAGGAGGCACATCCGTGAAAGAGCCAACACTACACCTGCACCTGCGCCGCCAGGCCCTGACCCAGGACGCGGGCGGGCACAATCAGTGGCAGGCCATCGAGACCGAACAGCACCTACCCGCCAGCCAGCTTGCTCTCTTGCTGTGCGACGTGTGGGATGCGCACTGGAGCCGTGGCGCCAGCGAGCGCGTCGACGCGCTCGTGCCGCGGCTCAACGATGTCGTCCGCTCGGCGCGCGCTGCAGGCATTCAGATCATCCACGCCCCGTCAGACGTGGTCGATTTCTACGCCGGTACGCCAGCTCGGCAGCGAGCGCTCGATCTGCCGCGCGTGCAGCCGCCCCCTCCCCTCCCTCACGACGACCCGCCGCTGCCGATCGACGACTCGGACGGCGGATCTGACACGGGCGAGACCCCCTGGCACGAGGCGTGGACGCGGCAGCACCCCGGGATCGAGATCGACCACAACCGCGACGTGCTCACCGACGACGGGATCGAGGTCTACAGTCTATTGCAGCAGCGAGGGATCGCCCGCCTGCTGATCGCGGGCGTGCACACCAACATGTGCGTCCTGCGCCGCTCCTTTGCCATCGTACAGATGGTCCGCTGGGGCGTCGATGTCGCCCTGGTGCGCGACCTGACTGACACCATGTACAACCCGGCCATGCCGCCCTACGTGAGCCACGACCAGGGCACGCAGCTCGTGATCGGCTACATCGAAAAGTTCTGGTGCCCGACCATCGACAGTAGTGACCTGATGACCCGCTCCTGAAAATGGGGGCCTCACATGTGTTCCACCCGCCGACCGCTTTCGCCAGAAAGCATGCGATGGCATCCGTGAAATGCCTGTCACGGCATATGTCGCCCGGTGACACATGGGATGTGCCACCTACGTTCAGGAAGCCAGACGTGGTCGCCCTGGCATCCCATTTCGCTCGTCCTCGTATGCCTCCCGCCATGAAACGTGGGGCGGCATCCCATGCCGCCTGGACTCGCTTGGCCCAACACCTCCCTGGCAGCGCTCCCCGTGCGGATCGGCCAAACCAGATCGGCCGACGCGATACACCGCCTCTCTGGCTGCCATAGCAACTCGCGCCAGAAAGCGTAGCCCGGCGTCAGGTATCGCTCATCCATCCGTCACTGCCTCAGAGGACACAGGGCAGCATCCCCGTCGCTCGTTCTCCCGGCCCCCCCTTGGAAAGCATAGGGCAGCATCCCTACCGCTCATCTTCCCATGACCCCCTTTGGAAAGCGTAGGACGGCATCCCTGTCGCTCGTCCTGCCATGACCTCCATTTGGAGGCGTAGGGCGGCATCCCTGTCGCTCGTCCTCCCATGACCTCCATTTGGAGGCGTAGGGCGGCATCTCTGTCGCTCGTCCTCCCATGACCTCCATTTGGAGGCGTAGGGCGGCATCCCCATGCCGCCCGGGCTCGCGTCCCGAGCACGACGCATTCCTGCTGGCAACGTGCCTACGGCACTAGACGAGCCACTCGGCATTCCATGCCAACCATGGGTAGTTCTCGGCTATCTGCGCTAGTCCCGCAACAACCGGATTCTCAACGACGTATCGCACGGCCTGATGCGCAGCCGCTGGTGTCCTCAGGCCATCGTCCCGAAACCTGTTCTGCCAGACCGGTATCCCGCGCGTGCCGCGCACCTGGTTCACGGCAAAGGCAGTATGTCGTCGGTAATCCTCCACGATCTTGGACAGATAGTACCGCTGTGGGTCTGCAGCATACTTGCCACGCCGCTCTTGCTGCTCACGTGCGAACCGCTCATAGTCGACTTCCGAAGGCAGCAGGACCCAATGCACGTGATCGGGCATCACGACGTGCCCCAGGCTGATGACAGCGAATCTGTGCGCGTAGAAAGCAATATCGTGGTGCGCGATCTCGGCGCAGCGATGATCGGCAAACAACCGTACACGGTCGTGGGTGACCATCGTCAGCAGGTAGCTCATGCCAGGTTCATAGATGTGCGTCGGCATCCAACCTCCTTCGGCCCACGACGGCAGTCGAGCAGCAACACATTGGCTGGGTAGCGGTGACCGGGCGGCATGGGATGCCGCCCTACGTCCGGGAAAGCAACTTGCAGGACAACCGCAGGCTTTCTCACCACGCTTGCGGCTTCTCAAGAGAGCGACAAGGATATACCATCGCCGCAGACTATCCCAAGTTATCCCAAACCACTTTTTGGGTTATTGACCCTCGGGCGCATCGCCGGCGGCCTGGCCGGAGGCGATCTTGGCCGTGTAGCGACAGGTGGGGAAATTGCTGCAGCCGAGAAAGGAGCCGTACTTGCTCTTGCGACGGACCAACGCGCCACCGCACTGGGGACAGATCGCGCCGGCAGGCGAGGCTTGCGCCTTTTGCTTGCGCTCGATATACTCGCACTTGGGATAGTTGGCACAGCCGGTGAAATGGCCATACTTGCCCTTGCGCCGCACGAGCTGCCCACCACATTCAGGACAGGTCTTGCCCGTCGGCTCGGGCTCTTTCTTGGCGATCGAGACCTTGGGCATTGTCTCTGGCGCACGTTCGAGCGCGGGCTCGAGCGCGGCCCAGAACCGCTCCAGCGTCGGCACGCGTTCCGCCCGCCCATTGGCGATCTCGTCGAGCTGGTCCTCCATCCCTGCAGT
>Ga0307444_1001435_pt1 | contig 10273 bp, 9 predicted proteins | sample SalMarSW160340MG_FD_202145 | JGI IMG/M metagenome (GOLD analysis project Ga0307444, IMG submission 202145) | Salt marsh sediment microbial communities from the Plum Island Ecosystem LTER, Massachusetts, United States - SW1603-40 | ecosystem: Environmental > Aquatic > Marine > Intertidal zone >... | reverse complement strand
TCACGGGCGATGACGTCAGCCAGGGCGACCACCCCCAGGCGAAGCCAGTCTTCGACCTCGACGCCGTCTCGCTGCTGCGCATTGCGCGCGACATGCGCGACCGCGGCGCCTTCGCCTCGGGCCGCAATCTCGACGTTCCCCCGAACCTTTTTCTCGGCGCCACAGCCAATCCATTTGTCCCGCCGTACAATGATCGCGTCGCCAATCTCGAATTGAAGATCGATGCCGGCGCTCGCTTCATCCAGACCCAGTTCTGCTTCGATCCCGACCTGCTCAAGCAATTCATGCGTGAAGTGCGGATGCGCGAATTGCACAAGCGCGCTACCATTATCGTCGGTGTCGGCACGCTCAGCAGCGCCAAGGCGCTGCGCTGGATGGCCGAGCATGTGCCGGGGATACGCATTCCGGAGCGCGTGATCGCGCGCATCGCCGGCGCCGCCGATCAGCGCGCCGAGGCGAAAAGCATCCTGATCGAGACCATCCATGCCGTGGCCGAAATCGAAGGCGTCGGCGGGGTGCATCTGATGAGCCACAAGCACGAGCGCCTTCTGGCGGAGACGATCGTCGAAGCCGGTCTGCGGCAACCGAATGGGGCCGCGCCGGTCACAGCCTGACAACAAAGATCAAGCGGGAGGAAATGGCAGATGAGCGACTTGGAGAAACAGGAACAGAATCTGGTCGAATGGCTGGCCGACATGCGGGAGGACGAGGCCTTCGCGTTGGCCAAGAAGATGTTGCTGGAAGACGGCGCCGATCCCTTGCGCGTGCTGGAGCTGTGCCGCAACGCCATGGACATCGTCGGCAAGCGCTTCGAGCAGGGCGAATACTTCCTGCCCGAATTGGTGCTGGCCGGCGAGATGCTGGAGAACATCGGCGCCATCGCCAAGCCGCTGATCAAGCAGAAGCCCGGTGAGGAGCCGAAGAAGCTCGCCAAGGTGCTGATCGGCACGGTGCACGGCGATCTGCACGACATCGGCAAGAACATCGTCACCTTCATGCTCGACATCAACGGCTTCGAGGTCAAGGACATCGGCGTCGACGTGCCGGTCGACACCTTCCTCGACGAGATCAAGGCCTATGGGCCTGATATCGTCGGCCTGTCCGGCTTTTTGACGCTCGCCTTCGACTCCATGAAGGAGACCATCGAGGCGATGCAGAACGCCGGCCTGCGCGAGCGCATGAAGATCATGATCGGCGGCGGCCAGGTCGACGCGGCGGTATGCAACTACACCGGCGCCGACGCCTTCGGCACCAATGCGGTCGACGCGGTCTCGCTGTGCAAGGGCTGGATGGGGGTGGCGGCATGAACGCACCCGTGCAAACACCCGAAGCCAAGGCCGCCTATGACGCGCGCTGGCAACGCGTCATGGACTGCGTCAATCTCAAGACGCCCGACCGCATGCCGACCGCGATGTTCTGCACCTTCTGGCTGGCCAAGCTCGGCGGCATCAGCCATCGCGAGCTGATGTACAATTACGACAAGGCGAAAGAACTGGGCGAGCAGGCGCTGCGCGAGCTCGAGCCCGACGTGCACAACCCGCTGCTGCTCAACGTGGCCGCCGGGCCGGTGCTCGACGCCGTCGACTACAAGCAGTTGATCTGGCCGGGCCACGGCTTGCGCGACGACCAGCCCTATCAGTATCTCGACCGCGAATACATGAAGGCGGACGAGTACGACGAATTCATCGAGGATCCTACCGGCTTCTACCTGCGCAAATATCTGCCGCGGGTGTGTGGCGCCTTCGAGGGCTTCGAGGAATTCCCCGATCTGCCCGGCCTGCATTATTTCCGCCTGGTCGGCGGCGTGCGCGGCTTCGGCCGGCCCAAGCTGCGCGCGGCCTTTGAGCGGATCTTGAAGGCGGCCGAGGAAGTGGACAAGTTCGCCGAGCAGCATGCCGCTTTCACCGAGCACATGTCCGCGCTCGGCTATCCCACCTCGCATATCAGCACCTCGGTCGCGCCTTACGATCTGGTGGCCGATTATTTCCGCGGCGCCACCGGCACCATGAAGGACCTCTACCGCAACAAGGACAAGCTGCTGAAACTTCTGAACAAGGCCTGCACCTTCCTGACCCGGCAGACCATCGCCTGGTCGAAAGCATCCCGGCACCCGATCGTGTTCTTCCCGATCCACTGGGGACCGGACAACTTCATGTCGCAGGAGCAGTTCAAGACCTTCTGGTGGCCCTCGTTCCGCCAGCTGATGCTCAACATCATCGAGGCGGGCATCATTCCGATGCCGCTGTGGGAAGCGGACTGCACCAAACGGCTGGAGGTGATCCGCGACATTCCGCCCGGCAAGTGCATCTATTGGTTCGAGCGCACCGACATGGTGCGCGCCTTCGAGGTGCTGGGCGACGTGACGGCGCTGCGCGGCAATATCTCGCCCTCGCTGCTCACCACCGGCAAGCCGGACGAGGTCGACGCCGCCGTGCGGCATCTGGCGGAAAACGTCTTCCACAAGGGCGGTAAGCTCATCCTCGACGCCGCCTTTGGCATTCCCGACGAAACGCCGGTCGAGAATGCGCGCGCCATGTACGCCGCGGCGCGCAAATACGGGAGCTGAGGGGACGCATATGCCGGAAATCCCAAGCGGCAAGCTGCTGCGCCAGGTGCGCATCGAGGAAGCCACGCACGGCGCCTTCGCCGCGCGCGAGCGCTTTCACCGCGAGGCGGAAGACTTGATCGCGCGCGAGAACCTGCTGGCGCCCGCCTTCAGCTTCCGCATCGCCGAGTTGGAGGCACCGGCGGCGGATGTGTTGCAAGTCGGCGGCGAGAGCCTGCATGCGCCGCGGATGCTGCCGGAAGCGGGCGAATTGACCGGGCTCGCCTGCGGCGTCGTCACCATCGGCCCCGGGCTGGAGCGGCGCGTGGCCGCTCTCTTCGCCGAGAAATGTTATTCGCTGGCGCTCGCGCTCGACGACATCGGCAACCAGTTGCTGTTCGCCGCCACCCGCCATGCGCAGGACCGCATGCTGGCGACGGTGCGCGGGCAGGGCCTCAGCATGGCGGGCGAGTTGCGGCCGGGCGATCCGGGCCTGGCCCTGCAGGCGCAAGGCCTGGTGCTGCGGCTCGCCGATGCCGCTTCGATCGGCGTCGCAGTGAACCGCGGCCACGCGCTCACGCCGCTCAAGTCGATTTCCATGGTGCTCGGCGTCGGCCTCGATCTGCCGCCGGCGCGCTGGTCGCGTTGCGACGATTGTCCGTCGCGCGAGAAATGCCGGGTGGCCAATTGCCCGGCGCAGCCGGCCGCCTGAGCGGGCCGGGGAAACAAGCGCGGGGACCGTGATGGCGGAAAGCTACGCGCTCAGTTTCCCGCAGCTCGAGCGCTGCATCACGACGCGGCCGGGCGAGAGCATCTTCCATTGCGCGCGCCGCAACGGCTTGCGCATCGTCGGCGCCTGCGGCGGCCGCGGCACTTGCGGCACCTGCTCGGTGCTGATGACCGAAGGGCAGGTTCGCCACAGCAACGGCCATCTTATCGCGGCACAGGAAGCCGAAGCGCGCGCGCGCCGGCCGCGCTGGCTGCGCGCCTGCCAACTCACGCCGCGCAGCGATTGCACCATCGAGGTGGCCGAACGCTCGCTGGCCCCGGTGGTGCGCGCGGATATCGAGACCGGCGATCATGTCGAAATACTACCGCTCGATCCGGCAGTGGTGAGTCATGACGTCACCGTTGCGGCGGCAACGCTCGCCGACATGCGCTCCGACGCCGACCGGGTGGCGAGCGCGTTGCCGCAGCCGTTCATCTCGATCGATCTCGCTGCAGCGCGCCAATTGCCGGCGATGTTACGCGACAACAAATGGTCGCTGCGGGTGCGCTTGCGCGAGGGCGAGGCGATCGATGTCGCGGCGCCCGCCAGCCGCACGCTCGGGCTGGCGGTCGATCTCGGCACCACCAATATCGCAGGTTTCCTTGTTGATCTCGCGAGCGGGCAGCGTCTGGCCAGCCTCGGCATCGAGAACCCGCAGGTGTCCTGGGGCGCCGATGTCATCAGCCGTATGAACTATGCTATCGGCGGGCCCGATCCCGCGCGCGAATTGCGCGAGGCCGCCGTCACCGCGCTCAATACGCTGGCGCACGACCTCTGCCGTGCCGTCGATGCGCCGACCGGCGCCATCGTCGACGTCGCCATCTGCGGCAACACGGCGATGCATCATCTGCTGCTCGGTCTGCCGGTGCGGCAATTGGGGCGGGCGCCGTTCGTCGCCACGCTGCGCGAGGCGCTCGACCTCAAGGCGCGTGACCTCGGCCTCAGCGTTGCGCCGGGCGCCTATGTGCATCTCGCCGCCAATATCGGCGGCTTCGTCGGCGGCGATCACGTCACCGCGCTCATCGCCACCGAGCCGTATTGGACCGCGTCCACCACCAGCCTGGTGATGGATATCGGCACCAACACCGAGATTTCGCTGATTCATCGCGGCGAGATCCTGACCGCCTCGTGTCCCTCCGGCCCGGCGCTGGAAGGCGGCCACATCTCCTGCGGCATGCGCGCGGCGGAAGGCGCCATCGAACGGGTCAGCTACGACGGCGATGCGCTCAAGATCGGCGTGATCGGCAAGCACCGGCCGGTGGGCCTGTGCGGCTCGGGCGTGCTCGACTGCATCGCGGCGCTGCGTGCCGGCAATCTGCTCGATGCGCGCGGACGACTGACCGGCCCGCATCCGGCCATCGTGGAAGACGAGGGCCTGCGCGCCGTTACGCTGGCGCCCAACGTGCACTTCACACAGCGCGACGTGCGCGCGGTGCAACTGGCCAAGTCGGCGATCCAGACCGGCATCGAACTGCTGCTTGGCGAGGCGCAACTCGCCGCGCGCGACATTGAGCGCGTCATCATCGCCGGCGCCTTCGGCGCCTATATCGACGTCGCCAGCGCCATCGCGGTCGGCCTGCTGCCGGCGCTGCCGCGCGATCGCTTCGAGCAGGTCGGCAACGCGGCCGGCGTCGGCGTGCGCCAGATTCTCACCTCGCGAAAGATGCGGACGCGGGCGCGCGAACTCGCGCAACATTGCCGCTATGTCGAGCTGAGCACGCGCAGCGGTTTCCAGAAGGCCTTCCTCGACAATATCGGTTTCAAGGAACCCCAGGGGCGGAGAGCATCGTGACAGACGCAAACGGTTTCAATCTCATCGTCATCGGCGACCGCATCAATCCGGGCTTCAAGCCCACCCGCGTGCTGGTCGACAACCACGACATCGCCGGAATTCAGGCGCTGGCGGTGCGCCAGGTCGAGAGCGGCGCCAGTTATCTCGACGTCACCATCGGTCCGCTCGGGGTGACCAACCACGATTATCTGGCCGAAACGGTGCGCGCCATCCAGCAAGCAGTGACGGTGCCGCTTTGTCTCGACTATCCCGATGCCAAGCTGCTGGAAGTGTGTCTGAAGGCCTACGACCGCGCCCGCGCCAATGGCGCGCCGCCCTTGATCAATTCCATCACTGAGCATCGCTGGGGGATCATGGATCTCTATAAGCCGCTCGGTCCGTTCAAGGTCATCGTCATGGCCTCCGAGCGGGTCGAGAACGGCGTCGCCAAGGCCAACAAGACGCCGGAGGAGTTCGCCAGCACGGCGCGCCGCGTCGCGCTGCGGCTGCAAAACGATTACGGCCTGGCGATGGACGACATCTTTCTCGACATTTCGGTGAGCGCGGTGGTGGCCGACACCAATGGCCTGCACCGCGCGACGCTCGCCGCCATCAAGGCGATCCGTGAGGACCGCGACCTCGCCGGCATCCACATCATGGGCGGGCTCACCAATATCGGCCAGCAATTGCCGGCAAAGGCGGCAGACGGCTCCGATCTCAAGCTCTCGCTCGAGTGTGCCTTCCTGACGCTGGCGGTGCCGCTTGGGTTCGACGCCGTCTTGTGCACGCCCTGGCGTGGGCTGAAGCCACTGCCGGACGACAACTTTGTGCTCAACGCTTACAAGAATTTTCTTGAACAATCCGGCAGCAACGCGCTGCGTGCTGTGCGCAAGTTCTACAAAGCGTGAGCGATTCCAGCACGTGTCCCTGTCGCAAATTCCAACCGGTTGGCGTGAGTGGCAGAATCGCACGATACTCTGCGGGATGTTGGATCTAAGCAGGATAAACTCCCATCGTGTCGGATCGGAACTATAGTGCGAGGATAATCTTTCCGCTCAGCTTGACGAGACCGCGCTGACTATCTTCCAGCAACCGATGGGCAGCAGCGGCCTCGGCCAACGGCATTATGCGACTGATTCGCGACTTCAACTTACCGTTAGCCAGCGCATCATTGATGGTCTTTGCACAATCCTTCAATTCCTGGCTAGTCGCATTCGTTATCGCGAAGCCGTGCATCGAGCAATCTTTCGTATAAAATGCGCCGACGGGAAATACTGGAAGCGCGTCGAGCCCAGCCATCAGGATGATGCGGCCCCGATGTGCGAGAAGCGGCACCGCCCGTTCGAAATCCGGCTTGCTGGTCGTATCCCAGTAAACATCAATGCCATCCCCCGCAAATTCAGAAATCGCTTTCGCGACGTCTTCGATCTTATAGTTTACCGCACGTATGGCCCCTAGAGATCGGCAATAAGCAAGATCATCTTCGCTGCCAGCCGTAACGATGATCCGAGCACCCAGACTTGCTGCGATTTGAAGTACGGCAGAGCCGACATTACCGGCACCTCCGTTGATAAAGATCGTTTCGCCACTGCGTAGCCTCGCTTCGCGCAAGAGACCGATTGACGCGGTGGTCGCGGAATGCAACACCGCTACTGCTTCTTTCTCCTCCACGGCTCGTGGCAACGGATATAAAAACTCTTCGTCAATCGCAAGATATTCGGCAAATGTTCCCTGGCGGCCATGATATCCCTGATTGTTGCACCAGACGCGGTCGCCCGGGCGGAAACGCTGAACGCTGCTGCCAACCGACTCCACGGTTCCCACCATGTCGCGCCCAATGATGAACGGAAATTCTATGCGTGAGGGATAAGCCCCGCGGCGAATATAAGTGTCGATCGGGTTGACTACGACCGCGGCTACCTTCACCAATACATGGGAAGACCGAATTACGGGCTCGGACAATTCACCGAACTGAATGTTTTCTGGGGGGCCCAGTTTTTCTACGTACGCGGCTTTCATGCGCTTCCCCTACCGCTAGCGAATTTTCTGCCGTTGTCCTTTCCGAAAATCATATCGGACGTAATGGTGATGCAGCCCCTGTCCCTGTCGGAAACTAAATCCGGACGTATTGGTGATGCAAGCCACCCAAAGTTGGCACAGCCAGAATGCGGCCAACGGCTTCTATGGAGCGAGTTACCGGCGCATCCTAGGCCGGATAGAATTTTCGGAAACAACAGGTCTTAAATCGAGCAGCTTTACAACGGCTCGAGATAAGGTTCCCAGGCCGCGAGCGAGACATTGGCGGTCGGGTCGGAGTTTTCGCCCCACAATTCGCGGCCATCAAAACGCACGGTGTAGAGCCAGTGCGGATCCTCGCCGCAGCCGATGGCGTTGCTGTCGGGGAATACGTGGCAACCGTTCACCCGCGCGACGACACCGACATGTCCACGCACATATCGCGGCAGACGTGTGTGCGTCTTCGGATGCATGTTCCTCATGCGAACACGGTCGCCGGCTTTGAACCGTGCCGGGGCTCGCGGCGGTCGATCGTAAGGTGATCCGCGAGCGATCATGCGGGCTATATCGGCAGCCGAGGCCCTGGCCGCCACCGGATTCGCCGGTCCGAGCGACCGGCCGGCAGCGATCTCCTCGGCGGTGGCGAGGCCGTGCTCGATCATCAGATTTTCGAGGCTAGCAACCCAAAGTCCATAATAGCTCAGCGCGAGATATTCGGGGGGAGGAATGCTCTCGCGCGTCTGTCGAAAGGCGTCCAGGGTCCACGCCCCACTCGCGCCTACGGCATTATTGAGCGCGAAAATGCGCCGCTCCCAGTCGGCGTGGAAAACCGCCTCGTTCGGCTCGACCTGCACTGGCCCGAAGCCATGCATGCCGCCCATATCTGCCGCGCCGTTCATCGCGCCACCTCGTCGACCTGCTTAGGCAACCCGGTGCCAATCATGCTTTCCCGGGTGACGAGATCGGCCAGGCGCTCCTCGCTCCAGCCATCAGTGGCCGCAGGTCGCATCGGCACGACCAGGTAACGGATTTCTGAGGTCGAATCCCACACGCGGATTTCGACATTTTTCGGTAGCTCCACGCCGAATTCGCGCAACACGCCGCGCGGATCGGCGACGGCGCGTGAACGGTAGGGCGCCGACTTATACCAGACCGGAGGCAAGCCGAGCAGCGACCAAGGATAGCAGGAGCAAAGCGTGCAAACGACCAGATTGTGCACGGCGGGTGTGTTTTCCAAGGCAATTAGATGTTCGCTCTTGTTCCCACCATAGCCGAGCGAGTCGACCGCGGCGGCGGCATCTTCGAAGAGCCACTGTCGAAAGTGTGGATCTACCCAGGCCTTGGCGACAACGCGAGCGCCATTGCGTGGGCCGATCTTCTTCTCATAAGTTTCTATCAAAAGATCGAGCGCAGCCGGTTCGACATAACCTTTCTGGGTGAGGATCGTCTCCAGCGCGCGCACGCGAAGCTGCATCTCGGACAGTTCCGAGCCGTGGTGATGATGGTGGTGATCATGGGTCATGTCGACATTACGCCATCATGGCGGCTCTAAATCAACATCCCCAGATCAACCCTGGAACGGCTTGGCTAAGGCGGGTTTTCGGAATATTTCTTGGTAGACGCGTTTGCCGCAAGGCCGCCGCGATTTTTCGACGCTCGGGGTGGAAGAAAACCTGCTGGGTGCCGGCTTGCATGGCAAGCGTATCGGCCGGCAGCATTTGTCGGATAGAAAAGGCCGATCGCATTCGACAAGGTTTCTGGCTACCTCCAAGCTGCCATCAACAGCTTCACCAGTGGCGGCTGCGCAACAGCATTATCAGATTTTCGACGCAGGCATCGGCGAATGCCTGTTCGTTGATGTGATGCGGCAGCTCGCCCAATGCGTCGGCGGGAAGATGCCGCCGCAGCGTGTCGACGAACACACGATCGGTCTCCGGCTGTGACCAGGTCCCGATCTCCTTGCCAGCGAGATCATAGGTTTTGCGGCCGACAAGCTGGCTCCAGCCGCCGGTCGGAATCAGCACACGCAGTGGCCCCTTGGCGGCGGCGAGCCGTTCGCCCATCAGCTGGCCGAGGACGGTGTATTCGTCGGCATTAGTCCGCATCAACAAGATTTCGACGTTGTACTGATAGAACTCGCGGCTGCGGTAGCGCTCGGGCACCTCGCCGACCCACCAATTGGTGAAGTCGAGGCAGCCCGGCACCACCACCTGCGGCAGCCCGGCGGCCCCCGCCGCGGTGAGACGCTGTTCGCCTGCGCTGTAAACACCGCCAGTTACGAAATCCGTGAGTTCGGAAGTCGTTAGATCGATGACGCCAGCAAGCTCGCCACGCGCGGCGAGCGATTCTAGTGCCCGGCCGCCTGGCCCCGAGGCATGGAAATGAATGACCTCGAAGCCTTCGACCTCGAGCCGCGCCGTGATGCGATCGACCGCGGTTTGCGTATTGCCGAAGGAGGAAACACCGATCAGCGGCGGTGAAGTCGCCGCATCCCCGTGCCGGCACCGCGACCGATAGGCCTTGGCCATGCCTGCCATGGCGGCAGCCGCATTAATCATGGCTGCGCGGGTGATGCGGTTGAGCGAGATGTCGCCGATTGTCGGAAACATAGCAATGTCGCTTTCGGCGACGTACCATTGTACCGCGGCGGTCGCGGCCACAGGTGTCACCATGGCCTTGGGCAGTCCGACCGCAAGCTGACGCATGACCGCGCAGAACATGGTCGAGCCATTGGCGCCGCCGACGCCGATGATGCCGTCAATCTCACCAGACGTGGCCTTAGAACCAACGACCTTGCCACCGCCTTTGATCATGGTCTGCGCGGCGTCGGCGCGCGACAACTGTGCGAGAGCTTCCCACGCGACCCCGGATGCATGCGCGAGCACGCCGCCGCCGACGGTCGCGAAATCATGGGCGTGCGGGCGCAGCGCAAAGTCGACCAGCCAAGGCGTCACGCCAGCGTCAGTCAAAGCGTCGCACATAAAACGTGCCGCCTCATGCTTACTGTCGAGGGTGGCGAGAACGGCGACGGTCGGCGCGTCCGCCACTTAGCGTGCCTTCGCCAGCTTGACGGCCTTGAACGCGCGCGCGGCCGCCGTGACCGAGGTCTCGATCGGGAAACGCTCGGCCGACGAGCCGCCGACATAGCCGTCGAGCCGCGGCTCGGCTTTGA
>Ga0307444_1001433_pt1 | contig 10278 bp, 9 predicted proteins | sample SalMarSW160340MG_FD_202145 | JGI IMG/M metagenome (GOLD analysis project Ga0307444, IMG submission 202145) | Salt marsh sediment microbial communities from the Plum Island Ecosystem LTER, Massachusetts, United States - SW1603-40 | ecosystem: Environmental > Aquatic > Marine > Intertidal zone >... | reverse complement strand
GGAAACAACGACCGCCACGATCATGAAGAACACGACCGCGACGACGTTTCTCGGATCGGCGATGACGAAGGTATGATAGGGCTTGGTGAAGAAGAAATTGTAACTGAGCGCCGACGCAGCGCTGGCAAGCAAGGAAGGCAAAAGACCAAAGCGCACGGCAACACCGACGACGGCGGTGAGATAGACAAGATCCGTGTTCTCGGTTCCGATCCATGGCCAGAGCAGGCCGCTTATGCCAGTGGAGGCGGCCACGACGAGCAAGGCTAAACCATACTGTCGGGCATCGAGGGGCTCACCGCCACTTACGGTGCGAACGGTCTTCTTGGAAATGGCCTCCGCCTCGAGGGCGTCGCCAGCGATCACATGTACGCTAATGTTGCCGCAGCGGCGCAAGAGGTCGCGAACCACCGAGCTGTACATGAGCTCGAACAAGCGCGACCGCGCCGACTTGCCGACGATGATCTGCGTGATGTTGTTCGCTTGCGCAAAGCCGATCACATCGTCGGCGATGCGGCGGTCGCCACCAGGAATGGTGACCGGATCGCCGCCCAAGGCCTGCGCCAACCTGAGAGTGTCGGCAATCCGGTCGCGTTCCTCTTCCGAGAGCTGAAGACTGCGCTTGGTCTCGACGTAGAGCGCCGTCCAGTATCCGTGCAGGCGGTCAGCGAGGCGTTTGGTGTAGCGCACGAGGCCCGCCGCGCGCGAATCCTCGCTAACGCAGACCAGAAGGCGCTCGCCCGCCGGCCAAGGTCCGGCAATGGCGCGCGCCTGCATCTCGTTCAGGAGCTGCTCGTCGACGCGCTCCGCCGTACGCCGTAGTGCGAGCTCACGCAACGCCGTAAGGTTGGCCGGCGAAAAGAAATGCTCCAGCGCCCGTTCGGCCTGTTTCGGCACGTAGACCTTGCCCTCTTTGAGCCGCTGGATGAGGTCATCCGGGGTGAGATCGACAAGCTCGATCGCGTCGGCACGATCGAGGATCGAGTCGGGAAGCGTCTCCCGCACACGGACACCGGTGATCTGCGCGACGACGTCGTTCAGGCTTTCGATGTGCTGGATATTGAGGGTCGTGTAGACATCGACGCCGTTGCTCAGGAGCTCCTCGACATCGAGGTAGCGCTTGGGGTGGCGGCTGCCGGGGACATTGGTGTGGGCCAGCTCGTCGACAAGGGCGAGGCCGGGACGGCGCGCGATCAACGCGTCGAGGTCCATCTCCTCGAGCTTCTGATCCTTGTATTTGATCAGGCGGCGGGGCATGACCTCGAGCCCATCGAGCAGGACCTCGGTCTCCTTCCTGCCATGGGTCTCGGCCACGCCGACGACAACGTCGACGCCCTCTTTCAGCCTGGCGCGGGCCTCCTGGAGCATCTCATAGGTCTTGCCGACGCCCGGCGCAGCGCCAATGAAGATCTTCAACCGCCCGGCGCGGCTCTCCTCCTTTTTCGCTTTCTCGAGCAGGGCTTCCGGCGAAGGACGCTGGTCCGGCTCACGCCTCTGATCTGCCATGGGGTCTTACGCGGCTTTGCTCCGCGCCTTAATGCGTGCCGTCGCTATCGAGAGCGAGATTGAGCGCAAACACATTGACGCGCGGCTCGCCGAAGATGCCAAGGCTGCGGCCCTGAATGTGTTCGTCAACGAGCTGCCGGACGGTATTTTCTGTCATGTCTCGCGCCTTCGCAATCCGTGGCACCTGGAAATAGGCGGCCTCGGGAGTGATGTCCGGATCGAGCCCGCTCGCCGACGTGGTTACCAAATCGGTGGGGACCCGATCAGAGAGGTTCTCCTGCCTCAGTTTCTCCACATCCGCGGTGACGCGGGCGATCAGCGCCCTGCTGGTTGGACCAAGGTTGGAGCCGCCGGAATTGGCAGCATTGTAGGGCACCGGGATCGTCTTCGACGGGTCGGCCGGATCCGGCCCCACGGTCGCCGAAGGCCGGCCGTGGAAGTAGCGATCGGAGGTGAACGACTGCCCGATCAGGGCAGAGCCGATCACCTTGCCGTCCTCTTTGATCAGGCTGCCATGCGCCTGATACGGGAAAGCGACACCAGCAACCGCGGTGACGACGAGGGGATAGACGAGCCCGGTGAGCACGGTGAAAGCGAGCAGCAAAACGATGGCTGGCCGGAGTTCCTTCAGCATGGACGCTCTCCTCAAGCGAGATGCAGGGCACTGACCAAGAGATCGATGGCCTTGATGCCGACGAAGGGAATGACGAGACCGCCAAGTCCATAGATGAGCAGGTTGCGGCGGAGCAGAGGGCTTGCGCCGACGGGGCGGTAGGCGACGCCCTTCAGCGCGAGCGGAATGAGCACAACGATGATGAGCGCATTGAAGATGACCGCAGACAGGATGGCGCTTTGCGGCGTGGCCAGATGCATGACGTTGAGCGCCTGCAGCTGCGGGTAGAAGGCCACGAACAACGCCGGGATGATGGCGAAATATTTGGCGACGTCGTTGGCGATCGAGAAGGTCGTGAGCGCCCCGCGCGTCATCAGCAGTTGCTTGCCGATCTCTACGATCTCGATGAGCTTGGTTGGATTGGAATCGAGATCCACCATGTTGCCCGCCTCGCGCGCGGCCTGGGTGCCGGCATTCATGGCGACGCCAACGTCGGCCTGAGCGAGCGCCGGCGCGTCGTTGGTGCCATCGCCGCACATGGCGACGAGCTTCCCTTTTGCCTGCTCGGCGCGGATCAGCTTGAGCTTCTCTTCGGGAGTCGCTTGCGCCAGAAAGTCGTCGACCCCGGCCTCCGCCGCGATCGCCGCCGCGGTCATGGGATTGTCGCCGGTGATCATGACGGTGCGGATGCCCATGCGGCGGAGCTCGGCGAAGCGCTCGCGAATGCCGCCCTTGACGATGTCCTTGAGGTGGACGACGCCGAGCAACCTTCCGTCCTTGGCGACAGCAAGGGGCGTGCCGCCGGACTTGGCGACGTCCTCTGCAATTTTGTTGACCTCTCGCACGAGCACGGCGCCGATCGAAGACTTGCGCGTGGCAGCCACGGCGGCACTCCCCGCCTTGGTTGCGCCGAGATGATCGAGGATCGCGTCGATCGCGCCCTTCCTGATCCACGAGCCGTTGATCTCGACGCCGCTCATGCGCGTCTGCGCTGTGAATGGAATGAATTTGGCGCCGAGCTCGTGGATGTCGCGGCCGCGAATGCCGTTCTTCTCCTTCGCAAGCACCACGATCGAGCGCCCCTCCGGCGTCTCGTCGGCGAGCGAGGCGAGTTGCGCCGCGTCGGCGAGCTCCTTCTCGGTAACGCCGCTCACCGGCAAAAAGTCTGCAGCCTGCCGGTTGCCGAGCGTGATGGTGCCGGTCTTGTCGAGCAGCAGCGTGTCCACATCGCCTGCGGCCTCGACTGCGCGTCCAGACATGGCGAGCACGTTGAAACGGACCAGCCGGTCCATGCCGGCAATGCCGATGGCCGACAGCAGTGCGCCGATGGTGGTCGGGATCAGCGTCACGAACAGCGCCACCACCACGATGAGCGAAACGGTGCCGCCAGCATAGGCCGCGAAGCTCGGGATCGTAGCCATGGCGAAAACGAAGATCAGCGTCATTCCGGCAAGCAGAATATTGAGGGCGATCTCGTTCGGAGTCTTCTGACGCTGCGCGCCTTCGACCAGCGAAATCATGCGGTCGAGGAAGGTCGAGCCTTGCGCCGCCGTGATCCGCACCTTGAGCCAATCGGAGACCACGAGGGTGCCGCCGGTAACGGCAGAGCGATCGCCTCCGGCTTCACGGATGACGGGCGCCGACTCTCCAGTGATCGCGGCCTCGTTGACCGAGGCGACGCCCTCGATCACCTCACCATCCGAGGGGATGAGATCGCCCGCCTCGACCAGAACGATCTGCCCAGGCCCCAGCTTGCCGGCCGGTGTCGGCACGACGAGGCCAGTCTTTTCGTCGACGATGAGCTTGGCCTTCGTCTCCTCGCGCGTCTGCCTCAAACTCGCGGCTTGAGCCTTGCCGCGCCCTTCGGCCATGGCCTCGGCGAAATTAGCGAACAGAACCGTGAACCACAGCCAGACTACGATCTGGAAGGTGAAACCAAGGTGATCGTTGCCGCCAAACCAGGCACGGACGAAGATCACCGTGGCGAGCGCCGCCACGACCTCGACCACGAACATGACCGGGTTCTTGACCATGCGGCGCGGATCGAGCTTGCCGAAGGCCGAGCCGAGCGCGGGCCACACGAGCGTGGGATCGGTCAGCGCCGCGACCGGCATGCGTTTGCGGAGGTGTGATGTTTCCATTTTGCCGCTCTTGGTTCAGAACAATTGGCCGGCTTCCATGGCGAAATGCTCGGCGATGGGGCCGAGCGCGAGCGCCGGGAAGAAGGTGAGGCCGCCGAGGATCAAGATCATCCCGACGAGGAGGCCGATGAACAGGGCGCCATGGGTCGGAAAGGTGCCGGCCGAGGCGGGCACGATCTTCTTAGCGACAAGCGAGCCCGCCACCGCCATCATCGGCACGATGACGAAATAGCGGCCGATCAGCATGGCGATGCCGCCGGTCGTGTTGTACCAGGGCGTGTTGCCGGTGATGCCGGCGAAGGCTGAGCCGTTGTTGGCGGCGCTTGAGGTGAAGAGATAAAGCGCCTCGCTGAAACCATGCGGACCGGCGTTCGCCATGCTCGATACGCCGAACGGCGCCACCACCGAGATTGCAGTCAAGGCCAGCATTGTAAGAGGCAGGATCAGGATCGCGAGCATGGACATCTTGACCTCCTTCGCCTCGATCTTCTTGCCGAGATATTCGGGAGTGCGGCCGACCATCAAGCCCGCGATGAACACGGCGACGACGACGAACAGCAGCATGCCGTAGAGGCCTGAGCCGACGCCGCCATAGATGACCTCGCCAAGCTGCATCATGACGAGCGCCATCATTCCGCCAAGCGGCGTGAAGCTATCGTGCATGGAATTGACCGAGCCGTTGGACGCGGCGGTGGTCGCCACCTCCCACAGGCTCGAATTGGCGATCCCGAAGCGAACCTCCTTGCCTTCCCAGTTGGCGGGATCGAGCCCGAGCGCGGCGAACTGCGGATTGCCAGAGCCCTCTGCCCAATAGGAGCATGCGACAAGCGCGAGGAAGATGACCGACATGGCGGCATAAAGGGCCCAGCCCTGCCGCTCGTCCTTGACCATGCGTCCGAAAGTGTGGGTCAACGCCGCCGAAATGAGCAGGATGTAGATCAGCTCGAGGAAATTGCTGAGCGGCGTCGGGTTCTCGTACGGCACCGAGGAGTTGGCATTCCAGAATCCGCCGCCATTGGTGCCGAGCTGCTTGATGGCGATCTGCGAGGCGGCAGGCCCCTGGCTCAATGTCTGCTTGGCGCCTTCGAGCGTGGTGGCGTCGACATAAGGGCCGAGGTCCTGGGGCACCCCCTGCCAGATCAAAACAAACGCGGCGACGATCGACAGCGGCAGCAGCACGTAGAGTGTCGTGCGGGTCAAATCGACCCAAAAATTGCCGACGGTCTTGGCCGATGCCCGCGCGAAAGCGCGGATCAGCGCGACGGCAAGCGCGATACCCGTCCCCGCCGAGACGAAGTTCTGGGTGGTGAGCCCGACCATTTGCGTCAGGTAGCTGAGCGTGCTCTCGCCGCCGTAGTTCTGCCAATTGGTGTTGCTGGTGAAGCTGACCGCGGTGTTGAAGGAGAGGTCTGGCGGCAACGCGGACATGCCGGCGGGATCGAAGGGAAGCCAGGCCTGAAGGCGCAACAGCGCATAGAGCAGCGCGAACCCCGCAGCATTGAACAGCAGCATGGCCACCGTATAGGTGATCCAGTTCTGCTCGCGCGTCTCGTCGATACCAGAGATGCGATAGAGTCTACGCTCGACCGGACCGAGTACCGCGGTCAAGATGGTCTGCTCGCCCTCGAACACGCGCGCCATGTAACGGCCGAGCGGCACGACGAGCGCGGTGAGGACGAGGAAATAAATTGCGATCTGGACCCAGCCGTTGAGAGTCATGGCGGACCTCAGAACTTCTCAGGCCGCAACAGGGCGTACATGAGATAGCCGAGCAGACCTGCTGCCACGATGCCGGCGAGCCAATAGTCGAAGGCCATCAGCCCCTGCTACAGACGATCGCAGGCGATCGCGTAGGCGATCGACAAGGCAAAAAAGCCGAGACCCGCTGCGAGTAAGATGAGATCGAGCATTCGAACTACTCCGGGATTACGCACGAGCGCGAACAACTGACGGTGGGCGAGGCTCAAAGGCGCTCAGCCAGGAGGTAATTCGGAGGAGCGTATGTTTTCGAGGTGAGACGGCGCGTGGCTTTATATAAATCTCATAGAGATGCCAAGCGTTGCTATGGGTCATTGGCGGACATGGGCGGGGAATCGGAGAACGTCTGCTTTGATCCAGTCAGCGGACGTTCTGTGAAGCAGACGTGCTGGGGCGTCCTTCCTAACGTCAGCTAAGTGCCAGAAGCAGACGATCTTGAGCGCTGCCGAGCCGTTCAGTCCCAGCTTTCATCTTGCCACTTCGCGAAGTGTCTTGGGCTGCGACAAGCGGCTGGACAGCGCTGCAGATCGCCCGAACGGCCTGGTGAAGAACGTCTCCCTAATCCCCATATTAGGGTAAGCGACGGGCGGCCTGCCGGAACGGAAGGAACGTCCGAAATGAAAAGATATCTCTTAGCCAGCGTACTCCTCTTCAGCTTTGCCGGTTCGGCCTATGCCGCAAACGGCCAATTCGGCAACATGTGTTCCTGGGGTCTCGCCAATCACAAGGATGTGCAAACGGATTGTTCCGTCAATGCGACGATCAAGGGCAAGACCTACTGCTTCAGCAGCGCGGACGCCAAGAGCCAATTCATGAAGAACCCGAGCGGTAATCTGACGAAGGCCGAGTCCTTCTATAAGAGTCAACATAAGGGTTAGGCCTGGAGACTCCCTGTTGAGAACTTAGCCACCCCAAACCGGCGGTCGTTCTCAATCAAAGACGGTGCACTGCGCAAGAAACTGGAGAACCCCGTATGTCTCGACGTGCGGGGTTTCTCCACGACTAAGCAGACACGGGGTCGAAGAATGACCGTTTGCGCTGCTGATCGGACAACACGGGCGCTGCCTCACCGCGGCACACATTACTGTCGCTCTTGACGACAGCACCTGGTCAAATCCAACCAACCCACAGCGATGCGAGCATGCCGGCGCCGAGCAACAGGAGAATGATGCCGGAGATGAGATGGAGCAATTGCAGATGTTGCGTCCGCCATCGCTCGGCCTTTTCCAGCGTCGTCACGCCAAGATAGACCGCGACCGTAATCAGGATCATCGGGAGGATGAAAACGGCGTTGTACAGGAGTAACCACAGCGTGGCGCTCGGCCGGGAGGCAGTCTTGGCCAGCAAACCAAGAATCACGATGTAGGGTCCAGAGGTGCATGGCAGCAGAAACAGGCTCACGGCGAAGCCGACAACAAAGGCGCTGGGGACCGTGGTCACGCTCTGGATCAGGCCCTTCAGCGCTGGACGCCAAGTGAGGGGCACCTCCATGACAAACCACTTGCCGTACCAAAGATAGTCTTTGAGGTTGAACAGTCCGACGACGATGGCGAGGAGGGCGACGGCGACGTAAATGGCCTGGGTAACGCCCGCTGCCTCCACGGCCGAATAGAGACCGAGCCCCATCAGATAGTAGGAGGCGAAGATGGACAGCGAGAAGGCGAGCCCAGCATAGAGGGCCCTCCGCCTCGTCCCGGCGCCGAGAATGGTCGTGATGAGGATAATCAACACGGCAAAGGCGCAAGGATTGATGGCGTCGACCGCCGCGCCAAAGACGACGGCGGAAAAAGTCAGGGTCCTCGCCCGCGCATTGCCGGCGATGCGGTCGAGGGGTGAACGGCAGCCTTGGATGATGCATTGCTCGATCTTGCTCGCGAGCTCCGGTTCGGCGTCCTCGGAGAACCCGGTGATGGCATCATCGCCGAGGAATATGGTGGGCACGCCTGTGATCTCAAAGTGGTAGGCGTCGGCGACCCGCTCGAACAGGCGGGCGTTGTCATCATCGAAATACACTTCATATTGGCGGACTCGCAATTGCGGATACTTCGCCTCCATGGTCTGCAGAAACTGCATCATGGCCGCGCAATGCGGACAGCCGCGACCATAGAAGAACGCGAGATCGACGGGTTGCCCGACCTCGGCGTGAACCGCCGTACCCGGTAGGAGCAGAAATAGGACGAGCAGAAGCGGACGAATGCTGATCAAGGTCGAGGTGCTCCCAAGGGATTGATACTCGCATGAGTGTTGATGGGATAAGAGGATTGTTGTGAGCACAGACAATACAAATTGATCGAGATCAACGTGCAAGCCATCGTGATCCTTATCACTCTTGACTTAAGACACTGATCTTCTCGTTCTGGGAGGGATTCAATGGCACAAGTCGCTTCGCGAAATAACCGTCTCATGCCCTGGTACGTCGGCATCGTCATCATCCTCGCCGCCGTGATTTTCGTAGGCTACCAGATGTGGGCGACGAGCTGCCCGGCGCCTACGATCATAGAGCTCGGAGTGCTCACGGTTATCCCAATCGTGTACCTCGTGCTGATGTACCTCACTCTCGTCAGCCAGAAGTGATGAGCCACACGCAGTCCGAGCCGCAAGGTTTAGGCCGATGACGTGGTCAATGAGGGACTAAGCAGCCATGCCAATCTGGTTGGTGAAAGCGACTTGGATCGAAGATGACGCTGAGGTGAGTGAACAATGGCAGGCGAACGCGGATACGGCTCAGGACGCGGTAAAGGCAGTGGCTACGCGTCTTCGCTTTCGTCCTCATCACGTTGAAGCCAGGCTGCGCCTGGCGGAAGCTGAAGACGAACCTCGCGCAATCGACCTTCGGCCGGGCGAGGCGCGGCGCCTCCCGCAACAATGATCGCGCCGTGGCCTGTCATGAGGCCTGGCGCTCACCCAATAAAGTCGCGAAGGTCCGCGTTGGGTCATTAGCGCCAATTTGCCCTCGAAAGCGGACATCTTCGCCGTCGAAACCAATGTCCCCTTACATAGGAAGCAGCATGCGGAACTGCTCCTTGGCCTCGAAGCCCATCGAGGCGCGGCAATAGTCGAGCACCTGGCTCCATGAGGCGAGCACGGGCCGCTCCAACACCTCACCGCGCACGAGCCGGAGCGCCGCCGCGCGCACGAGCTTGATCTCGGTGATCGCCGCCTCGCCGAGCCCGGGCACCTCCCGTAGCCGTTCATCGGGCGCGTTGAGCGCCTCGGCGAAACTGCCGAACTTGGCGAGAACGGCCTTGGCGAGGGGCTTGGTGTCACGCCGGGGCACGGCGCGAAACAGGATCATCTCCAGGAGCTCGTAATCCGGCAGCGCGTCAGGGCCCGCTTCGCGGAACCGGCGCCGCAACCTCTCGCGATGGCCGAGATAGTGTGGCTTGCCGGCATCCTTGAAGGCCATCGGGCCCTGGCTCTATTGGGTGAGGGGCGGCCGGTCCAAGCCTCTCGGCGAGAGGGTGAAAACTTGGCAGCCCGTCTCGGTGACGCCCACCGTATGCTCGAATTGCGCAGAGAGCGAACGGTCGCGCGTCACCGCAGTCCAACCGTCCGACAGGATCTTCACCGGCGACTTGCCGAGATTGATCATCGGCTCGATGGTGAACAGCATCCCCGGCTTGAGCTGCAGGCCTTCGCCGGGCTCGCCGTAATGGAGAATATTGGGCCGGTCGTGGAACACGCGCCCCAGCCCGTGGCCGCAGAAATCACGCACCACGCTGCAGCGCTCGGACTCCGCGTAGGATTGGATCGCGGCGCCGATATCGCCGGTGGTGGCGCCTGGTCTGACCGCGGCAACGCCCCGCATCAGCGCATTGTAGGTCACTTCGAGCAGGCGCTCGGCGGCGCGGGAGATCTTGCCGATCCCATACATGCGGCTCGAATCGCCGTGCCAGCCGTCGACGATGAAGGTGACGTCGATGTTGAGGACGTCGCCCTCCTTCAGCGTGCGTGGACCCGGGATGCCGTGGCAGACCACGTGGTTCAGCGAGGTGCAGATCGATTTCGGGAAGCCGCGATAGTTGAGCGGCGCCGGGATGGCGCCATGAGACATGGCGAAGTCGAACACTAAGGCGTCGAGGGCCTCGGTGGTCACGCCAGGCTTGACCTCGCCGACGAGCAGATCGAGCGCTTCGGCCACGAGCTGGCCAGCCTTCTGCATGCCGGCGAAGGCGTCCGGACCATGCAGCTTGATCTTGGTGTCGCGCGCCTGGGCGCGGGCGAATTCGAGGTTCGACATCTAACCGTTGGGGTCTGAGTGAA
>Ga0307444_1001429_pt1 | contig 10293 bp, 11 predicted proteins | sample SalMarSW160340MG_FD_202145 | JGI IMG/M metagenome (GOLD analysis project Ga0307444, IMG submission 202145) | Salt marsh sediment microbial communities from the Plum Island Ecosystem LTER, Massachusetts, United States - SW1603-40 | ecosystem: Environmental > Aquatic > Marine > Intertidal zone >... | reverse complement strand
TTCCATGGAGCGGCCCCTCCTAAGAGAAGCGGCCCCATAGCGGAACCACTGAGGCCGCGTCCCTTAGTCCACCGCCTACGCAGAACTATGACGGCCCCCGATACTGAGGCCAGATCCCTTGCTGCTCAGTTAAGATTGGTTCCGTGACGCGCGCAGCGGGCCTGAGAGGGTAGCGCCTGCAACCTTGGCGCATGATGCGAGGGTGATCAGTCGTGCCGAGCTGAAGGCCCTCCGCGAAAACAAATGGTCGATACTGGAGTTCGAGCCGCTGATACGGACTTGGGAGAGCTAGAAGCGTTGACTTCGGCGGACACCTCTTTCTCAGTTGACAAAAAAAGGCCCGAGTTGTCACCCGGGCCTTCTCGATAAGAGCTCACACGAAAATTAGGCCGTGCACTCCTTCATGCCGTGCATGGCCTTTTTTGCCTCAGCCTTTGTCTTGTACGGGCCGCCCATATTTTTCATCGAACCGCTGGGGATGTTGTGCATCATGGTGCACTTGTGGCTCGCTGGGTCAAAGGCAACGTAGAACTGCTCGGCAAGCGCAGGGGTAACGAAGCCGACGATCAGAGCGGCGGCAACGAGATACTTCTTCATGGGTGCTCCTTGGAGACTGGTAGCCACAAATTCGCGGCTACTGCGCCCAATTTTGAAGCACAGGAATTGGCCCCTTTCCAATCAAGACTGTGGCGGAGCCGTGCGACATCTCATCACTGGTGGGGGCTTTTTTGAGGCCTCCGCTTTGGGGATCGGCCCGTGACGATCTAGTAACGAATTCCAGCCTAGTCTTGGCACAGTAGGACCCGGCCGTCGGGTCTCGGCTGAGGGAATTCTCCATGTTTAGAACCATCAGAGTAAGTGTTGCCGTGGCAGCCGGATTTGCTGCACTTTCGCTTACTGCTCCCGCGCAAGCAGGCAATGGCTCTGCTGTCGGCGCTGGCCTAGCAGGGTTTGGTATCGGGGCTATCGTAGGTAGCGCACTTGCTCCGCAAGCGGTGTATGTCGCTCCACCCCCGCCACCGGTCTATTATGCGCCACCTCCGCCCGTGGTTTATGCGGCACCGCCGCCTGTCGTCGTGTATGGGCCATCATATCGGTACGGCCATTACAGGCATCGCCACCACTAATTCCGCTTGGCGTCGACTTTCGGCCCAGGGACCCCGAACTCAGCAAAAAGGAAACCCGGCTGGACCGAGGCTATGACGGGTTTGCCGAGGTCATAACCGAGCGTCAGCTATCCCCGAGCGCCGTGGCGGCCGCACTCCGGAACTACAGCGCGGCGAAGGACGGCACGAGCCTCGCTGTCATCGTGCTGTCTGCCGGACAGGCACGCTGGCGTGCCCAGCAGACGGATGGAACGGAGAGGCGGAGCGCCTGCTTGCTGTTGAGGCGCTCGATGGTGATGCTACCTTCAAGAAAGCGGCGTCACGAGCCGCCAGGATCGTTGCGGAGCATTGGTCAGAGATTCCCGTTGAGAGCTAGACTTCCACATCAAGCGCATCCTCACGGAGATGACCAGTCAGCAACCTTCGCTGAGAAAGAAGCCCGAACTATGAGCCCGGGCTTTTAGATCGGAGCTATCAGCGCTTGACTTTCCTCATCCGCTCCAACGCCGTTTGAATGGCCTCTTGAGCGGTTTCACTGTGTTGCCCGGCACGCAGTAGAGCCCCCCCTAATCCCACTTTCCTCATAAGTTTAGTAGCACCGGCGGACACAGCTCGCAGTTCGGCGTTGGTTAGCTTGCGCATAAGCTTCCTCCCTAGTCGGCAGGCCGCCCAGTCCAGCAGCCCAGGGTACTACCCCCAGCTTCGCCTTGCTCGGATGGCCGACGAGATTGGCTAACCTCGACCTAAGGATTGGCTTTGCAATAGAGCCGAATTGAAATCGCTTTAGTTCTAAAAACGGACAATCAAGGCTGCTTCAGCAGCGATGCAAAAAGCAAGCGCCGCCCAGAGGGAACACTGGGCGACGTTGCTGAGACGACCATCAGGAAAGTAAAAAGCGGCGCACAAGGAGCGCCAGGACCAAGATCCGCCCCATGGACAGCTCCTGGGTGTAATGGGAACGATGTCGCGCCTTGCACCAACACCCAGGCAAGTGCCAACTGAGCGGGCGGACACCCTTTTCTAGCAATGAAAAGCCTCTGACCGAGGAGTGGCGCACAATGAGAGATCCCCCATGACAGAAGAACTGAGCGGACGGCGAATTGTGGTGCCTGAAACCCGGGAACTTGGCCAGCTGATCCGCATGCTGGAAGAACGCGGTGCCGAGGCCATTCCCTGTCCAATGATCGGCATCCGCGATGCCCCCGATGCGGCACCTGTAGCGGCGTGGCTGCGCTGGTTCGTAAAAGGGACCTGTGACGATCTTGTCTTGATGACCGGTGAAGGTCTGAGACGGTTGCTTGGCCTTGCTCGACGCACCGATCTGGAGCAGGCCTTCCTGGATGCCCTTCGCATGACACGTAAGATCGCACGCGGGCCCAAACCGGTTCGAGCGCTGCGTGAGGTCGGTTTAGACGCCGATATTCCTGCGGATGAACCCACCACTGAAGGTATTATTGCGGCAATGCGTCGGCATGACTTCGGCGGGCGCTCCGTTGGTGTGCAACTCACTCCTGGCAATCCGAATCGGCGGCTAGTGAAATTCATCGAAGCTGCCGGGGCCGTTCCATATCCTGTAACTCCCTATGTCTACGTCTCTGAAGCCGACGATGCGCGCGTGATGGCTGTCATTACGGAGATGGTCGCTGGGAGAATTGATGCAATCGCCTTCACAAGCGCTCCCCAGGTTCGGCGCTTCCGCAACGTTGCCCGCGCATCCGGTCGAGAAGCAGAACTGCGGAAAGGCTTCGCACGTATCACCGTTGCGGCTGTCGGACCGATCGTTGCCGCCGAACTCGAGGAGTTTGGAGTGCAAGTGAACGTCAAGCCTCAAGGCGATACGTTCTTCATGAAACCACTCGTAAGAGAGCTCGCGGATGCCTTAAGGAAGGCATAGGATTAAATAGGGTTCGAAGGGAAAGAGAATCGTCATGTCGAAGCCGCTTAAGGTTCAGATCGTCGAAACGGCTCGGACTCTAATAGAAGACGAGCGGCACTGGTGCCGTGGCGAGCTCGCAAGAGACGGCCAAGGACATTCAGTGCGCCCCACTGATAGCAAGGCAGAAAGGCGTTGCGCTCTCGGTGCTCTGATTGCGGCGGCTTACCAACTCACTGACGATCACGGTCAGGCGCACGAAATTGCTATCAGCGCCATACGCCCTCTTTTCGGCAGCGCCACACTTGTCAATGTCAATGACGTGAGGGGTCATGCTGCTGTGCTCGCAATGCTCGATGAAGTGTTGGCCACTAATAGCTAATCGACTGCGCTCGCCGTCGGTCCTGCCAACGAGGGCTCGTGGCAAGCCGGCACGCGAGGTCACAATAGGATCCGTGTTGACCTAACCCGCGTGTACAACTGACTGCACGCGGCGACATTCGGCACCTCGCTAGCGGCGACGTTGACATGGCCGCACTCCGGATCAGCTTTCTGTGAAGGTTAGCAGCTTGCGCGCCATGGCCGGGTGGCTCAGCTTCTGCAATGCCTTCGCCTCGATCTGACGGATACGTTCGCGGGTTACGCCGAACGTCTTGCCTACCTGTTCAAGCGTGTGGTCGGGCATTCCGATCCCGAACCGCATCCGCAAAATGCGCTCCTCGCGGGGCGTCAGCTCAGCCAGGACCTCCGCCACGCATTCTCGAAGCGCGCCAGCCTCCGCCGCGGTATGAGGATTGACAGCGTCCGGCGCCTCGATGAGATCGGCCAAGGTGGCATCGCTATCCTCGCTGATTGGGATATCAAGCGAAGTGGGGTCTTGCACTAGCGACAGCACCTGCTCGACTTGAGCCTTTGCGATGCCCAAGCGTGCAGCAATCTCGTCGGACCCTGGCTCGCGCCCGTGCTGTTGAAGTTTGCTCCGCTCGCGATGAACCTTCCTTGCCGTTTTTGCCATGTGCTCGGGGACGCGAATCATGCGGCCCTGGTCGGCTATGGCGCGTGTAATCGACTGCCGGATCCACCAAACGGCATAGGTCGAGAGCTTGACGCCATGCCGATGGTTGTACTTCTCGACCGCACGTATGAGACCGAGATTGCCTTCCTGGATAAGATCGGAAAGCTCCAAGGAGCTGTGACCTCGATACTTCTTGGCGATGGCAACCACGAGACGGAGATTCGCACGCACCATCTGCTCGCGCAGCTGCTTCAGCTCTCGACGGGCCTGGTAGACCTCCGTAAGGGCAAGACGCAGCTCAGACAGCGGCAAGCCCAACCGCCAAGCTACGGCCTCGAAGTCTGAGCGAAGCTCTGCCAGACGCTGCGCATGTGTTTGCATGAATGTGCACCAGCTTAGGTCGGATAGAGATGCGGCCTCGCAGATCCAGTCCGGACCGAGCTCGCGCCCAAAGAGTCGGTCGATCACCTCCGCGCTTGGGATGCCGCAGCCCTCGGCCAGCCTCAACAGCTCTCGCTCCGTCCGGCGTAGACTCCGAGCCTCGATGTCGACCTCGGCCGCAAGATCCGAAATCCGGTCCTGCTGCAGATGCAGGTTCGCAATATCCGCCACGGCGCGCGACAGAAGCTCCTCAAGCTGCTTACGCTCGCGCCGCGAAAGCTCCTTGCCACGGGCGAGCGCCGCGAAGCGTTTCCGAGCAAGACCGGCGATCTTCACATTGAGCGCGCCAACGAGATCCAGCCGGGGGATGAGGTTCACCACTTCGGCGCTTACGTGGAGGCTGCCACCATCGCCAAGAAGATCGTCCTCGGAAGCTTCGAGCTCAGGGATGGCATCAAGCAAATAACTCAAGCGAAGGCGACGCTCGCGCAATTCGTCTCCCCAGGCTCCGACCCGCTCTACTACTAAAGGAATTTGGCAGAGGCTGATCAGCAACGCCCGCTGCGTCTCTTCGATCCGCTTAGCAAGCGCGAGCTCCTCGTCGCGGGAAAGCAACTCGGTATTGTCGAGGTTACGGAAGTACGCGTTGAGCGGGTCACTCGAGCGCGGCGGATCATCGACCTGATTCGCAATGCTGCCGGTGGCAGCTGCGCCATCCCGGCGCATCGGTACGCTAGGTTCCAGCCAGTCCGAGCGAAGCTCATGACCTGAATCGATTCCAGCTACTTTTGCGCGCCGGAAAGCGGCGACGTCGGCCTCAACGGCGGAGCCGTCGTACTCCTCTTCAAATTGATAATTCCGCACCGAATCCATTTGATGGGATTCCTCGGAGGCGCACCCGGCTTAGCGGCCGACGAGAGCAGTGCTGGCCAGGAAGAGCCATGTTGCTTCGCACCGCTTTGCCGATGGAGATCCTCGCGCCTCTAACTAGTTTCGAAACAAAATTATCACCATCCGACCAATTGTCAATTTGATTTCGAAACACTATTATATTTTCAAAGAGGCAATCATGTCAGCGCGCGAAACGGCGGAACTGCTGCTGCTGCTGGGACGGCTCGTGCAAGCCGAGGGCTATAACGGCGACCTCAGCCCGGCCCAATGGATGGCGCTGCGCTTCTTCGCCCGCGCCAACTCGTTTTCCCGCAGCCCGTCCGCATTTGCGGAATTTCAAGCAACGACCCGTGGCACCGCGACACAGACCATCAAGGCGCTTGAGACAGGTGGGTACTTGGTCCGACAGCGATCGGAGGTGGACGGGAGAAGCGTCAGTCTGCGACTGACGGCCAAGGGTCAGGAAGCGGTCGCGCGCGATCCGTTCGAAGTTCTGGTGTGTGCCGTGGACTCGCTCGACGCGGTAGAGCAAACCGCGATGCACCATACCCTGAACCAAGTGCTAACCGCGGTAGCTGCGAGGGGGCCGCATCGGCACTTCGGTGTTTGCCAGGATTGCGCGCACCTTGGTGGAGAAACCTGCGGCAGCTCAACGAGCGCGACCTGGTCGGCTCCCGAATGCCTGCTGTTCGGCGTTGCGGTCGAGCCGGAGGACGCTGGTCTTCTCTGCGTCCATTTTCAGCCAGAGCGCGAGCATCGCAAGGACGGAAACCACGAATGAGTCCACGACCGCGACCTGCTGAAAGGAGGCTAATAATTTGACCTACGTCGTCAATGAAAGCTGCATCAAGTGCAAGCTGATGGATTGCGTGGAGGTTTGTCCCGTCGACTGCTTCTACGAGGGTGAGAACATGCTGGTGATCCATCCCGACGAGTGCATCGACTGCGGCGTCTGCGAGCCGGAATGCCCGGTCGACGCGATTAAGCCCGACACCGAGCCGGGGCTCGAAAAGTGGCTGGAGATCAACACCCAATATGCGCAGGTTTGGCCAAACATCACGGTAAAGCGTGAGCCGCCGCCAGATGCGAAGGACTGGGAAGGCAAGTCTGACAAGGCGGCTCTATTTTCGCCGAATCCTGGTAGCGGTGATTGAGAGCTGGATGGCGTCTATTTTCGCCGAATCCTGGTAGCGGTGATTGAGAGCTGGATGGCGTCTTTTGAAGGAGCTGGACCGGTCGCAGACCCGGCGGAGCGCAAGATGCTCGAGCGTTTGGCCAAACTGGTGAAAACGGACAGGGCGAGATCGTCGAGGCTCGATCAAGCGGCCCGGTCGCTCTTTTTGATGGATTTCGTCTGCGCGTTTCTCCTGTCGATGCGTTACTTTTTCAAGCCTAAGGCGACCATCAACTATCCTTTCGAGAGGGGACCGATTTCGCCCCGCTTTCGCGGTGAGCTTGCGCTGCGGCGCTATCCGAATGGGGAGGAGCGCTGCATCGCTTGTAAGCTGTGCGAGGCGATCTGCCCGGCACAGGCCATCACCATCGAGGCAGGGGAGCGGCACGACGACGGCACTCGTCGGACCACCCGCTTCGACATCGATATGATGAAATGCATCTACTGCGGCCTCTGCCAGGAGGCCTGCCCTGTTGACGCCATCGTCTTGGGACCAAACGTCGAGTTCGCGACCGAGACACCCGAGGAGCTCTACTACGACAAGAAACGCTTGCTCGCGAACGGCGACCGCTGGGAGCGGGCGATCGCCAAGAATATCTCGCTCGACGCACCCTATCGATAAGCCGGCCCCGCCTGCGCCCTTCTGCTCAAGCTGGTTTCGCGTGATGCGCTTAGACCTCAACCTCGATATCAGCTCCCGTGACGCGCACGTTGTATCGCGTGACGTCATATGCCGGTGCGCATAGCACCTCTCCCGTTCGAATAACGAACCTCGCGCCATGCCAAGGGCAAGTCACCTCATGCCCCTCGATGTCTCCCTCCGCCAATGGCCCTTCCTCATGAGTGCAAGCGTTGTCGAGGGCAAAGAACGAGCCCTCTATATTGAATGGGAGCTGGTAATTACTCACACCCGATTGGGCTTGATTTCAGACAATGGTCCCTGCGCCGGCGGAGCCAAGTGGCGCTCAGTCTGGGAATGTCGCTTGGCCATCTGCACCAGCCAGTTTCTGAGCCTCTAACGCGAGATCCACACATCAGAAGGCGAAAGGTCCAGCAAAGACGCCTCCGTATCTTGGTTCGTTTACCGCCTTCCGGCCTCTGACCGACTAAGTCTCCAGTGCCAGAAGATGATTTTCGAGAATCTGGCTCTTGTAATCCCAGGGGCCATTTATTCCCTCAAGCTTCAGGTACCATTCGGCGGTTTGCACGAGCACTTCGGCCTCAACGGTTCCGCAGATTTGACCCGCGAGGACGTTGACTCCGTAGCGCGCTGCCTCGTCTCGCAGGAGGTTGAATACGCGATGGATCGGAGTCTTCAGCGGATTGCTGATCTCGCAGGAGACAATCACACAGGCTTTGCCAGTGCGGCGATGAGTGTTAGGCAGGCCAATCACGCCTTGGATATTCGTGAAGCCACCGGTCCTGCCGCGCACATAAGTCGCGAGCTTCTTCGCAATCGATAAGTCGGTTGTGTCGAGAACAACGTTGAAATAGGCATCGTGTTCTTCCACAGCGCCCACAATCGTGGCGCCCGCAGTCGGATGGAGCTTCGCAGGGCCGACGTCCGGCGCCCTGGCGGGGTCTGTTAGAACGGCCTCCTTGAGGCCCTCGTAGTTACCCTTTCGGATAAACGTTAGCCCTTCATTCTCGGGACGACGAGCATTCTTCCCAGTGAAATAGATGGGCACGCTGTAACGCTTAAAAAGCTCGCGACCGAGCTCTTCGGCGAAGTCGCGGCACTCATCTATCGTGATGCCCCTGGCGGGATAAATTTCAATGGTGTCCACCGCGCCGATCCTGGGGTGGTGTCCATGCTGCTTCTCCATATCAATGAGTTCGTAAGCCTTTCCAGCTGCCTCAAGGAGCGCTTCCATCATTGCTTCGGGCCTCCCTAGCAGCTCTATCGGGAGCCGATCAAAATCGGGATCAGGTTCATACCCGATCAGCTTTATGCCAGGGCGATTGCGAAATGGGCTCACAATCTGGTCAATAACCTCGTTGTGGGTTCCATCGCTGAAATTGGGATCCGAGAGGATATATCGAGCCATGGATCAACCTCCTCCTGAGTGACGAGAAGAATGGCCGGGCCAGGAACCGACAAAGGGGAACCGGATCCCACGAAAAGGACCTTCTTTTCGGAGCCATTTACCGCCTAAATGCATATCCGCGAAGTTTAGCAGGGCTTTCCCCATGCCGTGCGGCATTGCCTTGATACGCAAGGAAAATTCCCTGTTATCTGGAGAAAAGTCCCTGTTCTATGGCCTAGGGAATTTCGCTGTAACTGGTTGATTTGTGGAGCAGAAAACGGAACCTGATCGCTTTTTTCGGGCGGGATCAGCAAAAATTCCCTGTAATTTCCCGGATAACAGGGAACGACACGCAGAAGACGAGTTCGCTCATGACTGCCTCCACCGCCAAATTTTAGTCACCCGAGATGTCTAGGCAGCGGCTATTGCAAACCCGCTGCAAACCTTTGGGCAGTCCGCTTTGATCGAAAAGCTGACTGGCCGACCATGAACGCAAATGTCCGCTACATGCCATTACCGGACTAAACCACAAGCCCGTTGGTTCACATCGCCCCACGAGGGGCCGATCGGCCGAGCAGCAGACCAATCCGGAGCATTTTTGGACGTTTGTCCGTGTTATCAAGGACACACCTAAGCCAGAAAACCTGCCATCATCGCCGATCATCCTTCCTACCTTCCCTCCGTCGTCAATAGGCTATGGATCCTAGGATAGCGGGGGCGTCCGGTCATGCGTGTCGGTTTATCCGCGAAGAGGCTGTGCTTCGTCGTCGCGGCGTTGTCGCTGCTCCCATCCGCCGCAATCGCCCAAGTTCAGATCAATCAAACGTTCATCCCACAAGGGCCCTCACCAGGCTTCGGCCCACTTGACACGACAGGAAGCGCCGACGCCAACGATGGGAAGGATGGAACGAACTCCGGTGCTGTGCAGGCGATCTTGCTCGACCCGATGCTTGGTGCGGATACCATGTTCATCGGCTCAACCAACGGCGGCATCTGGATCACCACCGACGCCGGCGCGACCTGGAAGCGGCTGACCGATAACTTCGCTTCTCTGTCGATTGCCAGCCTGGCTCTTAACAGCACCGATCCGACGGGCATGACCCTGATCGCCGGGATCGGCGTCACGACCAGTGGTAATTGGGGGCCTGCTATTGATGCAGGTGCTCGGCCAACAGGTCTACTTTTATCGACTGACGGTGGGCAGAGCTGGACGCAGCTAGAGGGTGATGCGTTCAAAAATCAGAGCGTGATCGGGGTCGCTGCATTTGGATCAAGAGACATAGACACGATGACGATTCTGGCGGCAACGTTTGAAGCGCAACACCCAAATGAAACCGAGACATCCGATGGGGTTCCATACGGGCTCTATATCAGCACCAACGGCGGAAAGCATTTCGATCCGGTCTCGGGTCTTCCCGCTGGGCCCGTAACGTCGCTGGTTGCTGCCGATCCGTCAGATCCTTCGAACATGACATTCTACGCGGCCGTCAAGTCGGACCCAGGACATCAAGGCGTATACGTCACCACCGATGGCGGCACGTCTTGGACACAAGTCTTCAGCGTCGCCGGCGTTATCCAGACAAATGATGCAGTTGTGCTCAAGCTGGCGGCCGGCCCGAACGACGCGCTCGCCATCGCCGCTTTCAACGCTCAGGGGCAGACGCTGGCCGGCCTGTATTTGTCGGAAAACGCGTTGGCGCAAAATCCTTCATGGTCGGCTCTTCAAAACCTGCTGCCTGATGTCAACAGCATGGGCGATCCGTCAGGGGTCCTGCACTCCGCGGTGGCGATCGATCCCAACAGCCCGCCAGGTTCTCCGATAGTCA
>Ga0307444_1001428_pt1 | contig 10298 bp, 9 predicted proteins | sample SalMarSW160340MG_FD_202145 | JGI IMG/M metagenome (GOLD analysis project Ga0307444, IMG submission 202145) | Salt marsh sediment microbial communities from the Plum Island Ecosystem LTER, Massachusetts, United States - SW1603-40 | ecosystem: Environmental > Aquatic > Marine > Intertidal zone >... | reverse complement strand
TGGTGGTAGTGAGAGGCCCGGATTGGCTTACCTGGTACGCCGGTACCAGCGGCCTGGGGAGCTGTTTCTCCATCAGCAACGATAATGCTGGAAGCTTTAACTAGCCGGCTTATCCGAATGCGGTAATTGGCGCCCTAGCGCCGCCGCGGGCCGAAGATACGGCGCACCGCCCCCAGCCGCTTGAGGAGGCTTTCGTAGACGCCCCGGCGCGCCTTGAGCACCTGTGTCGCCTGCCAGGGTTCCGAGGGGCGATCCTTGCGCCCGAAGCGGTCGCTCAGGTAGGCGCGGGTAATTACGTCCAGGTCCGGCGCCTGCTCGGGGAACTCCGCCGCCAGGACAGCGGCGAACTCCAGGGGCGTCTGCTGCGGCCGGGGCCCCAGTCCGGCCAGCGCCGCCAGGCGGCTCAGCCGGTCGTAAATACCCGTGGCCGGGGCTTCCTCGTCCACCCGCCAGAGCCAGCGGCGGAAGGCCAGCCGCAAAGCCCACAGCACCGCCGCTACCAGCCCGATAAAGCCGATGAGGGACGCGATTATCAGGGCGATGTAAAGACCCCATCCCGGCGCGTCGGCGTCGGGCATGGGGAGGCTGGTAGTCCCGGTAGCGGCGGGCGGCGCGATGGCCCCGCCCGGCACCAGCCCGGACAACGGGCCGTATATCCCCAGCGTCATTTCCAGCGGCGACAGATTCGCCAGCGTGCCCTCGTTTTTCGGCGTGCCGACCACCACCCCCGGCGTTGCGGAAGGCACCCGGCTGCCCCGGCCGCCGGGGGTCGCCTCCAGGTCTACCCAGCCGTAGCCGGGGAAGTAGACCTGCGGCCAGGCGTGATGGTAGGTATTGCGGAGGGTAAAGATGGTGTTATCGTCGCCGGTCTGGCCGGGGAGATAGCCGACCGCCAGCCGCGACGGCACGCCCGCCGCGCGGAGCATCGTTACCATCGCCGAGGCGTAGTAGAGGCAGAACCCCGCCTTATTCTCGAAGAGGAAATAGGCCACGCCGTCGGCGCCCTCCGGCGGGGCCGCCACCGTTTCGTCGTAAGGGAACTGAGAGAGGTAATCGCCGATGGCCAGCACCTTCTGGTAAGGGGTCTCGGCATCCTGGGTAATGTCTTTAGCCAGCTGGCGGACTGCGTCGGGGAAGCTGGCGGGCAGGCGGGTGTACTGGTTGGGGATTGCCTCCGGGTAGTCGCCGGTTATCGCGGCCAGGGCCTCCGGCGCTGGCGAAGTGACGCTGGCGGTAGCGCTGTAGCTCTCGCCGCTGCCCAGCGTCCGCAGCGTCTTCACGGCGACAATGTCGCCGTCGCTGACGCTCACCACTACCGGGGTATCCGCGGCCACGAAGTCGCCCGTCGTCAGCAGGACGTCGGTGCCGATGCCCGCGGTCACGGTGTAGGTTATCGTCTCGCCTTCCGCCGGGGCAGCGGCCTCGTCCCAGACCTCGTCGGCCTTGAGCCGGAGGTCGCTGGCGGGGCGGTTTTCCCACCCCTGCGAGGTATAGGTGTCGTAGGTCTCGATGCGCCAGTAGCGGGGCTGCGGCGACTCGACCACGAAGTCCACCCGGTCGTTATCGAACCAGAGCTCGCCGAAGCGCACGTCGCGGTGGCCGAGGCTGGTGTTCAGCGGCATCTTGGCGGGCACCGGGGCGAAGATATTGAGCGCCGATTGCTCGATTCCCTGTATCCAGTGCAGCCCGCCGGCCAGCATCGTCTGGAACTGGGGGGTGCGTATTTCCGGGGCCGCCCGGGCCAGCAGGACGGCCACGACGATTACGGCCAAAAGCGACGCGCCCACCTGTAATAAGCTGCGCCGGCTGGAGACGGCCGCCCCCCCGCCCAGGCTCCGCTGCCGCACCAGGCGCGTCCAGGTGATGAGCAGGACGGCTGCCCCGAAGTAGAGGCCGAAGTAGTAGAAATAACTGCTCGGCAGGTTGCTCAGGTTGATGACCACGACGACGGCGCCGAAAATAACGGCCGCCCAGGCGTTCTGCCGCCGCCGCAGCAGCCACGGCGATAGATACCCCATCAGCCAGGTCATCAGGACCAGAAAGGCGGCGAAGGGCACCAGGTCCGGCGAGGCCGCCTGCCGCGCCTGCCAGAGGGTAACGCCGCCGCCGGCGGCCAGGGCGATGAGGTGCGTCGCCAGGCCGGGCAGGCGGCTTGCGGCCAGCAGCCAGCCGGTCGCCATGGCCAGGACGAGCACCAGCGTCAGGGCGGGCTGGGGCGTTATCCAGCGGGCCTGCTCCACGCAGAGGACGGCAATCTCCAGCACCACGAAGAGCAGCAGCAGGCTCACCCCGGTCTGCCAGCGTCCCGGGCGCGGCTCCCGGTCGTCGCGGGGCGTCTTCACAGACCGCCTCCGACCAGTTGCCGCGGCGAGGGGAGCCGCCGGCTGTCCAGGGACGGCTCGATGGCCAGTCCCTGGCGGACGGTATAGACGCTGGCGCCGCCGGTGCTGAGGGTGTGCGCGTTATTGGCGGCGCTTTCGGCGCCGCCGAAGCTGAAGGAATCGAGCAGGATGACGGCCGCCCGGGCCTGGCGGCCGGTTATCTGGCCCAGCGGCGCGGCGATGGCCGGGTTTTCCGAGGGCATGATGATAATCGCCGCCGCCCCGGCGCCGAAACGCTCGGCGCTGGCCTCCAGCAGCTTATCGATGGGGATGCTGCCGGTGGCCTTTACCAGGGTCAGCGCCCGCAATATGGCCTCCAGCTGGCCGGCGCCGTCCTCCGGCGGGACGAGGCAGGCGGTATCGCCCTCGGCGATGAGTCCCACCCTTTTACCGCCGTCCAGGTATTTTTTGGCCAGCGAGGCGGCGATGGTGACGCCGTATTCCTCGGTGGTCTCGTCGCCCTCCCCCAGTTGGGCGTGGCGCTGCATGTCCAGGACAATCCAGATTTCCCGCAACGTAGTATCGCGGGGAGGGTCGGGGTCGAACTCGCGCACCATGAGGTTGCCGGTATGGGCGGTGGTATGCCAGTGGATGTGGCGCAGGCTGTCGCCGCTGACGTACTCCCGCACGCTGGCGGCGTTGGGGCTGGCCTGGCTGGCCAGCCAGCGGCGCGCCGCCGCCCCGCCCTCCGGCTGGGGCGACAGGCTGAAGAAGGGCAGCTCCAGCGTGGCCGGATAGACGGTGATTTCCTGACGGCGGTCGATGCGCCGCTCCACCGGGAAGAGCCCCAGGGGGTCGGTCGCCCGGAAATTGAGCCCGCCGATGCGGTAGCGCCCCCGCCGCCGGCAGAAGACACGGCGGTGCCAGCGGTGCTCGCCGTGCCCGCCCAGGCTGACGCCGACCTCGTTGCGGTAGCCGGGCAGGTCGGTAATCTCATTTACTTGTAAGAGCGGAATGGGGAAACGGCCGCGGTTGGCGATGGTGAAATCGGCCTCGAAATACTCGCCGACCCGGCAGAGCTCGGTGGATTTTTCGGCGCTGCCGTAGACGCCGCGGACACTCAGGTGCGCCCAGAGGTAGCTCAAGAGCAGCAGCGCCACCAGAAAGACGAAAAATCGCCACACCAGGTCGAAGCCGCCGCCCAGGGCCACCAGCAGGAGGAGGAGGGGGATGAGAATAAAAGCCAAACGCCTTTTCATTGCTCTGTTACCGGGCCGGCCACGCCGTTATTTCCGGTCGGGGAGGGCCCCCGGCACGGGGACGGTTTCCAGCACCTCGGCGATGAAGGCCCGGCTGTCCTGGGCCGAGCTCTGGTCGTGGGCGGATATCAGGCAGCGGTGCGCCAGGGCGGGCGCCGCCAGGGCCTTGACGTCGTCGGGCAGGACGAAGTCGCGCCCCTCCAGCAAGGCCCGGGCCTGGGCGGCGCGGAAGAGCGCCAGCGAGCCCCGCGGCGAAGCCCCCAGAAAGGCCGAGGGATGGTGGCGGGTGGCCGCTACCAGGGCCACGATGTACTGCTTGACCAGGTCGTCCACGTAGACCTGCCGGACCGCCTCCTGCAGTTTCAGCACGTCGGCGGCGTCCACCACGTGGTCGAGCTCCTCGATGGGGTGGACGTAGCGCTGCCGCTCGATGATGGCCATTTCCTCCTCCGGGGTCGGGTAGCCGATGTGTATCCGCAGCAGGAAACGGTCCAGCTGCGCCTCCGGCAGGGGGAAGGTGCCTTCGTACTCCAGGGGGTTCTGGGTGGCCAGCACGTGGAAGGGCGCCGGCATGGCGCGGGTAACGCCGTCCACGGTAATCTGCCGCTCGCCCATGGCCTCCAGCAGGGCCGACTGCACCTTGGGCGTGGCCCGGTTGATTTCGTCGGCCAGCAGCACCTGGGTCATGATGGGGCCGGGGCGGAACTCGAAGTCGGCCGTCTTCTGGTTGTAGACGGTGACGCCGGTGATGTCGCCGGGAAGAATATCGGGCGTGAACTGAATCCGCTTGAAGCTGCCGTTGATTGACCTGGCCAGGCTGCGGGCCAGCATCGTCTTGCCGACGCCGGGGGCGTCCTCGATGAGCAGGTGTCCCTGGCTGATTAAGGCAATCACCGCCAGGTTGACCGCCTCCGTCTTGCCCACCATCACCTTTTCCACGTTGCGGACGATTCTGGCCGCCAGCTCCTGGGGCGGCACGGTAGTTTTGGTCATCTAAACCTCTGCGGGGTCTCTCGCCGGTTATTCTGGACTTGATGCCCCCTTAATTCGAGTATAGCACAAGCGAAAATGGCGGACAAAAAGCAGTGCCCGCCTGGCCGTTCCTTGAATTTAGCCGGTTCTAATTCTACAATGGATTATCCGTTTTCGCTTGCCACGGAGGTAGCTATGCAGGTAGGTTTCATCGGCATCGGGGGGATGGGGAGGCACATGTCCCGGAGAATACTCGAGGCCGGTCACGCCCTGACCGTCCACGACTTGAACCCAGAGGCCGCCGCGCCGCTTTTGGCCCAGGGGGCGAGCTGGGCCGGTTCGCCGCGGGAGGTGGCGGCGGCCTGCCGGGTGGTCTTTTCCAGCCTGCCCACCCCCGGCAGTGTCGAGGAGGTGGTCTACGGGGATGACGGCCTCAAGGCCGGCTGGAAGCCAGGCGATATCTACGTTGACATGAGCACCAATTCTCCTTCTCTCATCAGGAGAATTGCCCGCGACGCAAAATCATTGGGCGTGACCGTGCTGGACGCCCCGGTGAGCGGCGGGACGGTGGGGGCCGAGCAGGGCACGCTGACTATCATGGTCGGCGGCGACCCCAAGGCTACCCGCAAAATAGAAGGAATCCTCAAGGCGATGGGACAAAATATATTTCCCGTGGGCGAGGCCGGCTGCGGCAACGTCGCCAAGCTGGTGAACAACCTGATTTCCCTGGCCTGCAACTCCATATCGGCGGCGGGGTTCGTCCTCGGCGTCAAGGGCGGCCTCCAGCCGCAGGTGCTCTGGGACATCGTCTCGCGCAGTACCGGCGATAACTGGTGTCTGGAGCAGTATCCCGAGACGACTTTCCGGGGCCGGTTCGAGCCGGGATTCAAAATCACTTTGGCCTATAAAGACATCGGGCTGGCGCTCGACCTGGGCGAGGAGTACGCCGTGCCGTTGCCGGTGGGCCAGGCCGTCCGTCAAGACCTTGAGGCTGCCATCGCCGCCGGCCTGGGGGATAAAGGCGTCGACGCCGTGATACTGCCCCTGGAAGCGGCGACCGGCGTCAAGGTGCGCCTGCCCGAAAAAGCTAACGACTGACGCCACTTGTAAGGAGGGGAAATGATTATCGCTGACAGCGCCGCCGCCGCGGCCGAGGAGACCAGGGACGAAATCGTCGGTCAGGGGCCGGTCTACCGCCAGACGCTGATTGACGCTAAAGCTACCGGGGGATTCAGCGTGCTGCTGGTGACCTTCGCGCCGGGGGCCCGGCTCAACTTCCACACCCACACCTTCGAGCAGATTCTCTACGTCACCGAGGGCAAGGGCATCGTCGCTACGCGGGATGAGGAGCGAGTCGTGACCGCGGGAGAGGTTATCTACATCGCCCCCGGCGAGGCCCACTGGCACGGCGCCGCCCCGGACGCCTCCTTCGCTCACATCGCCATCCAGCGGCCGGGGATACAGCTGGCCTGACTACGGCCGCGGTGACTGTCAAATAGGGTGCTGGCTCTTTATCCCGTTGATGATGGCCTGGCGGCAACCTCCCGCAGGGTTGCGCTGAGGTCGCCATGGTGATATGGTTTCTTTAAGGGATTGATGTGTCCGCAGGTAACACGGCATGTTGACAGCGCCGACATTAGTATGACCGGCCCGGTCAGGCCTTAAAAGGAGAACTACAATGAAAATACTGCTGGTTTACCCCGAGCAGCAGGACACCTTCTGGAGCTTCAAGCATGCCATCAGATTTTTATCCAAGAAGGCCGAGGGCCCCCCGTTAGGACTGCTTACCGTGGCGGCCATGCTGCCGGAATCGTGGGAAGTACAGTTCGTGGACATGAACGTTACCCGTCTGGAAGACGGGCACATCGGCTGGGCCGATTACGTCTTCCTGAGCGGCATGGACATTCAGCGGGAGTCGTTCCAGGAGGTTATCGCCCGCTGCAATAGACTTGGCGTCAGCCTGGTAGCCGGCGGGCCGCTGGCCACCAGCCACTATCGAGAGTTCCCCGGAGTGGATTATTTCGTCCTGAAGGAGGCCGAGATTACCTTGCCCCGGTTCATCGAGGATTTGCAGAACGGCTGCCCCAGGCGTATCTACACGACGGATAAATACCCCGATATCGCCCTGACCCCGGTTCCCCGCTGGGATTTGCTGAACATGAAAGACTATGCCTCCATGTACCTGCAGTATTCGCGCGGGTGCCCCTTCAACTGCGAGTTTTGCAGTATTACCGTGCTGAACGGGCGCCGCTGCCGCACCAAGAGCCGCGAGCAGTTCCTCAGCGAGATGGAAGCGCTCTACCGTCAGGGGTGGCGGGGAGGCATATTCATCGTCGATGACAATTTTATCGGCAACAAGAAAAGCCTCAAGGCCGAGATACTGCCGGCCTTGATTGAGTGGCAGGAAAATCATGGCCGCCCCTTCGATTTCACCACCGAAGTCTCCATAAACCTGGCCGATGACGAAGCGCTGATGAACCTGATGGCTAAAGCCGGCTTCAACTCGGTTTTCGTGGGCATCGAGACGCCGGACGACGCCTGCCTGGCCGAATGCGGAAAGTTACAGAACCTGAGGCGGGACCTGGTAGATTCGGTGAAGACGCTGCATAGTCACGGGCTCAGGGTGTCCGGCGGCTTTATCCTCGGCTTCGACAACGACCCCCCGAACATATTCGACCGGCAGATAAACTTTATCCAGAAAAGCGGCATCGTGAGCGCCATGGTCGGGCTGCTGAACGCCCCGGTGGGCACCAGGCTGTTTCATCGCTTGAGGGCGGAAAAACGTCTGCTGAATGTGGCTAGCGGCAATAACATGGACGGCTCGATGAATTTCGTCCCTAAAATGGACTCTAATAGTCTGATGGCGGGCTATAAGGACGTGCTGCAGACCATCTACTCGCAGAAAAAGTACTACGAAAGGATGAAGACGTTTTTAGCCGAATACCGCCTGCCGCTGGCCCGAAAGACAAGGCCTTCCTGGGGTACCCTGAAACCTTTTTTTAAGTTGACCTGGAAACTGGGGTTCAGGGAAAAGGGCAGCCATTACTACTGGAAGCTGATGCTGTTGAGCCTGTTTAGATACCCCAGGAAATTCCCGCTGGCCATGACGATGGCCGGTTACGGATTTCATTTCCGCCGGATCATCTCCAGGGTATAACCGGCTCTACCGGCGGTTCCCCTGGAAGCTAAGTGGAGCCGGGGGGATTCGAACCCCCTACCTCCTGCTTGCAAAGCAGGCGTTCTCCCGAGTGAACTACGGCCCCGCGCTTACCGGGGAAATTATAGCACACCGCCAATTCCTTGTCAGTGGGGGGTATTGCTGTTATACTCTAGGTGTCAATTCACCGCCGGAAAAGCCATGAAGTACGAGACCGTCATCGGGCTGGAAGTCCACGCCCAGCTTTTGACCAAAAGCAAGATGTTCTGCGGCTGCAGCGCCGATTACGCCTCGACGCCGCCCAATACCCACGTCTGCCCGGTCTGCCTGGGCATGCCGGGGGTGCTGCCGGTCATCAACCGCCAGGCGGTGGAGTACACCATGATGACGGCGCTGGCCCTCCACAGCCCCATCTCCGAGCACACCAAGTTCGACCGCAAGAACTACCCCTACCCCGACCTGGTCAAGGGCTACCAGATATCGCAGTACGACGCCCCCATCGGGCAGCGGGGCTACCTCGCCATCGAGGTGGACGGGGAGCGGCGGGACATCGGCATCACCCGCGTCCACCTGGAGGAGGATACCGCCAAGCTGCTGCACCGCGCCGCGCCGGAGGGCGACTATAGCTTGGTGGACATCAACCGCTCCGGCTGCCCGCTGATGGAAATCGTCGGCGAGCCCGACCTGCGCTCCCCGGAGGAGGCGCGCCAGTACCTCATCCGGCTGCGCAGCATCCTGCAATATCTGGGCGTCTCCACCGGCAACATGGAGGAAGGCAGCTTCCGCTGCGACGCCAACATCAGCCTGCGGCCGGTGGGCAGCACCGAGTTCGGGGCCAAGGTGGAAGTGAAGAACATGAACAGCTTCCGGGCGGTCTACCTGGCCATGGAGTACGAGGTGGAGCGCCAGACCAAGGCCGCCGAAGAAGGCAAGAAGCTCGTCCAGGAGACGCGCGGCTGGGTGGAGGCCAAGGGCAAGACCGTCTCGCAGCGCAGCAAGGAGTACGCCCACGACTACCGCTACTTCCCCGAGCCCGACCTGCCGCCGCTGGCCATCAGCCGGGAGTGGGTGGAGGCCGTCCGCGCCCGGCTCCCCGAGCTGCCCGAGGCGCGCCGCGACCGCTTTATGGCCGTCTACGACCTGCCCCGCTACGACGCCGACCTGCTCACCGGCGCCAAGTCCCTGGCCGATTACTTCGAAGCGGGGGTCAAGGCGGGCGGGGAGGTTACGCCGAAAGAGATTGCTAACTGGCTCCTCGGCGAGACGACGCGCATCATCAACGCCAACAATATTGATATTGACGGGTTCGCCGCCAGGGTAAGCCCGGCGGCCCTGACCACCCTGATTGCCCAGTCCCACGGTAAAATCAACGCCGCCACGGCCAAGTCCGTGCTGGAGGAGATGTTCCGCAGCGGCAAATCCGCCGCCGAAATCATCCGGGGCAGCGGCCTCAGCCAGATAAGCGACGCCGGGGAGCTTGAGAAAATCGTGGCCGAGGTGATAAACTCTAATGGGCAGCCCGTCGCCGATTATAAAGCCGGTAAAGAGATGGCCCTCAAGTTTCTCGTCGGGCAGGTGATGAAGGCGACCCGGGGCCGCGCTAACCCGCAGCTCGCCGGCGAGGTGCTCAAGCGTAAGCTCGCCGGGTCGTAAGGGCCGGCGGTTGGAGTAATAAATGGAAATCTATTTATACATCGCCCAGATTGTGGTAGCCGCCGCGCTGGTAATGGTCTCCCTGCTCCAGGTGCGGGGCGGCGGTCTGGGCGGTATCTTCGGCCAGGCGGATACGGTCTTCCGCACCAAGCGGGGCGTGGAGAAGACCCTCTTTCAGCTGACCATCGCCCTGGCCGTCATCTTCGTCATCCTCTCCATCGTTTCGCTGCGGATACCCACCTAGCGGCGGGCGGCTCTCCCGCGCCACCTGCCTCCCGGGCGTTATCCTGGCCCGTCCGCGCCGGCGCGCGCCAGGCCCCGGCACCGCCAATTATAAGATTTATAGCTGTAAAGAATCTATCTATTGACAAACCACGGCGGGTTTGCTACCCTCGGGTCAGGAGACCAAGGAGGTGTGGAAATGCAAGCGTATTGCATGAAGTGCCGGAAAAAAATCGAGATTAAGAATCCCCGGTCCGTGACGCTGAAGAACGGACGCCCCGCCACCGAGGGTGCCTGCCCCGCCTGCGGCACCAAGGTGTTCCGTATCGGCAAGAGCCGGTAAACTTCCCTTCCTGTCTGCCTCCCCCCACTCCTGCCGGCGCCGCCCCGGCTCCAGAGAACCGGGCTACCTGCCCGCGCCCTATTCCGTCACCACGCCGGTGCCGTAGGCCAGCACCTCGGCGGCGTTCTGCATCACCATCGAGGTGCCGAAGCGCACGGCGATAATGGCGTTGGCGCCCTGCTTCTCGGCGTCCTCAATCATCCTTTTCAGGGCCTCTTCGCGGGCTTCGGCCATCATCTTGGTGTATTCGGTAATCTCGCCGCCCACCATGCCCCGGAAACTGGCCATGATGTCGCGCCCCAGGTGGCGCGCCCGGATGGTCGAGCCTTTGACCATGCCGAGAGTCCGTTTCACCTTTTTGCCTTCAATTT